>Ga0308165_1000049_pt1 | contig 357272 bp, 301 predicted proteins | sample PhyWR2_FD_201032 | JGI IMG/M metagenome (GOLD analysis project Ga0308165, IMG submission 201032) | Phyllosphere microbial communities from UC Gill Tract Community Farm, Albany, California, United States - DLSLW.R2 | ecosystem: Host-associated > Plants > Phyllosphere > Unclassified | place... | reverse complement strand
TATCAAAGACGTTCTTATAGAATTGATATAGATATTTAATAACCTAACCTAAAACTATATCTTAATTCAGGTTTCATTTGTGTGTTGAAAGCGGTCTTGTTTTTAAAAGCGAGACCGCTTTTTTTATTCCCAAAAATTCTATTTTTGTTCTATGCCCAATCACAACATCACCAGGCACATTGAAGCCCTTGTATTTTCTTCCAGCCAAAGCATAGGTACACAAGAAATTATACTTGCCTTAAACGCTGTTTTCAACGAAGAATTTACAGAAGCACAAGTATTCGAAAGCGTAGAACAGATTAAGAAAAAATATAGCCATGATGATTTTGCCATCGAACTGGTCTTCTTAAACAATGGTTACCAGTTTCTCACCAAAAAAGATTATCATGAAACGGTTAACCAACTTCAGTTACATCGTTCGAAAAAAAAACTAAGTCAGGCGGCTATGGAAACGTTAGCCATTATAGCCTATCGCCAGCCCATTACCAAATTAGAAATTGAACAGATTAGGGGTGTAAACTCAGATTATTCAGTGCAACGGCTGCTGGAAAAAGAGTTGATCAGTATTGATGGAAAAGCAGAGAGTCCCGGCAGGCCGATCCTTTACAGCACCAGTACATCATTTATGGATTATTTTGGCTTAAATAACCTAAACCAACTTCCACAGTTAAAAGATATTGTTAAGGAGGAAAATACAGTGGGAGAAAATGTGGAATAAATAAAATTATTTTATTTATTCACAGCTTGTTATTAAAATTTTTTTTTTTGTATTTTTAAACTATAAAAGCAATTTTTATTTTTGTGTTATGAAAGCGCCAAACAAACTCCCAACTAAGCCGACTACCAAGAAACAGGTAGACGAAGATGATGATCTTGAAGATGACGATATTCAAACAACAAAAAAGAAGCCTCAAGATGATGAAGATGATGATTTTGATATCCCATTAGATGATCTTGATAATTTCGATAATTTCGACGATGACGACGACGATTATTAATATTTAAAAAAACATATATTTGAAAAAGCATCCGCCCGCTTGGTAGGATGCTTTTTAATTTTAAAATCTGCCCATGCAAGTTATATCGGTAAGCAATACATCATTAAAAAAAGACTTTCTAAACACACCAAAAATCCTATATAAAAATGATAAAAACTGGATCTGTCCATTGGATAGTGAAGTTGAAAATGTTTTTAATCCTGAAAAAAATACCTTTTTTGCACATGGAAAATGTACACGCTGGGTTTTAAAAGACGATACTGGAAAACTGATAGGCCGTGTTGCAGCTTTTATCAATGAGAAAAAAGCCTACCACTATGATCAACCAACAGGTGGCATGGGCTTTTTTGAATGTATTGATGATGAAAAAGCTGCCCTTCTTTTATTCGATACGGCAAAAAACTGGTTAACCGAAAATGGCATGAAAGCGATGGACGGTCCGATTAATTTTGGCGAAAACGATACCTTCTGGGGCTTATTGGTTGAAGGCTTCACCCCTCCATCTTTCGGCATGAATTATAACTTTCCCTATTATCAGAAGTTTTTCGAGAACTATGGTTTTGTTACCGAATATGAGCAATTAACCAATCACATTAACCTTACTATACCTTTTCCGGAGCGTTTTACAAAAATTGCGAACTGGGTAAGAAATAAACCGGGTTATACTTTCGAATATTTCAGCAAAGCCAATTCCAGCAAATACATTAATGATTTAATGGAAATTTATAATGATGGCTGGCAGGATTTTGAAAATTTTGTTCCTATTAAAAGAGAAACTCTTGAAGAAAGCTTTAAAAGCATGGAGCCTATTATGGATGAACATCTCATCCAGTTTGCCTATTTTAATGGCGAACCCGCATCTTTTGTAGTGTTGATTCCTGATGCAAACCAAATGATCAAAGGTTTTGATGGTAAATTGGGTTTAATTGAAAAATTAAAGTTTGCTTACCGTCGCTGGGTGGGCGTTACCCGCATGAGGGCAATCGTGATGGGTACTAAACCTAAATTCCAAAAACATGGCCTGGAATCAGTCCTTTTTATACGCTTAGGTGAATATGTACTGCCTAAAAACCAGTACAAAGAACTCGAGTTAAGCTGGGTTGGCGATTTTAATGAACAGATGATTGCTATCCATAAAGCCACAGGTGCTACTTTTGGTAAAAAGCACTTAACCATGCGAAAGATATTTTAACCTTAAAACAGGTTCATCACCCGCCAAGGTTCGTGTCTCCACGAACCTTTTTTTATTTTGGTCCCGGATTCACGAAAACACAGAAGAATTCAACTTCAAGCTTCTTTATTTTTACTTTACAGATTTCTCCATTCCGTTGCACTACAGTCGAAATGACGTTTAAGTTATAACCTAAGCGCTTTTATACTTCGGAAGATTAATCAAAAGCACACTTCCTAAAATAATCACCAGACCAATAATCTGGGTAAGACCAATCACTTCGTTGGTAAATGTTAAACTTAATAAAACAGCTACAACCGGATTTACATAAGCATAGGTACTCACCTGTGTAGCCGGACGCACTTTAAGCAACCACACATAAGCACTGAATGCTGCAATGGATCCGAATAGAATCAGGTAAATAATGGATAGCCAGGCATCTAATGATATATTTTCCCAGTCTAACAATTTGAATTCTGACTTCAAAATGCCACCTGGAATAAAAGCTAAACTGGCCATTAACATTTGCCAACCTGTGTTAACAGAAACCGAACTGCCTGTAGTAGGATGGTATTTCGAATAAAGCGATCCACCAGCCCATGCTATTGGTCCGAAAACAAGTAATAGCATACCTATAATCTGCAGATTACTTTGTGGTTTATCAAGCGCTTGTACAATCTGATCGCCAAATAAGAGCAGAACGCCTAAAAAGCCAATTACTAAACCCAAAACAATATACTTATTGCTCAGATTTTCTTTCCAATGCGATTTGTCTAAAATAACAAACCATATTGCTGCTGAGGCCACCATAATAGCCACTAAACCACTGGGAATAAACTGTTCTACCCAAATTACGATTCCGTTACCCAAGCCCAACATTAAAATACCGCTCACTGTAGCAATCTTAATGGTTTTTAGGTTAAAAATATCTTCTCCCTTAATCTTACACCAGGTTAACATCAACACTCCCGCAATAGAAAAACGGAATGTCCCTAAAATAAATGGAGGAAAACCAGCCAATGCTTTCTGAATAAAAAAGTATGTTGAACCCCAAACAATGTATACGATAGCAAAAGCAAGGTAAACCATTACCGGAGATGCTGTTTTATTTAAATTTGTCATGCTCTTATTGTTCAGGAATTACCATTTTTTTTCTCTTTTACGGTTTCCAACACAATCGTTATTTATTTAAAAAATATTTATATTCCAAGCTTATCATACAGATCGATAACCTTTTTACGAAGTTTATTAATTTCTTCTTCCTTTTCGATCAGTTCTTTTTTAAGCACAGCCAATTCTGTAGAAGGGTCTGCCCCTGCCGATTGGCCATCGATCAATTGCACAACGGGAACTTTAAAGGTTTTAGAAATCTGGAATAAACGGGAAATATTGAGATCGGTTTGGCCTGTTTCTATTTTGCAGAAAGCCGGAGTCGAGATATTCAATTTTTTAGCAGCATCAGCCTGACTTAACCCTAAAGCCAGTCTACTTTGTTTAATATGATCTCCGATGCTTTTCATTGATTAGATATGAGATTTGAGATGCTAGATATGAGACAAAAAAGGGATTTGAGATACTAGATATTAAATTTGAGAGGATTTAAGCTTTAAAACCTTACCTCTCAAATCTCATGTCTCAAATCTCACTTCTCTAAAGAAGCCGCCAGTTCAGGCAGATCGAAACCTGCATAATTACCAGAGCTCATCATCAATAGGTTGGTATCTTTGTAATTCAAACTCAATAAATAAGCTTTTAACTTAGCTGCATTATTAAAAAACTTCAGTTTTGGATTAGCAAAAGCCTGCTGCACATCATCTTCAGAAAAAGGCTCCATGCGTTTTTGTTCGAAAGATTTAATATCAATAAATACAATTGCTTCGTCTGCTTTATCCATTGCCCCGGTGTATTCTTTCAAAAAGTCTTTATTCAAACTGCTAAAAGTATGCAATTCAATACAAGCTACTAATTTACGGTTGATAAATTGCCCTTTAACCGCATCAATAGTGGCTTTTAATTTTGAGGGCGAATGCGCAAAATCTTTGTAAACATTGGTCGATTCATCTGCTGAAATCACTTCTAAGCGCTTAGCAGCGCCAGTAAAAGAGGAAATGGCTGCATCAAACTCAGCTTCACTAATTTCCAATTGTTTGCAAACTAATTTAGCTGCATTCAGGTTCATCAGGTTGTGATCGCCAAAAATCTTTAAAGCGGTTTCTTCCGGAAGCAAATAAGTAATTCCATTTTTGATTTCATGCTCAGGAATAGCATAACCGATTTTAGTAACATTAGCTTTTGATTGTGTTACAATTTCATTTAAATCAGCATCTGCTTTACAATAAATTAAAGTCCCGTTAGTTTCGATGGTATCAATAAATTTATCAAACTGCAAAGTATAATCAGCATAGGTTGGAAAAACATTGATGTGATCCCATGCAATACCGCTGATTACCGCAACATTTGCCTTGTAAAGATGAAATTTAGGTCTTCTATCAATCGGTGATGATAAATACTCATCCCCTTCGATAATCATTACCGGTGCTTCTTCTGTCACTTTTACCATGGTTTCGAAACCTGCCAGTTGTGCACCAACCAGATAATCGAAATCACGTTTGTAATAATTTAGTACATGCAAAATCATACTGGTAATGGTTGTTTTACCATGACTGCCGCCAATGACTACACGAAGCTTATTTTTGCTCTGCTCGTAAATGTATTCAGGATAAGAATAGATTTTAACACCTAATTCTTGCGCTTTCAACAATTCAGGATTATCGATCCTTGCATGCATGCCTAAAATTACTGCGTCTAAATCTTTGGATACACGGTTTTCATCCCAGCCCATTTCAGCCGGCAATAAACCATATTTATCCAAACGGGATTTTGCAGGCTCAAAAATCACATCGTCGGAACCTGAAATCTGATAACCTTTTTTATGTAAGGCAATGGCCAGGTTGTGCATCGCACTCCCACCGATTGCTATAAAATGTATGCGCATATTTTTTTGTTTTAGATTTGAGACAGGAGATGTGAGATGCTAGATTTGAGATATGAGACACAAGATTGGAGACCGGAGGTATGAAAACAAATCCTGCGTCTAAGACCTTAATCCCTTCACCCTAAACCTTCCACCTTCTAACCTTCTACCTTCTTTTCAAACTGTGCCGCAACCCAATCACCATTTTGTTTATGATCAACGTATTTAATACCATATTTAGCACATTCAGCAGTAATCATTCCCAAATCAGGATCTAAATAAAACCCACTGAAGAAAATTTTGCCTTCTGATTTTAGTACTTCTGCATAACGATGAATCTGATCTAGCAGGATATTCCGATTAATATTGGCAAAAATAACATCGTATTCATCATCAGGAATCACCTCCTTACTTCCACAAAGTGCCTTTAAATGATCTACCTGGTTAAGCGCAGCATTTTCGATGGTACTTTCGTAACAGATATCGTCATAATCAATAGCCATTAAACTTTTAGCACCTAGTTTTGCTGCTAGAATAGCCAGGATACCTGTTCCACAACCCATATCCAAGATATTTTTATCCTTTAGGTCGGCAGCTAAAATATACTGCATCATCATTGTGGTGGTTTGATGGTGACCGGTACCAAAAGCCATTTTTGGATCGATCACAATCTCGTAAGGATATGATGGCTGTGGCTCATGAAAGGTTGCCCTTACATAACATACATCATCAATAATCAACGGACTGAAGTTTTTCTCCCATTCGGCATTCCAGTTTTCGTCGGCTACATCATCTAAGGTATAATCTGTTGCAAATTCTTCACTGTAATTGCTCAACAGGTCTTTTAATTCCTGCTCATTAAAATTATCCTTAATTACGAAAGCCGTAAAACCACCCTCACTATCTTCGAAAGTATCGAAGCCTAAATCGGCAAGATCGCTGATAAGCAGATCCTGTTGATAATCTTCGATACTCTTGAATGTAAATATTGCTTTGATATATTGCATCTAGCTATTTAATGCTTTAATAATGTCTGTAAAATCGCGTGATTTTAATGATGCGCCACCAATCAGGCCACCATCAATATCGTTTTGAGAAAATAAGCTTGCCGCATTGCCTGGGTTACAGCTACCTCCGTACAAGATGGTTGTATCGTCAGCCACATTAAAACCATAGTTCGCTTGAATTTCGCTACGGATAAACGCATGAATATCTTGTGCCTGCTCTGGAGAAGCGGTTAAACCTGTACCAATAGCCCAAACCGGCTCGTAAGCAATAACCAGTTTTTTGAAATCTTCTTCTGTTAAACTAAAAATACCTTCTACCAATTGTTTTTTCAATACTTCGTAGTAGCTTCCGTTGTTACGTTCATCTAAAGTTTCGCCAATACAGAATATTGGTGTTAAACCATTTGCCAGGGCAACTTTAGTTTTTTCAGCTAATAAAGCATCGCTTTCAGCAAAATATTGCCTGCGTTCTGAGTGACCTAAAATCACATATTCTGCGCCAACAGATTTCACCATTTTAGCTGAAGTTTCGCCAGTATAAGCGCCACTTTCTTTATCGCTGATGTTTTGAGCGCCAATTTTAACATCGTTACCACCCAATTTTGCCAAGCTGTTTAAATGAATAAACGGTGAGCAAATAATAGCCAGCTGATCGCCTTTGCGTTCATCTTTAACCATATTTACGATTTCGCTGAATAACGAAACACCTTCATTATAATCTAAGTTCATTTTCCAGTTACCGGCAACAATCTTTTTTCTCATTTTGTATTATTTAATGGTTGGTTGATCTTTTCAGATCAGGTTTTATATTAAAATCGTCTATACGATTCGGTTAATTCAAATACTTTGTCAAGAATGTTCTTTTCTGTTTCATCAAAAGTGATGTCCTTTCTTGCAAATACCTTTTCGGTGGTGCCGAACATCTTATCCAATCTATAGGCTTCGAAACCAGCGGCACCTCCCCAACTAAAATCAGGAACATGGTTTGGAGGGAAACCCGCACCAAAAACATTGGTACCAACACCTATTACACTACCGGTATTGAACATGGTATTAATACCGGATTTAGCATGATCGGCCATGATTAAACCACAGAACTGCAAGCTGGTATTACGCATCTTCCGGCTTTCGTAATCATAAAGTTTTACTTCGGCATAGTTGTTTTTTAAATTCGAGTTGTTGGTATCCGCCCCAATATTACACCACTCACCCATTACCGAATTCCCCAGATATCCTTCATGGCCTTTGGCCGAATTACCCCAAATTACAGCATTGTTAATTTCCCCCCCTGCACGGCTATTTGGGCCAATTGTTGTACCCGAATATATTTTTGCACCCATTTTCACGGATGAATTATCACAAAGTGCAAAAGAGCCTCTAATCAAACTACCTTCCCAAACTTCAGCATTTTTACCGATATAAATTGGGCCATAAGTAGTATTAAAAACGCTGCATTCGGCTTTTGCGCCTTCTTCGAGAAAAATATCATCCCCAAGTAATTGATTGGTACTACTGATGTTTGCCGAGGTAAGCCCATCGGTTAACAATTTAAAATCTTTTCTGATCTCCGCTGGATTATTTCCAAAAATATGCTCTGGATAAACAATCCGTATAAAATCTCCGGCATATTCAATCTGCTTTAGCGACTTAACGGCTTCAAGATCGTGTTGACCAGCAATATAAGCTACAACAATATCTCTTTTATAAAGTGCTTCACCCGCTCTAAGGCCCGAAATAGCATTAAGCAAAGCTTCATCAGGGCAAATGGAACCGTTTATAAATAGATCGGCATTAGGCTTTGGCGCAAATTTTATAGAAAGGTAATCCTGGGTATAAAAACCAAAATCTGCTTTTAAATATTTCGCCCATTTTTCGGCAATAGTTAAAATACCAATCCGTAAATCGGCCACAGGCCTGGTAAACGTAAGTGGACGCAGGGACATCCAGGAAGCATCATCAAATAGATTGATTGTCATAAGTAGCAAAAATAAAAAAAGTCCCGATGCTTTTGGCAAAGGGACTTCAAAAAATGCTTTTTGTTGCTAAAATTATTTCTTAGCGTAACGGTTTTTGAATTTATCGATACGTCCTGCTGTATCAACCAATTTCATTTTACCAGTATAAAAAGGGTGTGAAGTGTGAGAAATCTCTAATTTATAAAGAGGATACTCATTACCATCTTCCCATTTAATTGTTTCTTTAGTATCTACGCAAGATTTTGTTAAGAAAGCATATTCGTTAGACATGTCTTTAAAAACAACTGGTCTGTAGCTTGTTGGGTGCAAATCTTTTTTCATCTGAATATTATTTTTAGTTATTTGTGTGAAAGCATCAAGAACATTCTTGCAATTTGCTGGCAACAACGCTTATGACATTTCCTATTAGTCTTTCTACCTCTATTTTAGAGGATGCAAATATCTTAATTTTATTTTTGATTTACAAGCCTAAATAAAGAATTTTAAATTATATGTTTTTTCTATCTACAGAAGAAGCTAAAACATACCGATAGCCCGGTTAGGCAAAAATAAACTTTCTAAGCTGAATATTGTTTTTCAGATATTTAAAAAATATATGTAAATTTGGTATATGAGAAAACATGGCGAATTAGATGGCATCATCAATGCCGATAGCAGCGGAAAGCTCTATATTAAAAGTCCTGATTTTTTTGCACAGCCAAGGGTGATCGAAATGGTGGGTGCATTAATGCAATCGAGTATCTTTAAAAAGATAGAAAAGGATAAAAACAAGAAATAGCCTTAAATATGCCTTTTAACCTACTTTTATTCCCTCTTGTAGGCGGCTATTATATATTAATCAGGTTCAGGTACCTGCGGTATGTACAGTACCGATTGGAAAGCCAACGTATTTTATTAAACTCTGCTTTTGCAGGTATCTTATTACTCGGCGCATGTTTTGTATTAAGGGCAATTTTTATTACTATCTGGCCGGAAACGGTTGAACACCTTAGCAAATTACTTCCTATCCATGCACCCTATTTCGGCACCACCAGTCTATCCTTATTGGTCGCAGTAGCCGCCACAGAAATCGCGAATCTTTTTATCAACCGCCTTAAAGCCATTAAAAGAGCCATAGCTACTTCTGGAAATGAATTTGAACTATTATTAAGTTCATCTTTTTTTGACGCACACCTTTTACAGTTTACCATGGATAGTGGCAAATTTTATATTGGCTGGGTGAAAGAACTGCCAAAACCTTTTACCACCAGTTATATCCGCATTACCCCTGCCTTTAGTGGCTACCGCAAAGCTGATGATAAAGAACTGGTTTTTACTACACAGTATTTAACGGTTTATGCCAGTTATATTGAAGATGGCTCTGTAGCGAATACCGATGAATTGAAAACTGATCTCGTACTGAAAGCCGACAAGATCAATTCTATTTCTTTTTTTGATATGGATATGTATAACCGCTTTAATCCTGCACAAGAAGAAACACCTTAATCCTTTTTAGGACTATATTTTTTCCAGGTTTCTATTTTGGCCTTTTGGCGGGCGATATAGGCATCAGCAATTACCTCGGCTGAGCTTGAACCTTCCACCGTCTCCAGTAATTCTTTTAATTTATACTGATCTACGTCTGCTTTATATAAAATCTGAATCAGTTTTGGAAAGTCGTTATCGATTAAATAAGCAAAAGCATCAACCATTGAGGCGCGCAGCTGGCCTTCGGAAAGGCTATCCGGTATATCGAAATCTTTGCTGATGACCTGAAATAAAGGTTTCATATTACTCAATATAACTTCTTCCTAAATTATATAAATTATTTCCATAACCTATTGCATCAAAAACAATACCATCACTTAAGCATTGCTTTAAGGCAACCGGAGCTAATTCCTTAACAGATGGCATGAATACCCTCCTAACAATTCCTTGATGAAGATATTCTTGACAGTAGATTATGTTTCCAACCCTTTTAATCATCTCTCCATGATAATTAAACACCCTACCTCGATTACCTAGTACACTACCGATATAGACCTTATGCTTCTCATGATAAATGAAAGTTAAATACTCCCCGTCCCATTCTATCAGATGGCAATCAAAATGCTCATAGGTATCTTCCATGCTCGTTACCAGCACCCAGCTTGAAACATTTTTATCATCATAAATAACAAGCCGCTTCTGATCTCTACCATCTACTTGAAACCAGGCCAACCGCTCACCATTATAAGCAATATCGTGAATAAAAATATTATACCGTTGATTAGCTGCATCATACCCTATATACAATCCATCATAACTTACATTTTTATATTTTGCCTTCAATAAACTAATTACAAGTTCAGTTAATTCCATTTAGGGATTGTTAAGTGTTGTTTATAAAGATAATGTTCTATTTTAATAAGAACCCACAGCCCAAATTTAAATAAACCTGATAAAAGCGGCAGCTCCCGATTCTTCATCGGGACTATAGCGGTTAGCAGGATTGAAAAAGCTATGAAATACAGACCTTTCGTTTTCAAAATCAAACTTTATTCGCTTCTTAAGATCCCCGCATGCGCAAGGATGACTGTTCTCAAAAATTACCCATTACCCATTTTACCTCTCCCATCTTCCATGCCTAAATCCATTTAATTTCCTGGCAAATTTCGATCAACACCCCATTGGTATCTTTGGGATGCACAAAACATACCATTTTATTATCAGCTCCTTTTTTGGGCGACTCGTTGAGCAATACAAAACCTTCCTGATGCAAACGTTCCATTTCGGCCAGGATATCATCAACCAGGAAAGCGATGTGGTGAATCCCCTCTCCTTTTTTCTCGATAAACTTAGCAATTGCACTATCTGGAGCCATAGCCTGAAGTAATTCTATCTTGTTTTCACCTGTTTTAAAAAAAGCAGTATTTACTGATTCTGACGCAACCTGCTCAGTTTTATAACAATCGGTATTGAGCAGTTTCTGATAAATGTCTATAGAACTGTTAAGGTCTTTTACCGCGATGCCGATGTGTTCTATCTTATTCATAGATTATAAGGTTATGTGAATGTAAAAATGCGGCTTTTATCTATAAGCTCATAGCTATTATTTATAATTGTTAAATAAGTTTTTTCGTATCTTTGTGATATAATTAACAGAATAGAGATGAAACAGCCGATATATTTAGATAATAATGCTACAACACCGTTAGATCCACGTGTGCTGGAAGCAATGCTACCTTACTTTACTGAGAAATTTGGAAATGCCGCAAGTCGTAATCACGCTTTTGGCTGGGTGGCTGAAGAAGGTGTAGATTACGCCCGTGAGCAGGTAGCCAAACTAATCGGCTGTACTGAAAAAGAAATTATTTTTACATCAGGTGCAACTGAGGCCGATAACCTGGCCATTAAAGGTGTATTTGAAATGTACAAAGAAAAAGGTAACCACATTATTACTGCGGTTACTGAACATAAAGCAGTTTTAGATACCTGCAAACATTTAGAGAAAAATGGCGCACGCGTTACTTATTTAGGTGTTAAAGAAGACGGTTTAATTGATTTAGCTGAATTGGAAGCTGCCATGACTCCTGAAACGATTTTAGTTTCGATTATGTATGGCAACAACGAAATTGGCGTAATCCAACCGGTTAAAGAAATTGCAGCTATTGCACATAAACACGGTGCTTTATTTATGACTGATGCTACGCAGGCAGTTGGTAAAATTCCGGTTGATGTAAATACGGATGGTATTGATTTAATGGCTTTCTCGGCACACAAAATGTACGGTCCGAAAGGTGTTGGTGTACTTTACGTTCGTCGTAAAAACCCAAGAGTTAAAGTAACTGCACAAATGGATGGTGGTGGCCACGAACGAGGAATGCGTTCTGGTACCTTAAACGTTCCTGGTATTGTTGGTTTAGGAAAAGCCTGCGAACTTTGCCGTTTAGAGATGGAAAGCGAATCAATCCGTTTATCTGCGTTGCGCGACAAGTTGGAAAGCACTTTAAACAAAATGGAAGAGAGTTATGTTAATGGTAATACACAACACCGTTTACCACACGTAGCCAATATCTCTTTCAAATATGTGGAGGGTGAAGGTTTAATGATGGCAATGAGTGATTTAGCGGTATCTTCAGGATCGGCTTGTACTTCAGCTTCTTTAGAGCCTTCTTATGTATTGAAAAGCTTAGGTTTATCTGATGATTTGGCTCACTCTTCTATCCGTTACGGTTTAGGAAGGTTTACAACTGAAGCAGAGATCGATCAGGCGATTGAAGTGACTCAAAAAGCGGTTAATCACTTAAGAGAACTTTCTCCACTTTGGGAAATGTTTAAAGAAGGAATCGATTTGAGTAAAATTGAGTGGGCGGAACACTAGTTCAGTTTGGAGTTAGCAGTTTGCAGTTTTGAGTAGGCAAACTGGTAATTGAAAATTGATAATTGAAAACTAAAAATAAAATTGCTCCGTAAGGAGATAAAAAAAATAAAATCATGGCATATTCAGAAAAAGTAATTGACCATTACAATAACCCGCGTAACGTAGGTACTTTAAATAAAGACAGCAAATTTGTAGGCACAGGATTAGTTGGTGCACCTGAGTGTGGTGACGTAATGCGTTTACAAATTGAAGTTGGAGAAGATAACGTAATCACTGATGCTAAATTTAAAACATTTGGCTGTGGTTCGGCAATTGCTTCTTCTTCTTTAGCGACAGAATGGTTAAAAGGAAAAACAATTGATGAGGCTTTATCTATCGATAACATGGATATTGTTGAAGAATTGGCTTTACCTCCGGTAAAAATTCACTGCTCGGTTTTAGCAGAAGATGCAATTAAATCGGCTATTAACGATTACCGAGTTAAAAATGGCCTGGAAGCTATTGTGTTAGAAAAATCGCACCATTAACAAGTATCAAGTATCAAGATTGAAGTATTACAGTCTTGATACTTGATACTAAATACTCGATACTATGATAACGATAACAGATAAAGCAAAAGATAAAATAGACCATTTAATGCAGGACTCGGAAATGGGTTCTGATTACTTTTTACGCGTTTCAGTAAAAGGTGGTGGCTGTTCAGGCTTATCATACAATCTGGATTTTGATAACGAAGAACAAAAAGGCGATCAGTTTTTTGAAGATAAAGGAATCAAAATTGCTTTGGACATGAAGTCCTTTCTTTATTTGGCTGGAACTGAATTAGATTTCACTGACGGCTTGAATGGAAAAGGTTTCAACTTTATAAACCCGAATGCTAGCCGTAGCTGTGGCTGTGGCGAGAGTTTTTCTGTATAAATTTAATAGCAAAAAGAAAGCGGCTTGGGAAATTTTCCGAGCCGCTTTTTTTGTTATTTGAATTGGGATGGCTTACTACTAATGGTATTTCTTTCAGTAATCGCAGTGGTTTTGCTATTAAAATCTGTAGGTTCAGAAGTATAATCGCCATCAAAGGCAACTCTGCCTTGCCCCTTTTTAATGGTATTAGGTCCGCTGTGAGAATCGTCGACGTTAATGATTCCTGCAATTCCATTTTTAATATTATTGCCGTCTTTTTCTCCAGACATTAAAAAAGCGTAAAAATTATAACCACCATCTCTGTACGCTTTTACCTTTCCGTAAATGGTAAATTTATTTCCACTTCCACTAATGGCGGTTACGACACTGGTATCTGCTGCGCCAATAAAGTTTTTGCCCAGCATTTTAATACTGAAATCGCTGGTACTTTGCTCATAAAACTTAACTACGCCATCCATAAGTAAATAACCAGGAGTATAAGGATCGTTGGGTATATTACTGCTTTTTATAGTGAAAGGCTTAAATAAGTAAGAGCCATCGACATTTGGGGGTGTAGTACCCTTATTTATATTAAAACCCAGCTTGGTTAAGCTATCTACATACTGTTGTGGAATAATATCTTCAATTTTCTTAGTCAGGATTTCTTCATCGCTTGGATTAATATCTTTGCTTTTAGAGCAAGCCGCAAATTGTAGCACTACACCTGCTATTAAAGCAAATGCACATCCTTTGGCTACCATAGTTAAGTTTGTTTTTGTTGTTTTCATCATGCAAATTTTAATTCTAAGTTTTAAAATGCCCAATTGCAAGTGTAGTGCCAATATCAAATAATTTGCCTCAAACAGATTAAAATAACGATAAACCACTATATGGATCTACCTAAAACCAGGTATTTCCATTAATTTTTAAACCAAACTGCTGTCCTCTTTTTTTACGGTATTTTAGTGGTCGCTTAAATTTTATATTTTTATTTAATTTTAGAATAGGTTTATCATACTGTTGCTATTATTAAAGCTAAAAGTATTATAATTGTTAAAATAACGAACATTCAGATTACGAGCATGCCATTAATAAACGAATTTTCAACAGTTCCTACTTTGTTGCGGAATGTTGTTAAAAATATCCACAAGCCCCAGGACACCTTTTTAATCCACAAACAAGGCGCAGAGTGGGTTGAAATTTCTTATGAAGATACCTTAAAAAGAGCTGATGCTGTTTCTGCATTCTTCCTGGAAAAAGGGATAAAAAAAGGCGATCGTTTAGGCTTAATGATTGAGAATTCTCCTGAATATGTATATTATGATCAGGGAATCCAGCAAATTGGCGTAATTAATGTATCTATTTATCCTACACTTTCTGAACAGGAAGTATCCTATATTGTTAACGACTCTGGCATAAAAGCTATTCTTGTTGGAAATAATTTTCTTTTCCGTAAGGTTTTAAAAGTTGCGGCTAATTGTAAAGAATTAAAATATATTATACCAGCTTTTAAAGATTTCGAAAAGGTTACTATCCCTGCAGATGTTAATGTAGAAGTAATTGCTTTTTCAGATATTCTTGCACTAAAACACCAGGTTACGGCCGCCGAAAAAGCAGAAATAGAACAATGTAGAAGTCTGGTTTTACCTGAAGATGTTTCCTCTTTAATTTATACTTCCGGAACAACAGGAACTCCGAAAGGCGTAATGCTTACCCATTACAACTTTGTTAAGAATGTGGAGGTTTGTTTACAACAAATCCCGGTGATTGATCAAACAGAAACTTTCCTTTCCTTTCTGCCACTATCACATGTATTCGAACGTACTGCAACTTACCATGTTTGCTGCGCACAAGGTTGTAAAATTGCTTTCGCACAAAGTTTAGAATTATTGGCCAAGAATATGGGAGAAGTTCGTCCTACCGTGATGAGTTGCGTTCCGCGTTTATTGGAGCGGATACATGATAAAGCGATTAAAGGAGGAACTGCAGGTGGAGGTACAAAAGCAAAAATATTTACCTGGGCGCTGGAAACAGGCAATAAATACCGTTTAGCAAAAGAGGCCGGACAAAATCCTGGTTTCATTTTGTCAGCCAAAAAGGGAATCGCGGAAAAATTGGTTTTCAGTAAAATTAAAGAAAAAACTGGTGGCCGATTAAAATTTATGATTTCTGGCGGGGCTGCATTGCCAAAAAATGTCGGTGAGTTTTTTGGCGATCTGGGCATTAAAATATTGGAAGGTTTTGGTTTGACGGAGACTTCGCCGGTAATGTCGGTAACCGAATACCACAGACAGGTTTATGGCACCGTTGGACGTGTGATTCCGGGCATTGAAGTAGGCATACAAGATGTAGAAAGCAAAGCAATGTTGAGCATCCAAACACACGATACTTTTAACGAAGAATTTGAATGTGCCGAAGGCGAAGTAATTGTTCGCGGCCATTGTGTGATGAAAGGTTACTTTAACAAACCTGCAGAAACAGCCGAAGCGATAGATAAAGATATGTGGTTCCACACCGGAGACATTGGCCGCTTTTATAAAGGTAACCTGCAGATTACCGACCGTTTAAAAAACATGATCGTAAATGCTTATGGCAAGAATGTTTACCCAACTCCGGTAGAAAATATTTACCTAAAAAGCCCTAAAATTGATCAGCTTTTCTTAATCGGAGATAAACGTGAATTTATTACAGCAATCATTATTCCTAACAGGGAAACCTTAGAGGAAACCTTTAAGCTTAAACCATCGTTTTTTGAGGAGGCTGCTCCATTTATCCGCGATCAGGAAATTATAGATTGGATGGAGCAGGATATCAAGAAAATCTCTGGCGAACTGGCTAAATTTGAGCGCATAAAAAACTTTAAGATCAAACGGAATCCTTTCAATATAGATGAAGGTGAAATTACCCCAACCATGAAAGTGAAGCGCCGCATTGTAGAAAAGAAATATGCAGAAGCGATTAACGAAATGTATGAGGAAGGTATAGAAGCCGAATCATAATTAAAAAGGGCCATCATTACAAATTGTAATCGTGGCCCTTCATTTTGTAAAGCTTTATATCAGTTACAGATCCATGCCGTTTGCATCGGTTGTTAATATTTCGCTCATATAATCAAAGAAAGGACGCATATTTTTAAATTCCTGATTACAATACGCTAAGTAATCTTTACTTAAAACTTCCTGATCAGTGAAATGATGAATTAATAAAAATTGTTTATAACGCAACAAATCGATATCCTGATGATCTGCTTCAAAACCTTTTGGAGCAGTCTTTAATTGTTCGCCTTTCAATGTCTCGAAGGAAGCAATAAAAGTTTTATCATTTAAGATATCTCTTAAGGGCTGGGCATCAAAAGTTATATTTTCCCTTATCAATTTCAAATCCTGAGGAGAAGGCCCGAAAAAGCCACCGGCTACAAAACTATTACCTGGTTCGATATGAAAATAGTAACCACCCCTTCTTTGTTTGCCTGCCCGTTTAAAACTTCCGCTCCAGTGTGTTTTATAAGGTGTTTTATCATTTGAGAAACGCGTATCGCGATAAATCCGGTATAAACTTTTTTTTCCTGAAGGTGTTTCTATTACGTCATGGGTATTCATAAGATCTAATAAATCCTGCGCAAAAGATTCTACGTATGCCAGTTCTTTTTGATAGGCTGTTTTATGGTCATTAAACCACTCGCGTTCATTGTTATTTTTCAATAAGCTTAAAAACTCAAAACTGGAAGGTGGTATTTGCTTTATATCGGGCATCGTTTTTAAAATAGGCTAAATCATTCCAAACAAAGATACCATCTGTAAAAGACTAAATTCATATCGTTCAAAAAATTTATCTGATGAAACCCTATTAAAATTTATGAAGAGATTTATTTATTAGCTTTACCTATCATTTGCCATAAACGATGAAACAAGATTTATTTTTTGAGCAGGTTTGGGATTTAACCAGAGAAATACCCAAAGGCAGGGTAACTTCTTACGGTGCAATTGCAAAAGCCATTGGTACGCCTAATCTATCAAGAATGGTTGCCAGAGCCATTGGCGCTTGCGGGGCAGCACAGCCTCCTGTGCCCTATTACAGGGTAATTAGCAGCAACGGTTTGCTTAGTGGCGATCCATCATCTACAGCAAAAAGACAGGAACTCCTTGAACGCGAAGGCGTGGAAATTAAAAACCTTAAAGTTCAAAACCTTAAAAAGGTGTTCTGGGATCCGTTAATTGATCTGGAATAAAACATCATAGACAAAGCTTCCTACCTTTCATTATTTATCTTATTGGATTTTAACGTTGTCAAATAAGGTTTTATATCTAATAAAGCATTTAGTAATTACAATAGCTTTCTTATCTTTGCAACCATCTGTTTTAAATGGATAGCTAATTGGTACTGAAAATTGATTTTTTTCAATATAAATTCAAAATTTAATCAGCTAATTATTCCCTTTTCATTAAAGCACCTAAATTTAACAATAACAAAAAATGCAAAATTATTATTTTGCAAAAAATACCTGAAATGAGTATAGGATTATCAGAACAAGAAGTATTACGACGTGAGTCGCTAAAACAATTACGTGCACTGGGCATTGAGCCTTATCCTGCCGAAGCATATGAAGTAAATGCATATGCTGCAGATATATTAGCTAATTATGAAGCAGATAAGACAGCGTACAAGACGGTAGTATTAGCAGGTAGAATTATGAGCCGCAATATTATGGGTGCTGCCTCTTTTACCGAGTTACAGGATTCTACCGGCAGAATCCAGATCTACTTAAAGCGTGATGAACTTTGTCCGGGCGATGATAAAACGCTATACAACACCGTATTTAAAAAACTTTTAGATATCGGCGATTTCATTGGGGTTAAAGGATACGTATTTACTACACAAACAGGAGAAATTTCTATACACGTTACTGAGTTTAAGGTACTTTCTAAGTCGCTACGTCCGCTACCAATTGTTAAACGTGATGATGAAGGAAATGTATATGATGGATTTACTAATCCGGAACTGCGTTACCGCATGCGTTATGTAGATTTAACGGTAAACCCTGATTTTAAACAGATCTTTATAAAACGCAGCAAGGTGATTAACACCATGCGCAATTATTTTGATAACCAGGGTTGGATGGAAGTAGAAACTCCTATCCTACAGCCTATTCACGGTGGTGCTGCTGCACGTCCGTTTGCCACACACCACAATACTTTAGATATGCCACTTTATTTGCGTATTGCAAATGAACTATATTTAAAAAGATTAATCGTGGCAGGTTTTGATGGCGTATATGAATTCGGTAAAATGTTCCGTAATGAAGGAATGGACCGTACGCATAATCCTGAATTTACTTCAATGGAAATTTACGTTGCCTATAAAGATTATATCTGGATGATGGCAATGGTTGAAGAATGTTTAGAAAAAGTAGCGATTGCTACCACTGGTGCAGGTGTGGTTAAAGTTGGTGCCAACGAAATTAATTTTGAAGGACCGTACGAAAAATTAACCATGTACGAGTCGATCCAAAAATATACAGGAATTGATGTTTCGGCAATGACCGAGGAGGAAATTGCGCAAACCTGTAAAGATTTAGGGATCGAAATCGATGATACCATGGGCCGCGGTAAATTAATTGATGAAATTTTCGGTGCTAAAGTTGAAGCGAATTTAATTCAGCCAACTTATATTACCGACTACCCTATCGAGATGACACCACTTGCTAAAAAGCACCGTACTGCAGAAGGATTGGTAGAGCGTTTTGAATTATTTGTTAATGGTAAGGAAATTGCGAATGCTTATTCTGAGTTAAACGACCCAATTGACCAGAAAGAGCGTTTAGAAGATCAGTTAAAATTGGCTGCCCGCGGTGATGACGAAGCCATGGCCATGGATGAGGATTTTGTTCGTGCTTTAGAATATGGTATGCCTCCTACTTCAGGTTTAGGTATTGGTATTGACCGCCTGGTGATGTTAATGACCAATCAAAGTACCATTCAGGAAGTTTTATTCTTCCCGCAGATGCGTCCTGAGAAAAAGAAAATAGAAATGACACCCGAAGAAACAGAATTATATGCATTGGTTTCGGAAGGCGAACAATATCTGTTAACTGAAGTAAAAGGAAAGCTAGCCGATTGGAGCAACAAGAAATGGGATACAACTCTTAAAGCCTTAACGAGCAAAGGGATTTTAAAAGTTGCCAAAACAGATGATGGCTTATTCCTGTCGCATAAATAATTAATTTGTTAATCTAACGGCAAAACACAAGACCAGATTTTAACATAAACATAACATAAACTTAAAAGGCTTGCTAACAAATATTTAGCAAGCCTTTTTTATATTTACAGCAATCGATAATTAAAATCATTGCAATATGAATACGTCAAGTTTAGAAATCAACGAAAGAGAATACTGCATTAAATTAAGCAAAGATGCTTTTGATTTAACGCTGGTACGTCAATTAATAAAAAGAATCCAGGCCGAAGCTTTGTTCTTCTCAAGGGCTCAGCCTGAAGATGAAGATATCTTAAGTAAAAGAGCCCAGAGAGAAGAATTTGAAGGATTCGATTATTTAGGAGATAAGTAGTCAGTTTAACTGGTTTTCAGTTGACAGTTAATTGCAACAATTAACCAGTTAGCCGTTCTAAACAGTTAAGCTGATTAATCAACCTCCAAAGTCCCTTCTACCGAATCATCCATTGTTTTTCCTGTGATAACTGAGGCTGCCATTTTCAAAAATGCAACAGCAGTACCATGTTTGGTATCCCAATAGTATCCTTCTGATGGGATTACTTTAATCAGTGTAATATTCGGGTCGTCTTTCCCTCCCTGAAACCAGGTCTTAATAAACGGACTCCAAAGTTCGTCAATTTTGGCCTGATCCCTGCTGATTTCAGAAATACCATAGATATTTACAAAACCTGAATGTGCACCTGCCTGAAATAGTAAATGTGTGAAAGGATCGGCAGAGATTTCATCATTTTTATGACTGTCTTTCATACTCATAAACCAAATGTTACCTTCATCATCAACCTGCTGAATAGCCATTGGTCTTACGGATAATGGTATACCCGTTTTAATATTGGTACAAAAAAAGCAGCTTTCGGCTTTTTCTGCCAACTCCCTCAATTTTTCGATAGCTGCTTTGCCACCCAGATCTTTAATGTTATTTTCTTCCTGAGTATTGTTCGTACTTCCTTCTTGTGATGTTGCCATAGGATTAAGATTTTATATTAACTACAATAGAAATTGGGGTTTGGTTTTGAGTTTTTGCGGATGGCTGAGAGCGAAAGGCGCATAGCGGTTGGCGATGAGCATTTAGTGCAGTCAAAAAGAAAAAATTTGTCCATCTATGATTATGGATTTTTAATGAAAGGCAATATCTTTAAGTAATGGATATCAAAAAACCGGAAGCTTTTAAGGCTGAGATTAAAATTATAGGCATCAACCCTTTTGTATTTGTACCAGAAGAAGCATTAAACTATATTTTTCATCAATCTGGAAAAAATAAAGGGCAGTTTCCTATTAAAATGAAAATTGATGGTCATGAGTTTAAACAAACCCTGGTTAAATATGCCGGAGATTGGCGTTTGTACCTGAACACGCCCATGCGAAAAGCAGCCGGAAAAGATATTGGCGACACCGCAACTTTCGAAATCGAATTTGATACGGAAGAACGGACAATTAGTATCAACCCTAAACTGGTACAGGCCTTAGCAGAAAATAAACAAGCCAAAGATATATTTGATGGCCTTGCTCCTTATTTACAGAAGGAAATTATACGTTATATTGCCAATCTTAAAACTGAAGAATCAGTTGACCGTAATGTAAAAAAAGCTATTCAGTTTCTTTTGGGTAAAGAACGGTTTATTGGTAGAGATGGAATTTAATGAAAAACAGCATATAGCTACAATGCCAACAACCTAATTTTGAATGAAGTATTGATCTTGCTACTACCCATCAGCACAGCCTTGCCTCGGCTCACCGCCGCCGAAGGGCTCTTTCTTTTTACTGCCAAAAAGAAACAAAAACCACCGGCTGAAATTTTTTCTTTCGAAGGCAGTAGTAGGGCCAGGACGGCATAGCCCGAAAAATTTGTTAGGCCGGACTTGAGTAGAACGTAGATGCGGTACTAGGGCCTAGCTATGTGGAAATGTATAGGTGCGGCAAGTCGCTTATTAATAGATCATTCAGAATAACTTCAATTTTAACCCATTATTCATTATAGTACAAAGGCCAATTAGTAACTGTCCTTTGTACTATATTGTTATTTTATAACAGTCCTCGCTTTTTAAGCATTGGTTTAATATCAGGATTATGTCCCCTGAAATTAAAAAACATTTTGCCAAGATCTTCGGTATTTCCTTTGGACAGAATCATGTCCCTAAAACGCTGACCATTTGCCCTGGTTAATCCTCCATTTTCCTGAAACCACGAAAAGGCATCATTTTCCAGCATAGAAGTCCAGCTGTAAGCGTAATAACCTGCAGCGTAGCCATTACTCCAAATATGCAGAAAATAGCTGGAGCGGTAACGTGGCGGTACATACGATAAATTTAAATTGGTTTTCTTTAAAGCCTCGGCTTCAAATTTGTCAACATCCTGCAATGGTGAACCAGGTGAAATTGTATGCCATTGCATATCCAGATCGGCCGCTGCCAAAGCTTCTGTAAAAATATACCCTTGGTTAAACGAACTCGCCTTTTTAATCTTATCTAGCAAAGCCTGCGGCATCTGTGCTCCGGTTTGATAATGAAGCGCGTAATTCTTCAGTATTTTAGGATCAGAAGCCCAATGTTCATTAAACTGTGAAGGAAATTCTACATAATCTCGCGCCACGTTCGCACCCGAAAGACTTGGATATTGCTGGTTGGCAAACAGACCATGTAAACCGTGTCCAAATTCATGAAAAATGGTGGTAACATCATCAAAGCTAATTAATGCTGGTTTTCCGGCTTCGGGTTTTGCAAAATTGCAGACATTATAAATTACCGGTATTGTGCCGAATAGCTTAGATTGTGGAACAAGGTTATCCATCCAGGCACCACCATCTTTGTTATCACGTTTATAGTAATCACAATAAAACAGGCCTAACTGTTTTCCATCTTTGTCCATCACATCAAAAACACGAACATCTTCCTGGTAAACAGGTAAATCTTTACGTTCCTTAAAAGTAATGCCGTAAAGTTGTGTTGCCGCATAAAACACACCGTTAATGAGTACTTTATTTAACTCGAAATAAGGTTTAACCTCATTTTCATCCAGATCGAATTTTGCTTTACGAACTTGCTCGGCATAAAAATCCCAATCCCATGGCTCTAGTTTAAAGCCACCTTTTTGCTGATCGATTACGGCCTGTATATCTGCCGCTTCACTTTTTGCCTTTGCGGTAGCAGCAGGAATAACTTTGCTAAAAAAATCTTCTACTGCTTCAGGTGTTTTAGCCATCTGATTTTGCAATTTCCAGGCTGCATAATTTTTAAAGCCAAGCAATGCCGCCTGAGCAGAACGGATCTGCGCAATTCTTAAAATTATTTTACGGGTATCGTTTGCATCGCTTTTTTCTGCACGATTCCATGATTTCTTAAAAAGCTCTTCTCTCTTGGCACGATCGGCCATTGATTGCAATTCGGGCTGTTGCGTAGTATTTTTTAAACCTTTACCCGCTGCCTGTAACTGTGCGGTAAACTTCGCGCCCAAAGTAGCTTCTTCTTTATTCAACTCTTTAAGCTTGTCTTTGTCAGCGTCAGATAGCTTTGCTCCTGCCAATTCAAATTTTTGGTAATAATACTCCAGTAAGCGCAACGATTCGGCATCCAGTTTCAGCTGATCTTTCTTTTTAAAAAGGGTTTCTACCCGATTAAATAGTTTCGTATTCAAATAAATGGCATCGGTATTTGCAGTTAGTTTAGGCGCTTCCTCTTCTTTAACCTTTTGCAATTCAGGATTGGTATTCGCACCTGTAAGCAGGTTAAAAACCATGCTTGTTCGGCTCAGCAATTGTCCGCTTTTTTCGATGGCCAAAATTGTATTTTCAAAGCTGGGTATATCGGTCTGATCAGCAATTTTCCGGATTTCATCCATTTGCTGCTTCATTCCTTCTTCTAATGCCGGTTTAAAATCACCGTTTTTTATTTTGTCGAAAGCAGGAGCCTGAAAGGCCAGTTCGCTTGCCTTAAAAAAAGGATTAGCCGATGAAAAACTTTCACTGCTTTCTTCAGTATTTTTTTTGTTATTGCAGGCACCTAGAATGGCTAAAAAAGCGAGCATGGGTAAATAAGATACTTTTTTCATGAATATTTAAAAGTTAGGTATCCATAAAAATAGTAATTTATATGCTGCAATTTTCAATAAACAAAACTGAGCTGAAACAAAAAAGCCATCTCAATTTTGAAATGGCTTATATAAGATGTAATCAAGACTATCTGTAACGAACTTGCTGCTGTTTGTCCATCATGCCCATCTGATCTTTCATTTGTTTAATCTGATCGGCCAATAACTTATTCTTATCTGCTTTTTTCGCTTCAGCAAGATACATGGTTGCTTCGCGTTTGTTACGTTTAGCCATTGCAATACCTGCTAAACTTAATTTTGCTAAAGCAATGTTATGATCCATTTGCATGCCCAGGCTCAAAGCAGCTTTGAAATATTTTTCTGACTTCATCGGTGCTGTTCTGCTTTCAATTAACCCGATCAATAAGTTATAATAACCATGTTGAACTTTAATCAACTGTGTTTCATAATTGGTAATCCGATCTAAAAACATTTTTGCTTTAGGCATGTTATCTTTTCTGAGGAACCATTGTGCCAAAAGCATGTTCTCATTAAAGAAATAGGTTACCAGTACAATTATCCCCAATAAAATGGAAACAATACCCCATGGCCAGAAACCGAAAATAAATAAAGCTACTGCGCCACCCAGTAAAGCAAACCCCGCAATTAATCTGATAATATTTGGCATAAATTTATTCTAATTGTTTTTTTTTGCAAATATCGTGTTTAAATGGCAGAAATTAGATTTTAAAACAATAATTTCAGTAAAAATTTAAAAGCTCACAAAAACCGTCCCGTAAATATGAAAATCCTCTTATCTATAACCCTAATTGTAATCGCAATGAACGTTTCTGCACAGGAAGTTAATAAAAAAATCCACGATCAAGTCCACAATAAAGATATCTTAATCAATGCTTGTACACGAGAAGGCATTACCACTTTTCCTGAGTTTAAAGAAATGTACGATCCACTTTATGCGGCATATATACCAGATGCGGCAACCATGATCGAATTGAAAAAACTGGTTAAAAATGAAAAGATCAAAATTGTTTTAGGTACCTGGTGTGGCGACAGTAAAGCAAATGTTCCGAACTTTTTTAAAATTTTAGATGCCTTACACTTTAAAGAGAAAAACATAGAAATTATAGCCGCTGACGGTAATAAAAAAGCTGAGAATGGCATTTTAGACGGCCTGAATATTTCCAGGGTACCCACATTTATAGTTTTTGATAAAAAAGGCAATGAACTGGGCAGGATTACAGAAGGGCCAAAAAAAAGCCTTGAGGGGGATTTATTGGCGATATACAAGAAGAAGTCTTAAACTTTTTGAAAGGTTTTGGTTGATGGTTCATAGTTTAATGGTTAATAGTTTGATGGTTCATGGTTGATTACCTAAGTCGTCATTCATAGTCGATAACTTATTGGCTTATATTTACCACCTTGACCATTGACCATGAACTATCAAACCATCGACTAAAAATTTATTTACAAGACATTATCCAAAATCCATTTACATCATACATTTAAATACATCTTACATCAATATTATGTCTGCAGCATTAGAACCAGGTTGGTTAGCCGTTTTAGAGGGAGAGTTTGAAAAAGACTACATGAAAAACCTAAAGTCTTTTTTACAAGAAGAGAAAAACAAAGGAGCAACTGTTTATCCAAAGGGCACAGATATTTTTAACGCATTAAATACCACTCCTTTTGATCAGGTTAAGGTGGTGATATTGGGTCAGGATCCTTATCATGGTGTTGGCCAGGCACACGGGCTTTCTTTTTCAGTACAACGCGGTGTAGCAGTTCCACCCTCGTTAAAAAATATTTACAAAGAACTGGAAACTGATATCGAGGGCTTTAAAACACCAAATCATGGCAACTTAACCCATTGGGCAGAACAAGGTGTATTATTGCTCAATGCCACATTAACAGTCCGTGCTTCAGAGGCTGGTTCACACCAAAACCGGGGATGGGAAATTTTTACAGATGAAATTATTAAGGCTTTATCTCAAAAACGCGAGCACATTGTTTTTTTGTTGTGGGGTAAATATGCTCAGCAAAAGGCAGCACTAATAGATCAAAAAAAACATTATGTACTTACAGCTGCCCACCCATCGCCTTTTTCTGCCTACAATGGTTTCTTCGGATCGAAACATTTTTCGAAAGCAAATCAGCTTCTGGTACAGAATAATTTAAAACCAATCGACTGGAACTTACCAGCCTAATGAATACCTATTTTATAAGTGGTTTAGGTGCCGATAAAAGGATTTTTTCTAAGCTTAAGCTCGATGAAAAAATCAATATCATTCATATCGATTGGATCAATCCGGTTAAAAATGAATCACTGTCCGCTTATGCAGAGAGGTTGAGCAAAGTTATCGACAAATCTCAACCTTTTGCTTTGGTTGGAGTTTCTTTTGGAGGGATGATCGCAGTGGAAATTGCTAAAGTATTAAAACCTGCAACAACGATTATAATTTCCAGCACCATGTTGAGTACTCAGCTGCCAGCATTATACCGCTTCGCAGGGAAACTCAGACTGTTGAATTTTATTCCGGCAAGTCTTTTAAAATCATCGAACAAACTTACCCAAAACTATTATTTCGGTACCAGATCTAGCAGTGAGAAAACATTACTTAGCAAGATTATTAAGGATACTGATCCCTATTTTTTAAAATGGGCAATAGGAAGTATATTAAGCTGGGATAATAAAATTAAGCCAGAAAGGATTTTTCACATCCATGGCACGAATGATAAAATCCTGTATTCAAGAAAAGCAACGCCAGATTTCGTGATCGAAAATGGAACCCACTTTATGGTTTATCAAAATGCAGCGGAAATTTCAGGAATTATTGATAAATTGCTTTTATAATTCGATCAACGAATTGTTTAAATCATCCCAAAAACATTATCAACTAATTAATGGATTTTATGATGAACAAAACTTTTCTCGATCAGTTGGAATACAAGGTTACAGGTGCTTGTATTGAAGTAAACAAAATTCTCGGTCCTGGCCTCCTTGAAAGTGTGTATAAAAAGTGCTTAATGTGGGAATTACAATTGCAGGATATAAATTTTACTGCTGAACATCCAATTATACTTTCTTACAAAGATGTTTTATTAGATACAACACTTAAAGTAGATTTGGTTATTGAAAATTGCTTAGTATTAGAGTTAAAAGCCGTTGAAAGTATATTGCCTATTCATGAGGCGCAGATTTTAACTTATATGAAATTGCTTAGAATACCAAAAGGCTTATTGATTAACTTCAATTCAACCAATATAGTTCATAATGGAAAAAAGAGTTTCGTAAACGAATTTATGTACGGCATTGACAATTAAACAATGAGTATGAAAGCCCAACTTAGATGGTCTCAGGTGGCTTAGGTGGTAAAAAATTAGATGAACCACCTAAGTCACCTGAGTACACCTTAGCTTTTTAGCAACTATTATTATTTGCTACTAATACTCCAATGGCACAATCGGTTCTTTTTTGGTGGTAGACATGATCATCATCGTCTGAAATGTTTTCACTACAGAAATCTTACTGATTTTATCCATAATTAAACGTTCGTACGCTTTAATGTCTTTCACATAAACCTTTAATAGAAAATCGGCCTGACCGGTAACGTGGTGACATTCGGTAATTTCTTTAATTTGATTTACTTCATCTAAAAAGATCTGGATGGTATTATTTTTATGAAAATCGAGTTGAATCTGGATAAAGGTTTTAATACCTAAACCTAGTTTTTCTTCATCCACCAGGGCATGATAACTTTTAATATATCCTGCCATTTCGAGCTTACGTACGCGCTCTAAAGTTGGCGCAGGTGATAGACCAATTTCTTGTGATAAAAGTAAATTGGTAATTCTTCCGTTCTCTTGAAGAATTCTTAAAATTTTAAAGTCTATTTTATCTAATTCAGATGCCATATGGTGTTAAAGGTATTTCAGAATACAAACATAACCAAATTAAATTCTAAATTTTAACATAATTTATCATATATATTTTAAATTAAAATTTTTAGATTTACCTAAAAATAAAATTAGATAAACATAAATGCAGAGTTATACCGAAGAGAACTATCTAAAGACTATTTATCATCTGGCGGAGAAAACAATAAACGTTCAAACCAATGCTATTGCTGAGCAAATGCAAACTAAACCAGCATCGGTTACTGATATGATTAAGAAATTAGCCGATAAGGGCCTTATTGATTACATTAAATATCAAGGGGTTACTTTAACAGAAACAGGAAAAAATACAGCGATAGATATTGTACGTAAACATAGATTATGGGAAGTTTTTTTAGTAGACAAATTAAACTTTAAGTGGGATGAGGTACATGATGTGGCCGAAGAGTTAGAACATATTAAATCGATTGAGCTAATTGAAAGATTAGATGAATTTTTAGGCTTTCCGAAAGCAGATCCTCATGGCGACCCGATCCCGGATAAAAACGGGAGATTTACTAAAACCCAGTTTATTAAACTGATCGAATTAAAAGTAGGAGATTCGGGTACCATTACCGGAGTGAGTCAGCACAGTTCTCCTTTTTTAAAACATTTAGAAAAATTAGGGCTTACCCTGGGCAAACAAATCCGGGTTAGTGATGTTACCGATTTCGATGGTTCAGTTGAGATCCAGTTATCCGATAAACAAGTTAATATTAGTAGAGAAGTTGCAAAACATATTTTAATCAGTAGCAATGGCAAAAACTGAGTCACTAAGTGAAGTACATCAAAGCGTAAATACAGATAAAAGAAAAGGCTGGAGAAGAATTCTTGCCTTCATAGGCCCAGCTTATTTAATAAGTGTTGGCTATATGGATCCGGGTAACTGGGCGACAGATTTAGCAGGTGGCAGTAAATTTGGTTACCAATTGATCTGGGTTTTACTCATGTCGAACCTGATTGCATTGCTTTTGCAATCGCTAAGTGCACGCCTGGGTATAGTGAGGGGATTGGATTTAGCCCAGGCTTCAAAACAGGCTTACCCACGCTGGGCCAATATTCCACTATTTGGATTGGCACAAACCGCCATTATTGCCTGCGATCTGGCAGAAATTATCGGGATGGCCATTGGTTTACAGTTACTTTTTGGCCTGCCATTAATCTGGGGCATTTCAATTACCATTTTCGATACCATTTTATTACTTTTCTTACTTAATAAAGGCATGAGGGCCATGGAAGGCTTTATTGTTTCGATGGTTTTTATTGTCGGGATTTCCTTTTTGGTTGAAATGTTTATTGTAGAGCCATCACTTAAAGAAGTAGCCAAAGGTTTTGAACCCTCCATCCTAAATGGTGATGCACTTTATATTGCCATCGGGATTATTGGCGCAACGGTAATGCCGCACAATCTTTACCTTCATTCTTCTTTGGTACAGACCAGAAAAATAGAACGGAGCAATAAAGGGATTAAAGAAGCTTTAAAGTTTAACCTCATTGATACTACGGTAGCACTAAACCTGGCCTTTTTTGTTAATGCAGCTATATTGATTCTTGCTGCTGCAGCTTTCTATAAGAATGGCTTACACGAAGTAGCCGAAATTCAGGATGCGCATAAACTCCTTTCGAATATTTTTGGCAATGTAGCACCAACTCTATTTGCCATTGCGCTAATTGCAGCCGGACAAAGCTCTACCGTTACCGGAACTTTAGCCGGACAGATTATTATGGAAGGGCACATCAACTTAAGGATCCAACCCTGGCTACGGCGTTTGATTACGCGCCTTCTGGCAATTATCCCTGCATTTTTCACCATTCTGCATTATGGCGACGATGCTCTTGGTGGCTTATTGGTGCTAAGTCAGGTGGTTTTAAGCTTACAATTGGGTTTTGCCATTATCCCTTTAATCCATTTTACATCAGATAAAAAACTGATGAAAGATTTCGCAATCAAACCTTGGGTAAAAGTTTTGGCCTGGGGAAGCGCTATCGCCATTATTGCACTCAATGTAAAACTGGTTATTGAAGAAATAAGCGGCTGGGCAAAAGAAGCCAATAACTGGTGGATTTATGTGATTGTAATACCGGCATTAATCCTAATCGTATTACTCCTGCTCTATGTTTTCTTCCACCCACTATTGGAAAAGAAAAAAGATGCATCCAAACAAATTGTACCTCATGGAGATGCTTTGGATATTGGGAAAATTGAAAAGATCACTTATACAAAAATTGGTATTGCAGTAGACTTCTCTAAAAACGACAGAAACACGATCAGGCATGCTTTAATTCAAGGTGGCAAAGATGCGCACTATTACCTGATCCATATTGTAGAAACTGCTGCTGCCCGCTATCTTGGTAAGGATGTAATGGACCATGAAACGCAGAGCGATGCTGCTAACCTGGAGAGGTACAGAGCTAATCTCGAAGACCTGGGATATGATTCTACACCCTTCATTGGTTTTGGAAACACCGGTAAAGCCATAGCCGATATTAGTAACCGGAACGAAATGGAACTTTTGGTAATGGGTGCACACGGACATAAAGGTTTAAAAGACCTTATTTTCGGCACCACGGTAGATTCGGTGAGGCATAAGGTGAATATTCCCGTATTGATTATTAGGTAACTCTATTTAGCTACCTCCCTAGCTTACGCCATACCCAGAGCTAAATTACGACTAACCACAGATAAAAAGGATGAACACAGATATACGAGAATCTGTGTTTATCTGTGCATATCTGTGGTAAAAAAATAGTTATTATTTATTCACCACCGTCATCAGTTTGTTGATTCCCCCATCGCCTGATTGATACATTAATAATTTACCTGCAGGTGAATATAAGTACATGGAAGGGTACTTTTTTGGTAAAAATGTTGGAATAAATATTCGTTTTTTATCCTGTAGTACCAGCACGTTAGGTTTTGAATTTAAACCTTTGGCATAAGAATCGAAAAACTGTGGAATGATATAACCTTCATCCATGGTAATCATATAAATATTTACATTCTTAAACTTAGCATAATTGGTATTCAACATTTTGCTTTCACGCTGGCAATGCGCGCAGGTACAATCGAATAATATAAAAAGGTTCTTTTTACCTTGTTTAATATCGGTATTAGAAAAGGCTTTTCCATCCAGGCGGTAAAAAGTAAATTGTGGCAACAAAGTTGGCTGCTGTGCTTTTACCTGGAAAGTAATGGCTAATAATAAGATTAAAAGTAGGTTTCTGAATTTCATTTTAGATATTTTATGTCCAAACTTAACGGAATAAATACGAACATAATAATATATCATTAGCTTTTACAAACTGATGAACATTTTTATCCAAGAGAAGTCAAGTTTAAATATTCACATTGCCAAGAAACTTGACTTCTCTCCAATCCAAGCATTATAATTGGAAAATGAAAGCCAGTTTTTCATGGGTACTGTTGTCCCGCCATCCGCTTTATTCCGATGAAGGATCGGAATGTTCGCTCCTGTCGGGTTTAGGAACAAGGGGTTTGTGAGTAGCCAATTGGTTTCCTTCCTTGCAGCAACCTCTGTTAAATAAACCCGATTGACGCGGAAACCGAAAGCTTTTTCTGCTTTTGTTGCAGCAAAAAGCGGGACTGAGGCTGCCAAAGGAACTGTGCGTACATTTCCAAATATCCAAGAAGTCAAGCTTTAAAGCAATCTGGCTATTCAAACTTGACTTCTTTAATTCATACAATTGAAATAAAACTAAATTATCACATCATTTTTTAGGATATTTGCAACCGTTTGAAGGCAAATCGCATAAACGGTCGTCATCCTGATCCTATTGCTATCGGATTTATTTCAGGATCTTTACAGTTACAAAGATGCTGAAACGAGTTCAGCATGACGTGTGGGTATTTTATATCTGCATTTGCGACCTAAACATTATACTTTATATACAATTGTATATATTACAACAAAATACTTTATTAAAACTTTGAAAAACGACATCAACATAAAAAATAAAAGAGCATATTTCGACTACAATCTTTTAGATAAATACGTAGCTGGTATTGCCCTTTTAGGGACTGAAATAAAAGCGATCAGGCAAGGAAAAGCCAACATGACGGATGCATTTTGCATGTTTATTGGCGGCAATCTTTTCGTGCGCAACCTTCATATTTCTGAATATAGCCACAGTTCTTTTTATCACCACGATATAAAACGCGACCGTGCATTATTATTACAGAAAAAAGAAATCAGAAAGCTAAAGCTTAAAGGCGAAGAAAAAGGTTATACCATTGTTCCATTACGTATATTCATCAACGAAAGAGGTTTCGCTAAAATGGAGATTGCCCTGGCTCAGGGTAAAAAAGAATTCGATAAACGCGATAGCATTAAGGATAGAGATACGAAGCGGGAGTTGGATAGAGCGATGAAACGGTAGTTAGTCTTCAGTCTGAAGTCTTTAGTTCTGAGTCCAAATTGACTTAAGACTGAGGACTTTAGACTAAAAGACTACCACGCCTGGTCGCCAACTAAGGGCACAAACCTAAAGGTATCTAACACAATTTTTTCGTAGTCGGTTTCGCTTACGCGGATAACAGTAACCATTTTCTGTGTTTTCTCATCTCCTACCGGGATAACCAGAATGCCACCAATTTTTAGCTGTTTTAATAAGATCTCCGGAACCAGGGGAGCGCCAGCGGTAACGATTATTTTGTCGTATGGTGCGTGCGCAGCAATTCCTTTAGAGCCATCGCCACAATAAAAAGTAGGTCTGTAACCCATTCCAGGTAAAATCTGAATCGTTCTGTTGTAAATATTCTCTTGTCTTTCTATCGTAAAAACGGTAGCACCCAGCTCCATTAAAATACAGGTTTGATAGCCCGATCCTGTCCCGATCTCAAGTACTTTATCTCCTTTTTTAATGTGCAGCAATTCACTTTGGTAAGCAACTGTGTAAGGTTGAGATATGGTTTGCCCATCCCCTATTGGGAAAGCAATATCTTTGTAAGATTGGTTCCAAAAAGTTTCGTCAAAAAAGAAGTGCCGTGGAACTTTACCTATGGCTTTTAACACATTTTCATCTTCAATTCCGCGAGATTTCAGCAACTCAACCAGTTTTTTTCTCGCTCCACGTTCCCGGTAATTATCAACAAATTTATACGCCATGAGCTTCAAAATTAGCTTTTTTTAACGGTGATACAAGGGGTAAAATAAGAGAATGATTTAATTAGTGAATGATTACCTGAATTAGAGAAAGATACATTATCCACATTAAAGAATGATTGAATGATTGAATTCTGAATGAGAGAATGTTATAATGGACAAACCCATTCAATCATTCAAAATTCATTCATTCATTTCTAGTAAGGATCTACATCTATCTGTGTAAAAACGCCTTTAAATTCTTTGGTGGCATTAAATTGGGTCAGGGTTTCCCTTAATGCATCTTTAACCTTTTGGATGGCCGTATGCTTATCAGCTTTAATAATGATCTGTTTGATATAAAGATTCCGTACACGGCTTACCAACGGTTGTTCGGGACCTAAAACACGTTTACCAAATTTTCCTTTGAGGATGTTAGCCAGAGTGAATGCCGCGTGATCCAGTATATGAGAATCTTTATGTTTTACATACAGGAATATCATTCTGGAAAAAGGCGGATACAGGAACTTCTCACGTTCAACGATTTCATCGTTGTACATCCCTTCGTAATCATTGTTTACCACTTGTTTGATAATCCGGTTTTCTGCGTCGTAAGTCTGGATACAAACATTACCCTGATCGGCTCTTCTGCCTGCTCTACCCGCAACCTGTGCCAACAGCTGGAAGCTCCTTTCGTAAGCGCGGAAATCAGGATAACCTAAAAGTGTATCGGCATTAATTACCCCAATAAGGTTCAGATTGTCGAAATCAAGTCCTTTGGCCACCATCTGCGTGCCTATTAAAATATCGGTTTTCTTTTCTTGAAAGTCGTTTAAGATCTGTTGGAGTCCATTTTTTGTCCGCGTACTATCCATATCCAGCCGGGCAATGGTAACCTCTGGATAAAGCAATCTGAGTTCTTCTTCAATACGCTCTGTGCCAAAACCTTTTTGCTCTACATGTACAGAACCACAAGCCGGACAAATATTTACACTGCTTTGCTGATAACCACAATAGTGACAATGTAATTTCCCACTGCTTTTATGATAGGTTAAACTTACATCGCAGTTTACACATTTTGGGGTATAACCACAGGTTGCACAGATTAAAATAGTGGCATAACCCCTTCTGTTCTGGAATAACACAATCTGCTCTTTTTTAGAAAGTGCAAGGTCGATATCTTTAATCAACACGCTCGAAAAATACGAACTCATCGTTTTTTTCTTGGTTTCTTCCGAAATACTTACCACCTGCTGATTAGGAAGCTGAACCCCGCCGAAACGCTCTTTCATCTCCACAAGTCCGTATTTTCCCTGCAAAGCATTATAATAACTCTCTAAAGATGGCGTAGCTGAACCTAAAACCACTTTCGCCTGATGCAGGTATCCTAAGTAAATGGCTGCATCCCTTGCCTGGTAGCGTGGTGCCGGATCGTATTGTTTGTACGAGGGTTCATGCTCTTCATCAACCACAATTAGTTTTAAATCCTGAAAGGGAAGAAAAACAGCTGAACGTGCGCCTAAGATTACTTTATAGGCACCTGTTCTTACCTTATTCCAGATTTCTACTCTTTCGCTATTGTTGAATTTAGAATGGTATACTCCTATCGAATTGCCAAAATAACGTTTAATCCGCTCTACAATCTGTGTGGTTAAGGCAATTTCGGGAAGCAGGAACAATACTTGTCCATCTGTATTTTGAATAATTTTTTCAATCAGTTTAATATAAACCTGTGTTTTTCCTGATGCAGTGACACCATGCAGCAAAACCACCTCTTTCTCTTCAAAGTGCTGGTTAATCTGGCTCAATGCCTTCTGCTGACCTTCGTTCAGTTCAAAATTAACACTAAACTCTTCATCATGAGCGGCCAGGCGACTAACCGGCCTTTTCATTACCACAAAAATATCTTTGTCGGTTAAAGCCTTTAATGCTGCTGGTCCACAATTACTTTCTTCCAAAAGCTGTTCTTTCGAGATCGGGAGATTTGATTTTTGTAATTTCAGGTAAGCCAGTAAAGCGTCTAATTGTTTAGGAGCCCTATCCAAAACATTAAAAAGCTGTTTAAGATTTTCTTCATCGCTATAAAAATCATTTAAAATGATGAACGATTTAAGCAAAGGTTTATATTTCTGCACTACCTCCTCGGCAACCAGAATCAATTCTTTATCGAGTAAATGGTTGATGATCGGATACACCGTTTTCTGCCCCAGTAGCTTGGAAACATCATTAACTGTAAGTTTCTGTTGCTGTTTCAGTGCATTGATGATGATTTCTTCCTTATCGGTAAGCGCAGTATCTTCGTTATAATCTTCACGAAGAATCAATATGGTTTCGCTTGCCAATTTTAAACTTGCAGGTAACGCAGCCGCCATTACATCACCTTCATTGCACATATAATAATTAGTCATCCATGTCCAGAATTTAAGCTGCATGGGTGTAATTACAGGTTCGGCATCTACAACATCGATAATATATTTCGCCTCATAAGCCACTGGTGGTACCGTGCTGATTCCGCTAATTAAGGCCGTATAAATTTTATGCTTTCCAAATTGCACCACCACCCGTTTTCCAACAGCAATCTGGTGGTTTAAATCAAAAGGTACCCGATAAGTATAGTTTTTCGCCAAAGATAATGGCAAAATAACTTCCACAAAAAGTGTTTCTCTTTCTGAAAAAATATCGTTTTCGAAAGTATTCATTATTTATCTTTAAATGCCGCAAAAAAGAGCATTATCCATCCCAATACAAATAAAAGCCCGCCAATTGGTGTAATTGGTCCAATAAATTCGGTAAATCCTAAATGCGATATGCTTCGGGTAGCCAATAAATATAACGATCCTGAAAAAAGGATGATTCCAAATGTGAAGCAGAAATAAGCAATATTAATGAGTTTGTTCCGATAACGGGCGAAGGTAGAAAGGTACAATAGTGCAAATGTATGATAGAACTGATAATCAACACCTTTTTGCCAGATTTCTAATGATGGTCCATCAATTAGGGCCTTTAGGCCATGAGCACCGAATGCGCCCAGTAAAACAGCAACAGCACCAAAAAAAGAAGCAGTAAGGATTATTCGTTTATTCATAGTTAATTGCTAGTAGCAATCGCTAAATTAATAAATTGACAAAGAACTTCTCACTAATCAATGTAATAAATTAAATTTGTTGCACAGCAGATGAAAAAAATCGTAATTCTAACAAGTGCATTATTTTTAGGTGTAGCCTTTATGGCTTACCTCTATTTTTCGAAATTGGGAATTGATAATGATGTGAAAGACCTGGCGCTGCAATCGGCAACCAATAATGCCGCTTTGGTGTTTTCCTTTCAAAACGATAAAGGTTTTTACGATATCATTGAAGGGCAACAGCTTGTCCAACAGGTTTTAGGAAAGGATAAAATGAACCTGTTAAAACAGCTAAAAACAAGTATCATTGACGATAATCTGCTAAACAGATACCTGAAAGATCAGCAGGTTTATATTAGTGTACTGCCCGATTCGAATAAAACGCTGAACTTCTTAATCACCGTGCAGATACAACGTGATAATGACATCAAAAAACTCTACGAACAGTTAAAATTAAAAAAAGCGATCAGCGAAAATGCTAAAGACCTGTACACGGTGAAGCTCAATGACAGCTTATCGGTTTATTTAGGCATTCATAACCAGGTATTAACGGCATCAACATCGCTCAAACTGATCAATGATGCCAATGTACGTTTAACAGAAAATCCCTTTACCGAATACATTAAGGAGAATTACCGTCAAATTAAAAATGTACTCAGCCATGTTTATATTAATTTTAATCAGGCTCCCTTATTGCTCAAAAATATTATTGCCGGCAACATTAATGGCGAGATTTCAATTTTTAACCAACAGAACAGTTTCGCTGTACTCAATTACAATTTCAGTAAAGAGAAAATTCTTTTCAACGGGAGTACCGAATTAAAAGATCAGCATAATTATCTTAAATTATTCGAAAACACGGCGGCACAAAATACATCTATCCAAAATATACTGCCTGATAATACTGCAAATTATGTACTTTATGCTTATGATGATTATGGTAAATGGCTCAAAAAACTGAATAGCTGGCAGGAACAAACGAAAATACTTTTAAAAACCAATGCTACAATAAAAAAAGTAAAGGATGATTACAGAACAGATTTAAATTTGATATTTACTACTTACACCAAAAATCAGTTTATTCTTTTTCAGTTAAGCACGAGCGAAAAACTAGGTGCAATTTCATTATCAAATGGCGAAAAAGTAAAACAGTTATTGCTTGATGTAAGTGCAGATTATAACGAAGACATTAAAGTGTTTAAATCGGCCGATATCTTGTACAGTTATTTTGGCGAACCATTTAAAAAATTCGGCAGGCCATATTATACTATTGTAGATAATAACTTAGTTGTAGCCAATAATGCCAGCACGTTGCAATCATTTCTAAATAATTATAAAAACAACAGGCTTTTAATACAAACGCCACAATATTTAGATGCAATGAACCAGATTTCTACCACTTCAAACATCAGTTATTATATCAATACCAAAAATTCAACTGATATTTTCAGACACAACATTCAACTGAATTTCTACAAACATCTACGGGCCGATAGTGGTTTAAAAAGTTTCGATACCTTTTGCTACCAAATGAGTGCAGACAAAAATAAGTTCATCACTAACTTACTCTTAAACAAATACATACAACCGGAAACACCTGATTCATTAAGTAACCGTTAATAATGAACCATCCTAGAAACTATTTTACATGAAGAAACTTTTACTAGTGTTACTGGCAATAACCAGTTTTAAGGTTGCAAATGCACAACAATATGCGCTTTTTGGCACGAAAACCATGTTTGATGCATTCGAAAACCCATCTCAGAAGTCTTTCACTCTGGATTCATCACGAAGATTTTCTTCTAATTTCTTCTTACCATATCTTGGAACGAATGCAGTTAATAAAGGAAGCTCCGAGTCGGCTATAAGAAAATTAGCACAAGAAGGCATTTTTGATACCAGAAGTTTACCGATTGGCACCGGAGAAGTAAATCATTTTTTTGAAAACAGCAATATCTATGTAGCAGCATTCAGGCTTTTCAAATCTTATAAATATCAAAAAGAAATGGGGTTTTCGTGGCAGATCAGGTCTGATGCAAATATAGATTACACTAACGAAACTTTAGTTATTTTTGATTCATTCGAAAGATTTAATACCAACCAACGGTATCCCGGAATATTGGATACCAAGGGTTATGAACAAAGCTACCATCAATTTAGCTTTACTTATCGGGAAAACTGGAATAAAAGGCTGGCATTTGGTTTAAAAGCAAGTATACTGAGCGGAATACTTTATAACAAATTAGATGTTTCTGAATCTAATTTATATATCCCAGCCGGATCAGATGCGCCGTTAATTAGCCTGAAAGGAACCTATTCAGCTAACTTCTCTGATTTTAACGAGGTAGATCAGAAAAACTTCTTCCCAAATTTTAAAAACCCTGGTTTATCATTAGGTTTTGGAACAAATTATACCACGAAAAAGGGTTTATTTTTAATGGCTAACATTAAAGATTTAGGATTTATCTGGTGGCGCAGCAATACCCAACGAGCTACGATAAATCAATTGAAAATTATTGAGAATATAGAAAACAACCAGTCGAATACCAATCAGCAAATAAAAGACATTTTCCTTCTTTCAGAGCAACCTAAAAAGTTTTTGGCCCCAACAAACGCTAAACTGGATGTTTACCTATCTAAACGTTATGATTTTTATAAACCCGCATTGGCCGTTTCGAAAAACCTGTTTTACAAAGGTGGGGATATCGCTTTTGTAAACACCTTTATTTTTAACGATCTTTCAGGAAGTATTACCCCATTATATAATTTAAATGGTATTTTTATGGTTGGGTTGCAAGGAAAATACCAGACTCCAAATTTCGAGTTGTTTATGGGTACCGATAATTTAGTGGCTACCAGTTTCCAAACTTATGGACTACTTAAAAAGGATGCTACTGTAGGCAATGGTCCCAATGGTGCTTCTTTTTATATGGGAGTAGGCATTAAATTCGGCAATGTGGTTAACCATCCGCAGTTTGCCGATGTAATACCTGGCATAAACGGTAATGAAGAAGAAAGTTTCTTTAAAAGTTTGTTTTCGTTATTTAAAAGAAGGTAAATACCTTAAACTTGTGCTTGTTGCTTTTTAGATTGGGTAACGACAAAATCTTTCAGGTAAAAAGGTTCGAAATAGGCTACATCTTCAAATTTACTGTTGCTGAAAGCTTTGTTAGCTAAAAGCGACATATATGTTGCAGAATTAAAGTTAGCCGTATCAAATTTTGCGTTTTGATGTATTAAAACTTCTGCACACTTGGCTGCGCCATCACCTATAAAAGTAAGCGTTTCCTTTGCGAGATAATCTGTAAAACTTGTTTCATCAATAATTTTAGCTTCAGTTGGTAAAATTATGTTTAACGATAGGTCGAAAATTGAGGTATACACTTCCATTCTACGGGCATCGATCATCGGACAAATTAAACCAGAATAATCCGGGTTCTCCGCTAAGTAACCGGCAGCCATCATTTCTAATGTTTCAATTGCGATCAGGGGTTTATCTAAGGCATAACAAAGTCCTTTAGCAGTAGAAACACCAATTCTCAATCCGGTATAAGATCCAGGACCTTTACTTACGGCGATGGCATCAAGTTCCTGATAGCTTAGTCCTGCAGTTTTAACTACTTCATCAATAAACAAGGTTAAATTTGCTGCATGCAGGTTTTGTCCGTGCTCTTCTTTAAAAGAAATTGTTTTGCCGTTAACAGATAATGCCACAGAACAGATTGCCGTAGCGGTTTCTATTTGAAGTATTTTAGCCATGGGGCAAAGATAAGTAAAAATGGAAGATGTAAGAGGGATTATGGAAGATGGGCCGTGGCTAGTCCGCAGTCTTTAGTCCGAAGTTCCGAGTTAAATACCCTTTGTGCTGTGTCATCCTGAAAAATAATTTTTTGTATAAAAATCTTTCTAGGTACCGTCATTTCGAGCGGAGTGCAACGCAGTTGAGAACCCGAAGGCTCTGCGAAGCAAAATCTGCCTAGATAGATCTCTCCATTTCGCTGCGCTACAGTCGAGATGACGACCATTCTATTGAATTCTGTCTTTAATAGCGGAGTAGAAGGATAATTGAACCAAACGAAATAGATTTTCCCGTTCCGCTGCGCTACATCCGAATAGCTATCGAATCGAGATAACGTCGCATTAACCATTAAACCAATAACCACTTGATTAACCGATTAGAAAACTAATGACTAATGAACGATTAAACCTCGCTATGGAACCGGATCGTGCCCATGTTTGCCCCAGGGATGGCAACGGCCTATACGTTTCAGCGCGAGCCAGCCACCTTTAAACGGGCCATGTTTTTTAATGGCCTCTATGCCATATTGGGAGCAGGTTGGTGTAAAGCGGCAGTTTGCGCCTAGCATAGGTGAAATGGCGTATTGGTAAATTTTGATCAAACCTAGAAAAAACCATCCAAAAATTTTATTGATGAATTTCATTAGGCTGGATTAAATTTTGGAAACGCTTAAAGGTAGCGATCAGTTTTTTCTCGATGAAAGCAAATTCGTACTTATCCTTTCCTACAAACTGGATTGAAAACAAAAGCAATCCGCGATCTGCAGGTAATGACATGTAAAATTTATCTTGTTTATTTAGGCGATAAGCTTCGCGTATGCGGCGCTTGAGCAGATTGCGGTCTACTGCCCGTTTATATCTTTTTTTAGGAACATTGATAACCACCTGCGCTTGTACATTCGCTGGTGCATCAACAAAAAGATAAGAAATCCGGAAGGGATATAATAAAAAAGAAGAACCGTTTTTAAACAGCAGGTCTAAATGTTTCCTGCTGCATAACCGTTCTTCTTTCTTGAATGTGTACATATATTTTTGATTGATAATTGCAGATTTTGATCTGCCGATTCCGAATTAACGGAAAAGCAATCAAAAATTATGCTTTATGCTTGCGTTCGTCAGAAACTGTTAATCTTTTTCTTCCTTTAGCACGACGTGATGCTAATACTCGTCTGCCGTTAGCTGTTGCCATTCTTTCGCGGAAGCCGTGTTTGTTTCTTCTCTTTCTTTGCGAAGGTTGGTATGTTCTTTTCATGACTGTATATTATCTATTGTAAAATTAAGAGGTGCAAATATAAAGCGATTTCTCTACAAATGCAAGAGTGATTAATTATTATTTTTTCTATTTAAATGCAAATGTAATAATTCTTTTGAAAAAGATGCCCTGTGGGCATTTAAAATATGTGCTTGTATGTTTTATTGTTTCACCAAACGTTCCCACGGAACGAAAATATAAATATTTTTCCACCCATAATCCATTTCGATGCATTGTCATCCTGATATAGGACGTTAGAAAGGATCAAGCATCAATAGCAGCAACGACAGCCGTAAAATAAACCTGATTGGAGTGGAAACCCTTTTTGTCATCCTGAGCGCAGTCGAAGGGCAAAAAGATTGTAACGGAAAGCAGGGCTAACAATAATTTTAGCACTCAATTGCTTTGCAAAAAAACTAATGACTACATAGTGAGCGAACATCTTTCTGGCAATGAAGATCCTGATCCCGAAGTTTCGGGACAGGGTGACACCAGTTATAAACATTACTTTTTTACAAGCCCAGCGCGGCCTTCAATTTTACGTAACCTGTTTTACTCACCGGCAACCAGATATCAGATTTTAACAGCACTACATAACTATCTTTCTCTTTTAGTTCTATTTTAGTCACTTGGGCCAGGTTAATGATGTAAGACCTATGGATACGGATAAACTGGCTCACATCAAGCGTTTGTTCGAAATAAGCCATGGTTTTGTTCTTGTAAAAAGCACCATCAACTGTACTTAATTTCACGTAATCATCATCGGCCTCTAAATAGTTGATATCGGCAACAGGAATAATCTTAATTACGCCATCTTTTTTAACCACTACCCTATTATTTTGTGCCGGACTTAAAGCTGCGGCATTTAAAACAGCCTCCGTATTTTCTGTTTGATTTAATTTTCCTGGTAACTTTTTAATAGCAGCATCGAAGCGCGACTTATCAATCGGCTTAAGCAGATAATCTACTGCATTAACTTCAAAAGCTTTAATCGCATATTCATCAAAAGCAGTGGTAAAAATTACCGCAGGTTTATCTTCTACCAGCTCGAGCATTTCGAAACCACTGATTTTAGGCATTTGTATATCGAGAAAAATTAAATCAGGCTTATGTAAGGTAATGGCTTTTAACCCTTCAAATCCATCCACACATTCTGCTACAATCTCAATTTCTGCATGATCTGAAAGGTAATATTTTACAATATCTCTCGCTAAAGGCTCATCGTCAATTAGTATTGTTCTGATCATTTTTCTGTGGAATTTTTAGGGTGGTAATATATAAATTATTTGCCTCAATATCGGTTTGTAATAAATGGGTATTTGCAAATAACAGATATAACCTGCGTTTAATGGCACTTAAACCAAATCCTGTACCTCCGGCAGCTTTCATCTCCGGATCGAAAGGATTTTGTACACGTAACTGTAAAATATTGTATTCCACAGTCACATCAATTTTTATAGTAATGCCTGCAGATGTGTTATACAGTCCGAATTTAATGGCGTTTTCTACGATGGGTTGCAATAATGTACCGGGCAAACAAAGGCTTAAGGTATCTTCGGCAACATAAACTTCAATGTTTAACCTATGGCTAAACCTTACTTTTTCGATATCGAGATACAGCTGAATGTACTCCATTTCTTCTTCCACAGAAACCCATAATTCATCATCGCGTTTTAGGGTACCACGTAAAAAAGAAGCCAATTTTGTAATCATTACTCCCGCCTCTTTTGGATTAACCATGGTAAGTGCAAATACCGAATTTAAACTATTAAAAAGAAAATGCGGCTGTAATTGGTGTCTTAACTTATTTAGCTCAGCCTCTTTAGCTAAACTTTTAGCTGCCGATAGTCTTTCGTGTGTTTCTGATTGTTCTTCTAACCTATACCATAAAATATTAGCTAAAGCACACCAGGCTAAACACATAAAAGAAATTAAGCCTCTAAAGGCAAAAGAGAAATTGTAAAAATCTTTGTATTCTTTATAATCGGCAAAAATATAAAGCACGCTGTATTTAGCGGCATAAATAATTACGAATGTGAGGGCCAGCGTAATAATCAATACATAGAGAATCCGTTCATTTTTTGGCTGATAATAACCCAGCATATTGCTTAACCCTATACAAGCCAAGGCCAGCAAAAAGTTATTGGTTAAGCTATCGGTTATTGCTATCCACCAGGAAAAATTAACTACATAATGTAATCCGGCACCACACAATACCGTCCACACGATTGCAATGGTAAGCGATACTTTCTGTATTTGCGGAACGGATAAAGGTCTAGTTGTCAAAATGATTTTGATTAGTTAATGATTGATTACGGTGCGCCAGCTTTTCCAGGTATTGTGTAACTGATTTAGGCTCAACAATCCTGGAACTTACTTCTACACCATCTGTAAGTTTTGCAACTTCCGATATTCCACCTACACCTAAAAACTTCCATATTACTTTATCGCCCTGGCAATTATTAAAAGAGGGATTAAAGTGTACGGCATTCAAATTTGCTTTGCTTAAGGCCTGCTTTATATCTTTTGCCCGGATTAAACGCGTTTGTTCATTAAATTGGGGCGTATGTTTTCCTTCACCGCAAATTACCTGATAGATACAATTCACTGCAAACCATTTCATAGGCAATATTTTATAATAATGTTTAGAAACTTTTAATTTCAATCCCGCCAAATAAAGCCGTCCCATCTAAGATCAATGTTTTCGTCAGCTCTGTTGCCGGCATTACATGTGATCGTTTATCTTCAACGCTCCCAAATAGTGCCGTTACGTTCGATTTTATTGCCCAGTTTTGGGGTACAATTAATTTAATTCCTCCAAAAACTGCTGTTACATCGAGTGATACTGTTTCAGGAAAATCTGCCTGGGTCATTACAATATCCGCTCCACCAAACACAGCCGTAATATCGCCTCCCTGAAAGTTTTTAGAGTAAACCGTTTGGTTACTGCCCCCAAAAACCGCCATTACATCAATAACATCATTATTATTTGCCGTCTTCTGATCGCTTACTTTGTCAAAATCAAAATTGGCTTTGTTTTTATCTTTACGTTTTTTCTTAAAGCCAAAAGTATCCTTTGGTCTGAAGATTAAAAAACCGCCTACTATCACTAAACCAATACCTAAAGCGTATTTAGATAAGTCGAGATCTAATCCAGGAATATTACATAAGGTATTGTAAGCGCCGATTAAAATCAAAATCAGCCAGGCTATTCCTTTAAAGTTACGACGAACGCCGAGAAATACACCAAGTAAAATTAAAAAATTAGACCAGCTGAATATCCACCTCGGAATCGCTAATCCCATATTGTTCAATAAAAATGCAAATCCGATGATGACTATGATGAAACCGCTCCAAACCCTCCCTGAGTTTTTAAGCTGGCTGTTATCGTTATTATTAATATTTTCCATTTGTGCTCGTATTTAATAATTCAAAAATATTGATAAGCACCCGATCATAATATAGGCAACATGCAAGAACTCGGTAAAAGGCGGTAAGTACCCTTATTTTATCGGTGAAAATTATTTTGTTATTTTGATGGCATGAAATTTCTCCTATTAATGTTTGTTCTTGTTACTTCTACCTGCTTACATGCACAGGAAATGAGTAGCAACTATAAGATCTACGATGTAAAAAAACAAAAATTGATATCGATAGACGATATTGTTGCTGATATGGAGCAGGCAGATGTTTTATTCTTTGGCGAAGATCATAACGATTCTGTAGGGCACTACCTTGAAGCGCTGCTTTTCAGAAAACTCTATTCAAAATATCCATTAAAAACGGCGCTATCTTTAGAAATGTTCCATACTGATGTACAACCTGAGTTAGACGAATACCTGGCAGGAGTAATATCAGAAAAGAATTTTATTAAAGAAAGCAGGGCCTGGGGAAATTATAAAGATTACAGACCTTTAATTGAGTATGCAAAGCAGAACAGGTTAAAAGTTATTGCTGCAAATGCGGCAACGCGTTACAGCAATGCGGTTACACAAGGCGGACTTAAGGTTTTAGAAAATTTCCCAAAAACATCATTCAATTTTTTACCTCCCTTGCCTATTGATACGGCTCAGGGTAGATATTATGAAAAATTCACGGAAACTTTGGGTGGACACAGTATGGGTTCCATGAAAATTTATCAGACCCAAAATTTATGGGATGCGACCATGGCCTGGTCTATCAATAAAATTATTAAGGCGAACAGGGGCATAAAGGTTTTTCAACTTAACGGACGTTTCCATAGCGATGAAAAACTGGGGACTCTGGCAAAACTCCAACAATTAAATCCAAAATTAAAAATCCTGAATATTTCATCCTTTTCTGATGAAAGTTTTATCAACCCCAATTGGGAGAAATTTAAAAATCTTGGCGATTATATCATAATAACAGATCCAACGGCAAAAAGGAGTTATTAATCTGAATCAGTTAAAAGATTTTCAGCAGATATTTACCACTTGAGTCGTCACCCCGATCCGATGGCCATCTGGTCAGTATGACAAAAGTACCTGAAAATAAGTTACTAAAAAGAAATGGCTCCGCAACTAGGATTGGTCTGCGGAGCTTTGGTTTTATGCTTTTGCTTTTAGTAAATCTCTGATTTCAGTTAAAAGCACTTCTTCTTTTGTAGGCACAGGTGGTGCGGCAACTGCTACGGCTTCTTCTTTCTTTTTCATTCTGTTAATTGCCTTAACCATAATAAAAACAATTAACGCCAATAATAAGAAGTTGATCGCAACCGTAATAAAATTACCATAGGCAAATATAGCAGCATCTGGAGCAGCTTTTTTGGCATCTGCCAACGATGCTCCGTCCGGGATAAGTTCTGATCCCTTACCCATTGCAAAGTAAATACTGCTGAAATCTGGTTTACCCACCATAGCAGCAACTACAGGCATTATCAGGTCTTCAATTACACTGGTCACAATCTTACCGAAAGCTCCACCAATAATAACCCCAACCGCTAAATCGAAAGCATTCCCCTTAATGGCAAACTCTTTAAATTCTTTTACAAACCCCATACTTATTTTCGTTTAGTTTTATTTATTACTAAAGTAGCAAACATTAAACTCAATACAAACGTTTAGCAAATTAATTTTAAAACCAAACATATCGATAGCATTTAGATCAAATCAGCATAATATCTGAAATCTATTGTTTATTTTTGCCGTATTCTTTTCTATTTAATATGCTAAAACAACACCTACAACAAAAATTATTACAAAAGTTATCACCACAACAAATACAGTTTATTAAATTGTTGCAGGTACCAACCGTTGCTTTAGATACCCGTGTAAAAGAAGAACTCGAAGAAAACCCAGCGCTTGAGGATCCAAGCTTAATGACTCAGGATGAGCCAAAGAGCGAATATGATGATCTAAATGATGGACCTGAAGATTATGAACAACCATCAGAAGATACCAGCATGGATGAATTTAATGTAGATGATTATTTACAGGATGATTCGACCAACGATTACAGCACCAATTACAATAATGGCGACGATGATGAGGAGAAAAAAGAAACGCCAATAGCCATAGAAAGTACATTTTTTGAAAGTTTACAAGAGCAATTAGATCTTATTCCCCTATCCGATCAGGATTTTATAATCGGCAAACAGATTATTGGCAGTTTAGATGATGATGGTTATTTACGCCGTCCGCTGGGCTCCATGATCGATGACCTTGCTTTTTCTCAGAATGTTATTGTCGAGGAAGAGGATGTATTGGAAATGTTAAAACTGATCCAAAGCTTCGATCCTCCGGGCATTGGCGCAAGAGACCTGAAAGAGTGTTTACTGATCCAGTTAAAAAGAAAAGATCCGAACAATCCTATTATAGTTAAAGCAATGAATGTTGTAGAAAACTATCTGGATGAGTTTACCCGTAAACACTACGATAAATTAGAAAAAAGTTTAGGCCTGGATAGCGAAGAGCTTAAAGAGGTGGTTAATGAAATTTTACGCTTAAACCCGAAACCAGGTGATGCCAATCAGGTTACGACTAAACAAATGCAGATTATTCCTGATTTCCACATCAGCAATAACGATGGCATATTAATTTTGACTTTAAATTCGAAAAATGCTCCTGAATTAAAGGTAAGCAGATCTTATCAGGAAATGTTTGAGCATTACGACAAGGCTGCATCTAAAGATAAAAAGCTAAAAGAGGCTGTTCAGTTTGTTAAACAAAAATTAGATTCCGCCCGATGGTTTATAGATGCGATTAAACAAAGACAACAAACTTTGTTAAAAACGATGAATGCCATTATGCACTATCAATATGAATATTTTTTAACAGCCGATGAGCGTAAAATGCGCCCGATGATCTTAAAAGATATTGCAGATAAAATCGATATGGATATTTCAACCGTATCCAGGGTGGCAAACTCTAAATATGTACAAACCGAATTTGGCACATTCCTGTTAAAATCTTTCTTCTCAGAAGCTATACAGACTGAAAACGGTGAAGAAGTTTCGAATAAAGAAGTAAAAAAGATATTAGAAGATTGCATTGGCAATGAAGATAAACGCAAACCTTTGGCAGATGAAAAACTAACCGAAATTTTAAAAGAAAGAGGGTATAACATCGCCAGGAGAACGGTTGCAAAATATCGTGAACAAATGAATATTCCGGTAGCAAGGCTGAGGAAAGAACTTTAATTCAGTTGGCAGTTTCAGTTATTAGTTTACAGTTACCTATCTAAAGTATAGCATTTTAAATTGCCAGCTGACAGTGTTGCGTTCCAAATATAAGTGCACTTTTGCAACGAGGATTGGTGAGATTCGCATTTGTAATGCGATTCAAATGATAAATGGCGATAAAATCGCCCTTCTCGTACATCCTCGTTATAAACGAGGACAATGAAGAACTACCACATTTTAATATAAGAAGGTACTTTATAGACATTGTTCAGCAATAAGCCCAAAACAATTTCGTGGCTGCCGTTGCTTACCTGGTTTAACTGCGAAGTGGTAAAATCATAAGAATAAGTCAGGTTAACCATTTTCCCTATATTGAAACCTGCCATTGCAGCAAAAGAATCGTCTTTACGATAACTCCCGCCTAACCAGATTTTATCCTTAAAAGCCATTTTCAGGTTTACATCAACAGAAACAGGTGCTGGCGATACATATTTTACCATTATCGAAGGGATAGCTGAAATCTCATTATCTACAAAGAATTTATATCCTGCAGTAGCAAAATAATGCGGCGCTTCTTTACCCAGATTATAATTATTATCGCCTGTGAAACTTAATTTCTGAGGTAAAATTTGCTGTATAGAAACACCTGCGAACATCCTGGCACCATACAACCATAAACCTATACTCAAATCTGGCTTTACCTGATTAATCAATGCCCTATTCATAATCGGATCTATTGGCGTATCGAAAGTAAGCGCGTTTACATCTAACGAAATACTCGAAATACCTGCTGCCACTCCTGCCGATAAATTAAAATTATTACTTAACTGCAAGTGGTAAGCATAGGTAACATTGGCATCCAATCTTTTTATCGGGCCAGTTTTATCTAAAACAGCGGTTACCCCCATTCCATGGTGCGATGGCGAAGACATATAGTTTTGCATGTAATTCCGGTCCATCGGATTACCTGTTTGCTCCGGAAAAGAAGTTAGTGCATTACTCCATAGCTGATTATCGCCTAGCGCCCAATTTGCCGATACAAACGAAGTTTGAGGCGCATCGGTAATACCCGACCATTGTTTACGGTAACCGCCTTTAAAATCAAGGTAATTTTCAATTCCGGAGAGCGCCGGATTTAGCAGATATTGGTTAAAAATATATTGCGTATACTGTGGCTTTTGTTGTGCAAAAACCTTAAACGATGTAAAAAGTGCAATTATGATAATGAGCTTCTTCAATTTATCTGATTATAGTGAGTGGTCCTGTTATAGTTTTACGGCCATTCTGTGGATTAATAACGTAGTAATAAACCCCAACGGGAAGAGGTTCGTTCTGGTAAGTACCATCGAATGGAATCTTATATCCTTTGCTTGAAAATACTTTAAGGCCATTTCTGTTAAATATATCTACTGTAGCATTAGGATAGGATTCTAAATATTTGATTACCCAAGTATCATTTACATTATCCCCATTTGGTGTAAAGGTATTAGATGGATTTAAAACCTGCAATACTTTCACCAATACTTTTGAGGCGGTGGCACAACCATCAGGCTGTGTGGTTGCTGTAAGCGTGTACTCTGTATCGTTATCTGGTGATGCAATCGGATTCAATATATCTGTTTTATTCAAACCTGTTGCAGGCGACCAGTTATATTTCAAATTAGTACCCTTAGCAGTTGCCGGAATTTCAATCTGTCCACCAGCCAAAATGTATATCGATGTACCTGCATCGGCAATGGGAGATGCATACACTTCAATGGTTTTACCGATTGAAGAAGAACAACCATTATCTCCTGTAAATGTATAAGTGATGGTATGTGGGCCAAGTCCGGCGATTTTAGGATTAAAAGTTCCGTCGGCCTTTATACCATCTCCAGTATATTCACCACCACCTCCGGTCACTTCTTCCCCGGCTTTCTGCCTTCCCTGTGTAATAAGCACCGTTCCATCACCTTCGCACACAGCTGACATATCTTCAAATATCAATTGTGGAACTGGTTTTAATGTAATTGGTTTCTCCACTTTTTCAAAACAGCTTTCGCCAGAATAAGCCACCAGTTTGATATTAAAATTGCGATTTGCAGCACCTCCAAAAGTATTGTACTGAATCTCTATATCGCTATCATCAGGATAAGGAATGGTTTTATAAATACTGGTTTCATTCGGATAATCCCTATAAATCTCAATTTTCGTAATCTTACCCGCAAAAGTAGTGGATGTATTTTTTATGATTATCTTATCGCTCACACAAACATTATCTTTTATGATATCAAAATCAGCAGTTTTAACCGCCCCGTTAACGGTGAAGGTGAGTGTTTTTGACATTTCACAATCATCTCCATTTTTAACAATTAAAGCCACGGTATAATCACCAGTAACAGCAGGCGAAAAAGAACCATCAAAATCAGTTGAGGTTCCTACTACATTATTATCAAAAGTAAATGTCCAATAAGCAGTTAAATCTGTTGTACTTCCATCTACATTTTTGGATTTATTTGTAAATTTTGCCACACCATCATCCAAACAAAAATCGGGAAGCTCAAAATCAGCAGATTGTGGATTAATTATCGTTACTATTTTACTTTTCATTTCACTCACACACCCTTTGTCACTTTCAGTAGTTAGTGTAATGGTATAAGAACCAGTGGCATTAAACTGGTGCACGGGATGCTGCTCAGTTGAAGGAGTGCTCCCGTCGCCAAAATTCCAGGTCCACTTTACGATAGTTCCAGGATTTTCTATTGTCGATTTTTCAGTTAAAAGAATTGGTTTGCCTACACATAAACCTTTTACATCAAAATCGGATAAAGGTTGAGGGTTAATGACAATTGTAAAGGCTGAAGATGTTTCTGAACACTTTGAATCTGTTGTAGCCGTTAGAACTACGTTATAAATGCCTGGGCGATCATAAATATGAACAGGATTCTGTTCAGAAGATGTTTTTCCATCACCAAAATCCCATAACCACTGTGTGATGCTCCTCGAATTTGAATTGGATTTACTTTTATCGGTAAATTGAACACCACTGGATTGGCAACCGGTAGCAGGTAATTCGAATGCGGCAGTAGGCTGATTATCGACCGAAAAATCGATAATCAATTCTTCTGTATTACCACAATTATCAGCATTTGGCTTAGTTGAAACCACTTTAAACTGATAATCGCCTGGATTCGGATAATTCAGGTCGTTTGGATACTTATAGGTATAATAAGTATTAATATCATTAGGCCTGGTAAAAGTCTTTATCACTACGGGATTTTCATCTGTAAAACTCGCTGCACCCTGAATTTCCCAATCTAACTTAGTAGCCTGATAGGGTAAATTTATTGTTAGACTAATTGGCTCTCCTAAACATCCGCTGGTTATAGATTGACCGGTAACACTACTGGCGGGCTGGAAAGTAAAGTTCTGAATATTAGCCCCAGCGAGATAAGCGTAAGATTCGACGGCACCGTAGCCATACGAAATTGCAGAGAAACCGCCAGCAGCTGATAACCTGTGTTGGGGCTGCGTATTAGTCACATCAATTACTGCATAGCTAAATGCATTATCAATAGCAATAAAATTATTTACTGGATTACCATCAAGTCTAAATGAAGCGATATCCACTGTTTTAATAATTACATTCAGAAAATACCTGGTAATCTGGGTAGGGACTCTAACAGATCCCAAATCAGAAAAAACCGTAATATTATTCAAGGTTTGCTCTACAGGATTAAGTACGGTTATTTCAGGATCTCCCAAATATAGGCCTCCCTGCCTCGTATCGGGCGAATTGTTTGGATTGCAGGTTTGCGAAGTTTGATATTGTGCAACAGAAATAGGCTTTGAGCCTGAAATTACATTTGCCGTGGTAGAAAAAAAAGTAACTACTGCACCCTTGCTGTATGGATTTGAAAGAGGAGTACCATTGGCATTGGTAGTACTCCCATTAACCGTTAATATGGTATTATCATCAGCAACAATTATCCTTATAATATCGGTATTACCATGAAGAGTATTGTAAAAAGGTGCTGTAACAAAATTTTTCCCCCATGCAGCAACCGGAAAAACCTGCTGATACAGGTTATCGCCTCCACTTGGATTACGACCATTACCTTCATTACAAAATGCAGCCCAGGTATTACCTGTAAATACCGCTACAGGATTACAGTTTAAGGCTTTAATGTGGCTTCCTGTTAAATCACCAACGGATTGATATTGATAGATATCACCTTTATTTAATTTAATGGTAAATGTGATATTGGCAGTTCTTCCTCCAGATCTTTCGTTTTGTTTAGGTGTAATTTCTATATCTGTATTGTTAACGGTTGCTACAATTGTAAATTGCGAAAACCCCTGTTGATTTCCATGGTTTTCATAGCTAAATGCATAATATTCTTGTCCAAGTGTATTTGTTGGCAATACCAAAGTACCGCCCGTACGGGCATTATTAGAAATAATACTGTACAATGATATCGCTTTAGTTGTAACTACATTAATGGCTTTATTGGGCTCTATTAAATTGGAGCTACTCATTAAGACAGCATATGCATTTGGATCAATAACGAATGGTAAACAGGTGTTTGCCGGAATAGTGGCGCCAACTGGAGATACCAGAATCCCCCCGATATAAACTTTATAGTCAGTAGCCTGATCTGCAGATAAAAATAAGGTTAATCTCGAATTATTGCCATCAACATGGCCTGCGTAAGGAACGTAAAAATCTTTCCCCTTATTTGAAGTGTTTTGAGCAAAAGAAAAAAACCTTGCAAAAAGCAGAAAAACCATGACTAACAACCAATGCTTATTCATCACCTATCAGCCTAGTACGAAAACGTTATACATGTTATTTGATATAGATATGCAATATACCATTAATCAAATCACAAGGAAAAACAATTATAGAATTTTAACAATTTAATACTGAAAAAACACCTTTCGTGTAATAAACCCTGAGAGTAGTGTAAAAAATTTGGCAATGGAAAAATGAGATAAAACCAAAAAGCCACCTTATTAAGGCGGCTATATGATAAAAATTCAGTTATTTCCCTGGTCGGACTTGTCGCCGCTACCATATTTCTCTGAAAAATCTTTGGCCTTTTCATCTGCATCATGATCACTATGCGCTTCAGGTTCCAGATTCTCATCTAAACGGTCGTTCCAATTGTCGAGTCCTTTTTCAGGATTTTCAGTATTTTCTTTGGTAAAATCTGATTTTGATTTGGTCAGGTCTTGTTTTTGATTTTCCATATTGGTGTTTATTTATGGTAAAACAGTGACTATAAAGGAAAGTTTCATTTACAAAAATTATTTAACTGGTGGCTCATTTTTGGCATCCTTAAATTCTTTTACACTCTTCCCTACACCCCTCATTAATTCGGGTAGTTTCTTACCACCAAAAATAAGCAGGATAACCACGCCAATTAAAATAATTTCTATTGCAGACATATCGTTATATTTTTCCCAATATACGTGATTTCTTTTGAACCGGATTGTTTGATTACTGGTTTATTGGCCATTAGCAAATTGGTCATTAGTTTTTATAGTCCCCGACATAGACTCCAAATTGAATTGATTAATTATTCCGGAAAGATCCTGAAACAAGTTCAGGATGACGGAATGAGAGAGAGAGAAAGAAAAATAACTGCACAAATGTAATTTAGAGGACGAAACAAAGAAAAGAATCGACGCTTAATGCCTACACCTAAAAACTAAACCAACAAAGCATTCAATGTTCTTGTTTTAATTTTTGGTACCGCACCATGGCGCATAAATTCGGCTAAACCTTTTAACTGTTTGATCGACTTGATGGCTTCATAGCCTTCATATGATGTTCTAATTTTGTTCAGCAACATGGTATCTGTTTTAAACAGGTCACTTTCAACTAATATCCCTTTATTTAAAAATTTCTTAATCAGTTCGGCCATTTTACCATTGGCATATAAATGAAGCGGCAATTTAAACACCTCATTATTAAGCTTCTCAAAAGCTTCATTAATCCATGCTACTTCGGTTTCTGCATTTACCGCTATTTTCCCATCTTTTAAAACAACGGAAGTCAAAAATTCACGTGCACGCTGGCGGGAAATTACCCCACCATGAATACCATCACGTAAAGTATAATCCAAACGATCAGCACAGAGTGCCGGCAAAGGCTGTTCTAAAATGTCAAAGGTGCCATACAGAATCTGGTTGACATTATATCCATATTTCAACAGCACATCAGGCACTTCCGATTTACATAAAACTTCGGCAAAAACTTTTTCATGATAATCTTCATCCAGATTGTCGAAAACATAATCGCCCACATGAGAAAAAGCAGTATGTGAAATATCATGTAGCAAACCTGCAATTTGCTCCAGTTCAGAACCACCAAGCATTCTGATTAACATGGTTACTCCGATGGCATGCTCCAGCCTCGAATGGCAGATATCAGGATTGACCAAAAATATAGCACCGCTTTGATGAACCCCACCTAACCTTTTTAAAGCATCAGTATTTAACAGATCAGAAAATACCATTGGCAATTCCATTTTGCCATATAAAAAATCGTTCACCTGTATCATATTGCCTTGCTTTTACTTAAAAAGAATAATCAACCACAAAAATACTAAATAAATTAGCTTTTTGATAAAAAATTATCAACATTAAAATCGCTAAAAAACTAAATTAATTAGTCATAAAACCAACTTTCAAATATTTTGAAAGCTATTATTACAATTTCGTGATCAACAAAAAACCGGCAGTAAAAACAACCCAATTAATTAAACGTTATACTTGTAAAAAATAGCGATATGGCAACTGCTGAACAAATTAGAAAAGGGTATTTAGATTATGTTTTAACTAACAATGAAAAGCCTAAATCGGTTTACATTTTTGCAAAAAAGATTAAAATTACCGAAGCCGATTTTTATCAGTTTTTCTCTTCTTTCGAAAGCATTGAAAAAACAGTCTGGTTCGAACTTACTTTCGAAACGATTACTAAAATCAAAGAGCAGGAAGTTTGGCTCCAGTATACGGCCAGAGAAAAAATGCTTTCTTTCTTTTACAGTTATCTTGAAAATCTGAAGAATGAGCGCAGTTTTGTGATTTATAGCTTAAAAAATCACCGGGGTAAATTTTCTACCCCTGATGTATTGGCTGGCGTAAAGCCTATTTTCGAGAACTTTGCACATGAAATTATTGAAGAGGGCTTAGATAGTGGAGAACTTGCTGAACGCCGCTTTTTAAGCAAAAGATATAAGGATGCCTTATGGATCCAGTTTGCCTTTATTCTTAATTTCTGGATCAACGATGATAGTGAGGGTTTCGAAAAAAGCGACGAAGCCATAGAAAAAGGCATCAATGTTACTTTCGATCTTTTTCAGCATTCGCCAATTGATAATTTATTGGAATACGGGAAATTTTTATCCAGAAACGGAAAATTTGCAGAAAAGATGAGGTTTTAAACATTAGATGAAGACACAAAAAAGTATTCCGACTACAAAGGTAGAGCGTTCGGCAAAATTTGTTAAAACAGGCATTCAGATCGGTGGTAACTACATTAAACATTATTCGAAAAAACTGTTTAATCCTGAAATGGACCGGGAACAGCTTAACGAGGATAATGCTACCGACATTTATAAATCACTGAGCGAACTTAAGGGAAGCGCCTTAAAAATTGCACAAATGCTGAGCATGGATAAAAATATCCTGCCTAAATCTTATGTAGATAAGTTTAGCCAGTCGCAATACAATGCTCCCCCACTTTCAGGTCCATTAATTGTGCGCACTTTCACCAAAAATTTCGGTAAAACACCTGAAAACATTTTTGATAGTTTTAATTTAAATTCAAGCAATGCAGCTTCTATTGGGCAGGTACACCAGGCCATGCTCAATGGCAAAAAATTAGCCATTAAAATTCAATATCCAGGCGTGGGTGATAGTATCTCGTCTGATTTAAAACTGGTAAAACCTTTCGCATTCCGTTTACTGGGCATGTCTGAAAGAGAACTGAATATCTATATAAAAGAAGTTGAGGAACGTTTGCTCGAAGAGACGGATTATGAACTGGAAGTTAAACGTTCTATAGAATTTTCTGAAGCCTGTAAAAACCTCGATCATGTGGTTTTTCCGAAATATTATCCCGAATTATCTGGCAAGCGTGTAATTACCATGGATTGGATTGATGGCCAGCACCTAAAGGAATTTTTGCAGACCAATCCTTCTCAGCAACTTCGGGACAAGATTGGTCAGGCCTTATGGGATTTCTATAACTTTCAGCAACATGAACTGAGGGCTGTACATGCAGATCCACATCCTGGAAATTTTATGATCACTCCTGATGAAAATTTAGGCGTAATTGATTTTGGCTGTATTAAAGAAATGCCAGATGACTTTTATTACCCATTTTTCTCCTTAATTTCTACTGATGTCATCAATGATAAAAATAAAACCATCGATGCTTTTAGAAAACTGGATATGATCCATGCAGACGATTCTGCTGAACAGGTTGAGTTTTATTACAAATCATATAGGGAAATGATCACTCTGTTTGCCAAACCTTATATTAGTAAATCTTTTGATTTTAGTAAACCTGATTTTTTTGAGCAGCTTTATGCTTACGGTGAAAAGATCTCTAAAATGCCAGAATTTAAACAGGCCCGTGGCGTAAAACATTTTATTTATGTTAACCGGACTAATTTTGGATTGTACCAGATTTTACACGAATTAAAGGCTACTGTACATACGGATACCTATAAACCCACTTTGGAGAGGTAAAATACTGGAAATTAATACAGTTGTGGCACTACGATCCGATAGTTATCGGAATGAATTAATTACATAATGCTCCGGCAAAGTCTTTTGATGCATAAGCTTTGAATATTCTGTTTGCAGTTTCGATAAATCCAGTAGCTTTTGAATCCGATTTTACAGTCTTCGCTCCTTCCATTGTTTTTAAAGGGCTGTCATCTTTAACATAAAACCGGTATTCTGTTTTGGTAACCTTGCCAATTGCTGGTCCGCCAACAATGGTCTGAAAACAAAAAATGACTTTACCGGATTGGTAATAATACTCATTTATCCAGCTACCATCGCCTATTACACCTGATTCTATAACTTTAACGATGGCTTTTTCATCAAAATAGTAATCCACTACTCCATCCTCCGTGCAACCGGCAGATTCGTAAGTATAATGTTCCTTTTTTAGCTTTTTTGAGTTGATTTTCTGCACATGCTGTCGAATTTCTAAAATCGCCTGGCCGACCATTTGTTTATTCGATGTTAAATTTTGTTGCGATGCTACAGGTTTCGTTGTTTGGGCAAATCCCCCATTTGTTAAACCAAAAAACAGGGAAAATAGAAAGGCAGTTTTGCAGAAGGTCATAGGTATATTTATTGTTTAAGTGAATACGCCATGAGGACTAACAATCTATCTGCCATTCGGTTTATTATTGGGGTAACTTTTTCTTCATTTCGCTACTCTTCAGTCGAAAAATCAATAAATTAAATCAGTAAAATGCTTTTGCAGATTTCTCCATTCCGTTGCACTCCAGTCGAAATGACGATTATTCTATTAAATAAACGCTAACTATTTTTCTTTACCACATTAACCATGTGATCAATATCAAATGGTTTTTCGATATAATCGTCGGCTTTACAATCTTCTGCCTGCTGTGGTAAGTTATTGGATGTTGAGGTGAGCACAGCCGGTACATCTTGCGTTTGAGGGTCAGATTTAAGTTCTTTAATCACCTGCGACCCCTTCTTTTTACCTTTGATGTGATCATCAACAATCACCACATCGGGCTCAATTTCATCTATTTTATCTATAGGATCGGTTGTTAAAGATGCAGTAACATCAAATCCTTCATCTTCTAATACCTGGTCCATTATATCAAGGATATCTTTATTATCCTGAACAAGTACAACCTTTTTCTTCATAAATAAACAGACTAAATTCTCACTAAAGATAAAAAAAAAGAGCAATCCAAAAATGGTTCTTAAAAGATTTTACAAATGCTTGGTAAAGTTTCAGGCTTTCGTCTTGAATTAATGCCTGTTCGTCGAGTATTAACTATCGATTGTATAAAAATGCAACATGGCCTGCAACGTTTTTCATTTCACGGCGTCTTATCATCAAACAAAAACAAAAAAGGCTTAAACAGTTAAATAACAATTAATTAACATTTAATTATTAAATAAAAATATTATGAAAACCGCTATTAAATCCCTCATCGCAACTTCATTAACCGCAATTGTTTTATCATCTGTTGTATTTACTACAAGCGTTTCTGCTATAGAAAAAAAACCAGATGCCATTGCAAAAATATCAGCCTTTAAAAGAATTTCCGTGGCAGGGAATGTAGAAGTAACCATTATCCAGCGAGGTAATGCTGGTATTTCTTATAGCGAAGATAACACAGGTACAGCAAAAGTGATGCAAGATGGCGATAATTTAAAAATTACTTCAACCAGTACTGAAAAAGCAAAATTAACTGTTTATGTAAATGATTTTTTCAGGATTGAAGCATCTGGAAATGCCATTGTTAAAACCGAAGGAAAACTAACCACTAAATATCTTCAGATCTTTTTAAAAGGAAATGCACATGCAGATATCAATACCAGCTCAGAAGGTTTATATACTGTAATTTCAGATCATGCAGATTTAAAATTAAGTGGCTCTACCGATATCCATACATTGGTAATGGGTAAATCACAAAAGTTAACCATTGATAGATTTGCTGCTTTAAAAACCAACATCAGTTCGATAGAAACTGATGCTGTTGAAAGAGAAATTGCAGCCATCAACTAATTATAAAACACACAAATGAAAAAGGCTTTCTGATCGGAATCGGAAAACCTTGTTTTTTGTGATGGAAAATGTAAGACGGATGATGGAGTGCATACCAATCATTACCATAGGCTATTGCTCAGTCACAAGTTACGTACTGAATTAGCTTTTTTTGAGGCGGAGAAAATAGAACTCTTTTTATTGAACGCTATTGATCACACAAGGGTTAAAAACAAAAAATCCGCTGGTATTAAGCCAGCGGATTTTTAAAGAATTTAGTGCTGCAGCACTTTTGCAATTTCCTTCTCAATAGATTTAATCTCTTTAGGTTTAAGCTTTTTAGCAGCATCTGCCTTCGTCGTTACTTTATTTTCCGGATACTTTATACCTACCCTTAGCGCTTTTAAGCCTGATACCCCTTGAAGTTCATCCAATTCCAATTGCTCTAAATCGTCGTTTAAATAACCTTGAACCTGCATGTATTTGATATATTCTACATACTCTTTTGCTTCTTCAGGATTAAAGTAAACCATAGAAATTTTATGCGGCTGTGTTAAACGTTCAGTAGTTCCTTTTATCAGCACCTTATCAATCCGTTTTTTAACCACCTCATAACGAATATTATAGGCTCCTTCTACATCAAAACGGCGTTCATCGTTCCTGAAACTAATGTCAATAGCATTTGAGTGGATAAAAATTAATTGCGTAGTTTCCAGTGCGCGTGGCATTTCAGCAATTAAACTATTTGATAAACGGGCAATATCGACCATGGAAGTAAGTTGCCACAAGCGGATATTTTTCAGGTAAAGCAAATCAAATGGCTTTTCTGGAGCTATGTCCTGACCAATGTAAATATCGTACTCTACGCCATCTGTTCTAAATTTGGCAAAATAGCAAGGATAAGAAGCCTGCAGCTTTGATTGCGATTTCTCCAGGTATTGGCTTACTTCGGTATTGATCAGCTGCATAGAAACTTCCAGCTGCCTGCGGTTTTCGAATGCGGCTCCGGTTTCTGGCACTACCACTTCGAAATATTTATCGATTACGGCTGCTGTTTCAGGATGGTTTCCTTTAATAATAGATAAAAAAGGATAAACCTCAACTTCCAAAAATTCGTTCAGCTGGCTTTCTTCGTTTGATGAAGCAAAATCGCCTATTCTTTTAATCCAGTCTTTACAATTAAAAATCAGCTTATCAATCAGCGCTAAAGAAACATGTTTGCAGATCTGTTTTAAAGTGTCAATTAAAGTATTTAACTGTACTCCCATATCATCTTTCAGCGCTCTGTTGCGCTCGATGGTGGAATTGCGGATATCAATAGCACCAAACAACGGATATAAATGTTTAAAGGTAACAGTCTCGATTTCTTTTAACTTGTGATAACCATTATTCTGCTGAAGGAAATGCCAAACGGCCTCGTTAAATTTCCACTGAACGGAAGGTTGTAAAGCCGTAAATTTATCCATTAAAATTTCGTCCATTTTGGCATTAAACTCTTCAATACTGTATTGGAAAAGCTGACCGATTAAAGGCATGGCCGGACGTAACCTGGATAATAATTTGTCATCAACAGCTACTTTATCGTTAGAATACACTTCCAGTACGCCTGCCAGCTCTTTATTATAGTAAATAGGCAGCACTGAATAAGAACAAACACCAGCAGCTTTTAAAACCTTTAAAAAAGGATCTTTCTCTATCTGATCATCATTAATGGCGCTTACGAAAATAGCCCTTGGGTTTTCCTTGTATTTATCAACCAGCGAATAAAAAACTTCTTCTTCTAAATTGGAAGCTTTTGCCGAATTGATGAGTTTGCTTTGCGAAAACTCCTGGTTATCAAATACCAGCTTATTGTTAACCGTTAAAAAAGGCATTAAGCCAAATTCCAGCTTGCTGTTACCACTAAGTGTTTTTAACGCATGGATTACATGGGTATAAGCTTCGGTTTGGTAATTATGATCAGCCAACGCACTTCGAATACCTTCAATGGAGTGTTGTAAAGTAACATCGGTAATGGAAATGATGCTAAAGCCTTCAAAATGGAAATTTTTCAAAGGCAGATTTTCTACCAGGAATTCTAATTCTGTTTCTTCCTGAAAATGTTTACCCAGCGCTTCAAAATTCAGCTCAGGCAAATCACCCTTATGCATAATTTCTACAAATTTGGTATCCGTTTGGATATTGTAGTATTGCGTAAGCTTAGTTTCTGGATTGATATGGGCATAAATGATCTCGTTTTTCAGTACCGGGGTAAAATTATAAAAACGGCCTAAAATTACGTTGTAGATAAACTTAAGCTGTTTTTTCTCAACCGGCTCGTTATCTTTCGTTACCTTATTTTTAGGATCATGATCCTTAAAAAATTTATAAAATGCATTGGTGCTAAAGAAAATCTGATCGGGAATCGGGGTGCTTAAAGCCCAAAACAAATCGTCTTCGTTATCCATTAAAGGCGTTAGAATGGTAAAAATCAATTCTAAAGTATCTTTATATTTGGATAATTCTTCTGCACTGATGTTGCCAAGAAGCACATCGTCTTTTTCAATTTTTTGAAGTAAAAACCTGTAAAATTCAGATTTTACCGATTTTTCTGTTTTCAACCTGCCCTTCAGGTATTCCACAAGGGGGCGGAAAGACAGTGATGATTCTACCTGGCAATGTATACATTCGTTTTTATGTATCTGTATTACATTGGTATTCATTGTATAAGTTCTGCTATATGGTAAAAATTATAATTATCTAATGTGTTACTAATCAATTGCAAAGATAGCTACTACCCTATACAATGTTAGTCTGCTGAACGTAATACTTAGATAAAACATCCATAATGATGTTACACAAATTTAGTACCTAAAATTCAGTGACACGTACGGATACCAGCCATCGCTCGAGTGTCCCATCACAAATCGCACAACTGTGAGTGATGCCGGAGCAAAATAAACCCCTCCCCCAACGCCATGATGCCATATTGTTGATGTTTCTTCACGTTTCCAAACCCTGCCAACATCGTAAAAACCAAGCAAGCCAACTTGTCCGGGTAAAACGTAACTTACCAAATCGCCAAGTTTTGCCCTGAGCTCCAGGTTGTTGTAAAACACATGCTCGCCGGCAAACCTGAATTGACGGTACCCCAACAGATTCCCTTGTCCACCTAAAAACAAAGCCTGGTAAAATGCCGGTTTACCAATGGTTACTCCTCCGCCAAAACGATCGGCCAGGATAAAATTCTTTCTGCCATCTAAATTTTTATATAAGGCTATGCTGCCGGTAACCTGGGCTATAGAATTAGAATATTTATTTACGCCTTTGTAGCCCAATATTTTAAAATCTACAAAACTACCCAGTGTTGGCAAGAGGTCATTATCGCGGGTATTGTTGGTGAAATTTACAAATGCACCGGCAAACATTTTTTCGTTGCGTACGGTTAAACTATCTGATGAGTGCAGCTGGGAAGCATTTTCGATAAAGCGGCCATCATTATCTTCCTGATTATATTTATAATACTGAAATGCCGGGCCAACGCTAAAAGTAGATTTAGGACGGCGCCAGCGAATGGCAGCATCTACCTGGTACAGGTTAAAACGTGCGCGGTAATACCTGATATCATCACCATGTTCATCGAAATGGGTTTCGTTACCAAAACCAAAGAAATTCTGCGTGTTGTTTGGTGCGTAGGCATCGGCTTTCAAAACAAAATCACCCTTACCTAAAGCTTTTAACCACTCACCTTTATAATTAAACCTGAAAGCTTTAGTTGAAAATGAATGCAAAAAGGAAATAGTCTGCGAATTGCCATAAGGTTGCTTTCTGAAACCGGGATTGGTTTGTTTATAGATTAAACCCAATAAAATCCCATCATCCTGATTATAACCAGCATTCAATAACCATGAATTCCGGCGGTACATATCTTTTGGGATATAGCTAAAATTTGAAGTATCGTTTGAGATAATTTTCCTGATCTTATTGGCATCCTCCCCATTATAAGTTGCCTTATCGGTTCTGCCGTATAATTTAACAGACCCGTTACTGTTTGCAAAATCATAAACTTTAGTACCCTTTCCCCCAATAATCCGCAGTTTAATGTTCGAGTTTTTGTTGTTTAGGATTAGGCTATCATTACCATTATGCATATACACCCTGATCTCTTTGGTTACTTTAGGATCAAATTTCCGGTCGAAAAGCTCATCTTTAATGTTACCTTCTTTAGAAATTTTATTGATTTTTACACGTAACCCATCTTTTTCAGCATCGGTAATCTGAATCAGTTCATTTTTATTGGTCACCTCAATATCTACAATGCGGTTAAAGAAATGATAATACTGGTTCATTAATTTTGGCAGCGTAGCTACGCGGTTACGCATCTGTGTAATAAAGGCATCGTGATGTAATGAATAACTTGGTTCAGGAAGTTTTTTCAATGCTTTTTCGAAAACCGCATCGTTATAATTTGCGCAGAAATCTTTTACAATTTTATCAAATTCCTCCTCGTCGATATTGGCTGTCCAACGGCTGCTGATTTCTCTTCCCTCCCATAAAAACCAATTGATATCTTTTATACCACGCTCATAGCCCTGCATCATCGGTAATAGAGATGAAGATTGTGTATAGCGCTGTAAAAAGCCATCTGATCTGAAAAATACCTGATCGCGATCTCTTGGCACCGGCGAATAAAGCGAACCGTCTTTAGTCTTCGTTTCTTTCCAGCGCCATTGGTCTTCATGTCTGTCCCAATCGCCCAATAACACATCAAATGCCCTTGCCTTAACCCAGGCTGGTCCGTCTAATTTATTGTCGTTATCTTCGGTTAGTTTTTTGTCCATTTTCGGAGAACTGTCTGATTCTCCGGTTGGTTCTCTTTCTTCGAACAAACACAAAGTATTGGCAAATGCCGATTCAAATTCGCCCAAATTATCATCAGGAGAAACCCAGCCAATAACCGGGTTGCTATGTGCAATGCCACCAGCTTTGGCAAGTTCAGGAACTACCAGTGCAGAAAACGGATGCTGTGCAGACATATTATCTTTTATAATGTCTTTAGCAAAAGTTTCGCGCAATGCGGCAGGTAAAAGTACCTCCGGGTATTTTTCAACGCTGCGCAATACGTATTCTTTACCATTTTTATCTTCTAAGCGCAAAGACCTCGATTGGTTACCTCCACCACGTTGTGTAGCCTTTAAACCACCCATCATTTGGGAAACCCTTAGTACCGGAACTTTCGTTTTGGCGGCATATTCTTTACGGTAATTTTCGCCAAAAATATAACGGTGGAAACGGCCAACACTATCATATTCTGGCTTAACACGCACAAAAATGCTATCGGCAGTTATTGGTTTATCTCTACTTCTTACTTTTTGAGGGATGGTTTCGAACTTTTTAACGTAACTATAAACTTTTTTAACACTCGTATCTGAATAAATATAATATTCATAACGCATATCATTGTTTTTCAGCTGATCGGCTACTACATATCCCTGTTGCATTTCATGGAACAAAGAAGTTTTACCTTCCTTATTGGGCGATACTTTTGAACCCGATCCACTGATAATCTGCAGTTGTTTTCCTTTAATTAACTGTAAACCATGTTCATGCCCTGCCACATAAGTTACATTTGGATAATCGCCAAATACACCCGTAACCGATTTAATCATATCCTTATAAGCCGGATGGTTTAAATCTTCAGGACTCAACAAGGTAGAACGTAATAAAGGATAAACAGAACCTAAACCAGGCAAAGGGATATATAGATTTTTGTTTAAAGATGTTAACGGAAACAGGTGATTCCGTAAGTTAAAATAACCACCATGTGGTCCGTAACTTTGAAAGGGATGGTGTGATGCCAGAAGAATTACTTTATCCTTATTTTCTTCTAATAACTGCTCCATTTTTACCAGCACCTCATCTTTGGTACGGCAGTCGCAATCGCCATCAGGATTAGCTTTATTGTAAGGAAACAGCCACCATTCACTATCGTAAGCTATGATGGTGAGTTTATCTGTTAATTTAATGGCTACCGGATCGGGACAACCATTATCGGGAATCAGTTTCAGCAAAGGATCATTCTGTTGTTTGAGATAATCGCCCTGGGCTTTTATTTTGGCCAGTCCTTTAGGACCGGATTTATCCCAATCATGATTGCCGGGAATAAAATAAACCGCAGCGCCCATATTACGCATCGGTTCGAACTGCGAACGCAGAATCTTTTTGGTTTCCTCTTCTTCTATACTTCCCGGCAAACCCATTCCGGTTGGATAAATATTATCGCCCAGATATACAACAGTTGTTTTTTTAGGGAGGATCTGCTTTGCCGCGTTTTTTAAATCCTGCATTTGGGCAGGGTTCATTTCGCCTGCGTCGCCAAAAAGAATTACACGATATTTTACATCATCCTGCGCAAAGGCAATGAAGTTGGTAAAAAATAAGATGGTAAAAAGGGTAAATCTTTTGATCATAGAGCAACATTTGTATAAAGATAGTTATTTTAATTTTTTTGAGGTTTTTTATGTTAAAAATCTCTTTTATCGTCGTTAAAAGTACACCCTTAATTTATCTTAACTCCTTAATGGTAAAAAATATAAGTTAAACTCTCACCATTAAGAAATTAAGGACATTAAGTTATTATTATAATAAGTTGTCTTTTTGAATAGAGCACACCGGAGTGGATAAATCCTTAAACTATGTTAAAAGATTTCTCCACTGCGGTCGAAATGACGATATTTTCGAGACCAATCACCTTCTTTATCCATGTGTCCATTCACATTGATTTTATAAAATAATTACCCATCAGGATGACAATTTATATTAATGAGACAGCCTCTTTATAGATCCTGAAACAAATCCGATAGCTATCGAATCAGGATGACGATCACGTTAGGATACCACTACTAAAATTACTTTTTCAATTTAAACATTAAAATGTTTCCAGCCGATAAACTACCACCCTCATTAGAGATATAAAGGTTATTATCTCGGTCAAAGGCGATGCCTTCTGGCTGGTTAAATAACTTTGGATCTAAGGGGTATGTTGTTTTAACCTTAAAATCAGCATCTGTAATGACCAACATTTTGTTTACTGATGAAAGAATATACCACTCGTTGGTTTTTAGATTTTTAGCCAGTGCAGATGGACGGAATCTTGATTTTGAGCTTCCGGATGCTTTTTCAATCGCTTTATGCGAAAGGCTGAATTCTCCGGCTGCTGTTAACGAAGCATCATCAGCAACTTTAAAGCCATAAATACTGGAAGCTTTTGCTTTAGAATCAGGTTTGCTATCTTTAGTCAGCACATAAATCATGTTGTTTTTTTCATCTGCCGCCAATCCTTCATACTCCGCTTTGGGTACAAGATCTTTGGTTTTGGTTACATTAGCGGCTTCAGGCTTGCCTGATTCAGCAATTGGAAAAGTGTGCAGTTCTCCATTGCTTTTTAACACAATGAAATAATTTTTGATGATGGTTACATCTTCATAATCGCCTTTGCCACCAAATTTCGTAAATTTTGACTCTTTATCACCCAAACCTAAATGAAAGAGGTCGCCATCTTCATCCTGTATCGCAAATACTTCTTTTGGATCGCCATCATGAAATATAATGCCTGAAATTTCGAAAAGATTATGTGGCATGTTGAATTTTAACGGATTAGCAAGATCATAAGGAAAATCTGATTTTGCTGCCTCGCTTGTTGAAGCTGTTGTACTGGTTGAATCATTTTTTTTATCATCTCGGTTGCCATTAACGCACGATACACTAAAAAAAGCGGAAGCGATTAGAAGACCTGAAGCCAGAAAAGTTTTATTGTATTTCATAAGGGTAAAATTTAATGTCCGTGGTCTGTGAGGACACAGAGCACGGCACTTTATTTATTTTTCAATAATTCGTAAATATCATGCTGGGAGGAAACAAGAACCCCGCCAGTTTTAACAGGAATATTATTCATGTTTTCATCTATACAAACCGCCTGCACGTTATCTTGTTTTTGGATTTCGATAATAGCTCTTATTTCCTCCTTAATCTGCTCGTTATAAATCGGAAAGCAAACTTCAATTCTTCGATAGATATTCCTGTTCATCCAATCAGCAGAGCCCAGGTAAACGTCATATTTACCTAAGTTGTTAAAAATAAAAACACGCCCGTGTTCCAGATAACGGTCTACAATACGGGTAACCTTAATGTTTTCGCTCATCCCCGCTACGCCTGGAATCAGGCGGCAAATACTCCGCACAATCATTTCAATCTTTACACCTGCTGCTGAAGCTTCGTAAAGTTTATTGATTAAAACCTTCTCTTCCAGGTTGTTCATTTTAATGGTAATACCTGCAGGTTTACCTTGTTTAGCGTGTTCAATTTCCCTGTCGATCAGGCTAAGAAAACCCTGCTGCAAATTAAACTGAGCCACCAATAAGTGATTAAATTTAACCTGGTCTGAAGAGGTAGGTTTAATCCTTTTGGCCAGAAAAATAAACAGTAGCTCTACCTCACGCAGCATTTCTTTATTGGCCGTCATTAAAATATGATCGGTATAAAAAGCAGCTGTGCTTTCATTAAAGTTTCCGGTAGCAAACAAACCAGAATAACGCATTCTGTTACCCACCTGGCGTTTCACTAAAGCTACCTTGGCATGAACTTTTAAAGCAGTAACACTGTAAATAATATCAACGCCAACTTCTTTCATTTTTTTTGCCCACTTGATGTTATTGGCTTCATCAAAACGGGCTTTTAGCTCAACCAAAACGGTCACTTTTTTGCCATTTTTTGCTGCGCTGATTAAAGCGTTAACAATTTTCGAATCGCTGGCTACGCGATATAACGTAACGTAGATTTCCCTGACTTCGGCATCAATAGCGGCTTCGTTAAAAAAGCGCAACACACTATCGTAACTCTGGTAAGGCGTATGTATAATAATATCGTTTTTGTAAATGGCCTCGGTTAATGATCCATCTATTAAATCGGTATTGCAGATTTTGGGCCAGTTTTGGTTGGATAACTTTGGCGAATTAACCGGAAAACCCATAAAATCTTTCAGGTTATGGTACTGCCCGCCTTCTATCCTATTGGCTTTTTTTAAATTGAAAAGTTTTTTAAGCAGTTCAAATACATTGGCCGGTATGCCGGGCTGGTGAAGAAAACGTGTCGCCAAACCCAAATCGCGTTTTAACAATTGTTTTTCCAGCTGCTCTGATAAACTGCCGGAATATTCATCTTTCAGGTCTATTTCAGCATCTCTGGTGATTTTGAAACTATAACATCCTGTCACTTCACCTTGCGGAAAAATACGGTCTAAATGAAAACGCACAATATCATCCAGAAACACCACAAAAGTTTCATCACCTGATTCGATCTTATAAAAACGAGGTAACTGGTTGGAAGGGATATTTAAAATAACCACTTCTGCATCTTCTTTCTTTTTTAGTGTAATCAGAAAATACAGTTCATTGTTGGAAGGGAAAAAATTGGAATCTGCATTCAGGTAAACAGGCTGCAAAAAGGCCATTACCTGGCTTAAAAAATACCTGGTTATGCTTTTCTCAATTTTTGCGGGGAATGGCACTCCGTAAATTAAGTTGATCTTATTTTCTTTGAGCAGGGGAATAAGGTCTGATTTAAGCACCTTACCGTAACGCTGCTGCTGATCGGAAATGAGCTGATTGGCTGTATTCAACAAATTTTCATCAATCCTGATATCGTTATCTTCCTTATTGCTCAGTTTCTCTAAAGCGAGCAATACAGGCATGCGTACGCGATAAAACTCATCAAGGTTAGAAGAAAATATCGACAGGAATTTAATGCGTTCTAAAAGCGGAACGGTACTGCGCTCTGCTTCCATTAAAATACGCTCGTTAAACTTTAGCCAGCTTAAATCTCTGTTAAAAAAAGAGCTTTCTACAATCTGTTCCATTAAAGTTTACCGTAAGCTGCGTAAGCAATTACAAATGCAAATACTGCTGCAATTAAACCAAACATGAAAATATTATAGGCCAGTCGGATCAGCTTATACTTTCTGCCTAAAACTACACCCTGCGAGTATACATCGGTAATTAAGGTTCCATATAAAAAATCTTTATCGTTCATCACCTTAATCATCCCGTCGGTATAACTTGGCAAACTCATTTTATAAAAGTTACCGAAAAACAACAGGTTTACCTTTTTCTTATCCATATCTTCCTGAGTAAATTCTCCTTTCGGAATAGATGGCCGGGTTGATAAAATAGAAACAACTACGCAGGTTAAACTTACCAATAGTAAAATAAATGTGGGGATAATCAGGTTGCCATGATCTTCCAAACGTCTTAACAATAAACTTACAATTAGTGAAAGCATAATCGAATTTACGGTGATGAGGATATGCGCCTTATTATCGGCCATATCACTCAGCCGCTGGTTATTGGCCGAGGTAATCCTGAACATGGTTTCGATCCCTTTATCTGGCCTATCGTCTTTATCCTTCTTCTTTTTATCTTTAACAATAACCGGTGCAAAGCTTTTAGGTTCTTCGAGTTCGGTACTGATTACTTCTTGCGCAGTGAGTTTACTTTTCAGTTTTTCGATATTTTTTTGTTTCTGATCGCTTAACAGCAGATTGGCGTAATCGGTATGGTAATGATGCGATTCCATAAACTGGATATCTTTTTTGCGCCATTCTGATTTACTAATCTCTTTTTTATAGATCAGTTCATTTTCCTTGTGCATTAATTTACCTTTTGCACGAAAATCGGCCAGTCCTAAATGGAACAAATCTGCGTCGCAAAGGATTTTGTCAATTTCACTTTTAGGTTTCTGAGGAATTTTGGTGGCCAATATTGCACTTTTAACCTGATCAAGGATTTCCTGGTTTACCTTATGTTTTGCTAAAAAATCATCAGCCAATGCTGCTCCTTTTGCTTCGTGGTTTAATGCATCTTCAAAATATCCTGTATCATGAAACCAGGCTGCAACGGTTACCGTAAAAAAATCCTGTTCGTTTAACTGGTAATGGTTGGCAATTTGCTGCGCAGCATTTACTACTTTTTCCGTGTGTTCGAGGTTATGATAAACCAGGCGTGGATCGCTATGGGTATGGAAGTAATCGCCAACATGCTTTTCTACATCTTCCTGCAATTGTTTATAGTTCATGAGCTTATTGGGGTTGCGATAATTTGATGGGATGAAGGAAATGCATTTTATTGAAAATCTTTAAAGCTGAAAAATCGGTTTATTTTTATAGGGATAAAATTACGCTATTTTTTTAAAAACAATACTGATCTCCGCTAAACAATAATAATGCCCCTTTTATTTTACAATTAGATTTAGAAATGTGAATGTTTGGCACTATAACCTCATGAAATCAAGTTTAATTCTTGTTAAAAAAAGATTACAATTTGATATAAATAGCGAATTCATTGGCGCTGGGAAGCACTAATTTCAATTTAACTTTATGGTCGATCATCAGTAGAATTTTAGTTTAATGCTAATATCACCAAATTGAATGATAAAAACAGGTGTATATGCGGCACATTTTACGATCAGCATTCCTGATTTAAGCTGCTGCAAATATGACCTGAACTTTTTCCCGGAATAAATAATGAAAAGAAAAAACACCTATTTTTTTTTACTGTTAATGGCAATAGCGCTGAATGGCTTTGCACAAAAAACGATAGAAATTGCAACTAAAAACAATGTACTGATTTTAGAAACAGATCGTGACAACACTTTATTATCAACCTACCTTGGCAAAAAACTAGACAACGCGGGCGAATATCCGGGCATACAGGCATTAGATAAATATAAGCCTGGCTCTGATGATCTTTTAAACAAACGTGAGGCTTACATTGCCTCCGGCTCGCTTAATTTATTAGAGCCGGCATTAACCGTAACCCATAATGATGGAAACAAATCGACGGTATTAACATTTTTTGATGTAAAAACTGAACAGCTGGATCAGAATAGAAAATTGACCAGCATTATCCTTAAAGATCTAAAATACAATTTTCAGGTGACCTTAAAATACCTGGCTTATTTTAATGAAAACGTAATTGAACAGTGGACTGAAATCAGGCATCAGGAGAAAGGCACAGTAGTACTCAACAAATATGCTTCAGCAAATCTTACCCTGAGTGGAAAAAAATTCTTCCTTAAAAACCAATATAGCGGTGCTACACGCGAAATGCGATCGGAAGAGCAGCAATTACTGCATGGTATAAAAACCATCGATTCGAAACTTGGAACCAGAACTAACCTGCTTCATTCTTCTTCTTTTATGGTTTCGATAGATCAGCCTGCAACTGAAGACCTGGGTGAAGTAATTGCCGGATCGCTGGCATGGACCGGAAACTTTAAGTTGGATTTTGAAACTTTTGACGAGTATTACCTCCGGGTAACTGCAGGGATCAATAATTTTTCGTCAAATTATACTTTAAAGGCTGGTGAAAATTTCGTTACCCCCCGCTTTATTTATACTTACTCATCGGCAGGAAAAGGCTTAGCCAGCAGAAATTTGCATGATTGGGCCAGAAACTATCAGCTATTAGATGGCAAAGGCGAAAGGTCTACCATTCTAAACAACTGGGAAACCACTTATTTCGATTTTAATGATGAGAAACTAAATGAATTGACTAAGGATACCAAAAAATTAGGTGTTGATGTTTTTTTATTGGATGATGGCTGGTTTGGCAATAAATATCCACGTAATGGCTCTACTGCTGGTTTGGGCGATTGGCAATATAACAGACAAAAATTGAAGAACGGCATCAGTGCTTTGGGTAAAGAGGCCACCGCTAGCGGTGTAAAATTTGGCATCTGGATAGAACCTGAAATGGTAAATCCTAAAAGTGAGCTGTATGAAAACCATCCCGATTGGATAATCAGACAGCCTGAAAGAAAAGAATATTACATGCGCAACCAGTTGGTGCTGGATTTAACCAACCCCAGGGTTCAGGATTTTATTTACAAAACAGTTGATGATATTTTTAAGGAAGTACAGGAAGTTGCCTTCATTAAATGGGATTGTAATTCTTTGATATACAATGCAAATTCCCCTACTTTAAAAAACCAGGATCATTTTTATCTTGAATATATCAGGGGATTAAACAGTGTACTGGATAGGATTAGAAAAAAATACCCTAAAACGCCAATGATGCTTTGTGCCGGAGGTGGTTCAAGAGTTGATTATGCTGCACTACAATATTTCACCGAATTTTGGCCCAGCGATAATACCAATCCATACGACCGGATTTTTATTCAGTGGGAATATTCGTATTATTTCCCTGCTATTGCAATAGATAACCACATTACCGATATGGGTAAACAGTCTATTAAATTTAAAACTGATGTGGCTATGATGGGGAAACTCGGTTATGATGTACGCGTAAATGAGTTAAGTAAAAATGATTTGCTTTTTAGCCAGAATGCCGTTAAAACCTATAATGGCTTTAAAGATATTATCTGGCATGGCCAGCAATACCGTCTGCAGGATCCATATGAAAATAAAATAGCTTCAATTGCTTATGTTAATGAGTCAAAAGATCAGGCCATTGTTTTTAACTATTATGTGGCCACCCTGTTTACAAACGGTGTGATATTGCCGATTAAACTAAAAGGATTAGATTCCGCTAAAAGTTATAAAATAGAAGAAATTAATCTCTACCCTGGCATTAAATCGCCGATTGACAGCACCAAAGTTTACTCTGGCGACTTTTTAATGAAAGTAGGCTTTAATCCGGAAGCAAATGCTTACAGAACCAGCGTAGTTTTAAAGATCCAGGCTATTTAAATTAGAGATAAATCAGGCATCATTTCGACCGCAGTGAAGAAATCTTTTAACATAGTCCAAAGATTTCTCCATTTCGCTGCGCTTCAGTCGAAATGACGGCGATTTTTTAAATCTGTCAGGTAATATTCCATATTAAAAGGCAGAGCGCAATTATTGCATCAGCCTGTAATCTTCTTCAGCCTTTTTTACCTGGTCATAAATTTTGGGGTCGTGTTTTTTAATTTTAATTTTCACATATTTAGAAGCTGGCATATTACTTTCCGCTACCACATTATTTACTGAAACCAACACATTGGTTTCGGGGAAATAAGTAACGGTATTCTTCTCCGGAATTTCGTAGGCAACAATTACAAACAATGGGGCAATTCGTGTTATTCCATCATCATAATTAAACAGATCAACCTTATCCCCCGCTTTCATTCCGAGTTTTTTGATGTCTTTTTGATTCATAAAAATTACCCGCCGCTCATTTTTGATTCCCCTGTAGCGGTCATCCAACCCATAAATAGTCGTATTAAACTGATCATGCGTCCTGGTGGTGGCCATCATATACTCATCCTCCTCAAGGCGATTGACTGGAATTTCGGTTAGTGTAAAAGGAGCCCTGTCGCCAAATTCTTTGGTTATAAATTTTCCTTCTCTGGCAGCGTTTGGCAAATAAAAGCCTCCTTTTTGCCTTATTTTAATATTATAGTTTTCGAAGCCGGGAATGCACTGTGCTATCGCGTCGCGAACCGCATCGTAACTATCATGGTAAAGTGACCAGTTCACAACAGATTTTTCGCCCAATGTTGCCATCGCCATCCTGCATACAATTTGTGTTTCATTTATCAGGTTTTTAGATACGGTATCCAGCATTCCCTTAGAAGCCTGTACCACACCCATCGAATTTTCAGTGGATATCATCTGTACTTCATCATTAACGATATCCTTATCACTCCGTCCATAAGTGGGCAAAATTAAGGCTTCATTTCCGTGAATTAAATGGCTACGGTTTAGCTTGGTAGATACGCATACCAGCAGATCGAGTTTTCGAACGGCATTGGCGGTATAAGTGGTATCAGGGGTTGCAGATAAAAAATTACCTCCCATGCAGAACAAAAATTTTACCTTGCCTTCTTGCATTGCTTTTATTGTACCTACCACATCATAGCCATGCGCCCGTGGCATTTTAAATCCATACAGATCCTCCAAACGGTCTAATTGCTCATCAGTAGGTTTCTCATCAATCAGCATGGTCCTGTTTCCCTGTACATTACTGTGCCCCCGCACCGGGCAAACACCTGCACCAGGTTTCCCGATGCTGCCTTTAAGCAGCAGGATATTTACAATTTCCCTAATCATGGCCACGCCGTTGGGTTGTTGTGTTAAGCCCATTCCCCAACAAACAATAATTCTGTTTTTAAATGCAATCATTTCGGCGGCTTTATGCAAATCCTCCTTCGATACGCCTGATAAATGGGCTAAATGATCCAGGTTGTAATCTTCCTGTTTAAATTGATCCAAAAAAGCTTCATAACCGGTGGTTTTGTCCTTTATAAATGCCTGATCAAAAACTTTCCCCGGATGTTGTTTTTCAAATTCAATTAAAAGAATTTCCAGTGCCTTTAACAAGGCCATATCGCCGTTAATCTTTACCGGAAGATATAAATCAGCCAGCTTAACTCCTCCACCTATCATTCCTTTAATAGATTGTGGGTCTTCAAAGCCCATCAGGCCAGCTTCGGGCAGCGGATTAATCGCAATAATTTTTGCACCGTTTTTTTTCGCCTTTGCCAGGGCACTCATCATCCTCGGAGCGTTGGTTCCTGGATTATGGCCAATTTCAATAATCAGATCCGTTTCATAAAAATCCTCAAGGGTTACCGTCCCTTTACCTATACCAATTGTAGGCCGAAGTGCTGAACCTGAAGTTTCATGACACATATTCGAGCAATCAGGCATATTGTTCGTTCCAAATTCTTTGGCGAAAAGCTGGTATACAAAAGAAGCCTCATTGCTTGTTCTACCTGAAGTATAAAAGGCAGCCTGATGCGGAGATTGAAGCGCATTGAGGTGCCCGGCAATTTTATTAAAAGCTTGATCCCAGCTAATCGGTTCGTAATGGGTTCCGCCCTTTGGCATGTACATAGGTTCGGTAAGCCTGCCAAATTTCCCAATCTGGTAATCATCCAGTTTAGCCAGCTCATATACGGAATGTTGTTTAAAAAAATCTGCTGTAACCCTTTTTGTCGTCGCTTCTTCAGCCAGGGCCTTGGCTCCATTTTCACAATATTCGCCAACCGGCGACCGTTCATCATCAGGATCTGGCCAGGCGCAACTCGGACAATCGAAACCTTTAAACTGGTTCATGCTCAGCAGGGCTAAATTACCCCTGAAAAATGTTTTTTCTTCAACCAGATTTCCCATCGCGGCCATTACCGCATGCATACCTGCTGCCGATTGTGCTACCGGGCTAAGTTTAAGGTTTAGCAGTTGGTATGGATTTTCTGCTGAAGGCTTATTTTCATTATTTTCCATGGCTTAGCAATTGAGGTTAGGATTCGGAAAATTATCGCTCTGGTCTTCTGCCACGTTGTCCAGGCAGGCAAAGTCTTTTTCTATGAGTAAGCTAACAGTACCAGAGGCATCACTAAACCCAACTTTTTCGGTATTTACCAGTTCATTTATCATTTCCACAGGCATATTCAGCACAATTTTATGGTTAGCAAAATCAGCGGTGAGTGTCTCCTCGTTTGTTCTTCTGATGGCGTATTCCAGCGAATGGCTTGCAAAGTGGGTAAACTCAGAAAGAAAACCCACCGTACCTAATGTGCTAACGTCTGATTTGGTTAAACGGTACCGGATTGAATTGCCTTTGATTCTAATTTTCATGTGATATAGGGATTAATATGCGCTCATTTGTGGTGTAAATATTAAACCTGTCTTCCCTAAGAAAGCCCAGAAGGGTTATTCCAAATTCGGAAGCAAGTTCTACAGCGAGGCTGGAGGGTGCACCAATTGCGGCCACAATGGAAATACCTGCCATTGCCGCTTTTTGAATCAACTCAAAACTAGCCCTTCCGCTTAAAAGTAATATACGTTGGTTTAAAGGAAGCAGATCACCAGTCAGTGCTGCACCGATCAATTTATCTAAAGCATTATGTCGACCAACATCCTCCCGGAGCAATAACAGCTCACCTTCCATTGTAAAAAGGCCTGAGGCATGAATGCCTCCCGTTACTGCAAAATTCTGTTGTGCAACCCTGAGCTGGTTGGGCAGTGAATACAACACCTCTGGCAACAAGGTTATTTCCTGCTCATCAGCACACTTAGTATAAGAGCTTACTGTTATGATAGCTGCTATAGATCCTTTGCCACAAACCCCGCAGCTGGAGGTGGTGTAAAAGTTACGGTCAGATTTTAAAAGATCAGGAATAAAACCTTCACTTAATTCCACACCGACTATATTTTCTTTATTAAGTTCGCATGGCATGGTCAAATGGCTTATATTTTCAACCTGATCCTTACCGGAGATAATGCCTTCAGTAAATAAAAAACCAAGTGCGAGTTCTAAATCCTGACCAGGGGTCCGCATCGTTACAGAAATATTCTTTTGCGTCCTGTTATTTTCCGCACCATATATGATCCTGATTTCCAATGGTTCTTCAACCGAAAGCGTATCAAGCGTTGGAGCGGCAATAGCACCTGAAACTTTTCTCACAGGCATGTGCCTGATCGATAACGATGGGATATCCCTCATAAATATAAGTAAATCAGAAAAAAAATTAAATATAACGATTTGAAAAGAAAACTATCACGCTGCTTTAGTATTTACCTGCCGGTTGAATACCAATTCAAAGGCAGTATTATATTTTTATCAGATTCTGACTTATGATATCACGGTCAACATTAGATTTTGTAAAAGATAGCATTATCTATCATGCGAACTGTCTTGTTCAATAAAATATTTTCTCAACCATCTTTGAAAGTAGGTTTTATAAGGCTCTTCTTACGTGTGGCTTTGTCCCGGCAAAACAGCAGATCAAAATCTTTATTGGCTTAATTAAGCATCAGCCATTAGTTTCAATGCCCGTTAAAGAAAAGATAAAATGCAACCATTACAATGGCTAATGCGATCCACGAAAACTTAAAATCCCTAATCTTAACATGATATTAATCTTTCTAAGCGTTTTTGTTACAGTTCGTCATTGCGAGGTACGAAGCAATCCTAATGCGCCGCGCAGGTAGCGACAGTTGTAAGATTGCTTCGTCTTGCCTCCTCGCAATGACGATCTTATTTATTTATTCTATCGGTTTAAAGAACACCCAAACCTCATTGGGTTTTGTGCCTTCAATTCCTTCCTGGTATTTCTTCATGATGGCATTCCATTCTTCTACTTTTGGATTGTTCTCAGTGGTTTTTGGATTCAGGTCATCTAATTTTTTCCCTTTCGGAATACTGATGATGAGCATCAATTGCCTATCTTTTTTAAAAATCGCCAATCGTTGAAATTCTGCATTACAAAATCCCTTTGATATTTCCGGCCATTTCTCAAATTGTGTTTTATGATAATCTAAATATTCTTTTTGCCTTTTTTCATCCTTAACCAAATTGGCCGACAAAATGATATTATCCCATTCTTCAGCTGGTTTATCTCCGCAGTTTTTTTCTCTGTTGAAATCATAAAACAGGTTATCATATAACTTAATTTCGGCTGCATTCAGGCGTTTCAGCGTTTGCTGTAAACTCTCTACTTTTAAGCTAGAGGTATAAATCACTAAGCGATTATCCCACTTATAAATGGAGCTTGCCAAAAGGTTATTTTCTTTTGCGAAAGTTTTTAAAGTGTTATCGCCAGGAAGATTATCCGACTTAAAAGTCAATTCAAATACAACTGATTGATCTACTCCCTGATTAATCTCTCTTTTAGAATAGTTGGCTTTTTCCCTTAATAAATATTGAAATGCTTTCTCTAAGCCGGCAATTCGCTTCACCTGATCTGTAACTTTTGGCCCGTTATTTCCCCATACATTACCTGGTCCGTTGGCATTTTGGAGATACTTTTCTGTTGGTGTCCAGTTGTTTTTGATGGTGAAATCAGATGATCCCTCGTCGGTATACAGATAAAACCAATGATCTGGCAAATGCGGATATGGTGCTTTATAAATACTGTCCACTACATTTTCTGTAATAGCTGATCCTGGTTGAGCAGACAAGGTATAAATCCCGGCAACATCATACATATGTTTTCCGTAATGGTGTATCTTGTTTCCACTAATGATGTTGTTCTCCATGGCGTTTTTCGTTTTTGTCCATCCCCAGCCCATGCTAATACCCGAATAAGAAACATCGCTGATTTCATTATGGAGAATTTTAATGCCGCGAACATAACCCGCTCCGATACCTACTGCGCCCCAATCTTCGTTCGTTACATCGGTAATCAGGTTGTTTGCAATGGTGTTATTGCCCGAAATTTCTCTTTTATCTGTCGGATGATATGGTAAATGCACTTCAACAGCTTCATCAGAAAAAGTCCCGATTAATATGGCCGAGCCACCAATATCTTTGAATAAATTTCCTTTGATTTCGTTGTCAACAGTTCCTTTGTTGTAATCTAAACCAGTAGAAGCCAGATGTACAAAACGGCAGGATTGAAATGAGGTATTGTTTGCATAACTAACCTCAATAGCCGCTGCCGGGCGGCCAACCCATGCCTGATTCTCCAAAGTTGGTTTGTCTGGTGTTCCGGCTTTATCTAATTTGTAAGCATCGAGCATATACATACCTGCCTGATGTGGCACATGACCTTGTTTCGATGGCCTCAACCAGGTCGCATGTTCGAAAGAAATGCCTTTGAAAATTACAAAAGAAACGGGTTGATCAATCGTTCCTTCTATCTTAACAAGGTTCTCTAATGCAGGGGCGATAACCTCGGCATTAAGCATATTTTCTGATGCTTTTGGCCAATAATAAAGTTTATGATTTTTTAGATCTTCGAACCATTCGCCAGGCTCATTTAAAAACTGGATGGCATTGCTGAGATAAAAAGCAGAATTTCCGGTTTTGCCTGAAATCCATGGTGCCGGCCAGGGATGTTCGGATTGAATTCTACTCTCGGGTTGCATAAAAGAAAGCTCAGCTGTATTGTCAACCACTTTAACCGATTTAACACGGAGGTTCGCGATAGCCCACCATTGATGGATCAGCATTTCCATTCCTTTAATGTTGGCCAAACTGATACCTTTTTGCATTGGAATTTTACAGGTTTGTTTTTCGCTATCCCACGATAAAATCCTTCCCATTTCTTCGCCATTGTAATTTTTTGCACGGATGGCTTTATTCCCGTTTACCCAGAGCTGTCTGAACTGCAGATCGCTTCCATCAAAATTTGGAATGTCTGTAACCCAAACTTTACCTAATGCTTCTTTTGGTAAGCCGGCAACAGTACCGTTAAGTTTTTTCCAGCCTTTAATTTTTACACCGCCACTTAAAACAACCTTTTCGTTTGCAATAATCTCCGTCGGACTATCTTTTGTGCCTGAATCTTCTGGTCTAAGTACTATTGGTTCGTGCAATTGATAAAAACCTTTGCCCATTATAATTCGAATACCGCCTTTAATTGACGTATCCTTTAAGCGTCTTAATTCGCGTGCTTTAAGTATGGCTGAATGAAGCGTTGCCAGAGGTTTTTCTTTAGTGCCCAGATTGGTATCAGATCCATTTATTGATACGTAAATATCTGCTGCACTTGCATTAAAACACAATAACGACAAAAGAATCAAGAGGCTAAAAAACGGTTTGAATGGTTTGGTTCGTGAAGACACGAACCAAGGCGTTAGAGATTTAAATTTTAGCATAGATAGTTGGTTGGTCTGTGAGGACACAGACCAAGGAGCAGGTAAAGAAGATATGAACCAAGACATGGCTACACCGCCACGGTAGGTGTAGCCACGTACCGACCGGTTATAAAAACTATAAATTTTTCTCAAAAAGCATTTCATTATATTTATACTATTTCGGTTGAAAAACTGACTTCAGGTAGCTGGTATTGGCGGTGAAATTATATTTTACGTTTTTAGGCTGTTTGGCATCACGACTTCTTTCTATAACCAGCCAGCCTTTCCAGCCCATATCATCAAGTGTCTCTTTTACTTTATAGAGATCGATTTTCGGATCGTTTTGTAACCAAAGCCCATCTTCATTGGTCGCATGGATTTGAACAATATTTTTCTTACCCAAAATTCTAAGCTCTTGATGTAAATCTCTGCCATTTTTTATCGCATTAGAGAAATTGAAGTAACTTTTAACATGCTTGCAATCAACATCTTTTAATAACTGTAATTCTCCTTTTGCATCTAAAGCACTTTCAATTCCAATTGTAATTCCGGCTTTGGCTGCCATTTTTCCAGCAACTTTTAACCTTTCTACAATAGGTTCGCGCAGTTCTGGATTTTTAGTTAAGTCGCCTTGAATACCCAATGGAAAAAAGACTACTTTAATATTCATTGCTTTAGCAGTATCCAAACAGTCATGAATCATTTTCTGATAAGTTGGTCGTTTGGCAAGAGACTGCGCATAAAAACCAGTCATCGCTAAGGAACAGATTTCGAGGTTTAGCTCTTTTGCCTTATCCAGGTACTCCTGTCTGATTTTTGGATCGGCTAGTTTATTGTCGAAGGTTTCGCGATCGCCCAAGCCACCCATATCAATTTCCAATCCATCAGCACCGATTTCTTTTGCTAGCGGCAAAGCACTGATCTTCTGACGCTTCAGAATCATTAAATCAATGACAGCAACTTTAAAACGATTCTTTTTCTCTGCAGCTAAAAGCAATTGATCTGGAATCATTAAACCACCTGTTAACAAGGCCATGCTACCAATAAAAGACCTTCTATTTTGATGTTGCATATCCAATTATTTGCTTGTACTTAATGGGAATAACTTCTCCAGGTTTTCGAAGCCCATTACCGCATTTTTAGGTAGTTTTTCGCCCTTATCACCAAAAACATATAACGCATTTTCTTTTTCGATGGTTACTTTACTTTCATCATATTTACCGGTCTTATCTTTAACGGCAACAGCATTTAATTTGAAGTTTTTGATTAGAAAATCGTATAGTGCAATACGCTTATTGATCCCAAAATCGTGCTTTTCATCGGGAAGATGAACATTCTCGACCTTATCTTTAGCACCATAATAACTGTACGTTTTTTGCAGGTAAGGGAAATCGTGTTCAGGTGTATGTGCTGTCCAATCGCTACCATCTGACACTAATAACTGCGGACGTGGGGCTGCCATAGCCGCTAACTCTACATTATCAGTCCCACCACCACATTGATGGATTGGCATCCCGCTTTCACAAGGACAACCGCCATAAAAGTATGATGACATCGCCACTACAGGCGCACTTAATTTAATCCGGTCATCCATGGCTGTCATTAAAATAGAATGACTTCCGGCACCCGATCCACCGCTGATTCCGATCCGGTTGGTATCTGTTTCTTTTAAAGAAGAGAAATAATCCAAAATTCTGATGCCACCTAAGGTTTGAACGGTTTGTGACAGGCTTTTTCGGTGATCTTCGTATTTAAACTGCAACATGGATTCGCCCCAGGCAAACAGATCGTAACTAAAGGCCATTGCCCCCATTTTGGCAATCATGGCACATCGGATCTGGCAATCAGGTCTGTAACGTTGTTTCTCCCAATGTCCGTCCGGACTAAGTACCACTGGAATTTTCCCTTTAAAATTCAATGGTTTGTAAAGGGAACCATTGATCCATACGTCGGGTAAAATTTCTAATGCAATGTTCTCTACCGAATAGCCATCGAAAATTCTTTTTGCGGTTACAATCGGTTTTGAATTTGGTTTTGCAGGTAATGGCGATAGCAGTAAGGCTTTGTACAGTTCGGGCTTAATTTCTGTTTTACGTTTTTCCCAACTTGCCCGATCATGATATTTTGCTGCCAATTGGTCTAAGTACGCCCAACCATCCTGAACTTCCCAACGGTAATATTCGTATTCCTTTAATTTGTAAACTCCAGGCTTTTCTTTGTTCACCTTCATATCCAAAGGCGTAAGCACATTCGTAAGTGTTTCGTCTACATCAGCCCTGAAACGCCAATCGGCATAGTTTACCCATTTATCTTTTACCTGAGGTTCTGAGTATTTGATTTGTACTTTAAAACGCGTTTGAATCTCCCTAAGTACATCTACCAATGGTTTTTTATAAAGATTGTCGGTGTTTTGGGTTTGGGCGGAAAGATTATTTACAGCCGATATATAGGCAATAAATAATATAGCAAAATATCTAAGCACCCTGCCCGTCATTGCGAGTGCTGATTTTTCATCAGCCGAAGCAATCTTTCTTGACAGGATAGATTGCCGCGTCGTGCCTCCTCGCAATGACGATCGCCAAAATCTCGAAATGACGTTTCTAATTATATCTATCATTTTACCCTTCCTCATTTTTAGTTTCAGTAATTACCGGAGCCGCATAACCTTTTAGTTTCGGCCAGATACCATTTTTAATTTTCTTCAATTTTAACTTTGATGGATCTACCACTACGTGTTTTATTTTTTCCCTTCTCCAGGTATAAATGAAATGTAACATGCCATCAGCAGTTTGAATTACAGCAGGATAAGAATACTGGCTGATTGGTGAATCTTCCAAAATTAAAGCTGCAGACCATTCTTTGCCATCTTTGGAAATCGATACATTTAACGGTGTTCTTGGACCTTTAGCCAGATCACCCGGAGGCAAAACATGGTTGTACACCAATACCTGCAGACCATCTTTCATGGTTACTGCATCTGTACCGGAATTGTTATTTGGCAAGGTGGTTTTGGTTAATGCCGACCAGGTTTCGCCATTATCGTTAGACCATGCTTCTACAATTGAACGGTTGGCGGTTCTTGCCAATAGCTGCAACTTTTCGTTTCCATATTGTAAGATACTTGGTTGAATAGCTTTAATGCCGTTTTCAGGAAGCGGGCCAACTTTTCTCCAGGTTTTACCGTTGTCTTTCGTTACTTCAAAATGGATTTTCCAGCCATCACCTTCTTTACTTGATGGCGCAAAAAGATTTCCGTTGCTCAATAAAACGGGTTTGTTTTTTACAGGGCCGATATAACCATCAGGTAATTTGGTGGCATCAGACCAGGTTTTCCCACCATCTTTTGAAGTTTTCATCATGCCCCACCACTCAGAAGGTTTTGGTCCGATTTTATAAAACAACAACAAATCTCCGCCAGGAACCTGGTATAAAACCGGATTCCACGTTGGTAATCTTTTACCATCAGGCTGAATACCATTTGCAACCGAGAACGGTGCTAACCATTTACCATCTACAAAGCGGCTGATGTAGATTTCTACATCGGGGTTTCGTTCTTTTGTGCCGCCAAAAAATGAAGCAACTAAACCTGTCGGTGTTTCTGCTATTGTAGCTGAGTGGCACGAGGGAAATGGTGCTTTATCGTACAGAAACTCTTGTTTTACGATTCCATTTTGCCATTTCTGTACCTGAGCGTTGGCGCTCATCAAGACTGCAAAAATAAAGGCCAGTGTAATGTGTATTTTTCTTTTTAACATCATATCTATTTATTAAAAAAGGTCGTCATTGCGAGGTACGAAGCAATCCTAATGCTATAGCTACCGTAGTAAGATTGCTTCGTACCTCGCAATGACGATGAGGTGAAGCAAATTCTCGTTATTGTTTTGCTTTCGCTGCTTTCTCTTCTTTTATCTTCTTAGTATATGAACTGTAAAGTGCTCTCCAGCTTCGACCATTATTATTCAGCATTTGCTCTGATTTTGTTTTGTAAATCTCGAAAATGGCCGAAATCTGTTTCATGTTTTTATAATCGATAGCTTGCTCACGGGCTTGTTTCAGGAAAGCCAAGATCTTTGCTTCCTCATCAGCGGTTAAATCCGGGACAATGGCTTTATAACCTTTCATGCTGAATTCAACTTTACCAATGGTGTATTTATCCAGAATGGTTTCTACCTGCTCTGGTGTTAAGTTTTTTCTCAACCCATCCATTAAAGCCTGGTGAACGGTTGAAGGTATAGCAGAATCGGCAATAATCTGTTTGTCTAAGTCACTTAATTTATTGCCTGTAACCGGATTTATTCCATCAGGAACTGTTGATGATGGATGATCGTTATGCCAATCTCTAATCGTGGCTAAATGAACCGCAATTGCATTTTCGACTGCTGATTTTTTGGCTGCATCAGTTAAATTTAATGCTGAGGTCCATTCTTTCGCTTTAGCCAGGATTTCTTCAGGCACCACAATGTCGTTCGTTTGACTAAATGCGCTTACTGTGGTTAGCAGTAAGGATAACAACGGTAATAGGTTTAAAAACTTTCTCATAATTTAATATTGTTATATACTCAATTTCATTCTTAGTTTCCGTCATTGCGAGGCACGAAGCAATCTTAATGCTGTAGCTACCGTTGTAAGATTGCTTCGTGCCTCGCAATGACGATGACTTCATGGTTCGTGGTGACACGAACCATTGTTTTATTTCCGCTCCACCACAAAAGCATAATCACCCGAGCCAATTTCATAAACAGCCCTATTTTGCTCCATTTTTATAAATTTTAAATCCTTTATTGATTTCGATTTTTCTGAAACCTCATTTTTATTATTTGCAGGAATATAAACCATTGCAGTTGTATTTGCCGGAATGGTGATATTCCAGTTAAATTGCTTTGCTGTTTTATTGTAATTGCTTTTAATTAGTCCATAAACCGAATTGTAACTGGCATTAACTGAATTTAAGCCGTTAATCATTTCAGGTTTCATTTTTATATTTTTGAAAGCAGCACTTTCGGATTTGATTCCAGCAAGGTTTTCGTAATACCAGATCAATAAGTCACCCAACATCATCACGTGGTTTTGGGAATTCATTTTCGGGTCGGCAGTATTTCCATTCCACAATTCCCAAATGGTGGTTGCGCCGTTATCAATCATATAACCCCAACCTGGATACGTTTTTTGTGTTGCTATGGCATAAGCCAAATCTGGTCGACCATAATCGTTTAAACAGCGCATTAACCACTGAATTCCCACTAAACCATTGCTTAAATGCCCCTTATTTGTAACCTCAACTGTGTAAGTGATGTTCTTAAAAACTTTATCTACTTTATTTTGAGGAACCATCCCGAAGTAAAGTGGAATGATGTTATCAGTTAGTGCATTTGAGGCATAGTAGCCTTGATCGTTATAATATTTCTGGTTGAAAGCTTCCTTGATTTTATTCCCCAGAAGCACATATACTTTTATATCTCCATCGTTGCCGATTACCTTCGCAAATTGTATCATCAACTGGGTGAAATGATAATAATAAGCTGTCGAAATCAATTCTGACGGATACTTTTTATCTGCGCTTTTACCACGACCAAATTCGATGGTAATTGGCGGCATGCACCAATCGCCATAACTATCTTTGGTCAAAATATAATCTTTCATGTAACGGTTTTGCATGTAAGCAAGCCATTTTTTCATTGCCGGATAGTTGTCCCGTACGGCCGATACATCACCAGTTTGCTTATATAACATTTCGGTAACTAAAAGCATTGCACCAGGCCAGGTCATGTTGTCGCTGTAATACCGCCAAAACGCTGGTGCCACATCCGGAATAGCACCATCTTCTTTTTGCGAGTTTCTGATGTCCTGCAACCATTTGGCGTAAAATCTACCGTTATCAAAAAGAAAACTTTCACCATAAGCTACAACGCCTCTATCGCCTAACCAAGGCATGCGCTCGTTGCGTTGCGGACAATCAACCGGAATTCCCTTATAACTTCCGGCAATTCCCCACCAGGCATTTTTGAAAATCTGATTAGTCAAAGCATCCGAAGTTTCGAACGTTCCAATCGTTTTAATGTTATCGTAAATCATTTTGCCAACGAAATCGTTAACTGATGGTTCGTAAGGATATCCTGAAAGTTCTACGTATCTAAACCCGCGGTAAGTAAACGTAGGTTCCCAGGTTTCTAATTCGCCACCTTTTAGGGTGTATAAATCGGTACATTTTGCATTGCGAAGATTAGCGGTAAAAAGTTCGCCATTATCTTGTAATGATTCTGCAAACCGCATTTTAATCTGTTTGCCTTTAATACTTTTTACCTTGATTTGCAGCCAGCCCACCATGTTCTGACCCATATCCAAAATATACCGGCCACCCGAAATTTTAGTGATTGAAACAGGCTTAATGGTATTCATCACTTTCATGTTTTCATTCATCTGGGCCTCAATAGTTCCGGTAGGTTCCTGTACAAATTCAGCTTTTGCCCACTTGCTATCATCAAATCCTACCCTGTTCCAGCCTGAAGCTTCTTTTGTAGCATCATATTCGTCTCCATCATATTCGTTATTGGCTCTGATCGGCCCATCTGTAGTGCCCTTCCAGCTATCGTCGGTATCAATATTTGCCGTTGTTCCGTCGGTGTAAACAATGTTGATGTTCATGAGCATTTTCGGAAAACCAAACGTTTTAATTTTATAAGGTTTTTCATTTTGGCGCATAGCGAAGAAACGGCCATTTCCAAGTATTGCGCCGACTGCATTTTTACCATTCTGAAGGTAACTCGTTACATCGTAAGTGTTATATTTTACGTTTTTGGTATAATCAGTAGGCGACGGCGATAAAACATCATTCCCCACCTTTTTACCATTAATATAGAGTTGGTATAAACCTAAGCCCACAATAGATGCCGTAGCAGACTTGATTTCTTTCGTACTCTGAAACTCCTTTCTGAAATATCGTGCTGATAAACGGGAATCTGTTTTAATGTTATCCCATGGGAAAGCCCGATCAAAACCAATCCAACCTTTTGGCCAATCTTTATAATAAAGCAAACCCATTGAAAAATAGTTGTTAGCCGACCAATCACTTTGTCCAGCGGTTGTCCATACTTTAACCTTCCAGTAGGCTTTCATCCGGCTTTTTAGTGGCAAACCGTTATAGCTTACATGGATAGATTCTTGTTCGTTAACCTTTCCTGAGTCCCATAAATCGCCTTCATTTGCCTTTAATTTTTCTGCAGATGATGAAACTAGAATTTGATAAGCGGTTTGCAATACATTACGCTCATTCGAAATAATATGCCAGGCAAAGCGAGGTTTTACAACATCAATTCCCAACGGATTTTCGAGCATTTCGCAGGTGGTATGCTGCAACGAGACTTGCGCCATCACTTTTGTAAAGGATAAGAACCAAATGCTGATGATCGCTATGTATATTTTAATGTTCATTACGCTTCGCGGTTGATTACACCGATTATTGGATTACACTGACTCAGTTATTGTTTATTTGTTCCCGCTGATTTTCGAAGATTTACGCAGACCAATAATTTTCTCATCTGCGTAAATCCGCGTTATCTGCGGGCTATTCTTCCTTTTCCTTTGCGAAAAACTTAGCGTTCTTTGCGGTTAAAACTATCTACCTGAAAAATCAAAATACAAAGTCATATTCAATGCCCTACCCGGATCTTTATCAAAATCATAATAAATATTCTTCATTCCCATTGGCCCTGTTGTTTCTGGTTTTTGGGTTTTAGTACCAATTGCCGAAATCGCATTCATAAAGGAAATATCACCATCCGGAAATGTCGGACTCATATTATCATATTCTGTATCTTTCGATTTTTTCGGTGTAAATAACCTTAAAAAAACATCTTCCCGATCGGTTACAACTTTAAATGGTTGTTGCTTGCCAATAAATTCGCACCAATACATATTTGAATAATACCCCTTAAATTCTGGATATTGCCAGGGCGCTTCACCGGTTGCCGAATTGTTATAATCCTTTTTCCAAATGCCGAAAGCTGTGCCTTTCATCCTGTTTTTCCAAACGCGGTATGGTCCGTTTCCTTTATATTCAACTGCTTTGATTTCTGTTTCAGGATAAGAAAAGTTAACGCCAACGAAAGTGGTAAAGTAATCTGATGGGAAATATTTTACTTCCATTTTTAACCATCCTGATGGGTAAATCGTCCATTGTAATGTATTCCAGCTTTCCTTTTTATCAAATTTGGAAGAAATCACTAAATTCTCGCCATCCATTTTTTGAGTAAAACCTTTAAAATTATTTACACCTTCCTGCAAAATCGGACCGTTCAAAAATGGAATTACACCTTTAGCATTCCTGACCTGTTGCAACAAACCCGTTGTTTTTTCGAACGTTAAATCAATACCATTGGCTGAAACATGATAAAATTTAGCATCTTCTTTTAAACTTACTTTAGAAGAACCTGTTTTTACAACAATTTTCTCTGCTTCATCTTTAGGCAGCGTAATCGGGAAACTCCAGGTAAATAATTCTTTTCCATCAGGTGCATTCGCAGTTAAGTATAACGCATCAAAGCTTCTCCAATCTGATGGAAGATTAAGTTGTAATTTTCCTTTTTCGAAGGGTTTAATGTTTGGCGCATCAGCTTTGCCCGATTTGAATGCTGCATCATCCCCAGCTTTTAGTTTCTTCAATTTCCAGTTAAAAGTACATTGATTGAGGTTGGTAAATGCATAACGGTTTTCGAGCAGGAAGGAACCGTCAAATCCACCCGTCATTTCTCTTCTCTCTATAAAAACCGGACTCCAAACTTCTTTAATGGTGAAAAAACTACCTTCTTTTTCGTGGTAAGGTCCAACTATTCCGTCAGGGCCATGATTACCGTCGGTATCTAATTCGCCGTTTTTATCCATACGCACTACCGCCTGATCGGCAAAATCCCATAAGAAACCACCAGCCGAAAGCGGATTGTTCCACATGGCACTCCAGTAGTCTTCAATGCCTGCGCCATGACCGCCGTCCCACATACCATGCAGAAACTCTGTAGGCATTAAAATGTTGTGGCCGTGATCGTAGTTGCCAATTCCGTAATTAAACTCACGATAATGTGTGGTTTCAAACCCATTAAAAACTTCCCATGGATGAATTAAAGGTCTTTTTTGAAGATCTTCTTCAGCAAAAAGGTGATCGAGTTCGCGATTGTGTCCACCTTCGTTTCCATTTGCCCAAACTATAATTGATGGATGATTTTCATCATTCAACATCATTTCTTTCATCAACTTCGTTCCCGTTGGCGTATCATAAGTGCCATGCCAGCCAGCCAGCTCGTCCATCACAAACAAACCCAAAGAATCGCAAACATCTAAGAAATGTCCGTCTGGCGGATAATGCGACATCCGAACGGCATTCATATTCAACTCTTTCATTAGTAAAACATCGGCAATGCTGATTTTTTTACTGGTTGTTCTACCGGATGACGGGTAAAATGAGTGACGGTTTACGCCTTTGAATTTCATTTTTACACCATTAATGTAAACACCATCACGTTCTTTTACTTCAATTGTTCTAAAACCAATCTTTTTAGAAATCTGATGGATCTCTTTACCATTTTTGATCAATGTAAAGTTTGCGGTATACAGGTTTGGAAACTCTGAAGACCATAATGCCGGATTGGAAAACTGATGATTGAGTTGTACGCTTTTATTTCCTTTTTTTATTGAAGTTGTAAACCGATCACCAAATTTCTTTCCATCTTTTCCTAAAAGCTCCATCTCAACCTTATCTGCATCACCAATATAATTTAATTGCGCATTTAAATGGCCATCAGCTCTGGCATCGATCTGAATCCGACCGATATGATTTTGCGGCAGCGATTCGAGATAAACAGGTCTGAAAATACCACCGAAGATCCAGAAATCGGCCTTACGTTCGGCGTTGTTAACTGATTCATTACTTGAATGCTTGGATACTTTTACTTCAAGTAAATTATCATCGTCAAATTTAATTAGTTTGGAAATATCGTACTTAAAAACATAAAATGAACCTTGGTGGATCTCACCCGCCAACTGACCGTTAATTTTGACTTCGGTATCGGTCATTGAGCCTTCAAAAACGATATTGATTTCCTTATTCTTCCAGGCAGTTGGAACCTTAAATTTGTACTTGTAAAGACCTTGTTCCTTCCCTTTGTTTTCTTCTTTGTTGAAGCCATAATTATATTTTCCGAAGCCTTGCAGTTCCCAGTTTGAAGGAACTGGTATAGTAGTCCATTTGCCTGAATTTGCGCCAGCGGTACAGAAGAAATCCCAGTTAACGGTATTGTCGTTCCCTGTTCCTGATAGGTATAATTTCTCCGTTTGCTCTGCTTTTAGCGAGCAGAATAGGGTTGTTAAACACCAGAAAAGTATAAATCTGCGTTTCATTAATTGGTTTTAAAAGTTTTAGTTAATGGATTATCGGTTCGGAAAGGCAAAGCAGGTAAATCATTGCTATAAAAGTTTCCTATTGGGTTTTCCGTCCAGTTATAACGCACAGCCATTGGCCTTTCAATTTCTTTTGAAGAAACGATAAGCTTTCCATCTTTTACGATCGCATCAGCATTCACAAATCTCCCGTCATTCCCTGCGATGGTAAAACCGGTAATTGAGCCATAAGAAGCTGATTTTAAATAATCAAAATCCAATACAGCTTTCCCGTTTTTAAATGACATTGATTTATAAACAGGCCCAGAAAAATCATTTTTTTGATGGTAAGTTTTGGCTAAAGCCCAAAGCGCCAATCGTCTGCCCACTTCCCATTTGTATGTTGGATGCAAATCTTCATTCGAGTCGGTTAAATCGTTTGTAGAAATCATCCCAGTGTTTGGCAAACGCAATAATTGTGTTTGTGCTTCCCAAAATTCGGGTTCTGTATTTTCTTCAACAGGTACCTTACCTTTGGTTTTGGAGTAGTTAAAAGGCGCAATCTGGACATAGTAAAACGGCAGATCCTTTTCTTCCCAGGCTTTCCTCCAGCTATTGATCAATACTTTCATTTTATAGGCATAGCTGATTTTCTCATTCAGAAAGCAATTGGTTTCGCCCTGGTACCAAAGAAAGCCGCGGATTTTAAACTGTGTTAAAGGCTCGATCATCGTTGAATAAAATTTACCCGGATCGTTACCTACTTTTTGGTTTTTGAAGTAATCTTCCTGTGCAAATGCATTTTCTGATATCCATGGCTCAATTGCACTTCCCGGAATGGCCGAAGAGATCATGCCTACGGGAATACCCAATTTCTCTTGGACTTCTTTCGCGAAGAAATAACCCACAGCTGAAAAAGCACGTAAGGCTGAATCCTGCGCTAATGCCCAGCTTTTATGAATCGAATCAGGTTTGATCAAAGTTTTGCGGTTAACCAGGAAAATCCTGATCTGATCGTTTTTTGCCTTTGCAACTTCATCAGACGGGAAACCTAGTCTTTCATTCTTTGGTTTCGGGATTTTGGCCAGTTTACGCATGGCGTATTCCATATTCGATTGACCAGAGCATACCCAAACTTCGCCTACCAGAATATTAGTAAGTTCAATTTTATTTGAGCCACTGATGGTCATGGTTTGAGGCTTTGTAGCTGTTTTTAATGGTGCTAAAACCACCGACCAGTTTCCCTTTTTATCGGCAAGGGCTTCTTTTTTCTGACTTCCAAAGGCCACTTCTACTTTTTCATCAGGTGAAGCAAAACCCCAGATATTGATGGGTTTTTCGCGCTGCAAAACCATATTGCTGGATAAGATCCGAGGCAAAAGTATTTTTGCATTGGCGGAGAAGGAAAAAAAAGAAAGAATGGCTCCGAGTAAGAAAGATTGCCACGTCGTGCCTCCTCGCAATGACGATGAGGCGGTCGAAATGACGAACGCTCTGGAACGCCATGAGGGGAAAACTGAAAACTTCAAACTGAAAACTGCCAACTGTCTCAAAATCCCTCCGTTTTTAAATACTTAATTGAATAAACAGCTTCCTTTTTCTCTGATTCTCCGGCATTTTTCAAATCATAGGTTTGATCGGCAGGTGTATCTACATCAGGAAAACGGCGAACATCGCCAGTGCGGAAAACAATTCTGGAAACATCAGCCACAGGTTGAAAAGCCAAACTGGTTAATACATCTTTTCCATTTACGGTGATGGTGTAAAAACGCGTAAAGACATCTAATTTTAATTTTATATCATAGTTTTTACCCGCTTCGTATTTCATAAAATTCTTATACCGTGCTCCTGCCTTTGCACTTAAAGTTCCAGCGGTATCAAAAGTCAGGCGCACAGTTGCCATTCCTTTAGCATCCTGCAATTCGATTTCGAGCAAGCCGAAATCATTTTGCTTTGGCGTAACCAAAAACGAAGCTATTATTTTCTTAGATGCAGGGAATAATCTTTCGGCTTTGGCATAATCAAAAGGATCTTTGTCTCTTAACTCTAGAACGCTATTTTCTACCTTTACCGGTGCCCAAAGCGGACTGTATATATTCCACATTTCGAGCGCTTTATCAGATGGTATTTTACCAAAATCATCATTTACATGTTGTGTGGCCTTATCATTGATGGGTACCGGAACTGAAGAAACCCAAATATCTTCTTTGTTCATGCTGTACGTTACCCACAATTTTCCATCGGCAGGTTTGCCATTACCTTCTATAATTCCTCGAACATATTGTGGCCCGTACGATTTATAGTTGCCGCCGTAACGCATTGGCGTAATTTCACCGTGCACCAGTAAAAGGTTGGTATAATCGAGTCCATTTTTACTAGTTGATATGGCTAGTGGCCACCGATACTCAGATGGATTATAAACCGTAGCATAATTGCCATCTGAAGTTTTTTGTCCCCATATTTTGGCATTGCTGTTCACAAAACCGGGTGCCCTCGACGCGTTTTCAGGCCAGCTTTTACCGTTATCATTGCTAATGGCTGTTAAGGCATTTTTCCATAAACCCACTACTCTTCCATCGGGTAAATTATAGTAGCTGAATGCTTTATACTGTTTCTGTAAAGTGATCAAGGGATCTTTCCGATCAGCCTCTTCATTCCATTGTTGAGTCATCAACTTATTTGACAACAACTCATTACAGGCTTCAACAAAAGCTTTACTTTTGCTCCTGGTGTATAACGGATATTTGGTATTTTTCTCCGAGTAACCTGGATTGTAATGAATGAAATAAATCGGACCATACTTTCCATCTGGCTGAATTTCTCTTACTGCCCTGCCAATTCCGTGGCCATCATTCGGATCGTCTTTCGCGTCAAAACTGATCGCGTAAAAACCCAAAACGAGGAATACATTTTTAGTGGAAACATAAAAACCCATGCGTTGATGCATCACGGCATCTAAATCTTTTGCAACATCGGTTCTACCCTCCTTTTTTGTACCGTCCGGAATCCGGTAGACCGGAAATACCACTTCTGGTTTCGTCCAGGCGTAACCATCTTTCGAAGATTGTATCAAGGTTTGTCCTGGCGGGATGCTTTCGCCAACTTTATCGCTTAAATATTCTATGTAAAATTTATTGTTCCAATAGGCCAGCATTGGTGCATGGTTATAGGTCCACCCAAAGTTTTCAGCCAGTTCAGGGTTCTCCCGGTTGGCACGGAAAGTCTGGATATTATGCACACCCATTACCGGCGAAAGCTGACCGTGATGGTAATCTGCATTAACCAGGGTTTTACCTGTATAGCGCACCGTATCCTGTGCGTGCGAGTTTTGTATCGCAAATGGTAAGCTTAAACAAAGTATTTTAAATATTTTCATTTTTATGTTTTTTACCACGAAGGCACCAAGACACCAGATCTTATTCTTTTATGTGTCATTGCGAGTTTCCGATTCTTCATGGGAACGAAGCAATCTTTTTTTTGCAAAATAGATTGCTTCACGCGCTCGCTCTCTCCATTACTTCAGTTCGCAATGACGAATCTATTTTCTTCGTGCTTTTGTGTCTTTGTGGTTAATGCTTCAATAAATTCTTAATCACTCTTCTTTTCACTTTTATAATCGTTCCGTGTTTATGTCCTTCCGGGATTGAAATTGATGCTGTTACATCCTTAAAAGTCTTAAAATCGGCAGTTTTATAGGCTGAATAAATCTTTTGTCCATAGGCATCGAAATAAATCAGCCAGTCATTTTTTACTTTTACCACCGTTGGTCCTTCTGTTAATTTCGGACTAAAAGTCTCCGAAACATTTTCGTAAGGTCCTAGTGCATCTTTTGCAAAAGCAACTTTTAAATTCCTATTTGGGCGGGTATTGTCTTTTAAAACCAATACATAATCTTTGCTTGCCCGTTTAACAATCACCGCATCAATTACACTGAAACCAGGATCAAGAAATAATTTCGGTTTAGAGAAGCTTAAAAAATCTTTTGTGGTAATGCTGTACATCCGGTGATTATTTTCTTCTTCCTCTATTCCTTTAGCAAAGCGAAACGGTATGGTTGAAGCCCAGATAATTACATATTCATTTTTCTCATCATCATAGAAAATTTCAGGTGCCCAAACATTTACGGTTTTTGTTTCACTTTCCATTACCGGAAGAAATTTTTGTTCGCTCCAATTGATCAGATCCTTTGAACTGGCATAACCAAAACCTTTGTCGCCTTTCCAGCTGCAGGTCCAAACCAAATGAAATGTTCCATCCGGCCCTTGAACGATTGATGGATCGCGCAAAACTTTCTGCGTCCCTACAGCTGGTTTCAAAAAAGTTTTATTTAAATCTGTCCAATGGTAAGCATCGTAGCTGTATAAAAGCCTTAATCCTTCGTTTGCCGGCTCATGGAAAGAGGTAAATAAATAAGCTTGTTTTGAACAGGATGTTAATCCGCAAAGAAGCAGGCCAATTATAGCTAAGCGAAATGATGATATGGAATTGGGTTTAAACACTGTTTTTATTGTTATTTTCTTTTGGTCGTCATTTCGACCGAAGTGGAGAAATCTTTTAAAGTTGTTGTAAAAGATCTCTCGATTCCGCTGCGCTTCACTCGAGATGACGATTTATTTTACTATATCTCCTCCAACACCAACACCCAGTCGTTACCATTTGCTGGTTCTCCTGGTGGATTAAACTCCTTAATGCCTTTATTTTCAAATTCTCCTATTTTTGTGCTTTTGCCAGTTCTTGGATCAAACCATGATGCTTTTACTTCATCACCATCGATTTTGCCCATCTGCACACTAAAATTTCTTCCTGTATAAGTGTAAAGCAATGCAAATTCTTCGCCTCTTGTAGCAAGAACTCTTTCATACTTTTCACCGTTTTTACCTGCAACCAAAGTTTGATCGGGCAAACGATCGAAATAAGAGTGCGCCAGCATTAAATCTTTTAAGTATTGCATCTGTTTTGCCCCTGGGGCGTTAATGGCAGTGATCCAATGGTCTTTCGGGCCATAAGCAGGTTTTAAATCTGTTTTCCTGTACATCTGCATCACCGAATTATGGCCATAGGTATAACCAAAGGCACCTGCAAAAACCGACCAATAACCATATCTTCTCACATCGCTAGCTGTCCAGCGTGGCTGAAGCGTATCGTGTAAACCTTGTGGAATATCTTCGTATGAAGGCTCCCCATCAATAGTTGGTTTAGTAGGTTTTAATTTATAATCGGCTTCAATATACTTCCAGTTGTCCTCTCCATAATGTAATTTCTCGTTTTTAGAGGTATCCTGATCATACCGGCGGTGACCAGATTGAACCATGTCGAAATCGCACCATTTTGCATTTTGAAACCACTGTGAGGAAGCAGTTCTGCCCCGGGGATGGAAAGTAATTAAATGATTCGGATCGTTTGCCCTTAAAGTTTCGCCGATGGTATTCCAAACCTCCGCACCATCAGTACCTTTAATATCGCCACCATTGAGCCAAATGATGTTCCACTTGTCTTTATAACGTTTTGCCAGGAACTCAGAATAAGCCTTTGCCTGCGTTTTATTCACTTTTTTGTTTTTTACATTGGTACCCCATACCGGAACCAGCGCCATATAAAGTCCCTTTTCTGCTGCCTGATCTACGATATAATCTACATGATCCCAATAATCATAAGCCAAAGAGTCTTGAGGATTATTGCCTGGCGTAAGCATCGGCTTTGATACATCTGCATGTACAACTGAGGAATCAAGGTATACATTTCTCGAAGGCACATCATGTAATAACATCGCCTGAATTACATTAAAACCTTTTTGTTTACGGTCTTCGAGATAGGTATTTGCTTCTTCGCGGGTTAAACGACCGAACAGCAACCAGCCTGTATCACCAAGCCAAAAGAAGGGTTTGCCATCACCGGTGGTTAAATACCGTCCGTTTTCTGACACTAAAAGACTTTTATCGCCAAAATGAGGCTTTTTCTTACAGCCAAAAGCAAGGCAAGAAAGCACAGCAAGCAGAAATATTTTTAATTTTAGGTTCATATTCAGTTTAATATATTTACAATGTTGGTGGGTGTATACACCCACCAATAAAAAACGTCCAGTCATGCTGAGGTACGAAGCATCTCTTACTTATTATGTACACAGCTTATGTTTGCTCAATCCATTTTTAATGATGGTTTATTAACGTTTTGTTTCCATCGCCTGGACATTCTTTGCTGCGCTCAGAATGACAAAACTCAATTCATATTTTATTCACAATGATAACTTCATCTCCTGATGTTACTTTATTCAGTTTTATCATTGCACCACCCTTAATTTTCTCTTCCTTAAGCACTTTCCCGGTTCGGGTATTGAGTACTTTTACACTAAATTTTCCTGTGATCTTACTTAAATCCAGATTAACTGCGTCTGCCGAAGCATTGTACAAAATGTAAGCCTTACCAAAATTTTCAAGCCCGTATTGTTTAGCTGATTTACCCGCAGGAAAAAATGGTTTCATGGCAGATGCAGCACTTAGAACTGTTTTATCTATCTCATTAACATTTGATAAAGAACCACCCGCCATTAAGATCGCCCATCCGAAACTATCAAAGCTATCGCCCGAGTATATCACTGCCTTATCAGGGAATTTGTTTTTATATTCGGATACAGCATGGTAAACTTCTTCGAAAGATGTTTTCTTCGGTTTTAGCAAACGGGCATGCTGACGAGGCGCTAAACTTAAACCACCTTGTGGCGCATAGACTGTTCCATCGGCCTGATAATGCCAATACCTGATATCGATCAGGTTGACTACGCTAGCACGTTCAGGATCAGCTAAAATGGCATCCTGCACATCTTTGGTCACACTTAAACCGATAATAGGGTGTTTACCTGTTTCTTTCTCCCATTCTTTTATGGTATCGATCCAGAACTGAACAAAATGCAAAGGGCCGGTAAATTCCGCACCGATTAATTGAATGACTCCGGAATTTCCTTCAAAATTCTCTAAACATTTTCTGATGTAAGCTTTATGGATTGCCCTGCGGTGTTCGTTGGTAATGTCGTAAAACTGCTCAGCCATAAAAATGCGTTTATCGCCGGCATAAGGCACCGGCTCGGGGAAACCAGTATTATTGATATTGTTTGCAGTACGCCAGGGAAAATCAGCATAATGCGCACCAGCTTCAATAATATTGTGCTGGAAATAATTTTCGTGGATTAAAACCAGGCCTTTTTGATCGGCGAGGTTAGCGAATTGCTTTAACCTGTCCCAATACCAGAGGTTATATTTGGTGATGTCGTATTTGCTTAAACCGTCCCAGGCTTTATCCTGCCCGCTACGGGCAAAAGGCAATTCGTAAAAAGGTGCCCAAACGTCGCCATCCATACGGCGGATGCGTTCGTGATCGTCTCTTCTCCTATCGTACCAAAGGCCATAATTATGATCAAGTACCTTAACCGAACCATTTTTCATCGAATCGGTAATTTCCTCAAGATCATCAGTTAAACCATTTCCGGAACGACCGGCAACAAAACGGGTAACATGAAATTTAGTATTTTTTAATCCATACGGACGCGCGCTCCCATTCCACCAGGGCACATCCTGACGATTGCCCACCACAATTTCGTTGCCGCGCACCAACCAGCCATTTTTGATCGTCATGGCATCCGCAAGTACGGGTTTAACGACTTTATCCAAGCCAATTTTATCTATGCTTTTTGCCTGACCAGCATCTGTGGGGATTTTATTCCGATCTGGCGCGGCGTCAATATATTCTGAAACCGTTAAAGCAGGTTTATAAGCCAGTTTAGTGAGTTTTTGAGCTACATCTACCGGCGGACTGCTTGATGCTTCTGTTTCTACAGGAAGTACAAAATTTCGTTTATCAGCTTCGTTACCCAACCTATCTTTTAGTTGGGCATAATATAAACTTCTAGGCTGGATCTGTTCGTTAGACATATCCCAGTAACCATTTCCGGCAAATTGCGCCCATGTTCCGAATGCCCAATTTTGAGCAGTTGGCGGCTGAAAATTATCAACCCTTGCGGCACTACATTGCCAGAACACACTATTTGCCGCACTCCAACCGGCTCCTTGGCCATCTTGTCCACGGTTTAAGTAACTTAAGGCCTGTCCGTCAATATTTACTATATCGAATAACACACCTGATGCCCAGCTATCAATCGCACCACTAAAACTGAAAGGCAAATAAGACTGACACTGTACAAAAACATTAGGTCCCGGTGCACAAAAGCCAACAGCAAAATCATGGTAACCATATTCTGAGTATAATCTTTGAAAAAGCGTTTGCTGACCGGTAGTTAAAAATGTAAACCTTCGCTCACCACCAATTTCAGAAACCGGGGCAAGTGATTTACAATCTTCTACCGTAATTCTTTTAGCGGTTTCGAGTACATTAACGGCAGAGCCAGCAAAATGCTCAAAAACAACCTGACGAACCCATGCATCCTGTACATTTTCCAAACAGATGGCTGTCCAGCGATGATATTCATCTTTACTATTATCTTTATGATAATCAGATTCGATTTTTAGATTCTCGACGCCTGTTTTCGCAATTCTGCCCTCCCACTGGTATTTTGAAACGGTGCCCCCACCAAACTTAACATCTAAGGCTGTTGTAATTGGTGCATCAAAAGTGATGGTATTGCCGTTTATGGCTATAATTTTTCGATCCCAATGGATATCCCTGGTTCCTGGCTTCCAACCTAAAGCACTTTCACCTCCACCAAACTCGACTGTTTTTAATGTTTCGATCCATTCTTTAGTTGAAGGACGTTTAATAATGATTTTATCGCCAACTTTTAATCCATTGGTATCAGACAATGTAATTTTATTTGCATTAACAGACACATAGGCATCTGCAATAGCAATAGCTTTTTCCTCAACCTTATTCTTTTGGCCTAAAATTCTGATTACTCCAATCCGGTCTAAGCCAGTTGCAAAAATCTTTGTGCCATTTTCGCCCATTCCACTTCCGCGAAGCACCACTCCTGATGCTGATAACCGTAATGTCCCTGCAACTTCGTAAGTTCCTTTTTCTAATAGTATCGCTCCACGTAAACCATCTTTACCAAGGGGTAATTTTGAAACATAATTAATGGCCGATTGAATCCTTAAGGTAGCATCGCCCTTTGAAACAGGAACGACTACTTTTATTGTTGCATTAGGAATGGCTTTTTCGCCAGCCATGTAACCTGCATGAGAAAAATCGGGAATCCGGTTTCCATCGGCATCAGGAGTATAAGCCATTTTACCATCTTTTCCTTTAAAAATCGGCTTTGGAGGTTCAACAGGCTTTGTTTTTTGTGCAAAAGAAAAGTTAGTTGCCAAAAGAGCCATTACCAAAATCGGCAAGGTTTTTAGTTGTATGGCTTTTAATATATGGTTAGTTTTTGGCATATTTTAATTTTTTGACCACTAAGGCACGAAGACACCAAGGATGCATTTCTTTTAATGGTTCCGTCATTGCGAGGTACGAAGCAATCCTACTACTTTCGCTATTGAACCCATAGCTTTAAGATTGCTTCGTACCTCGCAATGACGATTTATCTACGGTCTCACTTTATCAACATCAACCAAACTATTCAAATAAACTTCAATATTGGCATAACCAGATTTTGATAGCTTTGTAGCATCCTTCGCATCTTTAGGGTTAAGTCCGTTTTTGGTTTCCCAGCTATCCGGTATTCCGTCGTGGTCTGCATCTAAATACGGTTTTCCTTTATATTCCGGATAACCACCTACTTGTGCAATATCTGAAATAATCCCTTTTTTATACGAATCGGCAGGTAAACGACGTTTCACATAACTTTGTTGAGCAGGCAATTTCCCGTCTTCTATATGCTCAATTTTACCGGTTATAACCTGTTTAATAATGCGTTGATCTACCGCATCGCGAACAGGTAAAGATGCACCGGCATTAGCCAGCACATAATCGTAAGCTTTTTTAGTATCGATGATTGAAATTTTAGCCATAGGCAATGGTTTATCCACTTTTATCGAATCTAATAATTTTTGTTTGTCTCTTTTACTTTCAGGCTGAATGCCGCCATCCCAGTTGTTTTTGGTTACTTTTTCATTTCCTTCTATGATGTTTCCGGTTACATAAGCCCTGCCAAATTCATTGGCGAACTTTTTATCTCTTCCAGACTCTGGTTTTAAGATACGATAAGAAATCGGTTCGCCTGCAGGGGTAATTGGTCCTGGTTTGTAATAATTATTAACGAAACTGTAAAACGAAGCATTATCACCACCATCAGCACTTCTATTCCACCAGTTAAAGATCACGTTATTGGCGAAACCAAAATCGCCATACATACCTACAGATGGATTTCGACTGATATTTGATGCCCAAAGGTTACGCATAAAAGTTGAATTCAGACCTCCAATGGTGCTGCCAAAAGCATGGTTATAGGTGTCTAATGCTTCAGAAAATATCGAATTCTGAATGGTAACGTTTACCGTTGGTAATTTCTCTGGTTTAGAACCATCTTTTTTGTCGTAAACATGACGATAGATAGACATGTTTTCGTCTAATCCCCAGCTTGCAGAAACATGATCGATCAAAATATTACCAACCGGATTTCCACCAATGGCATCATCTCTTCGGGTAACATCAGTTGCGCCACGACGGAAACGCATATAACGGATTACCACATCGTGGGTATTGATCCAAACGGATTCGCCAGCCACACAAACCCCATCTCCAGGTGCACTTTGGCCAGCAATGGTAATGTATGGTGCACGGATAATTAGCGGAGTTTTTAACCTTATAATCCCAGAAACATTGAAAACGATAATTCTTGCCCCGCCCTGTTCGCAGGCTTCTCGCAAAGTTCCTTTTCCTGAATCCTCAAGACTGGTTACAACGTAAACTTTCCCGCCTCTACCGCCAAAAGAATAAGCACCACCACCTTCTGCTCCAGGAAAGGCAACCGTTTTGGCTTGTGGTAAATCACTCGGTTTGGCCGCCCAGGGAATATAAGGTTTGCCATGTTTTGCCTCTTCCTCTACAATGTGTTTTACTTTCAAAAACTGTAATTCTGATTGTTCTTCAATGTTTTTTAACAGCGAATCGGCTTTCTTTTCCATTGCCTCAGGGATAACCGGATATTGCGCAAAAGCTAAATTTCCAACACCGCATAGCGCAATTATGCTAAAAATTGAATTCCAGGTACGCATAATTAGTTTGGTTTTACGATTGAAACAGGAACCACACTGTTTAAATACACTTCGATGTTTGAATAACCACTTTTAGTGATTTTTGCTGCATCAGATGCATCTTTAGGATTCAAGCCGTTTTTAATTTCGTATGCATCTGGCATGCCATCATCGTCGCTATCTTTATATGGCGTTCCTTTATATTCCGGATAACCGCCTACCTGGGAAACTTCTGTAATGATACCTTGTTTATAAGAATCGCCAGGTAATCTGCGGTGTTCGAATTGAAATGCAGATGGTTTAGCATTAGGGTGAACTTCAATTTTTCCGGTAGCTACCTGTTTAACTACACGTGTATCAACCGGATCTCTCTTTGGTAAGGTAGCACCTGCATTTGCCAATACATAATCTTTTGCTTTTAACGTTGGAATAATGCTGATTTTAGGCATCGGGAATGGATCTTTAGCTTTCATCGCTGCGAAATATTTACTCGCCTGCTCATAAGACATTAAATTTCCTTTTTTATCTTCTAACTGTACACCTCCATTCCAGTTGTCTTTAGTTACTTTTTCATTGCCATCAATAATATTTCCGGCTACATACGCACGTCCGAAAACAACATAAGGTAATTTACTGCGACCAGATTCCGGCTTTAAAATGCGGTAACTGATCGGGTCTTTTAATTCGGTAACAGGTCCTGGTTTGTAAAAGTTGTTGATGATGTTGTACTGTGCGGTATAATCGCCGCCATCTGTAGAGCGGTTATTCCAGTTAAACACTACGTTATTGGCGAAATTGAAAATTCCGTTCCAACCAATTGATGGATTACGGGCACCATTATCAGCCCAAAGATTACGTACAAAAGCACAATTTTCGCCACCTAATGTACTGCCAAACGCATGGTTCCAGTAATCTAATGCTTCAGAAAAAATCGAATTTTGGATGGTAATGTTAACTGTTCCTAATTTTTCTTCGGTTTTACCTGTGCTATCATTATACATGTGGCGGTACATCGACATGTTTTCGTCTAATCCCCAGCTTGCAGAAACGTGATCAATCATGATGTTGCCCACCGGATTTCCGCCAATGGCATCATCTCTGCGGCCTACAAAAGTCTCACCCCTTCTAAAACGCATAAAGCGAACAATAACGTCATGGGTATTTAACCAAACTGATTCGCCAGCTACACAAACACCATCTCCAGGCGCAGTTTGGCCAGCAATAGTAATATATGGGGCACGGATAATTAATGGTGTTTTTAACCTGATAATTCCTGCAACATTAAAAACCACAATCCTTGCACCGCCTTGTTCGCAAGCATCACGTAAAGAACCGGGACCGCTATCGTTTAAATTTTTAACTACAATTACCCTGCCGCCGTGACCACCAAAACTATATGCACCTCCCCCTTCTGCACCAGGAAAGGCCAATAATTTAGATTGAGGAAGATCGGTAGGTCGGCCAGCCCATGGAATGTATGGCTTACCCTCGGCAGCTTCTTTTGCTATAATAGGTTTCGCTTTTTCCCAGGCGATATCTGATTGATGGTAAGCTTCTTTCATCATTGAATCGGAAGACTTTTTGATGTTTGCCGGAATATTAGGGTATTGTGCAAACGTATAATTTGCCGAGAGAATTAATGCTGTTGTACATAACAGATTTAAAATGTTCTTTTTCATTTGTGTTTGCTCGTTGGGAAGATCAATAAGTTACGAATTATTTTGACCAGCAAAAAACTGGTTGCTTATATTGAAATTCATGGCTCATTTCTTTGTCTATCCCTGTAAAATAATTATGGTTAGAAAGTATATTATATTTTAAATTTGCACGCAAAAAGCGGCTATTCATGGTATAATTTTGGCTAGCTATTGTAATATTTTATCAATAGGTTAAAATACCTATAACAAATTGATTTCCTTCTCTCAGCCATGTTACAAGATAGCAATTATATTCATATATAAATGTAACATTCTTGAATAAAAAAAAGGAAACAAACTAATGTTCCCTTTTTTCAAAACCAAATATAAAAAACCAGGGCGGTGAGCAAACCGCCCTAAAAATTTTGCTGATTGCTAAAGCTGTGGATCGAAATTTCCTCCCCAGCCTATTGTTTGTTCTATTTTCGGATTATTGGCAATTGATGAGGTTGGAATACCAAAGAAATAATATTCGTTTTTCCAATTAATCGTATAACCATTATCTAAAGTTTTAGGAAGAATAGTCATGTAAGTATAAACCTGATCTGTAGAAAGTGCATCGCGGCCCACATATGGTGAAGTTGAAAGACTTGCCGGAGCACCAGTTGTGATGAGGTTAAATTGTTTGCCCGTTCTTATTTTACCATTTAATACTGTTGAAAACAACTTTCTTCTTCTTAAATCCCAGAAACGTTTTCCTTCAAAGGCAAATTCAATTTGTCTTTCATACATTACGGCATTAATTAACTCGGTTTGGCTCATTCCTGCTTTAAGTCCATAGAGATTATCAGTTCCTTTTTCAATTCCAGCCCTTGCTCTGATTAGAATTAAATTGTCATAAGCTTCCTGTAAACGATTGGTTGCCGCCGCCGATTCTGCCAAATTTAAAACCACTTCTGCATATCTTAGTTCCATCCAGTCCGTACCAGAATAGATTACATTATTCTGTAAAACAGTAGGATCAATGGCTTTACGGCAGTAAAAACCAGTGGAACTGGCTGTTCCAGGCTCAACAGTTCTATTGTTTACAAAATATGTCCATAACCTATAATTCTGGTTCCCGATAATTGGCCAGTTTGCGCCATTATAAGCAATGGTTTTATCGAATCTGGGATCTCTGTTTTTATAAAAATTCTGATCGCTGTAAACATACCTGGTTGATGTGCCCGGTGCCTTACCATCAAGCATTGGATAAGATTTAACTAACTCCCATGTTGGTTGATAGCCCCCTCCTCCGGTTCCTAAATATGATGGCCTTGCGCTGTTGTCATAACCGTTATTTTTGCTTGTGGCAGTATTAAAGTTATTGTAACCCGTAACCAAAACTGCTTCAGGATTATTTACCTCTGTAAACCACATATTTTCATAAGATGCAGCAAGCTTCCATCCGTAAGCGGTTAGCAAAGACACGGCTTCCTGATTCGCAGTGTATGCCTTCTCCCAACGCTCTACAATTGTTGCCGGATTATTAGGGTCGCTCGCTTCATTTGTAACAAATTGCGGACTTGCATACGTTAACAAGACTTTTCCTTTAAACGCAGCGGCAGCTCCCGCGGTAATCCTACCCCAGTCTGCAGTACCTGCCCACTTTTTAGGGAGATATTTAATACAGGTATCTAAATCCCTGGTAATTTGCGTAATACACTCTGAGGTCTTATTTCTTGGCAACAAGGCCGCATCTTTGGCTTCATCGCCAACAGCTTGAAGTGGTGTTAATACCAACGGAACGCCACCATATAACCTCACAAGATCGAAGTACCTAAATGAACGAAAAAACAATGCCTGTGCAATTAACCGGTTTTTTGTGCCTGCAGGTAAGGTGCCGGCATTAACATCTCTGATAAAAGTATTAATTAAACGGATTTTGCCATAGTTATTAGAAACATTTACTGCTGTTCCAATATCGCCAACATCATTATTACTTATTGTGCCTCTAAAAAACTTATTGTCATTATAGGCCTCATCTGAAAGACCACTCGGATTGGTAATCGCACTTCCTGAATTTACGCCTGCCCAGGATGGAAGATTAGAATCATACAACACATTCAGGTTTAAAACCGCTAATGTCGAATCATTAAAAATCTGACCTGCAACCGCATAATTTTCATCAACATTATCAAGAACTTTTTTACAGCTACTTGCTCCTGATACAACAAGTAAAGCGAATATTAATAATTTATGTATTTTCATTTTCGTAAAATTAAAATCCAACATTTAGTGCAAAAGAAAGAGACTGAAGATTTGGATAAACATTGTATGATGATGCATTATCTCTATAGGTGTAAGGATTATAGAAATTAAAAGGATTTGTGGCGATTACTGAAGCTTTTAAACTTCCTATGCCCATTTTCTGGGTAATTTTAGCCGGAAAACTATAGGCCAAATTGATGTTGCTTACCCTAAAAGTGTAACTGTTAACAAACCAGAATGACGAATTTAAGTCGTATGTAGCACTATAGTATGGGCTTGGGTATTTGGCATTTGGATTTTCAGGAGTCCAGTGATCAGACCAGAAAGCCGGACGGTTAACAGTGCTCGTTGCACGTTTTCTTGCATCGCCTTCTATAGCATCCTGCCCTCCGAACGACATACCCATAGTAACGTTAAGTGAAATGCCTTTATAAGCACCTCCAAAGTTTAAACCCAACCCATAATGGTTGCTCGATTTATCTGTCAGATAGTCCTGATCATTCTCATCAACAATACCATCTGGTCCGGTATATACACCGTTTACTTTTGGCCCTCTAACATCTGCATAATATAACATACCTGCCACTGGCTTTTGTCCGAGCACAGTGTATTTTGGGTTAGCTGCAGCAAAGGCATCAGCTTCTGACTGAGATCTGAACATACCTAAATAATGATAACCAAATGCTCCTCTATCGCTTGATTGTCCCAGGATATCAAGATAAGTACCCACATTACCCAGTGGCTGATCGGCAACTAATAACTTATTATCGCTCCAGGTAAAAAAAGGATTAAAATTGTAACTAAAATCCTTGCCAATTTTGTCTCGCCATCCTGCTGATATTTCGTATCCGAAAGTATTAACTTTTGCAAAATTCTCCGTTGGTGGATTTGCACCAATAAGTACTGACACAGATGAAGTAAGCGCTGAAAGCATGTTGTAACGGTGTGCGAAAAAACCATCTGCTGTTAGTGATAACCTATTATCAAGAAATTGCGCATCCACCCCCAGGTTTGTACTTAAATTACTATCCCATGTTGTATTTGCATTGGCAATGATAATGTTTGGCGCATAATTTAAGCCTCTATCATTATTGCCACCAAAAACAGCTGATTTGCCTGTCTCCAGTTTATAATTTTCCTGGTATAAATATGGTTTCGAGCTATCATTACCCAATAAACCAACCGATCCTCTTATTTTTAAAAAGTTAACAAACTTCACCTTATTTTTAAAGAAACCTTCTTCTGATATTACCCAACCTAGCGAGGCAGAAGGGAAAAAGCCATATTGCTGACCGGGTGCGAAATTATTATTGGCATCTGTACGTAAGGATACTTCAAGTAAATATTTATCCGCGTAAGAATAATTAATACGCGTTGCGTAAGCAAGCCTGCCAAATTCGTTTAAACGCCCTACCTGATCTGTAGATTGTAAGCCAGTAGCAAAATTCATATTATCCAAACCGCCAACTAAAGTTCCCTCACGGGATACCGCGAGACTCTCTCCTGATGTGTGCTGTTGCTCAAATAAGGCAATTGCAGAAATATCATGTTTTCCGAATTTACGTGCATAAGATAATAATCCATTCAATTGGTAAACATCTAAACGCCCTGGTGTAAAGCGAACGATATCTCCGTTTTTTGCCGATATGATATTGGTTACTTTACCTCCAACAATATGTTTATTATCACCTAATCCTTCAAACTGGTATAAATTATACCTTGTACCATACTGCTTGCTAAAATCGTTGTTGATATTTCTATTAAAATTTAAACTGGCCTTTAATCCCTTTACAACAGGGATTTCATATTCTGCTGTAGCCTGTAGATTGATGCTTGTTGTATTTTGAAGCGTATAATTGTTTAATCTTTGAACTTCGAAAAAGTTTGCTCCTTCAACCGTGCCCGTATTGGGTGCTTGCAACACAGGTAAACCATCTACATAAAAGGGAACAAATTGAGGTGACGCCAGTAACGATTTAAAATCGTTGTCCAAACTTTCAGACCCTTGTTTAAAATAATATCTTTTGTTATAATTAATATTGCCACTAACCGAAACACCAACTTTTAAACCATTGGCAACTTTCGCATCTGCGCTCGCTCTGAATGTTAACCGATCTGTATTAACCCCTTTAAAATTTGAATTTTGACTGGTATAACTTCCTCCGGCAAAATAGGTTGCCTTATCGGTACCTCCGGTAATATTCAAAGCGTGGCGCATAATGTAAGATGACTGCCAGGCCTGAGCAAGATAATCCTGACTGTTTTTACTGAAATAATCAAGTTCATCAGGAGTATAATAAGATGTTATTTTGGTAGTTACACCGGTTGTAGGATTCGTGTAATTTCCATTTGGCTGTACCAGAAAATTATTTTGCGCCTGAGTATAATCATTTAGATAAACAGCCTGCTCTAAGCCATTCATCATCTTTGGCAGCATCGTAGCATCAGTTAACCCATAAGATCCACTATAGCTGATTTTCGGAGCTCCCGGTTTCCCACGTTTTGTTTTAACCAGTACCACACCATTTGCACCTAAAATACCGTATATAGCTGCTGCTGCATCTTTTAATATGGTTATGCTTTCTACTTCACTGGCATCAAGTGCATTAAAATCGGTAATAGTCCTTTGAATATCATCAATCACATAAAGTGGATCGGTTTTACCGTCCTTGGCAAAAAATATTGGGTTTCTAATGGTAATTGTAGCATTTTCTCCTGGACGCGCAACACCACCTGTAACACTTACAGCCGGCAATTGGCCTCTTAATGCAGCTGCAAGGTTCGTTGTCGGGATATCCTCAATAGCTTTCATATTAACAGTAGATATTGCACCCGTTAAACTGGCTTTTTTCTGCGTTCCATAACCAATAACAACTACATCATCAAGGTTCTTATTTTCCGGAACCAAACGCACTACAATATTGGCTTGTTTACCTACTATTACCTGTTGCCTTATGTAACCTATAAACGAGAATACAAGAACATCTGCATCAGATTTCACCTGGATGGTGTATATACCATCTGCATTAGTGCTTACATTGCTGGGAATACCTTTGATGCTCACATTCACCCCGGGGATACCACTCCCATCGGACTGATCAACAACCTTACCTGTAACCTTTCGGTCCTGGGCAAAGAGCATTGTACTTGCCATGAGCATCAGCAGCAAAGGCAAAGAAATCTTGCGTAAAAATTTTAAGTTCATATTGTTATTTGGTTAGTTTTTAATTTGATTTTGGATGGCTTAGCGTAGTTCTTCCATTAAATGTTCCGGCATCTTTAATTTGGCCTCATAATAATTACCGGCGTAAATTAATTATCGGTAATAAGCGATCAATTATTACCTTAAAAAAGATAACATCAACTAACGCTTATTAAAATTTATAGGACAAAAAATTTAAGGTAATTTGGCTCATTTATATTTTGATCTCTGTGAATTATCTGGTTAGAAAATGTATTATAATTAAATTGGTAATTCTAGCTAATCTCCCCGTTAAATTTTGAATTATTTTATCAGCATAAAACAAAATTTAAAGGGGCATTTACACCTTTTTAATTGATCATACAAGGTATAAATAAATTCATATATAAATGAAATATTCTTAAATAAAAAATATCAAAAAATATGATGCAATTAAAATATTTTCAATTAATTACCTCTAGCCTTTGCATTCCGCCTTTTTTCCCATTCTACACCTTCTTTTTTAAGGTCGTAACCAGCTGCTGAAAGATAGTTATTGATGCGGCCTTTATATTTGCCAAACCATGCATGTTTTTTATCAGATGACTCTGCATCCATGGCATGCTCACGGGCCTCAGTTAACCAAATCAGGATCTGTTTTTTCTGATCTTCGGTCAGTGTTAAAATTTCTTCCTGATAGGCTTTGTAAGTGATGGGCAACACATTATAAGTCATGCCGTTTTTAACCAGCTCTACCTGCTCATTAGTTAGTTGAGCAGAAAGTTTGCTGATGTATTTTTTGTGCAACTTATTTAACGCTCTTTCTACAATACGGCCATCTTTTGCCAGTGCCGAGTCGCGCTCTACCTTATTATCTTTATTTTTTTCTTTAATTTCTTTAACCCTGGTATCACGGGCGGCATAAATATCATTCAGATTGCTGTATTGATCGCGCACAATTACCGTTACCTTTTCTGTTTTCTTTGCATCGTTAAGGTATAGCTTGGTCACAATTTTAGCCGCACGATCAGTAATCATTTTGTTGTAGGCTTCTTTATCTGCAGCGGCATTCGTCTGTGCAAAAATGGCTGTTATGCCGGAGAACGTTAACAATAAGGCCAAAATGGATGATTTCATGTATTTGATATTTTGAATTGAATATATTTTTAATGGAATTTGCACTTTTTTGAAGCATAAAATTTTTAAACGGGATCCATCCACCACCAACAGTTTTAATGATGAGGATGTTTAAATAGGCAGCCTAAATTAGTGGAACTTTTGGTTGTTTTTCATTGTCTCATAATTTATTAATAAACAAAAAATTTATAGGAAAATAATTTGTCTGTTTATAATTTGGTTGCGCCCATTTGGCTTAATACAAAACTCAACATAGAAAAACACTATTTTCTAATGGTTTTTAGCCAATTAATATAGGATATTATCATTTAACTCTTTAACTTTATGTCTGCTGCACAAATTTAACTGAGTAGATTTTTGCGGCGCTAACCAAATATTTTAACCCTGAGATGAAACCCCATTTTCATAAAGTTCCCATTACTTTACAAAGTTCTTTTAGTATCCGCCATGACGTTAAACCTGATTTTGGAAACATCTGGCATTACCATCCCGAACTGGAACTCCATTATGTAATCAAAGGTGAAGGTGTACGTTTTATCGGCGATAACATCAGTAATTTTGTGCCTGACGAAATGGTATTGCTGGGTGAAAACCTGCCCCACACCTGGCGCTGTAAGGATGAGTATTTCCAAAACAATCCCGACCTGACAACGGAAGCCATGGTAATCCATTTTTTACCTGATTGTTTGGGCAAATACCTGCTTACTTTGCCCGAAGCTTACCTGATCCCTAAATTGTTCGAAAAAGCCAAAAGTGGCATGGTAATTAAAGGTAAGGCTAAAGATAAACTGGTTGATTTAATGCGGGCAGCTGTTGATGCAACGAATTTAGACCGCATTATTATTTTACTTTCGATATTAAAAACGCTGGCAGAAACGGATGAATATTCGACCATCGTAACCAGTAAAAATACTTTTTACCAATCGAACGAATCAGAAACTTTACGCATCAATAAAATCTGCAATTATACCCTAAGCAATTACAAAAAGGATATTACTTTAGAAGAAGTGGCATCGTTAAGCAATTTAAGCGTGACTTCTTTCTGCCGTTATTTTAAATTAATGACAAAAAAAACCTTTTATGATTTTCTAATCGAGATTAGAGTAAGTCATGCCTGCCGTTTCCTGATTGAGAATAAGTTACCTACAGAGATGATCTGTTTTGATTGCGGTTTCAATAATGTATCTAATTTTTACAGGCACTTTAAAAAGGTAACGGGAATGACACCATTGGATTATAAAAGAAAGTATTTGAATTAAGCTAGAGTTACAAACCTCGCAGGTTTTAAAAATACTTTTCTAACGCTCTTTTCTAACTAGCGTTGATTAGTTTATCGTTTGCAAACGCTAGAATCGTTTAAATATCCCCCTCGGTCTGTGTCCTCACAGATCGAAATGTTTGATTATGACAATTATGGTCTGTGGGGACACAGACCATGGAAATGAATCAAACCTCGCAGGTTTTAAAAACCTGCGAGGTTTAAAAAACATCATATAAAAACCTTAATATTCAAATTATTGCGTAGTGAAGTATAATCATCAAATAAGGTTTCCATTCCTTTTACTTCGCTCGTGGTAAATGCGCCCACATTTCTGCGTGTAAAAGTCGAAATGTTTAAACCGCGTTTTTGCAGAAAATATTTAGATACCACCGGATAAACATGGTGCATCACCTCCATATTATCAATCAAAAAATGCTGCACAGCCTGCACCTCACCATTAAGCAATTCATCATCATAATGATCACACAACCAAACAATTAACTCTGGAAAGTAATTACCCTGAATACAGGATAATCCTGAAGCACCTGCTTTGAGCGAATCAACTGCGTGAACCATGTAGGCATCGTATAAGCCAAAAGCATACCCCTCAGTGAGTTTGAGTTTATCTTTTATTTGATTAAGATCCAGGCTGGTATCTTTATGGTAAATCACCCTTCCCGTAGCCACAAAATCGGCCAGTTGCCGTGGTTTTAATACTCTTTTGTAGGGTACAGGGCATTCGTAAAAACCCATCGGAATCTCATCCGTTTGATACAGCAGATCGAACACACGGTCATTAAATATTTCGTCGCTTTCCCCTTCATTTGCCAATAAACTGGTAATGGCAATTACAGCTTCTACGCCTGCATCGCTTACCTCTTTTATAAAATCGGCTTGTTTGGCAATTTCACCGCCAAAGGTTCCAGTGGCTACAACAGGTACGGCACCGTTTGCCACTTTTACCACATGTTTTATAACCTGGATTCTTTCCTTATCACTCAATTCGAACATCTCGCTCGAGAGGCAATTGGCAAACAAACCTGAAGCCCCTGCCTGTAAATAAATCTCCGTAAGTTGTGTTAAAGCAGGATAATCGATGTTCCCATTGCTCAAAAATGGCGTGAGCATAACCGGGATGAACCCTTTTTGTGAGTTTTCCATTGTAGTTTGATATGGTAAATGTGCTATGTTTTTTTTTACCAGAAAAACTCTGGCTGAGCTTAGTGGATTGTTTTTGTCTTTTTGTTTTTAATTTTTGTCAGGAAAAGTCCTGTTAAAAAAATGGTTAAAGTACCGATTACGATAATCATATTTTTATGTAAAGGATTTCTAAAAACTTCATATTCCGGAGGAAGAAGTGAAGAAAATGTCATCCATATAATTACAGCAATACCGATGATGGTTGCCGTGACGGCTTCATGGTTTTTGGTTTGCCTGCTGATAATCCCAAGTAAAAACAAACCCAGCATTCCGGCCGCAAAAATGCCGGATAATTCCCACCAAACATCCAGAATACTTTTTACGCCAATCATGGCTATTCCTGCAATCATGCCAAGCAAGCCAAATCCTACCGTAGCCAGATGTAACAGCGATAAATTCTCTTTTTCGGTGATGCCGGGTTTGAAATATCTTTTGTAAATATCTACTGAAAACACGGTTGCCGAAGCATTCATTCCAGAACTAATGGTACTCATTGCTGCAGATAAAATGGCCGAAACAATCAGTCCAACCAAACCAGCCGGAATCTTGGTGACCATAAAATGCGGCATTATTTTATCTCCATAATCTGACGGAATCAAAGCGTTCTGTACTTTCAAAATCTCTGCCGCCGAAGCATGTAGCGGCAAACGCTCAATAGCTACCTGGTGTTTGATCGACTGCACCAATTCCGGATTAATCTCATAGTAAGCGAACAAGCAAGATCCTATAATGAAAAACAGCAATGAAGCAGGGATGTATAACCATACACATAACCAGATTGATTTAGAAGCCGCTTTACCTGATGATGCGGTATGGTAACGCTGAATATAATTCTGGTCCATCCCAAAATTGTTCAGGTTGATGAAAAAACCATAAAGCAAAACCACCCAAAACGACGATCCGACAAAATCGAATTTAAAACTGCCGAGACTAAATTTATCGGCAGATTTTCCAATCTCTACAATCTTTGATACACCTCCCGGCATATTCGTAATAATCAGGTACAAAATGAGTAGCGCACCCAGGGTTTTCACAATGGCCTGTACCACTTCTGTCCATATAACTGCTTCAATTCCTCCTAAAACGGTATAAACAATGATACAGATCCCCATCACAATCATAATCGTCTGCATGGAATAGCCTGTAAGTGCCTGCAGGCTCAGCGCAATTCCGAAAAATATCGATCCCATTCTGGCCAACTGCGTCAACAGAAAACAAACTACTGCATATACCCTTGCCCATGCGCCAAAACGTTTTTCTAAATGGGTATAAGCTGATATTTCTCCACTATTGCGGTAAAATGGCACAAAATATTTAGAAGCCACCCACGCCGCCAATGGCATCGAAATACTAAATACAAATGCATTCCAGTTGCCACCAAAAGATTTACCAGGCACACCCAAAAAAGTATTGCTGCTTAAAAATGTTGCATAAATAGATAAACCTATCGCCCATCCGGGAATCAGGCCCGAAGCTTTTGTAAATTGCTCGGAATTTTTATTTTTTCGCGAAAAATAAACCCCAACTAATATCATCCCGACAAGGTAAATGAAGATGATTGCAAGATCGAATACGGGTAAACCTCTCATTACTTCTTGGCTCGTTTATTAATTTGGTTAAAACAAATATGCATCGCTAAATATCATCATTAATATAAGATTTTGGCCACATATTATACCATCTTATCTTATTGAACATCTAAAACATCAACTGCCAGTCCTTTGGTTTCTGTGGCGGTTAAGCGCACTTGGTAACTTCCGGCATTAATCATGCTTCCGGTATTGGTGTTCAGGTAATTCCATTTCCCCTCTTTGGTAGGCGAAAATTCTGCCATTTCTGTTTTCATTAAAGTTCCATCTGCCGATAAAAACTCCAGTTTAGCTTTCAATGGCTGATTGGAAGGGTTATGGTATTTAATGGTTAAGGAATAGGTATCGGCAACGCCAACTGAAATATTCCAGGTGAGACTCCCCTGGTTGGCAGCATTAAAAATTACGCGCTGTTTGTTCATTAATACTGCTTTTGTAATATCTTTCCCCTCTAAAATGCCATCAGTTGCTTTGTAGCTTGTGGTGGTTTTTAAATCGTAAGCAGGTTGTAAATGGGTAATGGGCGACACAAAAACGCTGGCCACCCTACTATCAAAAGTTATTCTTTCGTTGGGGATAAGTCTTTTGCGGTAAAGATCAAACATTTCATCATTACTGTTGCTTAAAGTGGTTTTGGTATTTTCAAATCCCTGCGGAACGCTGCTGTTTTTATTCAGTGCAATAAAGGCATCAACACTATCAGTAGCGGTAAATTCGATGCTTTCCTGTCCACTTATGGCTTTTAGCCATTCAGCACCGTATAAATTTGAAGGCAAATCAGTAAATGCTGATTTTTCTCCTTTAAACTGCGCTTCGCCAATATCCAGCCAGCTGTTTAATTCAGCATTTTTGATGTTGGTTAAAAGCGAATTGCTTGCTGGTGCAGGTTTAATACTTTCATCTAAACTGGCTATGGCAATGCCCGAAATCACTGCCTGCCCTACTTTCACCTCAGGAAAATTAATATCCAAAAAGCCACCTTTAATTGAAGTTTTGATTCTTTTCTTTAATAATGTATTGCTGCCGGCTTCTTTCCAGATATCTAAATCTTTAAGAACCGTTTTTCCATTAAAGGCCACGTCAAATAAACGCATGGCTTTGGCATCAAAACCACCACCAATTCCCAGCCAGGGTTCAATGAAATAAAGTTCAACCAAATATTCTCCATCGGGCAATGGAAAGTGATATTTTAACTGGTCTCTACCATATCTGAAACTTTGAAAAAGCTTCCAGTCTTTAGTGCCATTAATCGGTTGAAAAGTACGGCGTTGACTGGCGAAAAAATCGGGTACACCCAGAAAATTAGCCGTCCATGAAGTAGAACCAAAACGATCAGCAGAAGTTAAATTCCGGTCAGAGGACCATTGATTGCCGTTCACATCGGTATAATCGCCTCCTCCACAGTTTAGGCGATAAACATAGTGATAACCATTTTCAGGATTAATTATTTTCTTATCGGTAACCAACAGGTTGAAATTAGGGCTTTGTGGCAAGTTCTGTAAAATGATCTGATCTTTAGCTACAGCTTTCCCGTTAACATAACCTATAGCATACAAAACGTTATACTGAATATTCGGCTTGTCCCATTGAAAATGCGTACCAATTGCTCCACGTTTTTTCTTGCCTAATGACTGTCCGCTTACATCATTAAAAAGTTCTACTTCATCACAGTTAGAATATACCACTACACTATCTTTGATGCCAGGTTTTATCCAGCGGTTTGGCCAGGTGTGCGAAACAATGTAAACCATAGGTGCGGTTTGTTTAGGCGCATAATTAGACCGGAACATATAAAAAACATCTGTGGGTTCCTCCCAGGGCGTAAACATGCCTTTGTAATTTACGGGTCCGATCCGATCCAGATCCCTTAAGCCTTCTCCTCCCTGTACCCTTCCCGGGTTATCATGCGAACTGTACAACCAGAAAAAATGACCCGCGGTTTTATCTTTTACTGATTCGGCAAGGCGCACCTTGGTTTCCATTAAATCTGTCATTTTATTTTCGGTATAACCTTTACCAGCCGCGTCGACATCATGCAGATCAATGGTTCTCCAGGCACCATATTCTCCTACTAAAATCTGTTTTTGTAAGTCTTCACCATAGGTTAAAGGATTGCCTCCATAGGTACCTGTCCAGTTTTGGGGTACATCCCAATCGGTTCCTTTACCACCATTACATGTAGTTACTTTTCTTTGTGAAGAAGCGGTTGGATCCAGTTTCCTGATCAGTTCGATACATTCTTTTGCGAAATCTTCTGGCAGGGTACTTTCATTTTCCAAACCCCAAAGTACAACTGCAGGACTGTTCCTTCTTTCTTTTACCCAGTCCGTTAAAAGCGCTTTAAAATTCTTCCTGAATTCGGGCGTATCGTACCAGATGTGCGCCGCCATTTGCGTCCAGCACAAAATTCCTTCCTTATCCCAATAATCAGAATATAATAAATTATGTGGCTGGTGTGCATCGCGGAAAGCATTGAAACCCGCTGCTTTAATCTGCATTACCCTCGATCTGATCTGTTCGTTACTAAAAGCATGACTCTGCCCGATTAAATGCTCATATTCTGCAATACCATTGATAAAGACTGGCTTTCCATTTAATAAAAATTGCTTTTGATGAGCCTGATCGCCTATAGGCCAGCTGATCCAGCGGATGCCGTAAGGTGTTTTCAGTTCATCTACAATTTTTCCATTCTCAATGATGGTGGTTTGCAGCGTATAGAGATATGGACTTTCCAGAGACCAAAGTTTTGGATTAATGATTTTGTCGGTTTGTTGATCAATCTGGATTTCTTTCCCTGCGGGAACAATCATCGTTTTTTTAATTTCCTTAACCTGTTTTCCGTCTGAATCAAGCAGCCGGTTAATTACCGATACATTTTTTGGCTTTAAAGCATAGTTTTTAATGCTTGTACTCAGGTTTAATACTGCGGCCTTTTCTGAAATTTTATTGTCGTTCCAGATATGGATACCAAATGGTTCAACACGGATATCATTGGTCACAATTAAATGCACCGGACGGAAAATCCCCATGGGTTGAGAACCTTCAGAAAAGCCACGCTCTGTTGAGCAACCGCCATCCACCCAGGGTAAATCCTGAATATTTGCGGGATGATCGGCACGAACGGCCAAAATATTTTCCTGATTATTCAGCCTAATTGCAGCAGTAACATCTAATGTAAAAGTTGTTCTTCCACCCGCATGATAGCCTACTTTTTTACCATTTAACCAGACAGTTGCGTAAGAACCTACACCCTCAAAATATAAGGAGAACCTTTTACCGGGTTTAATTTCATTGGTTTTGAATGTTTTTCGGTACCAGGCAAAACCATGTTTATTGCCATGAAGTTTGCGTTGATAACCTTCATACTGATCCCAATTATGGGGCACATTTACCTTTTTCCAGTCTGTAGTTTTAAAATTGGCCTGCTGAAATCCGTCATAAGTATTTTCGCTTTTTTCATCGACAATGCTGAGCCAATTGGAATTTAAGGAAATATCTTTTTTGGTTGGACTTTGCGCATGAACGAAATTGATTCCCAGTAAGAAAACAGCATAAAAAGATGGTAAAAGTTTCCGTATAAGATTTGAGTAGGTTATCGGTTCGTGGAGACACGAACCAAGGCGCCGCAAAAGGTTTATTCCGAAGTTTTTTAAGGTGGTGAGGTGGCAAACTTCGGAAGTTTGAAGCATGTTAAATACTGACGAAATCTTCCTTCGCTCAGCCCCTTTAGATTTCGTAAGTAAAATCATCGCGCTTTCAAATCTCCATTTTATAGCCGAGGTACGTGTCCCCACGGACCTCACAACATTTGAAACACCTTTAAAGTCTCTTGTCATTTCAAATCTCCATTCAGTTTATAAGTTTCACCCATTTTGGTTTCAAAACTTATATTGTTGTTTTTATAATGAACTTTACAGTTTTCACCTGCTTTAGATTTTATAGTAAGCGAGGTCAGTAAGCCGTTTTTCCATGTCAAATTCAGTTCAAATCCACCACGTGCCTGCAAGCCGTTAATTTCTCCATTTGGAATAGCTGTTGGCAAAGCCGGTAAAATATCCAGATAACCCTGATGGCTTTGTACAATCATTTCAGCAATTCCCGCTGCGCCACCAAAGTTTCCATCAATCTGGAAAGGAGGATGTGCATCAAAAAGATTGACATAAGAACCTGCTCCATTATTAGCTGGTTTCATTAACATTTTGATCAGTTTCATGGCATGGTCGCCATCCTTAAACCTTGCCCAGAAATTTATTTTCCAGGCTAAACTCCAGCCCGTAGCATCATCTCCCCTATATAGCAGCGATTGCTTTGCCGCTTGCATCATCTTTTCGTTGTTGTCCCAGGTAATGTCATTTCCGGGATAAACACCCCATAAATGAGAAACGTGACGGTGTTTATTGGTCGTATCATCTTTATCTTCCAGCCATTCCTGAAGTTGTCCATATCTCCCGATTTGGTTTGATGCAATTTGTTTTAACTTTTCTGTCAGGGATTTTCTAAAATCTTCATCAACATTTAACACCTCGCTAGCAGCGATACAATTTTTAAAAAGAGATCGAATAATCTGATGATCCATCGTAGAACCAGCTACCAAACCACCATTTTCCGGCGAATTGGATGGTGTACTGATCAACCAGCCTGTTTTTGGGTCTTTCACTAAAAAATCCTCAAAAAATAGGGCGGCTTGTTTCATTAAAGGATAGGCTTCGGTCTCCAGAAATTTACGGTCTTTACTAAATTGATAATGTTCCCACAAATGCTGACTTAGCCAAGCCCCACCACTTACCCAAATACCATGATCGGAAGCATTAATCGGGGCTGTAGCATTCCATAAATCAGTATTGTGGTGTAACACCCAGCCACGGGCATTATAATATGCTTTTGCCGTTTCAGCACCAGTTTTTGATAAGCCTTTAATTTTATTAAAAAGTGGTTCGTTTAAGGCTGATAAATTGAGGATTTCGGTGGGCCAATAGTTCATTTCGAGGTTAATATTCGTGGTGTACTTACTTCCCCAGGGCGGTGTGAGCAAGTCGTTCCAAATCCCTTGAAGATTAGCAGGCTGTGTTCCTGGCCTGGAACTCGAAATCAATAAATACCGGCCATATTGCATGTAAAGCGCTGCAAATGCAGGATCGTTAGCGCTCGCAAATTTTTCCAATCTTTCATCCGTCGGCAGGTTTTCATTCTCCGAAGAGCCAAAATCAACGCTAAAGTTGTGATAATAAGTTTGATATTCTTTAATGTGGTTTTGTTTAATTTCAGTGTACGCTTTACCTTTTAAACTGTTAAGTGCATTAACATTGGCCGTTGAGGGGTTCCCGGAAACATCCTGCGCATTAATAAAATTGGTACCAACAGTTAGATAAAGCGTTACTTCATCTGCCTGATTGATACTGATTTTTCCGGTCGCGATTTTTAAGCTGCCTTTTTTAATAATGGCCGTTAACCTACTTTCTCCTTTTAAAACACCGTTTTTAACCGCCACGGTCAACGCCAGCGTTTGCTTATCCAGCACCTTAACAGCCGACTTGCGGTGAACGCTGGAGAATTCGGCATCAAAACTGATGGCTTTAGATTTATCGGCAGTTAAATGAATGACTATAGCCTGATCAGGCTGGCTGGCAAAATATTCGCGCTGATAATTTATTCCATTGCTGGTAAAGGTAGTTTTAGCAATAGCAGTGCTGATATCAAGCGAACGCTTATAATTGCTCATCAGCGATTTATTGAGTTTAAAGTATAAGTTAAGGTCGCCAAACGGTTGGTAACTTTCCTGATATTGAGGAACGGCTGGTGGATCTTCATCCTGGATTTTATATTTCCACGCTTTAACCAATGAAATGCCCTGCTCAACACCGCTGCCCAAAGGATAAATACCTATTTTTTTAGCGGTGTCTTTGTAACCCACTAAACCACCTTTATCGAAATAATTAAGTACCTGGATAGCAATTACATTTTTGCCTTTTTTGATCAGCTTTGCCGGAATGGTGTATTTTCTTGGATCACTATTATCAGTATTGCCAACCAGTTGGCCATTGATATAGGTAAAATCCTGATCACGAATGCGGTTAAGATCAATTACCAGATCTTTTCCTATCCAATTTGTGGGAACATCAAAACTTGTTCTAAACCATACTGCTCCGTCCAAATTGGCTAAACCCACAGTCTCCCAGCCATTAAAAGCAGGTACTTTGATGCTTTTCCAAAGTTTATCATCGAAACTGGCTAACGCAGGGTTACCCTGAATGCCCTTCCCGTTTTTCATTTGGTTTACCCAGGCATTCCTGTCGCCTGGCTCACTTTGCAATCCCATAAATTCTGCCTGAGCAAGGGTTTCGGCTTCTTTTTGTTTGCCTTCGAAAAGCAATTGTCTAATATCTTTTAAATATTTAAAGGCTCCTTTGCGGTTGTAATCCCTTGGTTTCCCTGTCCATAAAGTTTCTTCGTTAAACTGGATATGATCAACCATTGTACCTGCAAAAATCATAGCGCCGATGCGGCCGTTACCAACCGGTAAAGCATCTGTCCATTTTTCTGCGGGTTTGGTGTACCACAGCGTATGGTTGTTTTGTTGCGCAAAAATGTCGCTGTGGGCGACTAATGTCAAAGATAAAATACCTAATAAAAGTTTAAACCTCATGTTACTGTCCGTTATCGCCCGAGATGATTTCGATGCCTGCTGTTACTTCTTTTTCCTTTTTAATGGCTTGCTTAACCCTTCTGAAATTATTATTTCCAAGGTATATGTTGTTCGTTTCTGCTCCGCTTAGTTTCAAATAGGTAACCGTTTCTTTTACAGGAAAAGCGTTGTACAGAAACAGGTCAGATACATTTGTAAGATCAGTTACTGCTGAATTTGCTAATGGTTTATTGCTTTTAAAGCCATCAATAATTAAATTATTCACTTTTAATGCTTTTAATGAAGGGCCTAACTCCGTATTTACCATCACATTATGAAACTCGATATTACTGGAATTTTGAATGTAAAAACCGGTCTTAGCTTCCATATTGATGTCGTTAAAAGTAATATTGCTGATGGGCATTTCTTCTAAACCATTTAAATAGCCGGCCTGGTTAACCTGACCGGTGATATTGCTGAAATGAATATTCCGGAATTTAGGCGTACGCTCTGATACAGGTTCAGGACTGGTTTTCGCATATTGCATATCCAATACGATAGCCTGATCTTTAATATTTTTCATGATAATATTGCTCACCCTAATCTCTTCAACCACACCACCTCTTCCACGGGCAGTTTTGATGCGAATTCCCCTATCCGTTCCATCGAAGACACAATTCGAGATGGCTATTTTGCGTACATCGCCCGACATTTCGCTGCCAATAACTACTCCACCATGACCTGATAACATCGTACAATTTGTAATCACATAATTTTCTGCCGGAACTGCCATTTTTCGCCCGGGTGCATCCTTGCCCGATTTGATGGTAATGCAATCGTCGCCCACACTGATGTGGCAATCTGAAATGTGCACATTTTTACAAGATTCAGGATTAATCCCATCTGTATTCGGCGAATGGGGATTGTTGATGGTAACCGCATGAACTTTTACATTTTCGCAAAACTCAGGATTTATGGTCCAGAAAGGAGAATTGCGAATCGTAATTCCATCAATCAATACGTTTTTGCAAAACATAGGCTGTATAAAAGGCGGACGGAGAAACCCTCTTTTCATCTGCTTAGGGTCATCTGGTAGAACAATATCTTTATTTAAGTTATCAAAAGAAGTCTGCCATTTCGATCGTGGTTGTCCTTCTTTATAACCTTCAACAAAATCCCACCATTTTTTACCATGTCCGTCAATAATCCCCCTACCAATAATGGAGATATTTTCTACTTTATAGGCATAAAACAAAGGCGAAAAACTGGTTACATCGACTCCCTCGTAACGGCTTTTCACCATCGGTAAATAATCGTCAAAATTATCGCTGAAATGCAATTCGGCACCGGCATCAATCAATATAGTGATGTTACTTTTTAAGTGAATTGCCCCTGTTAAATATTTTCCTGCTGGAAAATAAACGGTACCACCACCTACTTTTGATGCCGCTTCTATTGCATTTCTAATGGCAGTTGTGGCCAGTTTACTGCTGTCATTCTTTGCACCGTATTTAATTACGTTATAGTAAGACTGGGCTTTAACGGTTAAACAAGTAGTTACAGCAAGTATAAAAAGTAAGGTTTTGAAAATATATTTCATTGTTTTTTATTATAGTTCGGTTCGTGGAGACACGAACCGAGGCATTATTTTATTTGTTTTGTTATTTAATCGTAGCGTCATGCTGAATTCATTTCAGCATCTATCATGCAAAGAGACCCTGAAATAAATTCAGGGTGATGACGAAAGGTCAAAAATATCCCGATTAGAGTTATTCTGTCAATCTTTCTAGCTTTTCCCCCGCTCTAAAGATTGCTTCACTCCGCCGCACCTTCCAACGCTTCCGTTCGCGATGACGATTTTATTGCATAATTTATCATCCTCGTTTGCAACGAGGATGAATGAGGTTAGCGATTTTATCGCTTTTTCATACGCCTTGGTTAGTGTCTCCACGAACCATAAACATTTACTTCGGTCTGTGAGGACACAGACCGAGGATCAGCGCATGATTTAATCCATTCTAACCTTTAACGGCTTTAAATTCCTGCCCTTATAAATTTCTTTGCCATCAACAAATACCAATAAGCCCTTACCCCTGTTATATTTTGTGCCCGTTTTGTCCCATAAAATCGTCACTATTTTATTATGATAGGAAACATTATCCAGTACAAACCAATCCCATTGATTTTTGGGAATTAATGGAAAAATTTCGAGCACATTATCCTGACGCGGTTTTATTCCAATCAGATCATTGATAATTAAATCATTAAAGGTAGAGTGGTTATAGAAACTACTTCGAGGATTGTCACCCTTTAACCATTCTCCGGTTTTTTCGTCCTGATATTCACCTATGCAAGGTTTTCCATTTTTGATATGAGAAGCAGCATATTGATGCAATTCCTGGTAAAAGACCCCGGCATTCATTTTACCATGTTTTTTATAATTCGTGAGCAGATTTGCCAATCCTTTTAATGTCTGCGAGCTGGCAAAAGGCCAAAGTGCTCCATCCCATTCGCAGCTATGTCCTGTACCCCTTGTTCTAAAGGTTGGGTTTCTTCTTTCGGCTGTGGTTAATCCCCATGGTGCTTTAAATCCGGCAGTATCCAACAACTGGTCCCAGGCTTTTGCATAATTGGCCTGATCGTCGGGTAAATTAAAATCCCAGGGCGTAAAACCGATGGCTTCCCGTACATCAGCTGAACCGCCTTTGGCTTTTCTGGTTTCAAAAAATGAAGCAGAAGCATTCCACAAACTATCCTGAACCAGTTTTTTAAGCACAATGGCTTTGTTTTTATACTTACTGGCGAGCGCGCCGTCACCTAAAAGTGTGGCAATTTTATCTAAAGCCATAGCGTTGCCATACATGTAACTGTTTATTGTTGGTCGCTGGTTCTGGTCTTTCCGTGATCCGCTAATTGATTCTTCCATGCCATCCTTCACATCATGCTGCCAGAACAATCCATTTTTAAGCTGTCGTTGCGACTCCCATTTTTCGTAATCTTTATCCAGTGCAGGCAAAATTTCTCTCAAAAATCCCTCATCCGGTTTCACCAAATAGTTTTGATACACCGCATCATCCACCCAGCTGCTAAATTGATGAAAACGCTGCTTACTTTGCCCCACATCGGCATGGTAAAGCCAGAATTTGATATAATCTTTCAGATAGCTGTTGTCTTTTAGCCACCTGCCTTCGTAAATATGGTGACCTAATGCACAGCTGATGGAATTGTATTTGCCTGCATGTTTAACCGGTTCAATAAACTCGGTAAAAATGAAACCTTCGGGCGTTTTAACCAGGTGTTTACGGTAAGTCCACCAGCGGTAATAATAATTCTGTTCCAATACCGAATCGGGACATTCGAATAAAGGAGCCTGATCGGCAAGCCATTTAAAAGCCTCGCTATTTGGAATATAATTCTTTACCGCTTCCGTATCAATTGAATTAAAATATTCAACGTATTTCTTCAATTTTCCTGTTCCCAGGATAGGCTGTTGTTGCGCAAAGCCAGCAATTGTTAATATGGACAATGCTGCCGTGGCTATAAATTTTCGTGTATTTTCCATTATTCGAATAACCAGTCTATATCTTTTCCCCTACCATCTAAACCTGCATTAAAAATGCGTAGTTCCTGTTTATCATCAATAAAACCTAAAACCAAACAGACTCCTTTTCCTAAATTTAATGTATGCGTTCCGGCCGGGAAAGCATAAGCGTGTACATTTACCGGAGGAAAGCCATAAGGTACCAGCGCATTCGATATTTTAATTTCAGATTGACCATAATTATTGGCACTTGCATCAGTTTCCAATTGTGGCGGGGCCAGGTATTGCGCGTTTTTCTGGTTAAAAAAGCCAACCAGTAATTTTACAGGAGAGTTGGTACTGAACTTAATTTCTGTACCATTTTTAATTTGTTGTGCTTTGCTCAATTTAATCCCCCTTAAACCACTTATCTGCGCCGCAACTTCTTTAATTTTAACGCTTGTATCCGTAAAAAGCGGAGCATCTTTGGCGATGGTATAATTTTCAGCTTGGTTCAATATCTTAACATCGGCTGTTTTATAGGGTATAATTGCAGCAATTGTTCCTACTTTTATTGATTTTAAAGAATCAATGCTTTGCTTAAAATGATTTAACTCTTTGGTAAAAACGGGTAACATTTCTCTCCAATGGATAAAAGTTTTATCTACACCACGCATTGGTATTTTACGCTGTTTTGTTTGCATACTATTGGCATACAAATAATGATGATCTGTTAGCTTAACCAGCTCTGCATAATGATTTACGCTTTTTTGCAAAAAAGGCAAAGCTTGTTCTAAATCGCTTAGCTGGTTCGAATATTTATACCGCAATATCCATAGTGCTGCTTTTACTTTCTCTGCATAAAAATTGGCCATGGCATCATAACAATAAATGTCGTTTTTAAGCCTTTTAAATTCTGCGGTATCTTTTCTTACATTTGGTGCAGCCTGATTAATCGATTGGATAGCTTTTTTGCCGTGTTCAACCACTTCTTTTGCTACCTGAACGGGGGTTTCGCCAATATGTCCCTGCTTTTTCCATTCCTTTTCTGCATAATTAATAATCATTTCACCTTCAGGCGCTTCCGACTCATATAATAAAGTAAAAAGTCCGTATCTGTATGGATTAATCAATTGTGTCATCAACATGCCCAAAGTGAGCGTTTGCCGGTTGCCGTCCGTAATGCCATATCTACGCAAAAGCTTTGGTGATATTTCTCCCGATTCTTCATAGGCATTTAAAATGGCTTTACCACCAATTAAATTGGTCCCGTATTTATCACTGAGTTCTTTGCCCCAATAATCGATTTCCTGTTTGCGGTCGCGCTGCGAATTCCACGAATACCTCGCCCATTCCTTGTACCATATCCAATCGCGGTCTACCTCTAATAGTCTGCCTTTTACTTCATCAGCTGAATATGGCCAGTCCCAATAACTTGCCTGAGGATATAAATGTAATCCCTTGGCGCCATAAATTTTATTCATCGCTTGCACCGATTTCTGGATAAAATCTGCAGAACCATAGCGAAAAGGCTCTAAATTGGCTAAAATGTGCACATTAGAAATGTTAACCGTTCCAATAGCCGCCAATTTTCTGTTTAAATCGGCCCAGGCACCACGCGGTGTATAAGTGGTTAAGGCCTCTCCGTTAAACTTATTTTCAGTGTATAAATTATGATAAAGTGGCAATGCGGCTTTCATTACGCTGGGCGCATCTGTATCATGTGCACGCAATACAATCGGAGGTTCTTCCTTAATTCCGGCAGCTTTTAACCCATCTTTTACCCCTGGAATAATGGTTTTGGTAAACCAATCAATATCATCTTGTCCAACGCCTTCCATTGCCTCTCCCAAAGCCACCATTAACCCAACATTTGGATATTTCTCTACAAAACCAGCAATCGATTTTCGGGTGTAATCAGCAATTAAAGGAATAATCGGACGGTTTCTATCCTGTGTTTTTAATCCATGTTTATCGGCGAAAGGTTTTGGGATAATGATATTATAAAACATTTGGATTACCCAGATTCCGCGTTTATCAGCCTCTGTGGTTAAAAACTGGAAAATTTCTTCATTCTTTTTTAATGTAGCATCATCTACCTCCACAGCATAAGGATAATCTTTTAACCTCAATAAAGAAGAAAAGGGATGGCCATTCCATAAATAAAGCGAGTTATAACGGTTCTCGACCATCATATCGAGGTATTTGATCCATAAAGCTTTATCGTATAACCACGGAAAGGTCTCGGGTGTGTATGGATATTCGTAAACATCATGTCCGGGCAGGTAATCCGGTTTCTGCAAGCCAATACAAGTACCGCGTAATACCATTTCGGGTTGATCGGACATGGCTAGCTTCAATGGCAATTTACCATTACTTTTAATCTGATCTGCTAATTCAATACAGCCATACAAGGCACCCGATGCATCATTACCAATGATATAAATGGTACCATTTTTTGAGGTATAAATATGGAAACCCTCTTTTTTTGTAGCGGAGATCTTATTTTTAATTTCTGCAGGAAGATGATTGGCGAAGAGCTTATCAGAAAATACACCGATTGCAATCATATTGCCTATATTACCGAGCTTGTCTTTCTGTTCAATTTTGATCGAATAATTTAATTTAGCTAAGGCTTTTGAAATTTTTTCTGCACCAAAACGTACGCGAACATGGTGCTCATTAGATATGATAATCGTTTTTTGCGCACGGTCAGTTGCATGAGATAATGATATTAATAAAAAATAGCAGGAAATAAAAATCAGAAAATTTCTCATTCAATTTGTGGCTTACCACTCTCTTTTTACAGAAAGATAAAATGTGATATTTGGTTAAAATATTATTTAAATATAAAAATAATATTCAAATATAAGTAAATTAGCTTTCCGTGTTTGTAAAATTTATGCAAGGTAAGGCAGTTGGGATGTTATAGGCGGAGTATGACAATATCTGTTAATATTTAGACAAGAAGATAAAATTTTTAACCAACAATATTTATTTTATTTGTATTGTATATTCTAATCAATTATAATTTATAACCATACATGTTTTCATTAAAAAACAAAAGAGCCGTGGTTACAGGCGGAGGAAGCGGCATTGGAAAGGCCATTGCAACCATTTTAGCTAAACAGGGCGCTGAAGTTCACATCATCGAACTGGGAACTGAACAGGCGCAGGATACGATCAATGAAATTAAGGAAAATGGCGGTACAGCATTTAGTTATGCCTGCGATGTTTCTGACCATAAAGCAATTCATGAGGTTTTTAATCAGATCGGGCAGATCAACATCCTGATCAATAATGCAGGCATTGCGCATATTGGAAAGGCTGATACTACTGAAGAAGCCGATTTTGACCGTGTAATGCGCGTAAACGTTAAAGGTGTTTACAACTGTTTGCATGCAGCCATTCCGCAGATCCGTTTGGCAGGTGGTGGTGTAATCATCAATATGGCGTCAATTGCGGCTTTGGTCGGCCTACCCGATCGTTTCGTGTATAGTGCGGCTAAAGGTGCGGTGAAAGCCATGACCATGAGTGTGGCCAAAGATTATATCGGCGAAAACATCAGGTGTAATTCCATCTCTCCGGCAAGGGTACACACGCCTTTTGTAGATGGCTTTTTAGAGAAAAACTATCCGGATAATATCCCTGAAATGTTCGAAAAGCTTTCTAAAACACAACCTATCGGCCGGATGGCGAAACCGGAAGAAGTAGGCGCGCTGGCTTTATATTTGTGCAGTGTTGAAGCTTCTTTTATTACGGGCTGCGATTACCCGATTGACGGTGGATTTACAACCTTAAACAATTAATAACACAATTTTAAATATAAAATAATGAAATTAATACGATTTGGAGACGCGGGAGCTGAAAAACCTGGAGTAATCATCAACGATAATTATTTCGATGTTTCTGCACTGGTAAAAGATTATAATGAAGAGTTCTTCGGTGGTGACGGTTTAGAAAAACTTAAAAAGGACATCGAAAATGCAGATTTACCACAGGTTGATAAAGGTGTACGCCTGGGCCCTGCTTTGGCTCGTCCTTCTAAAATTATCTGTGTAGGTTTAAATTATAAAGACCACGCAGCCGAAACCGATGCCCCTATTCCAACCGAGCCGATTTTATTCTTCAAGGCTACTTCGGCCATAGTTGGTCCGAATGATGACCTGATTATCCCAAAAAACAGTAAAAAAACCGATTGGGAAGTAGAATTGGGCATTGTTGTGGGTAAAAAAGCGAGTTATGTTTCTGAAGAAAATGCGTTGGATCACATCGCAGGTTACGTGTTGCACAACGATTACAGCGAACGTGAGTTTCAGATTGAAAGAAACGGCCAGTGGGTTAAAGGAAAAAGCTGCGATACTTTCGCGCCGATCGGGCCATTTATCGCTACTCAGGATGAAATTGCCGATGTACACAATCTTCGCCTTTGGCTAACCGTAAACGGAAAAACATTACAGGATGGAAATACCTCAAACCTGATTTTCAATGTTCCTTTCATGATTTCTTACATCAGCCAGTTTATGACACTTTTACCAGGAGATGTAATTAGTACAGGAACACCAGCCGGCGTTGGATTAGGCCAAAAACCAGAACCTTGGTATTTAAAAGCAGGCGATGTGATTGAATTAGGTATTGATGGTTTAGGCACCAGCAAACAAACTGCTAAAGCTTACGGCGAAAATTAATATGAAAAGATATTGCCTCGCGCTCGATCTGGTTGATGATGCAAAGCTTATTGAAGAATATAAGCAATACCATCAGTCAGTTTGGCCTGAAATTAAAGAAAGTATAAGCTCCTCTGGCATCGAGAATATGGAGATATACCTCGCTGGTAACCGGCTGTTTATGATTATGGAAGTGAATGAAAGTTTTTCTTTTGAAGCCAAAGGTGCAGCAGATTTAGCCAACCCAAAGGTGCAGGAATGGGAAAACCTGATGTGGAAATTCCAGCAGGCTTTGCCTGGAGCTAAACCGGGCGAAAAGTGGATCTTAATGAACCAGATATTTAAACTTTAATGCTTTTAGCAAATGATTGATACGCACGTACATTTTTGGAATTTCGATCCGGTTAGAGATAATTGGATTAGCGATGATATGAAAATTATCCGCAAAGATTTTTCTCCGGAGAACCTTATGGAGCCTTATAACCAACTTCATATTACCGGATGTATTGCCGTGCAGGCCAGTCAGTCAGAAGAGGAAAATCATTTTCTCTTAAAGCTGGCAGCGCAAAACGAAATCATAAAAGGCATTGTAGGCTGGGTTGATTTACTTAATCCCAATCTGGATGAACGTTTAAACTACTGGCAAAATCATAAGATCATTAAAGGCTGGCGACATGTGCTGCAGGCCGAGAACCGTGATTTTATCCTTAACCCGGCTTTTATTGCGGGTGTTAAACAGTTAAAAAAACACAATTATACTTACGATTTATTGTGTTACCACAATCAGTTGGAAGCCATTATACAAATGGTTGATCAGATTCCGGATCAGCCATTTGTATTGGACCATTGCGGCAAGCCAGATGTGAAAAGTCAGGATTTGAAAGCCTGGACCGAAAACGTTAAAACTTTGGCTGCAAACCCCAATGTACAATGTAAAATGTCAGGCCTTTTAGCCGAAGCCGACTGGCAAAACTGGACGGAAAAAGAATTATTTAACTGCTTCGATGTGATCTTTGAAGCATTTGGCCCTGAACGCGTGATGTATGGCAGCGACTGGCCGGTAATGTTAATCAGCAGACCTTATGAAGATTGGTTTAATTTAGTTACTAAGTATGCAGAACGGTTTTCTTTGGAAGAACGTAAACTGATTTTTAACGATAATGCGAAAGCTTTTTATGGGATTTAACGACATATCTTCAACCCATTTGTCATCCTGAATGCAATGAAGGATCTTTTTGATCTTGCTTTATTTGCAAAAGATTCTTCACTTCGTTCAGAATGACAGATCAGAACCCTACGCAAACAATATTTTTCTACATTCTCCTTAACCAAAATTAAAATAGCAGATAGTGCAGGATGGAAAACTTAATACAAAACATTAGTTTTCAATTTTAAAACACGATCTGACCAACACAATATTTAATTATGAGTAAAAAGATAACATTCCCTTACCATCCTCAATTCCCTTCTGTAGCCGATTTAAGAAAAAAAGCAAAATCAAGAATCCCTAAATTTGCTTTTGATTACCTAGAGGGTGGTTGTAATGAGGGACTTAATTTATCGAGAAACGAGAGCGACTTCGGTAATATTTACCTTAAACCGAATTACTTACGTGTTGGTGGAGATATCGACATGTCGGTTGAACTTTTTGGCCGTAAATACAGTGCGCCATTTGGTATTTCTCCGATTGGTTTACAAGGTTTAATGTGGCCTAATGCACCCGAAATTTTAGCTAAGGCTGCTGCTAAAGCCGATATTCCCTATACATTGAGTACAGTATCTACCAGTAGTATAGAACGCATTGCAGAAGTTTCAGAAGGAAAAGCCTGGTTTCAGCTTTATCACCCTACTGAAAACAAACTGAGGGATGATATTTTATCAAGGTTAAAAGCGGTTGAGTGTCCAGTTTTAGTGGTTCTGGTAGATGTTCCTGCCTTTGGATTAAGGTATAAAGAAATTAAAAGTGGTCTTTCTATACCCCCTAAAATGTCGGTAAGTAATATTTTACAGGCCTTCGCAAGACCTTTATGGGGAATTAAAACACTTCAGCATGGCATCCCTTCATTTGCCACCTTAAAGCCATATATGGAAAAAGGGATGGATATGTCGCAGCTCGGACAGTTTATGAACAGAACATTTACAGGGAAAGTTGATATTGAAAAAGTTTCAGCTATCCGCGAAATCTGGAAAGGCCCCTTGGTATTAAAAGGCATCGCTACCGACGAAGATATGCAGGCAGCCATACAAATTGGTGTTGATGGGGTTATTGTTTCAAATCACGGTGGGCGACAAATTGATGCGGGCGAATCATCGATCAATTCTTTAATTAAACTCGCCGGAAATGAGGTTTACAAATCAAAACTCAAAATCATGCTGGATGGAGGAATCCGTTCGGGTGTTGATTTGGCAAGGGCACATGCAGTAGGTTCTGAATTCAACTTTATGGGCCGTCCGTTTATGTATGGCGTTGGCGCTTTAGGTGATGAGGGCGGTGAACATACGATCAATATGTTTAAAACCCATTTGTACCAGATTATGCAACAACTCACCATCGAAAAAATTTCACAATTCCCTGAAAGGTTATTGGAAATATAAAAAAGGCTGTATCAATCAACCTTGCTTTCTCAGAAGTTTGTCACGTTGAGCCTGTCGAAACGCCCACATAATATAATGGTTGTTTTATACAGGCTCAACGTGACAATTTTATATTTATGAATACAACCGTTAACCTTATTTCGAAAACTTGTAGGTGGTAGTCGTTTTATAGGTTTCGCCAGGTTTAAGTACCGTTGAAGCAAAATTCGGGTGATTTGGTGCATCAGGGAAGTGTTGCGTTTCCAAACAGAAAGCTGAACGGTGTGGGTAAGATTTACCACCTTTACCATCCTTATCCGCCCCGGTTAAGAAATTACCACTATAAAACTGTAAGCCAGGCTCGGTAGTGATAACCGATAAAACAATTCCGGTTTTAGTACTTTTTACCACAGCTACAGGCGTTTTACCATCATGGTGGGTTAAAGCAAAGTTATGGTCGTAACCTTTACCAAATTTCAATTGCTCGTCGTTATCGCCAATTTGTTTACCAATTAGTTTTGCTTTGTTAAAATCGAAAGCCGTGCCCGCAACAGCTTGCAATTTTCCGGTTGGAATCAGGGTCGAATCAACTGGCGTGTAAGTATTGGCATCAATCATCAGTTCGTGATCCAAAATGGTACTGTCGCCCTCACCGTTTAGGTTAAAATATGCGTGGTTGGTCAGGTTTAAAATAGTCGCTTTGTCGGTAGTAGCCGCGTAATCAATTTGCAGTGAATTATCGTCGGTTAAAGTATAGGTTACTTTCACATCCAATTTACCAGGGTAACCTGCTTCGCCATCGTTAGAAACGTAACTCAATTCAAGTTTGGTACTATCTACTTGTTTCGCATCCCATACTTTGCCGAAAAAGCCATCAGTACCGCCATGCAAGGTATTTACGCCATCATTAAGCTGCAACTGGTATTCTTTTCCATCTAAAGTGAATTTACCTTTGCCAATGCGGTTTCCGTAGCGGCCAATCAATGCGCCGAAAAAGGGTTCCCCTTTTTTACGGTAAGCACCCACGCTATCGTAGCCGAGTACTACATCGGTTAGTTTGTTGTTTTTATCTGGTACCAACAAGGAAACTATCCTGCCGCCGAAATTGCTGATCGATACCGAAGCACCTTGTTTGTTTTTCAACGTGTAAAGCTTAACTGCCTTACCATCAATGGTCGTGCTGTATTTTAACGAATCTTGCTGTGCACTGCTTGTTGCACCTTTATCGGTTTTAGGATTGCATGCACTAAAAGCAAGGGCTACACACAAGGTAGCCAATGGTAATGCCTTAAGAAATGGTTTTTTCATCAGTTATTATTGTTTTAAGTTGATGAAGCAATCGTGAATTTTACCTGGCAAAACTCCTGATGCTTGCATATAGATTTATTTTTGGTTACAGCTAAAGTAGTAAAAATAATTAACGTCAGGTTAACGATTATAATATTATTTCTGTTAATATTGATCATCATTCCCAACATCAAAAAAAATCATATAATTTAGCAACACTATGCACGATTTTAATTTCAAGCCCAAAGCCCTTCTTTTTGATTTAAACGGAACCATGATTAACGATATGGAATACCATACCTTAGCCTGGTACAGTATTATGACCGAAGATTTAGGTGCAGCACTAAATTATGAAAGTGTAAAGAAAGAAATGTACGGTAAAAACCACGAAGTACTGGAGCGTGTTTTTGGTAAGGATAAGTTTAGTCCTGCAGAAATAGAACGTCTTTCGGCAGATAAAGAAAAGCGCTACCAGGAGGGGTATTTGCCGCATCTGGCCCTGATAGCAGGTTTGGATAACTTTTTGGAGCGAGCTAAGGCTGCACAGATTCCGATGGCCATTGGCTCTGCAGCCATTCCTTTCAACATTGATTTTGTGGTAGATGGTTTAAACATCCGTCATTACCTGGATGCCATTGTAAGTGCTGATGATGTACAAATGAGCAAACCAGACCCGGAAACCTTTTTAAAGGCTGCAGCTGCACTGGGTGTTGCACCGGCCGATTGCCTGGTTTTTGAAGACGCACCCAAAGGCGTAGAATCAGCTTTGAACGCAGGTATGAAATGCCTGGTACTAACGACTACACATAGCCTGGAAGAATTTGATGGTTATCCAAATATTTTGGGCTATATTACCGATTACAATGATGCTAAATTAAATCTGCTTTTTTAAAACATGAAAAAATATCTAAATCAAAAACCTGTATTGGTTGCCGTAGACTGTATTATTTTTGGTTACGACGGCGAACAACTGAAACTTTTGGTTATTAAAAGGGCCATTGAGCCAATAAAAGATCAATGGAGCTTGATGGGCGGTTTTATTGGCGAAAACGAAAACTTGGATGGCGCTGCGAAGCGAATCCTTTTGGAGCTTACCGGCCTGCACGATGTATATTTAGAGCAGCTGCACGCTTACGGTAGCCCCGACCGTGATCCGATTGAGCGCACGGTATCAGTCGTGTATTTTGCACTGATCGATATCAATAAATACAGTAAACAGATTAATGATCAGTTCCATGCCGAATGGTTTACACTTAAAGAAGTACCTGAACTGATTTTCGACCATAACGTTATGGTTAAAGCAGCGATGGATAAAATCCGTTATCAGGCCGCCCTCCACCCTGTTTTATTTGAGTTATTACCCAAACGCTTTACCATACCACAATTGCAGGCTTTATACGAACAGGTGTACGATACACCGATTGATAACCGCAATTTTATCCGGAAAATTACCGCAAGTGGCTTGCTCATTAAACAAAATGAGAAAGATAAATCAAGCTCACGGCGTGGTGCTTTTTACTTTAAGCTCGATAAAAACAAACATAAAGCGCAGTTTCAGTCGTTTTTGAACTTTATACCGAAGTCGGTTAAATAATAAATTTCTGGTAAGCACACCCCTATTTAGCTTGTTCAACTTTTTATTTTTAAAAGATGAAAATTATTTTTGGTGCTTAGCCATTTTAAAATCAAGAGGTTACAACCTGATAACTTTATTTTAACGATAAAGGCCAAAAACATTTTGTAAAAACATTTGCAAAGAAAGGATTTATCTCTATATTTGCACCTCCTTAAACAAAAGGAAAATGATTCCGTAGCTCAGCTGGTAGAGCATTACACTTTTAATGTAGTGGTCCTGGGTTCGAATCCCAGCGGGATCACACCAAAGACTATCAAAATGTATAAAACCCTGCAATCGCACGATTAGCAGGGTTTTTGCTTTTAGGGAATTGCCAAATTTCGCACGAATTCACAAAACTTTAGTGAGTGATTCGGTGAGTAAGGCAAAACGGTTAAAATTGACTCACCGAATTGCACATAATCATTTATTGTACAGGTTGTTACAAACTGAACATCTTGTATGTATTTAGTTGCAAAGCTATCTTTGTTTCACCTTTAATCGTTAGATTATGAAGATGTTATCGGGAACAAGGCCGCTGGGACACCCCCGAAATAATGTAGGGCATCTCGCAGGCCTTAATCAGATCTTCCTTGTCGATAACGCGAATTAACCTAATAGGTTGATGGGCGTTATTGATTTACTGGATCACGCATTAGATTATCCAAAAGTTGCTCCAATCACATGCTATTCCGCCTATTTGTTTTCAATGCCCTGAGGGTTGGAGTAGAAGAACATTGAAAATTCAAGGAAACAACAGGAAAAATACTTGTAGTTTGCTTCATTCCGCTTGGAACCTTTTATATTGACTACAAAATACTTCATAACATAGATATAGACGAACAATAATGAAATTTTTGATTGAAAGTATAACGCAAATTATCAGCGTTTCCGAAGATGAAGCGCAATTGCTCAAATAGCTATTTACTGAAAAGCATATCAAAAAGGGTGAACATTTTTTGAGCGAATGACAGGTATGCCGTTCTGTGGCAATAATAAGCTCAGGTTTGGTTCGGTACTATATGAACGACGATGGCAATGAGGGTAGTTACTATTTCGGCAGCGAGAGCGACTTTGTATGCGATTATGAAAGTTTTCAATTGGTAGGAACCAATTCCCGATGCCTCCTGCAATATATAACAAAGGATTTTCTATGTAATACGGATGTTAATTGAATTCTTTCAACAAGCACGGTCGCTATTTCGCGAACCAAATTCCACCCTGGCGCCTGGATGTACTTTGCTTTATCGTAATCCTGTTATTAATGATACGGTAGTTCCCCGAGCCTTTAGGAATTTCATTAAAATCGATCAGATTAACAGGGTTTTGTCCTGTATATATTGACATTATTCAATTACCTAAAGCTAGACTCTTCACCTTTCTGTCGAAAAAACACCTTACTTCGTCTAAAATAATGTGGAAATTTTTATTTCTAAGCTAGATTTAAACTAATCAATTTCATCTTAACTATTAAACCATGAAACAATTCAAAAACTGGTTTACAAAGAAAAATATAAATCTGAGTGACTGCTCATCATTTGAGGTAACCAAAGAACAATCCAGTGAGTTGTTTGGCGGATTTAAAGAATATAAGCCGCCTATATATGAACACGAGAGCGCTGTATCTACAAAAATTTCTATTAGTGACCTCTTTTTAGAGGTTAACCGTAATCATCCTCAGTAACCTGAATCATGGCAAAAGATAAAAAGAAAAAAGAAGAACGCATTATCGATAGTGAAGAGAAGCTTAAGGCTTTTGGCATTATCCGCGAAGATGATGATGATGATGTGGAAATTGATGGAGACAAGACTACCGGAGGTAAAGACACCACTGTAGATACACATTGGCCTACACTAACAAATAATACCGGCATTTGATTTTTTAGTGCAAAACGGATATGGCTATTAGAGGTAAAAAATTCAAATTTTACAGGCAGTTGGACTTCATGGATTGTGGCCCTACTTGCTTAAAAATGATATCAGAATTTTATGGCAAAGAATATTCCTTAGATTTCCTGCGTGCTAATTCCTATATCACCAAAAACGGAGTAAGCTTATTAGGATTAAGTGAGGCTGCTGAAAAAATTGGATTTAAAACTCTGGTAGCGAAACTAACTTACAAGCAACTTACAGAACAGGTTCCTCTCCCTTGTATTTTACACTGGAATCAGGAGCATTTTGTTGTACTATATGATATAGAAAAAAAATCAGTTTTTAGAAAGACTGAAAAACTTACGCTTGGAGATCCTGGCCATAATATGGTGCGAATAGAGCGCGATGTTTTTGAAAAATGCTGGATCAGCACCGCAAATAAAGGGGTGGCGTTACTAGTGGAACCAACACCAGACTTCTATAAAAGCACAGAAATAAGTACTAAAGAGGTTGGATTTGGCTTTCTCTTCCAATATTTACGGCCTTACAAACGGTATTTTCTTCAAATTTTCCTGGGAATGTTCCTTGGAAGCTTGATTAGCATGTGCTTTCCTTTCTTAACGCAAAGCCTGGTGGATTTTGGCGTAAGCAGAAAGAATCTCAGCTTTATCCACCTCATTTTGCTTTCTCAGCTTCTTCTCTTTCTTGGTAGTATTGCGGTGGATTTAATTCGTAACTGGATTTTGCTGCATGTGAGCACGAGAATCAGCATTACTATCATCTCCAATTTTCTAATTAAACTGATGAAACTGCCTATCAATTTTTTTGAGTCAAAAAATGTTGGAGACATTACGCAACGCATTAATGACCACCACAGAATTGAGACCTTTTTAACAGGATCTACTCTTAGCACATTGTTCTCTGTTATTAACCTCTTTGTTTTTTCTTTTGTGCTGGCTATTTACAATATTAAGCTACTGGCCATTTTCGGGATTGGAAGCCTCCTCTCTGTTTTATGGATTTCGATATTTTTAAAACGTAGAAAGCATATTGATTATGCACGGTTTCAGCGTTCAAGAGATAATCAAAATAGTCTCTATGAGATTATAACGGGAATGCAGGAAATTAAGCTTTATAACAGTCAGCGTTCCCGCCGCTGGGAATGGGAGCGGATACAGGCTAAACTCTTTAAAGTGAATATTAAAAGTCTGGCATTAGACCAGTACCAGGAGGTGGGTTCTACTTTTTTTACCCAGCTAAAAAACATAATCATTTCCTACTCAGCTGCAGTACTTGTTATAAATCAGGAAATTTCACTAGGGGTAATGCTAAGTATTTCCTACATAGTTGGCCAAATGAATAATCCCTTGGCACAAATCATCCAATTTATAAAAAGCATTCAGGATGCAAAAATAAGTATGGACAGGCTTGCCGAGATCCACAACAAAAGTGATGAGGAAGCAAATGAAGATCTGATAGGCGATAATGAAAATAAGATTACACATGTAAATAACGATCTCGATCCTGATGGCATTTATTTTAACCATAGTCAGTTTTTAAATAGTATGAAAACAGATGATGGCGAGGGAATAACAATTTCGAATCTATCATTCCGCTATGGTTCACCAAAAAGTCCGCTAATCCTCAAAAATGTCAACATGCATATTCCTAAAGGAAAGATTACAGCTATTGTAGGTGCAAGTGGCAGCGGCAAAACAACCCTAATGAAGTTATTGCTGAAATTCTATCCTCCTTCTGAAGGCGATATTTTCATAGACGGACTTAATATCAAGGATATCTCTGCACAATTATGGAGGAACAATTGTGGTACAGTGATGCAGGACGGCTACATATTTTCTGACTCTATAGCCAGGAATATAGCAGTTGATGGAGAGCGGATTAAAGAAGACCGGCTCTATGATGCAATCAAGGTAGCAAATATTCAGGATTATATCTCTAAGCTGCCTCTTGGTTTTACGACCAGGATAGGCAATACCGGCTCATCATTAAGCGGGGGACAAAAACAACGTCTATTTATAGCAAGAGCTGTTTACAAAGATGCTAAGTACCTGTTTTTTGATGAAGCGACAAGTGCACTTGATTCAAATAATGAAAGGGTAATTATGGAGAATATGGAGCAGTTCTACAAAGGAAAAACCGTGCTTATTGTGGCACATAGACTAAGTACCGTTAAAAATGCAGATCAAATTATAGTCATGAAAAATGGAGAGATTGTAGAGCGGGGCAATCACTACACGCTTGCTAATGAAAGGGGATACTATTACGAACTGGTTAAAAATCAGCTGGAACTGGGGACAGCTTAAAAAAAAGAATATGCCAAATGAAAATCACAGCCTTGAAGTAAGAAGCAATGAAATGGAAGAAATTATTGGCCAGGTCCCTAACTGGATTGTGCGCTGGGGTATATGTGTTTTATTTTCCGTTGCTATAATTGGCTTTATTATTACTAAATATGTTAGCTTTCCGGATATCCTTGTAACTAGTGTACTCGTACAGGCAAAACAACAACCTGGAAAAGTAACAGTAAGAAGAAATGACGCCAGCCAGGAGTTTAACTTATTGGTTAAAGAAGGTCAGCATGTAAATATTGGAGATACCTTGCTGTTACGGCATGACACAAAGGCGGGAATACGTTACCCTATAATCACTCCGATGCAGGGGAAAATCTATATTTCTTATGGTATAGATGAAAAAAACACTTTAGATTATGTCATATGGGTGGTACCAAAGGCTTCTAGTTTTGACATCAAAATAAAATATGGCAACCATGGAGCAGGAAATGTTAAAGTTGGCCAGTTGGTTAAAATTAATTTATATGATTACCCTAATAACCAGTATGGGTATCTGGAAGGGAAAATAACGAACATCATGCCTGTTCAGGTAAATGAAAAACGTCAGGCTTATGTGACGCTAAATAATAAAAGATTAATTACTTCGTCAAATGTAGAACTCCCTATTTTACCTACGATGCAGGGGGATGGGGAGATTTTATTAAATGAAAAAAGCATTTTTCAAAGAATTTTTGGAAGCATATTATAATCTTTAATAGCTATTATAGCTCCTTCTAAACAATACAAAATGTACAGGCACTTTGGTCAAGCAATAATCAGAACCCCGTTATTTACTTACGAAGATCTTTTGCCTCCTGATGAGGATACATTTTATTTGACCAGCCTACTGGATTCAAAATTGAATGACCCGGTTTTTTTGGAGGCTTTATACTGGGCATCCCCCGATATCTATAGATTAGCTATAGACTTGAAAAATGGAGTTATTAAAGCCGGTAAAAAAAAAGAAAGGCTAATCCATACCTTAAAAAAATACATCATTAGAGCGGGAAGCAGATGTACGCCTTATGGCTTATTTGCAGGTTGTACTGTTATTAATGTAGGTGTTCCGCCGGCTTCGGATAAGGATTCTGTTTACAGGAAAATACGTGTTGACACGGCTTTATTAAACAACATTATAGAACATATTAAAGCTAATCCGGAGATATGGCCCCTATTAAAATATAGTGCAAACAGTTCGTTATATGTTATACACGGCAATTACCGGTACATGGAATACCAGCTAAAGGATGGTGCTAGGGACTACCAGTTAAATGCTGTGATTCAATCTCTGGAATTAGATAATATTGTTGAGCAAATTCGCTATAAGCCACTGAATGTGAAAGAGCTTTCTTACTTAATTAACGACGAAAGTGACGAACACGAAAAACTTATTTTTCTGGAGGAACTGATTAAAATGCAATTTCTTGTTACTAACCTTGAGCTGGAGGTTACAGGAGGCGATCAGCTGCTAAGACTTAAGAATCAACTCATTGAGATCAGGGATAATTGTTTAGCAGCACAGAAATACCTGTCACTAATCGCTCAAATTGAATCGGTCAGCTCGCATTTTGAACTGTCTGCAATAGGAATGATTCCTTTACTGGAAATTGACAACCTGCACAAACAGCTTGACTTACTTGGCATTCCAGTTCATAAGGGTATTTTATTCCATACGGATTTGTACGGGGGCAATGAGAATAATATTTCTATCTCTGACGGAATGGTTGAATCTCTGTTAAAAGCGACCAAGGTGATCAGTATGTTTTCTCCAGGAAAATCTGCTAATGAAGATCAGCTTAAACGATTTAAAAACACGTTTATAGAGAAGTACGATACGCAAGAAATTCCACTTGCCGAGGTGAGCGATATGGAAGCTGGAATTGGATTTCCTGTAACAGAAAATATAGGTAATGTATGCTATAACCAGATTACCGACCAGCTTACAAAATCCATGAGTTCAGATTCCGTTAGGCGCAAATATAGATGGCATAGCATGCTGCATGAAAAGGTGATGCAGGTAGATATGGGAGAGAAAAAATCTGTGGTATTAAATGATCTTGAGCTACAACATTTTGATGATAAAACAGACCTACTGGCAAATACAGTTTCAATTATTTTTTCTGTACTCCCAGACGGACAACTAATTTTACATAGCGCTGGCGGCGCAACTGCGAATAACTTACTTGCGCGTTTTGCCTATTTAGATAATAAAATTGATGAATTAGTGAAGCGTATAGCAGAAAAAGATGAGAAGCTGTCTGGCGATGCTATTCTTGCTGAAATTGCTCACTTGCCTGAAGGGAGAGTAGGAAATATAATTCGAAGACCTGCAATTGGCAATTATGAAATCCCCTTTCTAGCTGAAACAAGATTAGATAGTCAAATACGTGTAGATGACTTGATGGTTTCTATCAGGGACAACCAGATTATTTTACGATCAAAAAAGTTAAACAGGAGAATTATACCCAGGTTATCATGTGCACATAACTTTACTTCAAGTCAGCTGCCTGTATACCAGCTTTTAGCTGCTTTACAGTATCAGGGGCAACCATCCTTAGATATAAACATGGGTTTGTGGGCGGCTGAGAGGAAATTCATACCCAGGATGACTTATGACAAGGTGATCCTGAAGCTTGCTACATGGTGTTTTAATCCGTCTGATTATACATTTGTTTTAGATGCATTACAACCGGAGCGCACCTTATCACAATTTTTGAAGAAGTGGAACCTGCCAAGGTTTATTGCGCTTAATGAGGGGGATAATGAACTCGTTTTTGATACATTGAACGCTGATTATTTAAATTTACTGCTCGAGGAATTGAGAAAAAAAAAGCCTGTCAAATTTATTGAGTGGCTCCATTTTGAGAATGGACTGTTTAAGACGACTAAATCTTACGTTAATCAATTTATCCTGCCGCTTTATTGCACTGATCAAAAAACTGAAAACTTAAAGGAAGCCGCTCTAAATGATGCAGCTGTAAAAATCATCCCTCGTACATTTGCCCCAGGCAGTGAGTGGATATATTTGAAAATCTATTGTAGTGCGTATCTGTCAGATGAGCTTTTATCTGAGACGCTCTGCAAGTTAAATACTTCGCTTGCCCGTCAGCAACTGGTTGATCAGTTCTTTTTTATCCGTTATACCGATCCCCATTACCATATACGATATCGAATGCATTTAAAGAATCCCTCGGCTGCTAACTGGGGAGTGGCGATGCAGGAAATCAATCATTCGCTTCAACAAGCCCTCGATAGCCGCGCGATATGGAAAATACAGTTTGACACCTACACCAGGGAAATTGAGCGTTATGGCAATAACAACATGCTGATTACGGAGGAATTATTTTTTAAAGATTCTATCCTGTATATGAATCTTATAACGGATAAATCATTTATAGCAGATGATAATTTACGTTTACTAACTGCCATCAAAAATATAGATAAATGGTTAATTTTGTTTAAACTTGATCTGCAGGAAAAGATTGCATTCTGCACACAAATGGCAACAGTCATGTTGAAAGAATTTGGCGAAGAAAATAAAGCTAAAATAGATTTACAATATCGGGAAATGAAAAATGAGGTTACAGAATTTATGAGCACTTCAAATTTTGAAGCACTATTTAAAATACGTAACCAATTAATTTTTGGGGATTTACCACGCGAAAATCTATCGAGTTATATCCATATGAGTATGAATAGGTGGTTTAAATCTGAACAACGGCTGATGGAATTTATTTGCTATACATTTTGTTCAAAATATTATCAGACACAGCTGCATTATCAGCCTTCTTTATAGCTTGAACTGTACCAGATGAACTTGATAAACATATCTTCATATCCAAACATTAAAATTAGAGTAGGGCTTCATTTACTGTTATGGCTATTAATTTATTCATTTCTACTAACCATTTGTAAAACGATCTTCCAGATGGAGAATCTATTAGATCCTCCTGCGGTAATCTATTCTGCTATCATTATATCAGTTATCATTTTTAACCATTACTTTCTATTATACCTTGCTTTTCCTGCTGTTCTAAAAAAGAAGAATTTTTGGAGTATCAGTTTAATATTACTTGTGGTTTACCTATACTCCGCTCTAATATGTGCGAATTCAATTGGCCTTGTTGCCAAAATATACCCTGGGTACCCAAGGTTAGCGTTATTGGGCCAAACATATCGTGTTCAGAAGATTCAGAATTTATTTATTTACACTACTTTATCATGGTTTATATCGTATATTCTGTTATTCAACATATTTTCCTTCCTACTTAAGTTTGCGAAAAAGTACTATGAAGCCAACAATGAGAAAATATCATTAATGGAGGAAAAGAATCAAATGGAGTTAAATTTCTTACGCTCACAGATTCAGCCCCATTTTCTCTTTAATACTTTAAACAATATCTACGGCCTGGTCATAGATGATCAAAAAGCTAGTCAGGCTATTATTAAACTGTCCGATTTACTGCGCTTTTCATTATATGAAAGTAGCCTGGGTTCTCTTAGCCTGCAGCGGGAAGTATCTTTTCTATCCGATTATATTATGTTAGAACAGATGCGGCATAAGGATAATAAAGTAAGCATCACTTTTAAATTCGACGATATTGAAAACAATCTTCTAAAAATCAAACCATTGTTATTAGTCAATTTTATTGAGAACGCTTTTAAACATGGAATAAACGCAAACATCAATTATAGCTGGGTAAATGTTACATTGATAGAATCCAAAAATTTAGTAACTTTTACAACAATAAATAACAAGCCTGAACACAGCGCAGTTTCTAACTATGAAACTGGTGTCGGGTTGAAAAATGTACGCAGGAGATTAGAACTGGAATATCCGGGGCGTTATGACCTGAGTATTAGAGAGACGGCAGAAATCTATGAAATTAAATTAACACTTAAAATCGATGATTGAAAAAATGACGGTTATTATAGTTGATGATGAGCCTATTGCCCAGGATATTATTGCGAAATTTATTGGAATGATACCCTATTTACAGCTCATAAAGACCTGCGATAACGCTATTGAAGCTATTGATGCAATTCAGGAACACAAGCCCGACCTTGTCTTTCTTGATGTACAGATGCCTCAGATGACTGGCCTGGAAATGCTGAATGTAAGCAAATTCAGTAATTCATTTATTGTGCTCACTACGGCCTTTCCTAACTTTGCTCTTGATGGATTTAATCTGGATGTGACTGATTATCTTCTAAAACCAATTCCCTTTGAACGTTTTCTTAAAGCAGTGAATAAGTGTTATAATCTATTTAAATTAAACCAGGCTAACAGTGCTCTACCAGAGATCTCAGTTAATCATGGTGCAACTGCATCGGATAAAACATACATTTTTGTTAAAGAAGGAAAGAAGCTTGTTCAAATTTGTGTTGAAGACATTATTATGGTGAAAGCCCTTAAAGATTACATGGAAATATTTTTGCAGGACAAGAAGGTCATTGTACATATTACTATGATGAAACTTGAAACCATTCTTACTCCACCATTATTTCTTCGTGTAAACCGTTCTTGCATCGTCAGAAAAACATCTATTAGATCGATCCAGGATCTTCATCTTGAAATTGAACTGAAATTAGAAGAAAGAATAGTTATCGGAAATACTTATTGGGAAACATTGAGAGTAGACTTTAAGGAACTCTTTTAACGTTCGCTATTCTCACCAGTATTTTATACAATAAACTTCATTCCCACAGATAGATAGTTCAATCGAAAAAACGATAGCTTTCGTCTAAAATATTATGCGTTCCAGCATAAACTATCTAATTTCAAAAGAGACAAAACAAACTAAATCAAGATTATATGAAACCAAAAAAATTACTTATCCAGAAAAAGATTGTATTTAAGCCAACACAGAGGAGCAGTTCCCAACGTTCTATAACAATAATTCCCACTACTGCCGGTATCTGCATTCAGGCCAATTAAAGAACCATCAATTTGTTAATAAATCTCTACGGTAATAGCAGGCCGCTAATCATAGAGATTTATTTTCAAAGAAATTAGCTTAAACCTGCTTCGGGAAGATCAATAATCCAGGTTGCCATTTATACGTAGTTGAAATGATAGAGATATCTACAAATGGTTTTTTTTAATTCTACATCAAACTCTTGCATGTCTAAAAATTCTAGAGCAGCATCTGTGAATCCTTTATCATCTCTATCCACAAACAATTGAAACAGGTAAACAAAGTCATAAAAAGACGCATATTTATCCTCCAGTTTGATTTGTCTAAGTTGTAGTGTATCGATTGGTTTTAGGAATATACGGATGTAATGGGCCACTAAAACCCTGTCCTTGCTAAAAGTTTTGAAGATATAGTTCAAAGTTTCTATAAACACCTGCAGGAAAAATTGGTATTGAGTATCCTCTGCAATTGTTGAAAGAGGAATATCTTGAATAAGTTGAGAATCCTTCCAGTTTGATGCTTTAGTATAAATATTTATTACACATTCACTATATATGGCTAGTGCTTTTTCAATCTCCCTGGTCGCCCAAAAGATTCGGGCAATATTTTGCTGTTGCTGTATTCTGGAGAAAAAAAGATACGCATAACCTTTGTGTTCAAGTTCAATTATCTGATCGATAATAAACTCTGTCTTTAAGATTGCATTCTTGAAATCTTTGCACTTGTAGTAGTAATAACTGGTAAAGGGCATGCAAAATACAGTGACAAAATCCTGTAACTCTTTACATGCCTGATGAAACCAGATATTACCATTTTCGAGATGTACCAGGGCATTTTCAAAATCACCTTTTTTAGTATTAATAAAGCAGGACTGATATTCGAAAAAAATCTGCCTGTACTTTTCCCTTGTTTTGTCATCGAGGGTGTTTAGTGTGTAAGCTTGATAGTATTCAAACGGATTATTTACATCATACAGAAGGATTGTTTGTGTTAAAGATTCCATTTACAGATTTTTTAACACGTTATTAGGATAAAATATTTTTCACTTTCCTATATACAATATCTTTCTTTACCTTTTCATCGAAATTGAATACGCAGAAGTCATTACCCTGTGCATCAAGAGCTACTTGTGAACAGCCTCCATTGCAAAGCGGCAATATGCTGCAACTATGACATGGCTTATTTTTCAACTTTATTGCCATTCTATCATGATACTTTTGATTCCATTCGATTTCTCCATTCTCCTTAATTACACCTTCACTATTTTGATCAGAAAAATCGCGTGCTGTACATTTAAAAACTTTGCCGTCATAATTGATTGTGGCATGGTTAATTTTGTCAGCATAACAAGAGTTCTGCAAGGTATTCGGTATATAAGAATTATTTGCATGTATACCCCTTAACCTGAAAAAGCTAACCAGTTCATCAACCCTGTCATTTAAATCAGGATCTTCTTCCTGCCACACTTTATGCATGCTCAAGCTAAGATATCTTTTTTCTTCTTCTCCCATATCCTTGAAATCATCGTAGATCTCCTCTATATCGCCTAAATTAGTTTTAGTAAAATTGACTCTAATAGAAACTGTCAGCTGATTTTTAGCCAGTAATCGAATGTTGTGAACGATGTCATCATAAGATCCTCTACCTTTTGATACATACCTTACCGTGTCATGCAAAAAACGATTTCCATCCAGGGTGATTTGAAAATTGTCTAGATTATATTGTTTAAAATAAGGTAGCATCTTGTCTTTAATCAAAAATCCATTTGTAGTGATATTAGACCTTACATTTACATTATATTTCTTTTTAATTGCTTCGGTTTGTTCATAAATAGGGAGCATTACCTTGTTAAAATAAAGAAGTGGCTCACCGCCAAACCAGGAAATAAGAATGGTTTTGATATTGCTATTTTTTGATAAAACTAATTCCAGGTGCCTGGTGATATTATCAATTGTAGAAATGTCCATTTTAGAATCCTTAATATGCGATTCATAACAGTACCAACACTTGAAATTACAGTTCATTGTTGGATTTATTATGAGGTGATACATCGAATCATCCTGATCTATACGGTTCATAATTTCCCGAACTTCCTCAACCTCATCAAATTCATTATCAACAATAAATCGATCGTCCATTAACCTTTGAAAGAAGGTAGGGTGGTAATCTTGAAGGTTTGCAATATTGTCTTCGGCAATAGCTGCCTGGTACATATCCACCAGCAATGGATTTAGTAAAAGAAGACGATTCGTTAATGTGTTGAACAATATCTGATTATTGTCCACACTTATAAAATGGTTATAAAGACTATTTTTCATGACGAATAAGATTAAACGTTAGAAGGGGAGCCAATTGTCTCCCCTTCTAAATCGTAAGTAGGCAAACTTTTAATAGGTTAGTTATCCACCGCATCCGGCAACCATATTTGGATTGCAGGATGACTTGTTGGCTCCGCAAGAACCAACATTCACATCATCAATTGGCGCAACTGATTCTGCGCTGCCTCCAGAAAAGCCGCCTGTTAATTGTTGGTTTTCATCTTCAGAAACACCTTGTAATTCATCTTTTAAAGCATCTAATACTTTTTTTCTAAGTGAGTTTTTGTCAGTACCCATGTTTTTTAATTTTAAGATTTTTCCTTACTCTTTTCGGGGTTTTCAGGATTCCCCCTTCTGCAGATCTTATAGGTTACATTCTATTTTTTTCATCTTTATTACCAGCCTCTATTTTTTGCACTTTGACTTTATGGCCAAGACTAAAATTATAGATCAGCTGTATCGAGAAAGTCCTCGTTGTATATTTTTGCTTTTCCTGTAGATTTAGATTATCAGAAATTATATAATAATCCATTTTACTTGTATTAAACAGATCCGTCACAAGAGCCCTTGCAGTTACCTTTTTCTTAAACAGATTACTGCTTAAGCCCATATCGATTTGATAGTTGGGCACAAAGATTTGATTTGATACATTATATTTTGATTGATAAAATGCAGAGATTTCTAGTCGAAGGTCTTTTTGTAAATTGATATTCTGTGTAGTCTTAAGTGAAAAAACTGTTTTATCACTTTTTCCTGTTGAGAACTCAATAACATTGTTATAGACCAAAAGATTATTGCTCATGGTCCACCATTTGGCAATATCGACAGGGATATACAGGTTTGCTCCGTAATTGGTTCCGCTTGAAAGATTTTCCCATCTGTAGTTAGCGTTGATGCCGTCGCTGGTAAGATATTGTGCAAACTGATCATTTGTTCTGCTAAAAAACAACGTTAAATCATACTTGTTCATCAGCAAATACGATAAGTTCAGAGAATGCGTAAACTGTGGCTTTAAATATGGATTCCCTGTAATGTAAGTATAGTCATCTATTCTCCATTCAAATGGATTAAGGCTGTTGAAAGCCGGACGGTCTAAGCGCTTTCTATAACTTAATGACAATACATGGTTCTTGGTAATTTCCCTTTTCAAAGATACTGAAGGAAATAAGTTAAAATACGTTTGGGTTGTATTATTGGATAATGTAACAGAAAGGCCTTCTGATTCTGTGTTCTCTCCTCTGAGGCCTATTTGGAAATTTAATTTATCCCAATTAAAAAGGTATTGTGCATAGAATGCTGTTATTTTTTCTTTATACTGAAAACGATTACTCCGTTGTAGGTCATTTATAAATTCTCCGTTTTGCAGATATTCATAATAGACGTCGTTTTTAGTATCTGTGGTTGTATATTTCGCACCAAGTTTTAATTGTCCCGCTTTTGAAAAAACCTGAGTATAATCTATTGAAATGTTATAGTTTTTAACATTTACCGGAACTCTGTTTTTATACACCGAATCGTAAAGTGAAACATCTTGCTGATCATGGTAGTTTGATTGGAAATCACCTCGGCTATCCCTATTGCTATTTGTATAATCTGCAATTATATTCAGAGCTGAACCAAGGGTATCCAGATCCCATTTGTAATTGACCGAAAGCGTATTAATTTTATTTTTCCTCCTGTTTTGGAAATTTCCTTTAATGCGATTGAATCTATTGTTTGCAAAGTCGTTTAGCACAGCTTGAGAAATTGAGCTGGCATCCGAACTATTACTATTAGAATTGAACTCAAACCCAATATATTGAACTTTAGACAGATCATAAGCTATACCTGCTCTTGTATTATTTGATCTGCTAGAAGTGATTGTATTGATGTCCGTACTATAGTTCAAATCGGCCTGTGAACGAAAATCTTGTATTTTAGCCTCAGCTTTTCTTTTGGTATAATTATGACTGCCATACAATTGTAACCCTTTATAGCCATAACTAAATTGCGCGTTGGTATTAAAAGATGGCATAATTGGAGTAGTAGCCCCCAGTCCAATTGTTCCGCTAAAACCGCTGGAATGTTGTTTTTTGAGAACAACATTGATAAGTCCTCCGCCTCCCTCAGCTTCATACTCAGCTCCGGGTGTTGGTATAACCTCTATTGACTCCACATCTTCGGAACGTAAATTCACTAAGTAATTTTGTACTTGTTCTCCACTTAGCCGCAGCATACGGCCATTAACCATGATCTTTGTCGCTGTATTCCCATTGATACTTATTGAATTACCCATTGTAATGACCCCTGGAGCATAATTCAATAACTCAAAAGTTCCCCGTCCAGTTGAAAGCGCACTTCCAGCTATATTAAGTACATAACGATCTATTTTCCTGCTAACTAGTGGTTTTTTAGCTGTAACATTAACCTCAGCGAGTACCTTTTGATCAGTTTCTAAAAATATTTTTCCAATATTACTACTACTATTTAATGTTAGCTCTTTAACGTATGGTTTGTAACCCACCAGCGTAATTCGTAGTTGGTATTTGCCAGGCTGAATATCCAGAGAAAAGACTCCGTTCTCATCACTTTGGATACCTTTGATCGGCTTAGAAGTTGTAGGTATATTGAATAAGTATACAGACGTAAAAGGCAGTGAAACATTATTTTCATCGTAGATAGCTCCCTTAACGTTTAAAAGCGTGTCTTGAGCTACAGCAAGACGTGAAGAAAACACTAGAATTAAGATACATAGTGTTGTCCTTTGTGTAAGTGGAAGAGGTATAAAATTCAGTCTTTCTATCGTAGCCATAATCGAAAATAGCCGACCTCTTATTTGAACTAAACATTTTTAGACGAAGTGTTAAGCTTTTTCGACGAAGTGTATAAGATCCGTAATTTTTGAAGGCTTATTTTCAAGCGCAGATAACTATCGCCAGACAAGGGGATCGGAAGGCGCAACTGCTGAACAGAAGGAATTTTTCTTGAATGAGCAAGGTAATATCCAGATGATCGGAAGACAAACATTAGAAGACCCTATTCTACAAGAGAACGTTTTGCAGATTAAGATATCTTCAAACTTATTAGATATAAATAAGTGGTTCGGCATACACAATTGAATTATACTTTATAGTACTCTCAGAGACTTTCCACATCGGGTCAAGACTTCCTAGCCCATCCAGCATCATTAACTCTCCAACATTTGATTGGATGTCATTCGATACACATCTTTACTCACTGGCCTGGGTTCGATTTGTAGAAGGCTCAGGGCCGGGCTCGGGGTTTTGTGGAACTGAGCCAATCCCAGCGGATCAGGAAACATGATACATTCTTTGAAAAATGCATCACGTTTTTTTAAAGCCTTGCCATGCGCTTTACTATCCGCGAACATCCTTAATCAAGCGATGAATACCTTTTCCTGAATTTGGCTATGCATTGCCCCGTTTTGACTACGCCAGGGAGATCAAGGATGATGAACTTTGCCTGTATCAAAATCAAATTAAAAATGAAACAGTCAAAAACACCCATTATCAGCTTTAGTCCGGTTGTATTACCGGTTGCAGGCCGTCACGTAGACCTCGAAATAAAAGTTTCTGCTCCCGCGAGCGGAAACCACCTGCCGGTTATTCTTCTTTCGCATGGACATGGCCCCTCCAATTTTCTTTCTTCGTACAAAGGATATGGCCCCATGGTAGATTTTTTTGCCGCAGAAGGCTTTATAGTCATTCAACCTACTCATCAAAATTCCAAAGCACTCGGACTTTCTTCATCCCTTCCCGAAGCACCCTTGTTTTGGAGCTCGCGGCCAGCGGACATGAAATTTATCCTGGATCATCTGGACAAAATTATTGCCACAGTACCTGGGTTAACCAAAAGAGTCGATAAAGCAAAAGTTGCTGTCATCGGCCATTCGATGGGCGGCCAGACCGTAGCCATGCTGGCTGGTATGGAAGTAACTGACCCTGCAACAGGTAAAATAGTGAATGACGCAGAACCAAGATTAAAGGCCCGGGTGCTAATTGGCGCGTCTGGTGGACCCGAAGGATTTAACGGAGCCGCCAGACAGCACTATCCTGTATTGGCGGCCGGCGATTTCAGCACCATGACTTTGCCGGCACTTATTGTAAATGGGGACAAGGACGTAAACCTTATGTTCTCTGATGTTGACAATTGGCGTGCAGACGCTTATTATCAAAGTCCTGGCCCGAAGGACCTTTTGACCGTGTTTGGCGCCGAACACATTTTTGGTGGCATATCAGGGTATGATGCCCGCGAAACTAGTGATGAAAATCCGGAGCGTGTTGCTTTTGTATGTGAAAGCATTCTTGCGTATATTCGGAACACATTCGATCCAACCGATCAAAGTTGGGAACAAGCAAAGAAAAGCCTTAACGGCGTACAGGGTGCGTTAGGCAGTATTGAAAGCAAATCGTAAACAGACAATATGAAGGACGAGATGTCTAACCATAGATTCAATTCTTTATCAAGGTTGCATAAGGCGCTGGAAATGCCGGCCCCTATGCATCCACTGGTAAGCGTAATAAATAATGCTGAAGGAGCGATTCCACTGGAAAAACTCCCCAATCCGCACATCTTAAGTTTTTACAAGATATCCTATAAAATGAACTTCCAGGGAAAGTTCAAATATGGACAGCATTATTACGATTTTGACGAAGGGGGAATGTTTTTTGTTACGCCGAATCAGATCACAGGAGCCCATGAACCACTTACTGATCAGTCGGGTTATACTTTGCTTTTCCACCCGGATTTTTTACAGGGTTACGAACTCGCCAAAAAAATTAAAACGTATGGATTTTTTTCCTATTCGATCAATGAAGCGTTGCACTTATCGGAGAAAGAAAAAACCACGATTATTGCTGTTTTCGAAAGTATCGAAGAAGAGTTAAAAGGCAGAATTGATAATTTCAGCCAGGACGTTGTGATTTCTCAGATCGAATTGCTGCTGAATTATGCGAATCGGTTCTACAGCAGGCAATTCATCACCCGCAAGGCGGTAAGCAACGATTTGCTTCAAAGGGTTGAAGACACTTTACACGCCTACTTCCAGTCGCCACAGGCACAAAAGCAGGGGCTTCCAACTGTCCAGTTTCTTTCTGCACAATTAAATGTCAGTGCCAGTTATTTAAGTGATATGCTACGATCACTTACCGGACAAAATGCACAACAACACATCCATAATCACCTGATCGAAAAGGCGAAGCAACAGTTATCGACAAGTCAGGCTTCAATCAGCGAGATCGCCTATGAATTGGGATTTGAACATCCCCCATCCTTTAGTAAACTATTTAAGCTCAAAACCAGTATGTCGCCCTTAGATTTCAGACGTTCTTTCAATTAAGCATGTTTGTAAAGATAGCGCCTGGCTTTCGCCCTTTAACAAAAGCCTTCAGTCTAAAACCGAAGGCTTTTGTTTACGAAACAGGGTTTAATTTACAGTTTAAACTTCAACGAGCATTTTACCCTCATTCTTTCCTGAGAAAAGGCCGATGAAAGCTTCAGGCAATTTGTCAAATCCTTTAATTATGGTTTCCCTGTAATGAAGCTTGCCTTCGTTTATCCACTTTTCCAGTTGCTTTCTGCCTTCCGGAAAACGCTGTGTATAGTCGCCGATTAAAAATCCCTGCATCAATAATTTTTTATAAACTATCAGGGGTAGTAAGTTTAATCCACCTACAGCCTCCTTATTGTTATAACTTTCAATGGAACCACATACCACCACCCTTCCGTAATCATTCATGCGGCTAATCACTTCATCCGAAACAGCACCACCCACGTTATCAAAATAGATGTCTACTCCTCCGGGGCACAGATCATCCAATGTCTGCCCAATGTTTGCATTTGTTTTATAGTTAATTGCGGCATCCATTCCTAAACCAGATACGATAAAATCTGTTTTCTCATCACTTCCTGCAATACCGATAACCTTGCAGTCAAAGAGCTTCCCTATCTGACCCGCAATGCTGCCTACTGCACCTGCAGCGCCTGAAACCACTAACGTTTCCCCTGCTTTGGGTTTACCTATTTCACTTAACGCAAAATATGCAGACAGGCCTGTAGATCCCAACACACTCAGGTAGGCGCTTAATGGAAGGCCATGCTCGCTGATTATGCTAAAATCGTTGCCGTTGCATACCATCCGGTCTCGCCATTGCATATAGCCCATTACGATATCACCCGGTTTGAAATCTTTATGCTCCGAACTGATCACCTTGGCGATACCGCGCGAAATGATGATATCGCCAACATTAATCGCCGGCGGATGCCCTCCGGCCATAGCGACCCTAAGGTATGGGTCAACTGAAATAAAGATTGGCCTGAGTTCAATATCACCGGCTGTTAACGGGCGCAGTTCTTCTGTCTCGAATTTAAAATCATTTGCTTGTGGTATTCCCTCCGGCATCTTAGCCAGCCTGATTAAATTACTTTTCATTACAATTGGTTTTTGATTAAATACCATAATTTCCGGTAAGTGCTTTCTTTTCAATGCTTTTTGCAAAAAGCGGAGTTTCTTCATGATTATGTGCGTCAGATGCTACTTGCCGGTCATGGGCAGCTTGCTCAAGTGTAATATTGTGTGCTTTCATAAATGCAAAGAACTCTGGCGTTGCGGTGGCATGAATTTCATTGGTGTACTCACAGCGGTTATTATCCAGTTTGGTCACTTTCAGCTCCCAAAGTACCTGCACTTTACTTCTGCCATTTGGTGTTATCGAATCAGATACTGATAGCATGCGGCAATAATCGGCCCGGTATTCGGTAGCCACATAGTGTTGAATGATGAGCGCGTTTCCAATGGTTTCCACATTGATAGACATAGGTTCGCCTTCAATCGTACGGGTAAAGCCGGCCGCAATGTGGGCGGTAGAACATTTTTGATATTCTGCATCCGGAAGGTTAAATAGCCAATCGGCGATATTTACCATTTCAATTGGTGCGTTAATAACTGCTTTTACAACAGAATGTGAAAGCGCGTTTTCGGAGGTTTGTTTAATTTCCATATTTTTTTTAGTTTGACAAGTCAAAGGTCAAAATAAATTCGTTATCGTCTAAACGCTTATTTTCGATAAAGTTGATCGTTAAAACCGATTAACTCATTATATTTGAAAAATGGAACTACGCCAACTCAAGTACTTTATTAAAGCCGCTGAATTACAAAACTTCACCGAGGCCTCCAACGGGCTGTTCATCACTCAAAGCACTTTATCGCAACAAATTAAACAACTTGAAGATGAGCTTGGCATCCCATTATTCGACCGTATTGCAAAAAGGGTACGGCTAACGGAAGCTGGAAAAACTTTCCTCCCCTTTGCCATAAAAACGGTAAAGGATGCCGAGGATGGAAAAAGTATGTTGAAGGATCTGATGAACCTTGATATTGGAACCCTAACCATCGGGGTTACTTATGGCCTTACAGACTTGTTAACCAAAGCGATACTCGACTTTTCCAGCAGCTACCCGAATATTCATTTACAAATAGGTTTTGGCACCACGCAGGATTTATTAAGCAAACTTGAACAGGGCCGCCTCGACCTGATGTTATCTTTTTCACAGGAGGAAAAAGCCGGGAGCTATAATACAGAATCACTATTTTCTTCATGCCTGGCACTTATTGTGCACCAAAGTCATCCGATATCATTACGAAAACAAATCAACATCAAACAGCTGGAAAGCCTGCCATTACTTTTGCCCTCCGGTGGTTATAGCATCCGCAATTATCTTGATGGGCTATTGGATAAACACGATTTGTCCCTCGATATCAAAATGGAAGTAAATGATATCAATGCACTTTTACAGTTGGTGAACAGTGGCCGCTGGGCAACGATCCTAATGGGGTCATCCATATTTAATTACCCTTCTTTAAAAGCCATTAAAATAACCGGAGAAGGAATGAACCGGCTTGCTACCGTAACCTGGCCGACGGGTTCTTATCGAAAAAAAGCAGCTCGCTTATTAATGGAAATTTTAAAAGATCATGCGACGGATTATCATGTCAGCAATTAATAAAAATTAAAAACGACTATTAAGGTTTTGATGATGATCTACCTAAACATCACCTGGTTCATGATCAGTATTCCGATAAGTCCGATAACAGAAACCAGCGTTTCCATGAGCGACCAGGACAAAAATGTTTGTTTGATAGATAATCCCAAATACTCTTTGAATAGCCAGAAATATACAGCCAAAAAGAATCAGTACATCCATGTTTCTGCTTTAATGAGAGTCTCTGGTTACGGTTGAACCTGAGCCGCCTACTAAAAAGTCCAGATCAGCACCTTTATCTGCCTGCTGAACATGGTTAACATATAAGTTTACATAACCACGTGTTGCCGCAGGAATTGACGGTACCCAATTGCTTCGCCTCAGGGCTAACACTTCATCACTCACTTCAAGGTGGATACGTTTATTGGCTACATCCAGCTCAATCATGTCGCCGTTTTCTACCAGCGCTAAATTTCCACCAATAGCAGACTCCGGCGATACGTGCAGTATAACCGTGCCATATGCCGTACCACTCATCCTGCCATCCGATATCCTTACCATATCGGTTACGCCCTTGTCAAGCAGCTTTTTCGGTAAAGTCATATTACCTACCTCAGGCATACCCGGATAGCCGACCGGACCAACCGTTTTCAATACCATAACACAAGTTTCATCGATATCCAGGTCAGGATCGTCAACTCTCGCATGGTAATCCTCAATATTTTCAAACACCACTGCCCTGCCCCGGTGCTGCATCAAACTTGGCGTAGCTGCTGATGGCTTTATAACCGCTCCGTTAATTGCCAGATTACCTTTTAGTACTGTAATGCCTGCTTCCTGAATAATCGGCTGCTCAAATTCATAAATAACTTCCTTATTGTAATTTATTCCTTTATCGGCAATATTTTCGGCATGCGTTTTCCCGCTTACCGTTAAGGTGTCCATTTTTAAAACAGATTGCATTTGTTTTATAACAGCAGGTAAACCACCGGCATAGTAAAAATCCTCCATCAAAAATTTCCCTGAAGGCATTAGATTTACCAGAAGCGGCATTTTACTGCCAATATCATCAAAATCGTCTAAGTTTAGCGGCACCCCCATACGCCCTGCAATAGCGGTAAGGTGAATAATAAAGTTTGAAGACCCTCCTACCGCAGCATTTACCTTAATGGCATTTTCAAAAGCATCCCGTGTGAGTATTTTAGAAATTTTCAGGTCTTCTTTAACCATTTCAACTATTCTCCTTCCCGATAGCTGAGCAAGCCTTTTGCGCCGGGAATCAACGGCAGGTATAGCCGCACCACCGGAAAGGCTCATGCCTAAGGCTTCTACCATGCAGGCCATAGTGGAAGCCGTTCCCATGGTCATACAATGGCCAGGACTGCGAGACATGCAACTTTCAACTTCTGCATATTCATCATAAGTAATTTCGCCTTTCTTTAATTCCTCTGTCAGCTTCCATACGCTTGTTCCCGAGCCGATGTCCTGTCCGTGATATTTTCCGTTTAACATGGGTCCGCCAGGAACCACAATTGTCGGTAAATCTACACTTGCCGCGCCCATGAGCGTAGAAGGTGTCGTTTTATCGCAACCCGTAAGTAATACTACACCATCAATAGGGTTGCCTCTTATTGATTCCTCTGCATCCATACTGGCGAGATTACGGAACAACATGGCGGTGGGTTTCATGAGCGTTTCACCCAACGACATGATGGGAAATTCCAGCGGAAAGCCACCAGCCTCCAATACCCCGCGACGAACACTTTCGGCAATATCACGCAGGTGGGCATTGCAAGGTGTAAGTTCAGACCAGGTATTACAGATTCCGATTACCGGTCTGCCATCAAACATGTCTTCGGGCATGCCCTGGTTTTTCATCCAGCTGCGATAAATGAGGCCCATTTTATCTTTTTTCCCAAACCAGGTCGAACTTCTATATGATTTCATATTTAGACTATGCTATGTTGCGTTATTTTTTAACTTCTTATTTTGATTTTTCGCTAGTGGACGCATTTATCGAAAAATCGTTTCACTTGCTTCGGCAGCGGTTTCTAAACCTATAATTTGTTTACCTTGTTGATTACGCTACGATATTTATAAGTGAACCAATCTCTGAAATGGTTATTTTTACCACATCTCCGCTTTGTAAAGTGAAATCATCGGTGGGAATTATTCCTGTACCTGTCATTAAATAGGTTCCATGAGGAAAATCTAATTCCCGAAACAGGTAAGCCACTAATTCCGTGTGCTTACGTTTCATTTGATTAATGGATATTTTTTCCTTAAAAAGGACTGCTGAATCTCTTGATATTTCGATGCTGATATCTGTGTCCGGATCTATTGGCCCCTCTGTTACTAAAAGGCAAGGACCTAAAGCGGTAGCCCCATTGTATGATTTTGCCTGTGGTAAATAAAGCGGATTTTCGCCCTCGATGTCCCTTGATGATACATCATTACCAATTGTATAACCTTCTATAGTGCCTGCTGAGCAAATAAATAAGGTCAATTCCGGTTCAGGTACGTTCCATTTAGAATCTGCCCTGATCCGTATGTTTGCTCCAGGACCCACTGTACGGTAAGCTGGTGACTTAAAAAAAAGTTCCGGTCGGTCTGCATCATATACCCTGGCATAAAAGTCCCCGCCTTTTGCTTCTTTTGATTCCTCTATTCTGGCTTCCCTGCTACGAAAATAGGTTACGCCGGATGCCCATACTTCCTGGTTACCTATAGGCGTTAAAACAGCTGAATTGGTGAGCGCTTGTAAATCTTCATTAGCCTGGAGATGCTGCAACTCACTACTGACCACTTTAAAGAGGTTGCTCCTGTTTACAAACTTATCCCAGCTTTTCTCTTCTGTTAAAAAATATTGGTCATCGTGGTTGATAATAATCCCGCTGGAGGTGTTATAAATTCTCATAATTATTTGGTTAAGTTTTTTTGGATCGAAAATTAAGTTTGAACTTTATTTAAGTATCCAGGCGGTAAAATCGAAAGGCAAATAAGTCCTTTTAAAGCACATTTACAGCATAATGTTAATATAATACAATAAAATGCTTCAATACTAAAATTACTGTTTGTGTTGATTACTTTGTAGCTTTTCGCTTCGCTACAAGTATCAATGACAGACTCCAATAGAGTGGTCATCTTTCCCCCTCAGGCCTATCGTGTGGACACATCTTTTTGGGTTTAATTTTTTAGGCGTTTTGCTAGCTTCCTCAAATAACACATTGTTTTAACCGAAGAACGCCGTCAATCCCAAGGGCCGGAGAAATCAAAAAAACAGGTGCAGAATAGAACAAATAGCATTGCCAAACCTAAAACGCAGTGGTTTTGTGTTCATAAACGCTAATTTAAAATTTTAAAGAATTATTGAACACAAAACGAAGTGCCGTTGTTTTTTTGATGTGTATAGGATTGTGTAAAAGGCCCATTGCTGGATTGACAGAGCGCTTTGGGTACTTTGGCGCTCCAAAGTACCATGCCACCGCGGCATAGAGCGGAAAAAAAAATCAACATTTATCTTCAAACTATAGTTTTTAAGATCAAAGTTTGTTATTTGCAGGAAAGATGCTGAAATAAATTCAGCATGACGATCGCCAAGGAATATGTGCTAAAACAAATACTAGTTTAATAACCGAACTGAGCTTACTAGGCAAACTTTTTCTCTTCAGTTTTAAGATAGTTGTACCTGTAATCCATTGGATTTTTTTTCGTAAGCGCTTTAAATTGGTGATAGAAGTGAGAAATATTATTGTAGCCACAGGCATAGCCTACCTCAGTCATGTTAAATTCCTCTTCTAACAACAATCGGCATGCATTTCCAATTCTCACTTCCATTAAAAACTGGATGTATGTTTTCTTTGTTTTGGATTTAAAGTACCTGCAAAAAGAGTGTTTTCCCATGTTAATTAATTCAGCTACATCCTCCAGCGCTACTTTTTTATGGTAATTATTAAACGTGTATTCGAATATCGTGTTAATGCGGTTTTGGTCGATGCTGTTCACCTCCGGATTAAAGCCGTTGGATGATATAATTTCATATTCTTTGGTAGCCGCTATGATTTCTAAAGCGGACAATAAACTGATCAGCTTACGGGCAGGCGATTCGTTAAGCATTTCCTCCGCTATTTTGCCAACCTTTCGTCTGGTTGCTCCTTTTAAACGCAAACCCAGCTTACTTGTGTTTAGCAATTTCACAATCGGACTAATTTCAGGAAGATTCAAAAATGCATCGCCCCAGATGTTGTTTTCAAAAAGAACCACGATGGTTTCTCCAACTTTTTCGGTATCGCTTTCCAGGTATTTTTGTTCACACCGGAAAGTATGTGGCAGGTTTGATCCAAATAAAAATACGTCACCATTTTTAAACGGACCAACATGGTCGCCGATCAGGCAGGTGCCATAGGTTCTTTTAACAACTAATAGTTCGCACTCGGGGTGATAATGCCAGGCGCTTAATATTGCATGTCCTATATCCTTATGGATATTAAAGGAATGCTCCGGGTTTGGAGTAGCCTTTTTTAACGTAGCCTTCATGTTTATAATTGGTTAACTATAACATGAAATTATAAATTATGAACGATATAATGCATATCTATTACCTGTTGATGGTAAGTATATTAACAACGCCTGGGTTTATTATTTAGGTAGCAGATTGATTTTACGCAAAATAAATCCCGTAAGTAATTGATAAACAGACATATTTTGAATAATTTATCATACAGCAACCAATACCGGAAAGAAATAGCTATGTTAATATGTTACAATTTTTTGCTGTAATACTGAAATTGCTTTTCAGTAAAGTTGTCTTTATTTGCTTAAGTAACATAACTGTTTCAAAACCAAATATAAAAGAAATTGAGGCTTCTATTCTTCGCAACTATTTTCTTCAGATAAACTATTTAGCCCAGGCATATTTGCCATGGATGATTAGAACAGAGATTGATTAACTAACAAACCAATAGAATCATATGAGATAGATTTACTTCACATTCAAGCACCATATGTAGTCGTTAAACGCTGCGTATGTTCCAAACTGGCAGCATCGCCCCTTCTGCGGTTATTTAAGCTGTTTATTAAAAACCAATTCTAACCAAATTACAATGATGAAAAAAAAATTACTTCCACTGGTATTTACCTGTATTGTGTTAACGGTATTCATTCTTTTCGAATCCGCAAGCGCTTCAGCTGGTGGGCTAACAACCGCAATATTTAGCAAATCTTTACCAGCAAAAAAGTTAAAATTAGCTCCGGTAGGCATTACAGGTAAAGTGACAGATGAACAGGGCGTTGGTTTACCCGGCGTAAGCGTCGCTGAAAAGGGAACGCGAAATGCCACTATAACCAATTCATCCGGCAGTTATACGATAAATGTGGCCAATACCAATGCGGTGTTGGTGTTTACATCCATTGGCTATAAACCGGTAGAAATAACGGTAAATGCAAAAACCGTTGTTAATGTTTCTATGGTGGCGGTTACAAATGCTTTAAATGAGGTGATCGTAACTGCCCTCGGTATAAAGCGGGAGGCTAAAAGCCTGGGCTATTCGGCTCAAAAAGCGGATGTACAGGCACTACAAACCAACCGCACAACTAACCTTGCCAATGCGCTTGAGGGCCAGATCGCCGGATTGGACGTTTCCCCTCCTGCTGCAGGCCCAGGTGGGAGTACAAAGATTCGTTTGCGCGGACAATCTTCTTTTACCGCAGATAATTCGCCGCTAATCGTAATCAATGGCTTGCCAATGTCGCAGGGTGCAAGCAGTAGTAATGGTTATACACAAAACGTAGACCAGGGAGATAACCTGCAAGGGATCAATCAGGACGACATCGAATCAATGACTGTTCTGAAAGGATCTACCGCTGCAGCCTTATATGGTTCGCGTGCGGTTAACGGAGCAATCATTATTACCACTAAGTCGGGATCTAAGAATAGTGGAATAGGGATTGACTTTAACTCTAATTTCACTTTAAACCAGGCGCTGGATTTTACAGATTTTCAATATGAATACGGGCAAGGTGAAAATAATATTCGTCCCTCATCAGTAGGTACTGCGCAGAGTTCTGGTGCATGGAGTTTTGGTGTGCCATTTGATAATGTACCAACGTTTCAATTCGACGGCGTACAACGTCCTTATGCGCCTGTTAAAGACCGGATAAGTAAGTTCTTCAGACTTGCACCATCGTGGAGTAATACCGTTGCACTTTCTGGCGGTAATGACAAGGGAAGTTTTCGGGTGTCACTTTCTAATCAGGATGCTCAGGGCATAGTACCAAACAACGATTTTCATAAAAAGATTTTTAACGTTGGCATTAACTATAAACTTACCGAAAAATTAACTGCACAATTTTACGTTAACTACGATCACCAGTTTAATAACAATCCGCCGCTTGTAGGCGTACAGGGAAATGCAATTCCTACCTCAATTTACAGGTTGGCTAACTCCATTTCTTTTGATGTACTGGAGGCAGGCGCAATAGATGCCAACGGAAACGAAACACCTACTTCAAGGTTTGCAACCGTTACCAACCCCTACTGGATATTAGCGAAGCAATTTCAAAGACAAACAAAAGATCATTTGTTAGGTACTGCTGTGGTACGCTATCAGTTTTTCGATTGGTTATATCTTCAGGGCAGGGCAAATATGGACCTTTTGCAAACTACCTATGAATCAAACACGCCGACGGGCACGCTGGCTGTATCTGCAGCACCAACAGGGCTGTATAACGGTAGCTATGGAATAAGTACATCAAGTACACGCCAGAATAATTTTGACTTCCTGCTGGGTGGAGGGCATAAGTGGAAAGATTTTTCATTTAATGCAACGGTAGGTGGTAATCACTTTCCCTTAATTACATCTACATTTAACGAGGCGGTAACCAATTTTTACATCAGAGATTTATATACCATTGGAAACGGTGTTACGGCAAATTCGAGTTACAATCTCACTAAACAAACCGTAAATTCATTGTATGGTACTGCAGAATTTTCATACAAAAATTTATTATACCTCAATGTTACCGGCCGTACAGACTGGTATTCGGTACTGGCCAGAGATATAGATCATTATTTCTATCCTTCAGTTAGCGGAAGTTTCGTTTTTTCGGAATTACTTCCAAAAGCAAAATGGTTAAATTTTGGAAAGCTTAGAGTTGCTGTTGCAGAAACGGGAAGCGCCCAGGGGGTTGGTGCCTACAATGCATTAACATTTTTGCTTGGTCAGAATTCATTCAACGGGCTTCCATTAGGTAGTATTAACGGAACAGCTTCACCAAATACCCAGATTAAGCCTTTTGGCGTAAATGAAAAAGAAATAGGTATCGAGTTGCGCATGTTCAACAGTAGAGTAAATCTTGACGTAGCTGCTTACGATAAAAAAACGACTAATCAAGCCGTTCCAATCAGCCTGTCTGCAGCAAGCGGTTACAGTACTACGTTAGTTAACCTAGGTGGCTTGGACAATAAAGGAATAGAATTTAACCTGGAATTAATCCCCTTCCAAAACAAAAACTTTACCTGGAAAACGGCTTTTAACTCTGCTTTCAACTCTTCAAAGGTATTGTCATTAGCCAACAACCAATCGCAGCTTGTAGTAGGCAGTCCTGAGTTTTTTGGGTCTATTGTAGATGTAGTAGGTTTACCCCTTAACCAAATTGTAGGTTCAACTTACAAGCGTGATGCTGCCGGAAATATCGTATTATCGGGAGGCAAACCCGTAGCAAGTGCTAAACCCGTTAATTTTGGTAGCGGCCTTCCTACAGCAACTGGCGGTTGGCTAAATACGTTCAATTACAAAGGCTTTACCTTTATTGCCCATATTGATTATAAAGCAGGCGGTAAAGTGCTTTCGAGTACCAATTTAAACTTATTAAGAGAAGGTTTATCAAAAGAGTCTTTACCTGGCCGTGTGGGAGGCGTAATTTTTCCTGGCGTAAACGCTACTGACGGATTACCAAACACCACTGCTGTAAATGCCGAAGATTTTTACGCAAATTATCGTTCAACGAATATCCTAGACCCATTTATTTATAGCTCGAGCTTTGTTAAATTAAGGAACCTTTCGCTGGGATATGACTTGTCTAGATTTATCAACAAAAAATATGTAAAAAGCTTAGTGCTTTCTGCGGTATGCCATAATGTATTGATCATCAAAAAATATACGCCCAACATTGATCCCGAAGCAATTGCCTCAAGCGGAGATAACTTAACAGGTTATGAGCAGGCATCGCTGCCAACAACACGTACTTACGGATTTAACTTAAATGTAAAATTCTAACGCTTTATACAATATGAAAAATTTAATCAGAATTATAGCCATCGCCATCTGGGTTACAGTAATTTCCAGTTGCAATAAAGGGTTTGATAAATTGAATATTAATCCAAATAATCCGACAGAACTCGACGCGGCATTCTTGTTCACCAGTGCACAATTTGGAACGCATGGAGCCACGATGGAAACTGAGCCAACCATTGTGCAGCAATTTGTAAATCCATTTTCGGGAATCACCTCGGCGTTTAATTTTAATCAGCTGAATCAAACCTATACTTCGCAAAACTGGAATGCTGAGTATACGGGAACAAATACTGGCGCAACAAGTTCTTCAGGCCCTGTTCAATTGCTCGTGCAGATATTGAGCCAAATCAAAGGCAATGCGGCAAGAACAAATTTATATAACGAAGCCAGAATCTGGAAAGCTTATCAATTTATGATGCTGGTAGACTCTTACGGAAACGTGCCTTATACTGAAGCCGGACAAGCTTATTTATCAAATGTACTTACCCCTAAATACGATAACCAGGCAGCGATTTACACCGATCTGGTTAAAGAAGTTACGGAGGCAACGGCAGCTTTAGATCCGGCAAAAGATATCGTAAAGGCTGATGTATTTTACGGTGGCAATATCGCCCAATGGAAAAGACTGGGGTATTCCTTACTACTTCGATTGGGCATGAGGTATAGTAAAATAGATCCGGCAAAAGCGCAAACTATTGTGCAGGCTGCAGTAGCGGGAGGTGTAATGACATCAAATGCCGACAATTGTTACCTGAAATACAATACCACTTACGTGAATCCCGTAAGCCAGACGATTACGGCGATAGCAAATACCTATTATTTAGCGGCTCCCTTTGTAAATCAGCTAAAAAATAGCGGTGATCCGCGATTGAAGTTTATATCCGGTAAATACGCCAACCCATTAGCGGCGCCTACTTCCGTACCAGATACCATATCTGCAAACCAGTTCGGCCTCCCTGTGGGTTATAGCAGTGCTACTTTATCAACGGCTCCCGGATTTAGAGGGGCTAACGGCTCGGGTTTTAATTATTCCCAGGTTAATTATAGTATTTTCGGCAGTTTAACTGCTCCGCAATTTTTTATCACTCACGCTCAAACGCAATTACTGCTGGCAGAGGCCGCTGTTAGAGGCTGGATAACCGGTGGCAGTACACCCGATGTTTATTACGCTAATGGTATACGTGCGGCAATGGACCAATGGACAACCTATAACCCGGCAGCCATTATTCCTTTAGCTACGCAAAATGCATTTATTAATAACCCCGTTAACGCTTATAATACGGCAAATGCACTCAACCTGATTAATACGCAATATTGGGTGGCTTCCTGGGGCAATGGTACCGAGGCATTTGCCAACTTCAGGAGAAGTGGTTTTCCAGCCTTATCGCCCAATACCATCGCAGGGCAAAATATAACCGGTGGTTTTGTTCGCCGCTTTGTTTATCCAACGCTTGAGCTTTCTGCAAACGCAACGAATTACCAGGCCGCGGTTGCAGACAATGGCGGGCCAGATAATATGGACACACGTATTTTTTGGGATAAATAGAAAAACCTGAATAGTTCTCCAAATTTGCCTTTTTGATCAGCTAGCTTAAAAAAGGTCGTCATTTCGACTGAAGCGCAGCGAAATGGAGAAATCTTTGAACTAGGTAAAAAGATTTCTCCACTGCGGTCGAAATGACGACCCTTGTATATCTGTCATCAACACTCCAATGTATTTGAAAAATTCTAACCTTTATAAATGACAAAATATGGGTAACATTCTTATTAATTTTACCCATATCTTGGATGCTCCACTAATTATTTTGTAATTTACTTTCAGTATTAACCATAGACCAAATATAAATGTTAAACCGTAGAAATTTCCTCAGCTACGCTGCAACCGCAGTAGGAACCACTGCCCTGCTTTCTGCCTTAGATAATCCAGCTTATGCCCTTTTCAGTAAGACGATTGGCGCAAACGACCAAATCAATATTGGTGTAATAGGAATCAAAGGCATGGGATGGTCCGACCTCAAAGCGGCCCTCAAAGTACCGGGCGTAAATCTGATCGCCCTGTGCGACAGTGATGCCAATGTGCTTGATGAAAGGATGGCCGAATTAAAGTCGATGAATGTTGACGCCGCAAAAGTAACAAGATATAAAGATTACCGTGCACTGCTCGATAATAAAGATGTCGACGCCGTAATTATCGGAACACCCGATCACTGGCATGCCCTGATGATGATCCATGCAGTACAGGCAGGTAAAGATGTATATGTTGAAAAACCGGTAGGCAACTCTATTGTAGAATGCAGTACCATGGTTAAAGCGCAGGAAAAATACAATAAAGTTGTGCAGGCCGGTCAATGGCAGCGCAGTCAGCAACATTTTAAAGATGCTGTTGATTTTGTAAAGAGCGGCCAGTTAGGAAATATCAGAACGGTAAAAGTATGGTGTTACCAGGGCTGGATGAAACCTGCTCCCGTAGTACCTGATACCTTACCCCCTGCAGGCGTTGATTATGCCATGTGGCTTGGGCCGGCGAATAAAAGAGCATTCAATGCCAGCAGATATCACTTCAATTTCCGCTGGTTCTGGGATTATGCCGGTGGCTTAATGACCGACTGGGGCGTGCATTTATTGGATTATGGCTTGCTGGGTATGAATTCACCAGTACCAAAAACCATATCTGCATTAGGTGGCCGCTTTGCCTATCCCGATCTGTATGAAGAAACTCCTGATACGCTGACTACCTTATATGAGTTTGACAAGTTCAACATGGTATGGGATTCTGCCATGGGCATCGATAACGGTTCTTATAACCGCAACCATGGAATTGCCTATATCGGTAACAACGGCACGCTGATCCTCAACAGGCAAGGCTGGGAAGTTATTGAAGAAAAGGTAAGCGGCAATAAAGTGAGCAAGCCCTTTGTTAAATCTTCAGATAATGGACTGGACAATCATATGGTTAATTTCTTTAGTGTGGTCAGATCCAGAAAAAAAGAAGAACTGAACTGCTCTGTACAGGATGCTGCACATGTAGCTACCGTTGCCCAGATGGGAAATATTGCCTTTAGAAGCGGACAAAAACTATCATGGGACAATGCCAAACATCAGTTTACAGACCAGAAGATCAATGATAAATACCTGTTGGCCCCGTATCACAACGGTTACAGCTTACCCAAAGTTTAACCCTATAGTTTAAACAGATCAGGAGGTATACATGATCCTCCGGGATCACACCAAAGACTATCAAAATATATAAAACCCTGCAAATCGCAACGATTAGCAGGGTTTTAGCTTTAGGGGATTGCTGGAATTCACAAAATTGGTGAGTGATTCGATGTTAAGGCAAAACGGTTAAAATTGACTCACCGAATGGTGCATAATCAATTATTGTACAGCTTTTTCATTGCAATTTTCTTTCACGGTCGGTTCTGTAAAATTACCGCCAACGTTTTGGGGCTTTGCGTTCGGGCGGGAATTCGAAGCACAAAAGCTGATTTTCTAACTAAAGTTCAATCGAAGAAATACCGTTGAACTTTGCAGTTTTGCCACTTTTGCAAAACCCGTGTTAGCGGTTCTGCTTTTATTTAGTGAATAGTTTTTCTAATCCATAAACTTTGTTTTTAGTCAGCAAGTCAACAATTTCATTTTGTAATCTAATTATTTCAGACTTGTCTAAATTTCTTTGATCTATTGAATTGTCGAGGTTTATGAATTTATTTTTCAGGGTGTCAATTAAGTTGTCGTCACCAAGGGTTGCAATTAATAGTCTTCTTTTTGCTTTTTGGAAAATTTCGCGTCCTTCTTTAAGAGTCATCTGGTTCGGTCCACTGTCATTATTCACTTCAAAGTCATCTATTCCATCGTCTTCCCAAAAACATATGGCACAAATGTCAAACGAATCTCGTTCCTCCAAAGTCAAGTAACCACAAACTGGACAAGAGTTCTTTAAAATGTCTTCGCTTTTTAAATCAGTTCTTTGTTTACCGATTTTTAGTGCAAAGTTTTTCTGAAAGAAGTCTCTTCGCTGATAAAAATTGTCGTTATAATTTTCCTGCTCCTTCATTCCTAGGTTGTTTCTTAAGCTGACCGCTAACGTTTTGGGGCTTTGCGTTCGGGCGGGAATTCGAAGCACAAACCTGATATTATGACTAAAGTTCAATTCAAAAACTGCCTTTGAATTTTATACTTCAGTCCGCCGTACTCAAACGGCGAAGCCCTCAACGAAGCTAAACCCTTGTTGGGGTAGTTTTTAATAATTTCTAAATTCGTTTCCTTTTTCCGTTATTGCCTTTTGAAAATTATTTATTTGTTCTTTCGTAGCTACAATTTCAGTCAATTCAAAAATGTAATTCTTCTTTTGATTTGCACTTATCCATTTCCCTATAATACTGTTTTTAGTTAACGTACCTAAAAAAGTACCAGAAAAATTTGCAGTTGATAGTTCAACCAAACTAATATTTCCGTCATTATTTCTAAAACCCTTTAATAAAATATATTTTTTTTTGTTGTCATATTTATATGTTCCAATAATTGGGTCTGCATTTATTCCTTCGTCTAATCCTTGTAAATAAAGTGTAATTTTTATCGTATTGTTAATTGTGCCTTTATACAATTTGCCTGTTTGTCCAAATATTTGGGTAAAAGTTATTAAAAGGAAAAGTGTAAGTATTGTTTTCATTGTTTATTCAATTATTATTTTTTTGTATAACTATATATCGTTAGATGTTTCCAGCTTAGCAATGGAATAATGCCAGTTCTCAATGCCTTTAATCTTTAATGCGATCTGGGTCGGCTCTTCCATAAAATTTATTAAAGTGCTAAATTTTATTGTATTTGAATTAAGCAAAATTCTTGTCATCTGACTTAATATCGTTCTTCTAAGTTCTGCTTTGAAATTTTCAGGAAAAAATATAACCAGCTGTTCGAGTTTTTCTAATTGCTCTACAGCGCTAATATCTGTCAGTCTACTGTTGTTGTCGATCTGGATCTTTTTCAAATTAACCAATCCCTTCAGGTCAGGCAAAACTTCCATTTTTGACATTCCCTCGAACGTTAAGGAAATCAAATTTTCCAATGAATCCAGAAAACTGAAGTTAGGGATCTGCCTGGTTCTACTGATCTCTAGTATTTGCAGGTTTTTAGTGGAGGAAATTGCTTCAAGATTTTTATAGCTGCCATATAAGAGATTTAATTCTCTCAGATTTTCTAATCCGATAATCATATCGAGATTCGAAAGTTTAACACCACGTAATGTCAAAACCTTTAATGCTGAGAGTTTCGATATACAATCTAAGCCTTTCTTCATCCCGTCAATGTACAGAGATTCCAGGGATCTAAATTCGGAGACAAAAGTCAAATCAACGCTTGTCGATTTTGTTTCCCCAATACTTAACCTCCTTAAATCAGGCAACTTAAGTAGTGGAGTAAAATTGGTTGTAAGATAGGATGTTATGGATATCTTCTGTACAGAAGGAATATAATCGAGAAAAGAAAAATCTACAGCCTCATACCAAAAAACATGAAGGCCAAATTGGGGATTTCTTCTGTAAAACTGTTCCAAAACTTCCCAGGTTTTTCGGGAAGGATTTTTGAACATATAGAATTGCAAAGAATGAAGATGTTCTTCTTTTAAAAGTTCCTCAATGTCCGAAGTCTCCAGATCTTCGTAAATGTTTATGTTTCCACTAAAATTTCCCCACTTTTTATTATGCTTAAACAACCCCATTACTTATATTACTTTTATTTCATAAATTCTATACTTAAAACGCTTAAATTTCGGCACTCAATTCGTCATCATCTTCTTATAGTTACGAACTATACTTCGAATATGTTATTTGGCTGTATCTAATTAATTATAAGACTTCCGATTTGCAATCTAAAAAGATAAAGAATAAAAACAATCATAATGGTGATCAAATATGATTTAGCATATTGAAAATTTTTCTGCTTAAAGTTTACAGCCAAGGGTATTGAACATGCAAGCAAGATCAAAATTAAAGCTCCCCAGTTTCCAATGAAGATATTGATTGGCAAATTATCAATCCTTGACGATTCAGCTCCTTCGCCAAACGCTAACCAATATCCGATAGGTATTGCCAATACGTATAAGAAAGTGCATAAAAGAACCGACGAAATGAGTACTAAGGAAAAATGCCAAAAGGAAATATTAGACTTTAATATTTGTTTCATGTTATAGATACATTTATAAATAGAATAGCATATTAGAATATTTAATTGTGCTAGTAATTATCGAAATCTTTAAGGTATCGATATGCAAGCATCTTGCTTGTCAAATCACTTGTGCGCATTGGTAGTTGACATTATAGTTGAGCATTCTGTTTTAATGAATTGCAAAGTCGTTCTAGAGTCTGGCTTTTTTAGCGAGTTAATGCATTGCTAACCCCTCATGTTATCTTATAATCTGTGGCAAATAATTGACTTCTGCTTGTTGTGACATTTATTTTTCATCAATATTATTTACGATTGTCCTCGTTACGCTATGCAGAATGTCGGTATTCCAATCATCCATATAACTAAATGACTTGTTTTCCTTGGCTGGATCATCAGCAGAATAAATAACAAAATACGTTTGATAATCTTTGGTACGAACCTTATCCCAGGTAATTTCCAGGAGATCGTTTGTAAGAATGCCATTCTTCTTGATTTTCAAGCAATCATTGTAGAATGTCACATCACCTATAGAAAATTCCAGATCGTTCCAAAAGTCTTGAATATACCCATTTGCAATATTGCGAAAGTAGTATTTCCATAGATTGCCCAAGATCTCTGAATATAGATTATGGCGATCTATTTTTCCAATTCCGTAAAAGCTCTTGAAGTGTATCTTCAGAACCTGATCATTTCTGTCCTTGATAAATATCTGATATTCTCTTCCCACAATAAATTTATAGCCACTGATCCATCTCACGCCAAAACGATATTCCTTTACCGATGCTTTATCAATTTTTATATGAGGATTATGTTTTTTTCCTGTCTCGAACCTTATAAACTCTGGATGGATAATCAATTCGCGTGGCTTATTGTCGATTGGCCCTCGCTTCACAACAAGTCTAATTCCCCCTAAATGTTCTTCAGCACCCATTATTTTTCTTTTTGATGTAGGAAATTGCAATTTTATTCAACGGTCAATCCCATAAGCGAGAAGTCGATATCTTCTCCAATTTTTATTTTCTGCATAAAAATATCCGTATCACTTCTATTTGTACTATTTATCTTTACTGTAAAAAATACATTCGATGGCGAATTGATGTTATACTTTTTTACAACAGTACCTTTAATCAAAAGGTCAGTTTTTGGATCAAATTTCCAGGATATATTTGGGCAATCCAGAATTACGGCATTTCTGGAACCGTCAGTATTATCTACGTGCATATAGATTAAAATATGATCTCCTTCCTTAAACCGATTATAGTTTTTAACGGCCATGAGCGCAGCTTTTTCTTCGCATTCCCTTATGGTTTTCCAATATACTTTGTATTCTTCAACCTGTTCATCAACATCGATTTTTTTGTTATTTAATCTTCTGTGCAAAGATGTAAGGATGATCGAGGACATATCATCTGGGTGGTTGATGCCCAATGATCTAAAATATTTGACTAAAGGAACATTTCTATCGCCTCTTATCCAATTATTTCTGATCCAAAGTCCAGCTCCAAAGTGGGCTTCAGCAACGGCTTTTTGTTCAGATTTGGTTTTAAACGAATTCAATTCGGAGGAAGTCCATTCATTTTTGAGGTATGAAATTGACTCCTCCAGGTTTTTCGGCATTGCCTGTGTTTTAGGAGAAGATGATGTAGAACAACCAAGGCATGAAATAAGAAACAGAATATTGACCAGTGTTTTCATTAGAGAGCGAATAATTTTTAAATCTACAAAACGCTATTGAATTAGTAGCATTAATCGCTCTCTTTAAACCTTTGCCGACCTGTACGAAATTGAGGAAAAACTGACCTCGCACGTAGCTCGATAATACATTTGCTGAGCGGGAATGATCTACAATCATTCCCGCTCATTTTTTATAACTCATTGAGAAGCTGTTATCAAATATTTCTTTCCTTGAATACCGGCAAGAGATTATATATACTAAATTTTTCGTTATCAGTAATTTCTTGGATTAATTTAGCTTACCCAATCTTATCATTATCTATGTATAAAGAGCATTTCATATGGTTATTTTAATAGTTCTTTATACACAATCCTCACCTGATTTACCTCGCCTTCTTTTTTGAATATCCTCAATTTGGATTTGTATGAGATTTCCAAAGTCTCTTCACTTAACCACTTGAAATTTATTGCACTGGAATCTAGTTTTACAGCACTATGGTTAGAATCTACGATAAAAACATTTCCTAACTCCGCATCAGTTAATTCAAAATCTGCATTTCCCAGAATTACATGTAACGAATTATCAGTTGTTGCGTTCCCGTCGTTCATAAACACCATGGCTTTTTTTGTTTTTTTATGATTACAAGCCTCTTTCAAGAGCGTAAGAGGGCTGTCTTCGAAAATCGTAGCACATGAAATAAAGCAGAATGCAAAAAACAGCATTATGAAATGTTTGGCTGATTTATACTTAAATAACATATAATTTCTGTTTATACAGGCGCTAACAAAGCGTGGTTAATTGAAAGCAATTTATGATTTAGTACTGATTTTTCATCATTACTGTCTTAGGAACACGAAACCCCGCCATCTGGGTAAATGCTGTTACCGGTTGGCTTTTTCAAGTTTGTCATTTACGATATATTTTATTTCTCCTGTTCCAATAACTGTCTCACCTTCTCTAAATTCAAACTCCATTCCTTCTGTCAGACAACCCGAAAAATAGTCTGGTGATAATATTTTAATTTTTGCGTTAACTGTGTCACCAGGAAAAACAGTTTCCTTGTCAATAAAAGTTTGTTGTCCTGATGTCTGCATTTCTATGAAGTCAAACTTTATTTGTGGTCTGTAACCGCTTTTAGCTGGAGTCTGTCTACCACCTTGTTCTGTTGTCCTATATTTCAGTTGTGCAATAAAGTCAGTCTTCTTAAATTCCCGTTCATAGAAATCAAGAATATTTTTTAATATATTATCGAAGTTACTTTCATTGTAAAATCTTGCCGAAGTGTCAATTAATTCAACTATTGAACTGCCCGCTTCAACCAGCCAAGCATTTTTTCCGTTAAACTTCTTTGGGGGTATTTTCTCAATTGTCAATGGTGAGCCGAAATATTCTTTAAGTTCTTTGTCAAAGTCTGCAATTTTGTGCTGGTCTTGTGTCGGCCAGTCGTTCATTGCATTTAAGAGGAGAACCGCGATTTCCTTCAGTTTGTGGTCTGTCTGGTCTAGGTCAACCAAACTCCAAAGTGTCGAATATGTTTCAATTTTGTTGTCCACTGTATTGTCTTCTTAAGCTTACCGGTAACGTATTGAAAATTTGTGCAGAAATGGCATTAATTGCAGAACCATTGTCGTACAGTACTAAATTAATTAACTGATTAGTTAGTGTAAACCATCGTCAGCCATTTTTGCACAAATATGCTGTTATGCGTTCGGTTTTTAAGCTAACAACCAAAGTCGCCAACCATTCCAATGCTCCTTGTAATAATAACTGAAGTCTTTGTAATTCGGTTGTGAGTCTAAGTTATGCTCTACAAGGAAGTTGGAGAAGTCTCTCTTTTCGGTAAATGTTTTGACTTTATTGTTTATCAAGTCGTAAGCAAAATACCTTCCCTCGTAATTTTCATTTGAGTTACTCGCCAAGCCATAAACATAATCATCAGTTATTATAAAGCTTTCAATCTCTAAGGCACTTATATCATCATCTTGAATATATGCCTGTGTTCCATTCACTTCTTGAATGGCTCGCCAATGTCCAATAGGAATTCTTGCGCTATCACCAAGTCCATGGTCGCCAAAATGAGTAAACATAAAAAAGAACAGACCTACGGAAATAAATAGCCCGCTTAAACACCATAAGCGTAATTTTTTTCTTGAAAGTATGCCGAACCAACTGTTAGGTTTATTGTTCGCTATGATTTTAATTATAATAAGTGTCAAGGTCGCATAAATGCAACCTAAAATCAAAATTTTTGCTAATTCAATTACTAAGTGTATTGATAATTCCATTTCAGTTGGTCTTGGCCCTATTTACGGCCGTCGTAAGCTGACGCATAACTTATATATACCAGGCATAAACATTCTCCAATGCAGCTGTAAGCAGTGGTATTTGTCATAAATTTGCTGGTTTTGTATTGCTAATATATTAATTTATAGCTAAGCATAGGGCTTGTATATCTTTTTGTTTTGGGCGCTCACATAATCTTCTTTTCAACTGACATACTTATCCAGTAAATTCCCATCTGCCCCCTGTTATCCATTACGCCTTTGGGCAACTGATTTTTAGGACAGCTTAAAATGGAAGTATCTACCCCTTTTACAAATGCAGTTAAGGCTTCAAGCTTATGTTCTGAAAATGGAAGTATCGTGTAGTCCCAACTGGAATAAAAAGACAACATCCACTTAAATTCATTATCGACTTTTCCATCGATTAAATATTGATTTAGAATGGAATATGATTCAGATACGGTTGCATTGTCAAGATCTTCAATTCCTGTATAACAACCCGGCTCTACCAGAGCGTACCAATTTAAAAATACCAGCCGCTTTAAGATTTCAAGCTTTATTGCTTCGTCATCAATTCGAGAATAGAGTTCAAGATAAGATTTATGGATATTCCGATATTGCTCGAATATTCCTTCTGCAGAAAGTTTTTCGGTTACCAAGTCCATCGTTCCATTTTGAGACCCGGCATAATCCCAAATTTCTACTTCTCTATCAGATAAAATATCAATTTCGGTTTTCATAGTATGATCGCTCTTTTCAGGTACTGGGCTCAATTATTTATTGATATCTTTAATAAAACCAAAATAGGTTATATATTAAGCAACGTATTAACTCGCTGCCACTTCAGATCGAAGTCAATTTCGTAAGTGAATTTACCAATCTGTTTTATGCCAGACTAACTTTTCTTAAAATTGTTCCATAGGTTCATTCTCTTCCGAATTACAGAACCCGAACCAGCATTCTGGCTATGCTTACAACAGCTTAAGGATTATTTCAAGTGATAAGGCCTATATAAAAAAGGAGAGAAAGGGCAACAATAGACCCTAAAGTGAGCCAACCATATTTCCACTTTTCCAGTTTTGAGCACTTTTCAAATTCATCAAAATATTTAAGATACTTGTCGTTTTTAAATACAAAAAAATAGCAAACAATACCTGACAGTACATTGCAAATAATAATATGTGGCATGGCTGCATAACTTATTAAGTTAGATAGGATAAGAAGAGAGAAAAAGAAAATACCCAAAACGCCCCAGAGTATTCCTCCAGCTGCCATTGTACTCAGCCCAAATTTTTTATCTCCAAAGGACCGGTCTATCTCCTTATTAATATCTATGCCCAATTTCTCATATCTTTTTTGCTGAAACGGCAACTTATGAATAAGGCGAAACGGATTTATTTTATTAGCCAGTAAATGCATTTTATAATGCGCCTTATAAAAACAAAAATGTATAATATTTAAGTAAGTTTCCATAGCCTTCATCTATCTTCCATGATAATAATCAACAACCCCTTTACCAACACAGGAGGTTTGTTTCCAAAAAACTTGTTTAAAAAACTCATGTATTATGTTTTTAGTGTTAGTTAATTATAGGGGCCTTTGCTTTTCCTCCTTGATCCTCCTGTAAAGCAGTTTAACTATGCAATCAAGTTCGCTCTGCTCACACCAATATTCACTAATATGGCCATAAGTCTGGTATGTTGATACGTTAAAGCCTTCCTCAATGTCGTTGTAATAAACTACTGCATTACCAAAGATTGCAACAACCCAAAATCCCCCGCCCTCGTCTCCATATTCTTTTTCCAGCCATTTCTGGGGCACAATTTTAATCAGGTTCCAAAAGTTCAATAGCTCACTTTCGAGTTTTGATTCTCCCCTTAAGATCCATTCTTCTAATTCAGCTAATGAAATTGGTGTCCACATGCTAAAAGTCGTAAACTATATTGATGTCAATAGTTGCAGGATTAGTGGCGTCGCCTTTTAAATAATTCATCTCCATTATTTTGATTGTTCAATTCCATCATAGTCCTCATTAAAAAAATCGCTCAAACTCACGCCAAAACAATTTAAGATGTTGATCAATGTGCCAATTGTGATATTGGTATTACCTGCCTCATATTTGCCATACTGCGACCGGTTTAGATTGTTCTCATAGGAAAACTTATCCGGACTAGTATAACCTTTAGATTTGCGGAGGGCTTTTAGTCTTAAGCCTATTTTCCTCAATTCCTTTTCGCTTGTTAGGAGATTGCCTTTTGCCATGAAATAAAGTAAAACAAATACTCCATTTTAACACACTCCATAAAAAGAGTATTTTTATTTGGAGTATTGCAAATAACTGATTATCTTAGGGTATTGAATAATCGAAATATATAAGATTAAACAACGACAAAATATTAATGGTCTTGCGGTTGCATTTCTGAAGCCGTAACGCAAGACAGCAGAACACCCAGCCTATTTATTAATATGCTATATTTGCGTATTCCTAAAATAGGTGCGGGACTGCTGTACACTCGTGTTACGTAAGGCTTCAGAAACTTTTATGCAACCACGAGATGCAGTTCCGCACCTATTTCTGCATCTCCAGGACTCATTTAAATACTACTAACTAAATGAGATCAATATGGAACCAAAATTATCACCAGAAGCCGAACACGCTGTCCATTTCAGGGAGTTTATCCATCGGCTCTCCCAAAAGTTCGAACCACTCCAGATCTTCAGCTTTTCGCAGAACAGCTCCACGCATCATTCCCAGGGCTGCTTTAATCACAATCAAGGCTATTTTAAATGCGACTATTGCCTGTTGGTAGTTACCGAAACGGCAACCCGAATAGATTACGAAATGCAGGATTTCGCCAACAGCTATTATCAGCATGGAACGATTACGGTGATCTCCCATGGCAGGCAATCCGTTATTGACGCAGTACAGCTAAACAGCCGCTTTTTTATCAGCGTGCTTACCTATGGAAAACTGCTCTATAGTAAGGATGGACTGCTAGACAGTGATCCAATAGCTGCGTTTATCCCCACAAAGGGCGCTATCAAGGCAATAAGACATTATGAACACCGCATACCGCTGGCTGACGGATTTCTGATGTGCGCATCCGAATGCCTGGAAAAGGGGCAGTTCGGGATTTGTGCCTTTATGCTCCATCAGGCCGTAGAACAGACTTGTATCTGTCTGGTGAGGGTTCATATTGCCTACCGTTCGGAGTTCCACAACCTTTACCGCCTGCTCCGTCTGTGTCAATGCTTTTCTGAAAAGCCGTTTCAACTTTTCCTATCCACCCCCGATGATGAGCGCTTATTCGATGTAATGGCAAAAAGTTATTCTGGTTCACGCTATAAAGATGATTTTACGGTTTCCCGGCAGGATGCGGAGCGTCTTTATCAACGGGTCGCATCTTTTCTTTTGCTGGCAAAGCAGATGTGCAACGAAAAAATAGAACTGCTGGCCAAATCGGCATCAGATTATGCAGCCTTAAAAAATGCCGATGATGTACAGATTGAAGGAATTTTACAGACTAATATGTAAGGCTATGAAACCATCATGAGCAAACGCTCGCAAACAGAAATGAATATTGCTCATGATAGCTTCATTACCGATAAAAAACAAATTATATACCAATGAAAAAGCAAACAAAAAAAACAGCAGATAACAGGATTGTTTATCTAAACAATGATGAAATAACAGATCCGATAAAAGTGGTACACGTTTTTTTCAGTCACTCCTGGTTGCCCAATCATTTGAAGATGCTGAAACGCTGGCGAAACGATGCTGCGCTTGAATCCGAAGAATCAAAAAAATGTAGCCCAGACTACCTTGTTTATAATTATGAACTGACCATAAAGCTGATAGAGGCCGCCTGGCTCTTAAAGAGCCATAAGCTTGGCAGACTTGACTTTGATGACAAACAGGAAAGTGATATCGCAAAATGGTACATCAAAACGGAAAGGAAGAAGCTAAGGGATTATCCAGAAAATCTGAGCATTCGGGAGATCGTAAAACCTTCATCTGTACTAAAGAAAATGTTCAGGATCTATAAACCGGATGGGTACAAAAAAATCCTGCACACATGGCTCCACAATGCGCTGAGCAGCTCCTTCATAGAAGAAAGCCTGTCCAAATCTGAAGTAATCACAGTTTACGAACAATTGGTCAAACTGTTCGAGGCTACGTGGCTGATCAGTGAGCGCATAAAATATGGTTAATTAAAACTTTATTTTCCGTACCGACTGAGCGAAGGGCCTTACCGAAAAGACAGGCAAACCGCCAAACTTTTTCCGTAGACACCAGAGCAAAAACAGCGGGGCTTTGTGGGCTGGCCGTTTTTGCAGACCGTAAATGCGCGGGGGGAATTTGAGACCACCGCCCAAGGCCTTGGTTTTGTTGCACTTTTGCATAAACTCCCAGACTGTACATCCAACGCTATTACCAACAGACTAGTAAACATACCTTGAAAGGCTCGTTCTAAATACTTCATAGCACTCCTCCATGCCACTAGTACCGAGAACACATAAAATTCAACTATTGGCCTAGGTTAGTAATCTAATATCACTACTTGCATTACTATTATTCAAAAATTGCTTAGTTTTATTGCAGCAAAATATGATCAATAAAGATAAGAACTTCTGCTACCGAATTATACACCGGGACAATTTAAGGCACTGTTTAGAGTATGGTCTTCTATGCAAGAATCATAGAAATTCGAGTAAGAGCTTTGTCGCTATTGGAAACAAAGAAATCATAGATGTCCGAGGTACCACCTCCGTGTACTTAAAGGGCTTTGGTACCATCGGTGAATATGTTCCGTTTTATTTTACTGCTAAGTCTATAATGTTGTTTAATATAGTGACTGGCTACCGTACTCCGGTTGTACCAAAACGCCAAAAAGAAGAGATCGTAGTGATTAGGTGCCTTATCCAAGATTTAGCAACTTTAGACCGCTGGTTTTTCACAAATGGACAGGCTAATGATTCGGAAACTTATCACTATAGCGATTTAAAATATCTTTCAGAAATAGATTGGGATTGTATACAAAATAGTAATTTTTCAAAGTCAGATGGAGATTATGATAGACCGAGACGATATCAGGCAGAATTTTTGGTGCATAATAGCGTTCCGGTAGATTATATTGAATCAATTTGCGTTTATAATGATGATATGAAGGAATGGGCTGAAAATGAAATAAAGGATTTAGATTTAGAAATCCCAGTACATATAAACCCGCCTTATTTTTTTTAAAAGATGATAAAGTATTTAGTTGGCGATATGTTAAAAGCTGACGCAGAAGCGTTAGTTAACACTGTGAACACTGTAGGTGTTATGGGAAAAGGGATTGCGCTACAATTTAAAGAAGCATTTCCCTTTAACAACAAACTCTATGTTGAAGCATGCAAGAAAAAAGAACTTGTTCCTGGTAAGATGTTAGCAGTTTGGGATACCAATTTATTGTATGGAAAAAAGCGAATAATCAATTTTCCTACCAAAACGCACTGGCGTCAGCCTTCGAAATATGAATATATACAGGAGGGATTATCAGCTCTTAAGAACTTAATTATAGACGAAAATATCAAAAGCATAGCAATTCCTCCACTTGGAGCGGGCAATGGAGGTTTGGATTGGCAAATAGTAAAGCCAATGATCGTAAAAGCACTTGGTGATCTTCCAGTCGAAATCCAGGTCTACGAACCTAATGCTACAATAAAAGACATACTTCAAAAACAAGAGGCGAAAAGGAAGATGGACCTTACACCAGCCAGAGCTTCTATGTTATATTGTTTGTTCGCATTCGAAAGTTTTGGAGAATATAGTAGCCTTTTCTCGGCAAACAAGTTAGCCTACTTTCTACAACGCATGGGGCAACCACTCAGGCTCAAATTTCAACCACACTATTACGGACCTTACGCTATCGGAGTCGAAAAGGCATTATATAATTTGAATGGAGTTTACCTCAAAGGATTAGAACAGGGACAAACCAAACCTTTCGAGGCCCTGAAGCTAAACTATGAGCATTGGGAAGCAATTAGCAAGTATGTTATGGAAATGCCGCCAATAGATAAGGATAGGGTGAATTGGGTCGTCAGATTTTTAAAGAACTTTACGTCCGAACTTTCTCTAGAAATTTTAGCATCCGTGGATTTTATCTTGTTCGAAAATCCTAAATATTCCGTTGACGAGGTCATGAAAACAATTGCTTCGTGGAGTAATAGAAAAATGGAGCTCTTCAAACGTGAAAGTGTAGAAAGAGCCTACTCACATCTGCAACAGCATAAAGATGAGCTGAACTTGTCATAAAGTTCTTTTAGTCCTTATAGTTTCTCTAAAATCATGGTTAAATTCTTTCGAATGGTTGTTTGTTTTTTTTGAAAAAAACGTATACTTAAGCAATTGCAACTAAAAAATACAGACAAAAATGTGAGTGATTCGGTGATTCACTTTTCAAAATCCTCCCACACAGTCTTTGAACGTTGATATTTGAACTAAGTTCACAGAAATCCTCCAATTCTAATTGGAGGATTTTTATTTAAAAAGGATTTCACTATGCTAAATCCCGAACAGCCGTTTATCCCCCCTTTACCCGGCCTTTCCCTACATTACTCACTGAGGGTATTAGTAGAAGACTAACGATTTGGCAATCCTTTATTTCATTTATGCCTTACCGGCAGACCACAGTGCTGATATTCCCCGAACTTTGTTGGGCAGAAGCCATTTTCAATTCGGGTATAGCGATTATATGCCAGGGGTTTGAAAATAAAAGCTAAAATTCAGCCTATTATTATCCAGCCGGAGTTGTTCCGCCCGCTGCATCCTACAATATCCAAAGTTTCAGGTTGTTGTTTCCAACCCAGCATACAGAAATGAGCCTTAATCTAAAGTTGACACAGCATGCAGACTATTAAATATTAACAGGAATTCCCATTATACTCCTTATATTTATTGTTTTTAAATAGTAAATAAAATAATTCTTTATGCCATGCCGCTAATCAAATGAACGGCGGGTATTTGTCTGTAGAATTACCCAATCATGATATGAAGAAAAATAAGCTAAAATCGCCATCAAAGAAACTGATAAACAGGATTTATAGCCATTATTTATTTATTGCTTTCCTATTGTTCATGGTACGCCAACCGGCATTCGCCCAGGAGAAAAAAACGTCAGGTTATTGGATTTCTACAGCACAGCAGAGGGTAAACAAACCCAATACCTGGATAGCGTTTCGCCGTGATATCATGATAAAAAACAAACCGCTACAGGCCTTAACTACCATTGCTGCCGATACCAAATACTGGCTTTGGATAAACGGCAAACTTGTGGTATTTGAAGGTGGGTTAAAGCGCGGGCCTAATCCTAAAGATACCTACTGCGATAAAGTAAACCTCGGGCCCTACTTAAAAAAAGGCAAAAACCAAATTGCTGTACTACTTTGGTATTTCGGTAAAGATGGCTTTTCGCACGTAGGCAGCGGGCGAGCCGGTTTCTATTTTAGTATGAAGGCAAAGCAGGCAGAATTGAACAGTGACGATAAATGGTTGTGCAGCATTCATCCTGCTTACGGAGACACAGATGCACCTTTACCCAATTTCCGCCTTGCAGAATCAAATATCCGTTTTGATGCCCGCAAAGATATTGCAGGCTGGCAAACGGCATCGTTAAATGCATTGCGGGGCTTTAGCGCTGCAGAAAAAATTGGCCTTCCTGGCGATGCACCCTGGAATAAACTGGTTGAACGCCCTATACCCCAATGGAAAGACTTTGGTATAAAGGAAATAAAATTTGAACGCCATAAAGGGGCCAGCGCAGATACAATTGTAGGCACTTTGCCCTACAATATGCAAATGACACCAATAATCTCGGTACAGGATGAAAAAGGAGGGCATTTAATTAACATTAATACTGACCATAGTGTAGCCGGGGGAACAAACAATATCAGGGCGGAGTATATCACTGCCAAAGGTATTCAGGAATATGAATCGTACGGATGGTTAAACGGCGAGAAGATCCTGCTCATTGTTCCGAAAGGCGTTAAGGTAACATCAGTTAAATATCGCGAAACCGGCTATAATGCAGTGCCTGAGGGTGCTTTTGCATGCAGCGATGAGTTTTATAACCTGTTTTGGAAAAAGGCTAAGCGAACTTTATACCTTAACATGCGCGATAATTATTTTGATTGCCCCGACAGGGAACGTGCCCAATGGTGGGGCGATGCTGTTTCGTTGATGGGCGAAAGTTTTTATACCTATTCAACCTCCACACATGCATTGATGCGCAAAGCGATACGTGAACTAGCGGCATGGCAGCGCCCCGGAGGTGAGTTATTTGCGCCAATTCCTGGTAATTTTAATCAGGAACTGCCCGACCAGATGCTGACCAGTATTGGCGAATACGGCTTTTGGAATTACTACATGAACACTGGCGACCGCAAACTTATAGCAGACGTTTATCCGGCTGTAAAAAAGTACCTGGATTTATGGAAAACGGACGAAACCGGCCTTACCGTGTTACGTAAAGGCGGTTGGCTTTGGGGAGACTGGGGCGATGACAAAGACTTGAGACTGATTATGGCCGGATGGCATTACCTTGCTTTAGACGGTGCCTCCAAAATGGCCGATGCGCTTGGCTATGATCAAGATGCCGCAGATTACCGGCAGGTTATGGCCATTGTGAAGGCCGGATACAACAAATGCTGGAATGGGCACACCTACCGCCATCCTTTGTACAATGAAAAAACAGATGACCGGGTGCAAGCCTTGGCGGTTATCGCGGGTATAGCCGATTCGTCAAAATATGCCGATATTTTATCATCGTTGAAAACAGAATTACATGCTAGCCCCTATATGGAAAAATATGTAATGGAGGCACTTTTTGTGATGGGCGAGGGAAAATATGCCATGGACAGAACCAAAAAACGCTTTGCAGAAATGGTTAACAACCCTAACTATAGCACCTTGTTTGAAGGTTGGGGCATAGGCGAAAATGGATTTGGAGGTGGTACAACCAACCATGCCTGGAGCGGCGGGGCTCAAATCGTTATTGCGCAATATTTGTTTGGCGTTAAACCACTTGATGCCGGTTATAAAACTTTTTTGATAGCGCCCCAACCCGCCACCTTTACCTCAGCGAACCTTACCGTACCAACGATTAAAGGCCTGATCAGTACCTCATTTCAAAATAATACCGATGGCTTTCGGATGAATGTTATTGTTCCGAAGAGTACAACAGCCATTGTAAAATTGCCCTCAGGCTCAAAGGTATATGTGAACAAGAAGTTACTGACTGAAAAAGACATGAATGTTGAAGAATCGCAGCAAAAAGCCCGTTTCACCACGTTTAAACTCGTTTCCGGAAAATATGTGATCAAACGGGAAAGATCTTTATGATGTGCTTAGCATGCCGCTTACTGTAACATCGGCCCTTGCATTTAGCATTTTTAAGATTTGAAAATCGTTAATCAGCCCGTTTTTGCCAGCGTCTCTTTTCAATACACGAACTATAAAATTGCAGTTAAGAGATTCCATTCAAATGATATACTATACAAGCGTAATTAAAATTCGTCAAACAGCTCAGTTACTTACCAAAATACACCTGTTAAAGGCAGGCGCTTTCGGTTAACATTTTGAAAATGATTAATATCTTTGTAAGAAAATACAATTCCTTAAAATTGACCACCCCTTGATATGAATAATGAGAAAAAATCAATAGATATAGTGCCAGTGTCAGATTTTGATGTAAAATCGTCTATTGAAATGCTCATAAAAATCACGGCTGGCAATGATCACCGCCTAAGTGATATGGCGGATAATAAGGCCCAAATTCTGATTACGGTTAACTCGATTATTCTATCAGCGATTGTTAGTCTTGGGATTGGACGTTTAAAGGATACACTTCATTTGATAATTCCATCGCTCATTCTACTAGCCACTAGCCTTATTACCTTGATTCTCGCTATTCTGGCAACCAGACCTTCACTTCCAAATGGCAAATTCACGGCAAAAGATTTATCAACTAAAAAAGTAAACCTTCTTTTTTTTGGAAATTTCTACAAAATGAAGATGGGTGATTATGCTGCAGGAATGACTCACGTATTGTGCGATGATAACTTTTTATACCAAAGCCTTATTAAAGATGAATATGTACAAGGCGTGGTTCTCGGCAGAAAATACAGGTTATTAAGGGCAGCTTATAATGTATTTATGTTTGGGTTGATTATTGTCTTTTTAGCTTTTCTTCAATCAATGATATGGCACGATACCTTATTGCGATAACCCAATATTCTGTACTAATGTGATTCAGTGTATGTGTTTCTCGCCCAATATCCAGAACAAAAATAATTACTAAATAATACAGCATTTCTTAATAGCATGAAAGATGCTGACCACGAAGTAGCTATTAGGCCTTTAAAACAATGGAAACTGCTAATAAAATAAATTCAGCATGACGATCGCGTGAGATAAAGTAGCCCCACTCTGTCTTAGCGTCTTGCTAAGGTCCACGTCAAATTAATTATAGATCTGAACAAAAAAACCGCTCTATGAGCTTAATCAATAGAGTCAAGCTTCAAATATGTGATAAATTTATAAGCATGGCGAGGCGGTGGTAAATTTCGGGAAATTTGAAAATTTACCGAAGAACTTTAGAGCTGATAACCTTTAAATAAAAGCCCCTTCATTTGTCAGACTTTAAATATCAAATGAAAGGACGTTTACACATACCTAATAAACTGGTTATATATTATTTATCATATAAAATGATCTCTGCTGCTCTGGAAGCCATTGCCATCATCGGACCGTTTCCATTGCCTGATACCATAGTTGGCAGTATGGAGCAATCCATGATCCTGATTCCTTCAAAACCTCTCAAGCGAAGTTTTCCATCCACCGGATCGTTATCATCAGGCCCCATTCTGCAAGTGGAAATAGCATGGTACCCACAGAAACCTTTATCAACAACCAAATTGATCAGATCCTCTGGAGAAACCATATCTACGCCTGGAAGTGTTTCATGATCAAGATATTCTGCAATGGGCTGTGTAGCGAACAAGTTCCGAAGTCTGGAATAAAGGTTGATAAGAATGTCCTTGTCATGGTTAGTAGCACAGTAGTTGGGGTCTATATATAATTCAGAATGAACGTCTTTTCCAGTGATTTCCAGATATCCTTCTGAAGTGGGGCGCAAAGGATAACCTATAGCCTGTACGCCTCCCCATTTTTCTATTGTTGGTGATTGCCCCGGAGCATATTCGTTTACTGTAAAAGGTGATAATAGCATCTGCGCATCTACACGCTCCTTTTCCGGGGTTGATTTACAAAAACCCATTACCTGATAAGCAGGCTTCGCCATAATGCCCTTTTTTCCAGAGATAAAATATTTAAGTCCTGAAACGGCTTGTGCCAATGGATTATTAATATGTCTGTTCATTCCAAGGTTTTCCTTAAGCCTGTATTTTAATATAAGATTTCTGTGCTCTACCAAATGTCGGCCAATATGCTGCTGATCAAGTCTTACTTCTACCCCGGCCTTCTTCAAAACTTCTGCCGGGCCTATCCCGGAGTTCATCAGTATTTTAGGTGACTTTATTCCACCTAATGAAAGTATCACCTCTTTTTTAGCAAATATTTCTTCTTTTTTCCCTTTGCGTGATACCTGTACACCAATCACCCTGTTCCCTTTAAAAATTAATTTTTCTGCCACAGTTTCAGTAACAATAGTCAGATTATCCCTATTTTGTACCGGTTCCAGAAATGCATGGGCCGCGCTAACTCTTTGACCATGTTTGATGTTGCACATGGCATGTCCGATTCTTTCTTCATCAGATTCATTAACATCCACAAGCCTCTTCAATCCAACTTTTGTACCTGCCTCAACTACAGCTTCCATCAATGGGTCAGGATCAGAGACGGGGCCTATACCTAAAGGGCCACCTTTTCCGCGGGTAAGGGTAGCTCCGAGACGATTGTCTTCTATTTCCTTGTAGTGTTCAACAATATGTTTCCAGGCGAAGTCATCTGCACCTCCGGCTGCTGCAAGGCCATCCCAGTCCGGCTGTGTTCCTCTGTTGTAAACCATTCCATTGATCGCGCTGGAACCACCAAGCGTTTTACCGCGTGCCCATTCCTCATAAATGTTGGCTTTTCCGAAGGTATTGGTGCGATAATGCCAGGCATATTTTTCACTCCCCACGAGAACACCAAAACCCATAGGTATTTTGATGAACATCGTATTATCTTCCGGTCCTGCTTCAACCAGAAGTACGCTGTTGCTTTTATCCGCTGAAAGTCGGTTTGCCAGAACACAGCCCGCAGAGCCAGCTCCCAGGACTATATAATCATATTTTTGATCCATATTTTTAGATATATTAGTAATTACCTTTACACACAAAATTGGGCGTTATATCATGGATAAAAAAGGTCGTTTTGATGGCAATATTGGTCTAAAACAGGCGTAAAACCATTGAATTGTAAGACATTATCACAGCGGGAGATCAATGAAAGTTTAGCAGAAATGCGGGGTGTTGTTATTATAAGTAAGTGGCTACAGCAGTATTTCATTTGTCGGGTTGAAGGGTGCACAAACCCTTGTTTCTAAACCCGATCCGATAGCTATCGGATGCAATGAAAAGCCCACAGCGCAGCGAGGACTTGTAATGGAAAGCGAGACTACAAGCCGCCAAGAATTACAATCTATTCTTTTCCTAAAACCATTTTCGATATTGGCTTATTAAAAAATAGATTTCAAATTAAAATTGTTTTCCCAAAAGTGTATTATAATAAGTACCTATAGTTTATGTCCTGACGATATAACAAGGAAATTGCTTTTAAAATAGATGCAAAAATTAATTAGCCACGGAAGCACAGAAATTACGGAGGAGGTTAAAGTTTTTCTGTGTTTTTCGTGCTTCCGTGGCCAACATAATGCTTAGGCATGCGCAAAAAGAGGAAGAATTATCAGAGAAAAGTTAAAAGCGATTTCCCTGCTGACGATAACGACTACCTATCAATCGAAAAAAATATTACTACATTTAGCAGCCATAATTTAAAGCATTTAAAATTTAGCCTTTCGACAAAAAAGCAATTTCGAACAACAACTATCCCTACAATAACAAAAATGGAAAATACTCGTCATACAGACTATCTCTCTACATTTAAGGAAAGCTTTTATGTACTGACCGAAGTTGATGTTGAAAAGCTTCCAATTCAAAAAGCATTTCGTTCCAACCATTTTGCATTGATTGTATGTACCAAAGGTGAATTTATATTTAAGCACAACTTATTACCTCAAACCATAAAAAAGGGTCAGGCTTGCATTATCCTACACAACTCGCTTAACCTGATTGAGCATATTTCGGAAGATTTCTCCTTTCATTGCCTGGCTTTTACATTGCCTTTTTTGGAGCAACTGGCAATTTCATTAAGCACAGATGATATTTTCAAGTTATTCAATTCCACTACCCAATTACATTACGAATTAAGCGACAATGAAACAGCTGATCTTTGTGCTGAAATGTCATTGTTGAGAAAAAAGACAATATCCCTGGGAGACCGTTCTGAACCCTGGGATCCGATCAAATACCTGATTTTAACCATCTTTTCTGATTTTGGAATTATTTTCAACAAATACAATCAGATAAGTCAGAATAATAATTTCACCCGGCGGGAAGCACTGGTATCTGGTTTTTTAAAACTGCTGATGACCCATTTCACCAGGCAAAGGAGTGTTAACTTTTATGCCGATCAGTTATTCATTACCCCAAAATATCTATCACAGGTAACCAGGGAAGTCACCAATAAAACTGCCGGAGAGATTATAGATGAGTTTATTATACGTGAAGCCAAAATTTTGTTAGAATCTCCGTCACAAAACGTTGCAATGGTGACCTCCAGTTTGGGCTTTAGTGACCAGTCTTTCTTCGGAAAATTTTTCAAGCGACATACCGGGCTTTCCCCATCCTCCTACCGGTCAAAATCAAAAATACCTCATAATCAACCATTTTAATGGTATTTTTTTGATTGAGGAGTAACGTGGATTATTTTTCACAATCGATACATTTTAATCACTAAACACTAACAATAAGAGTTTTTGACCAATTTCCCTAACATTCAAACCTGTTAGGTTTTAGGTATCAGCAGCATATTTGCAGACAAATTTAAAGCAATGCAAACAACAGCTAAAAATACCACATTTAGGAACAGGCTTTTCCAATTGGCACTCGCAATTGTTACAACGGTAACATTTGCCGCTTGCGGAAGTAAAAAAACAGAGAAAGCACAGGAAGAAGTCCCTGTCCCGGTTGAAGTCAAAATGATTTCAAATGCAGCAGAAACCAAAAAACTCTCCTATTCCGGAACGATAGATCCAGACAATACCGCACAGATAGGTTTTGCAGTACCAGGTGTGGTGAGCAATATAACCGTTCAGGAAGGGCAGCATGTTAATAAAGGCCAGTTACTGGCCACCATAGATGCTACTGAATATACCAATTCAGTAGCCATCGCAAATGCAGCACTGGAACAGGCTCAGGATATGTTTAACCGGCTGGAAGGATTATACAAAAAAGGGAGTTTGCCTGAAAAGGATTTTATAGACATAAAGACCAAACTGGCCCAGGCTAAAGCCAGCAAAAATATCAATTCCAAAAAGGTATCAGACAGCAGATTGTATGCTCCGATTTCTGGTATAGTTAGTTCCAAATCGGTAGAAAGGGGAAGTACAGCAGCTCCAGGGATTGTGGCCTTTACCATTATTAAGACAGACCAGGTTTATGCACGGATATCGGTTCCGGAAAGCGAAGTAGGAGAAATGAAAAAATCGCTTAAGGTTACTGTCGAAGTACCTACCCTAAACAAGAGTTTTAACGGTGTGATTTCTATTGTTAATCCACAGGCAGATGCTGTTTCTAAAACCTATATCGTTAAAATCAGTTTAGACAATCCCAGTGGTATTCTATTACCGGGTATGATTACTAATGTGAACATCAATACCGGTGAAAAAATAAATGCGGTTATTGTACCCACTTCGGCCATTGTTCGGGATGCGGATGGCATTACCTATGTATTTATTGCTTCAGAAAACAAAAAGGCCGTAAGAAAAAGGGTAACTACCGGAAATCTTAGTGGAAGTAATGAAGTGACCATTACCGATGGACTTACAGCAGGCAATAACTTGATTGTTGCCGGGCAATCTAACCTAAAAGAAGGTACGGCAGTATCGTTTTAGTCCACGCCTGGTAAATACACACAATATCAATCTTATTCTTAATGAAAAAACGAAATATAAATTTCATAGAAGCTGCTATGAAATATAAACAGGTGACTTTTGTTATCACTGGAATGTTGCTACTGCTCGGACTGTATTCACTGCTGAATATGCCACGTTCCGAAGACCCTAAAATAGACCCACCGGTAGCCATGGTTTATGCATTTTATCCTGGCGCCAACGAGTTGCAGATGGAGAAGCAGGTTACCGATAAACTGGAACAATATCTTTTCTCTTTCGAGGAAGTAGATAAGGCAAAAACAAAATCGCAAACCAAAGACGGGAGTGTTTTTGTAACCGTACAGCTGAATGCCAATGTAAAAGACCGTAAAAAATTCTGGGCAACCCTGCAGCATGGGCTAAATACCGTTCTGCATGCCAATATCCCCTCTTCCGTAATGGGACCTGTTGTAAACAGCAACTTTGGGGATGTGACTGCGCAAATTATTGCCATCTCTTCCGCATCAAGAAGTTATGCCGAACTGGAAGCTTACGTAGACCAGATGGAAGATGTATTGAAAACGATTCCCGAAGTTTCCAAAATCAACCGCTCAGGCGGACAGAAGCAGCAGATTTATGTTACGGTAGACGACAAAAAACTGAATCAGTATGGGTTTGATCTGTCAACAATTGTAAGAACGCTCCAAAGTCAGAACGTAACCGGCTATTCAGGGGAAATGACTATAAACTCCAATACCATCCCCATTTTCACCAACAGCCAGTATAAAACTGAGGCAGATATTGCAAATCAGATTATTTATACCACGCCGCAGGGAACTGTGGTAAGGCTTAAAGATATAGCCGAAATAAAACGTCGTTATGAAGAGGAATCATCCTTTATCAGAATAGGGAACAATAAAGTAATGCTCGTTACAACGGAAATGCAGCCAGGCAATAACATTGTAGCATTTGGGAAAAAGGTAGACGAAAAATTAGCCCAGTTTAAAAAAACACTGCCGGGCGATGTTAAATTTGATACGATAGTTGATCAGCCTAAAGTTGTTGATGAAAGTATTAGTCATTTTATGGTCGAGTTTGGCCTGGCTATCCTTTCTGTAATCATCGTTGTGATGCTATTGCTGCCTATCAGGGTTGCAGCAGTTTCTTCTGTTGCTGCTCCAATTGCTATCCTGATCACCTTTGGGATCATGTACATCATGGGCGTTGAGCTTCATCAGGTATCTCTCGCCGCATTGATTATCGTTTTGGGGATGGTTGTGGATAATGCCATAGTAGTGGTAGACAACTATGTAGAAAAACTGGATGAAGGCATTACCCCCTGGACAGCCGCATGGCAGGCAGCAAAACAATTAAGCGTACCCATTTTTACGGCTACGCTGGCCATTATTTTCGCCTTTGCACCATTGGCCATTTTCATGAACGGGATCACTAAAGATTTTATGGCCTCATTACCCATTACGGTAGCAATCGCGCTCATCACATCGATGCTGGTGGCATTGCTGCTTACACCCTACATGTCGTATGTTTTTATCAAAAAAGGACTTAAACACCAGGTAAGCGACAGGCCACCGAAAATATCACTATTGGATAGATTGCAGAACGTATTCAATGCTGGCGCAGAGTTCTGCTTTCGCTGGCCGAAATCTACCATGGCGGCAGCGGTGGTTGCAGTATTACTTTCATTTGTAACCGCAGGACAGGTAAGCCAGGAGTTTTTTCCTACCAGCGAACGCAACCAGTTCAATATCGAAGTATGGATGCCCAATGGTACCGCTCTTGCCAAAACAGAAAAAACTGTTCGTGGGATAGAAGCCATCCTCACGAAGGATAAACGCGTTGTAAGTACTGCGAGTTTTGTGGGTACCAGTTCTCCCCGCTTCCAGAGCTCCTACGCTCCTGAAATTCCACGCAGAAATTTTGCACAGATTTTTATCACTACCGAAAGTGCAAAGGCAACAGATGAAATTGTGCATGAATACCGCAAAAAATTTGAAGGGTTTGTTAAGGATGGTTATGTCCGCTTCAGACAGCTCAGTTTTCAGGAGGGATCACCAATTGCCATTCGCGTAATTGGCACCGATCTGAACAATCAGAAACGCATTGCGACGCAGATAGAAAATATTCTTAAGCAGGCAAAGGGAACCAACTGGGTACATCGCGATTATGAGGATGACTACCTGGGCGCTGACCTGGAAATAAAAGAAGATGTTGCTGCGCGGTTGGGCATTCAGAACCAGGCCATTACACAAACATTGGGCGCCGGCCTTAAAGGCTTTGCCGTTTCACAGCTTTGGGAAGGTAATAAACCTGTTGATATATTCCTCAGGCTTGACAGCAATAACCGCAAAGATTTCAACGTGTTAGGAAATATCCACCTGAGCACGGTTTACGGAACAAAAGTACCATTAAAAGAGGTAGCTGAACTGAAACCTTCCTGGCACACCGGTGTAATTGCGCATCGTAATGGTATACGTACTTTAACCGTACTTTCAGAAGCACAGAACGGCATCAGGTCATCTGAGATCCTAAAAACGGTAAGGCCCGCAATTGATCAGCTTAAGCTACCCGAAGGCATTACCCTACAATATGGCGGCGATGCAGAATCAAGCAGCGAAAACCAACCTGGAATGATGACTGCGCTCGGCGTGAGTTTGGTACTCATATTTATTACCCTGCTGTTTCAGTTTAAAAGCTTTGGAAAAAGTCTTATTATCCTGGCCACATTCCCTTTGAGTTTACTTGGAGCTTTTCTCGGTTTGTACGTAACGGGCAACCCGATGGGCATGACCGCCTTTATGGGAATCATCAGTTTGATCGGTATCGTAGTAAGAAACGGGATTATCCTGGTTGATTATGCCGACGAACTGGTAACAGACCACGGATATACCATAAGAGCCGCCGCACTGGCATCTGCAAAACGACGTATGCGTCCAATATTCTTAACATCGGCCGCTGCAGCTGTTGGTGTAGTGCCTATGATTGCCGGAAAATCGCCGCTTTGGGCACCTCTGGGCAGCGTGTTGGCATTTGGTCTGATTGTATCGATGATACTTACACTTTTTGTTGTTCCGGTGCTTTACTACCGCTTTATCAAACCCGGGCTGCCCGTTAATGACCAGTCAGATTCGGAAGCTGATATCCAATATAAGCCATCACATACACACTCATAAAACAAACCTGATTTTGCCCTATTGGAAAGTTTAACCTCCGAGAGCTTAATCAAAGGTTACTAAAAATAAACGTATGAATCTTAGAGTCGCAATTACTGCAATTATGCTATTTGCAGTACAGCAAACATACAGCCAGGATAAAAAGTATTCACTTTTGGAATGCAGGAAGCTGGCTATTGAACAGAACAAAAGAATGAAAGCTGCTCAATTTGACATCGACGCTGCAAAAGCGCAATCGCAGTCTGTTATTGCCGGTGCAAAACCTGCAATTGACGGCTCTGCTATGGGTGTTCATCTGGGCAAACCCATTGGAGGTGCATTAAATGGGGCAATACCTGATTTTTTTGGGAGTACCACCTTAACAGGAAGCATTCCCATTTATACCGGTGGAAAACTTCAGAACGGTAAGGCAGCAGCTGCCAAGGGTGTCGAAATCAGTGAAACACAGAAAATACTCATCGCATCAGAGGTAGAACTAAACGTAGATAAAGCGTATTGGCAGGTAGCTCAGGTAAAGGAAAAAATTAAAGTCGCCAATCAATACCGGAATATGCTACTGGCACTGGAGAAAGACCTTAAAAATGCTTTCAACGCAGGCCTGATCTATAAAAACGATCTGCTAAGGGTTCAGGTAAACCTAAATGAGGCTAACCTCAATATCCAAAAGGCGGAAGACGGCCTGCTTTTGGCTAAGTTAAGTCTTGCACAGGTTATCGGCTTCGCCGGACAATCTGATTTTAGTATTGCAGACTCATTGACTGGAAATTTTGAGGAACTTAAAAATCCGGCTGTATTGTCATCAGTGGCCGGCAGACCTGAGCTGCTCATCATGAAAAAGTCGATTGAAGCTGAAGAATTCCAGAAAAAAATTCTTCAGGGCGACAGGCGGCCATCTTTCGGGTTATCTGTTAGTGGCATTACCTCTGTGGGTAAAGGCGTCAATATCAAAGATGGGTCTAATTTTATGGGATCATATTATGCTTTAGCCAATATTAGTATCCCTGTTTTTGACTGGGGCAGAAAGAGCAATAAGGTTAAGGAGCAGGCCTTTAAGATTGCCTCACAGCAACAACAGCTCGAAGAAGCCCGGGAAATGGTAAACCTGGAAATACAGTCAGCGTACCTTCAGTTAAACCAGGCCTCAAAAAAAATAAAACTATCGGATTTATCCCTGAAACAGGCTTCAGAAAACCTGCGGATTACCCAGGATAGGTTTAAGGCAGGAACAGTAATTGGAAAGGATGTATCCGAGGCACAGGCGATTTGGCAGCAGGCCTATAATGAAACCATCGATGCCAGGATAGAATACAGAATTAATGAAGCCATACTTAAAAAAGCAATTGGCGAATCAGCACAGTAAGAAAAGGCTGTTAAGAGATCTATCAATAGCATATTTAACATCGCTTATTACCAATTGCTAAACCAAAAATATAAAAATAGCTGAGTCGAATTTGATTGAAATGGACTGCAATCTTATCAAAAATTCAATGCTGAGTAGAACAGTTAATCTTAACAAGATCTTAATTAACTAAATGATGCAAAGCCCTGCATTTACATTTCATGCTAATCCAACAATCGACCGGTTAATTCTGAGTGATTTTTCATTCAGGCCACTCGAAAACTATTTAAAAAAATTAAACAGCTCTTCTCCGGTCAGAACGAAGATGATCGATGAACTGATTAAAACGCTGCAACCATATTTACCTGGCGACGGGGATAGTTTATCCTTGCTGCCAGGCCCTGACGACCAATCCTTATTTGATTTAATTAATCTGGCATTGAGTCCATTATTTGCCGGGGAAAATAATTGTTTTTTAGCAATAACCTCTCCATTGCCAGGGAAAATACATTATTGCACAGCCGCATTTAATGATCTTTTTAAAAATGGTATGGCAAAGGCAAAAAGCATTGGTGGTATAGATCCGGAAGTAAATTTGTTAAATGAATATAAGAACTATATCTACCGCCTGATTTTAAGCCAATGTTATCACTTTTCCTTTCAGATACTGGAACCAGGACATTACACCTATACTAACCCTGAAACCGGGCTGGAAGAATATTACAAGGTAAATATCGATACCAGATTTGTACAGGTTGTGGTTACAGGTGAGTTGCCTGATGTTACGATGGATAGTATTATCAATGCCGGCCCTGCCCGCATAGACCCATTAATAACACTGGAAAAGATTTTACCATTGCACTTTTTTAAGCTCTCAGGCTTTGCCGTAATTACGCTGGAAAATATTACTGATGCCTTCGCAATTGATCAAATCAGAAACGAACTTGTAAACCATGAAAACGAGAAGCACATCTACCAGCAGGTGATTAAAAGTTTAAGTGTCCTCTCCGGCAACAATGCTGTTCATTTTAGCTTAAAACCTTTAGCCAGATTAAACAATGAAAAAATTGTGGATATCAACCCTGAAATACACAGTTTCATGATGGATTTAGCCGAACAATTTGATGACGAAATATTGCTTCAATCATTGGTCAGGGGATACGAGGACAATCCGCTTACGTATTACTTTTCTTCAGCCAATAATGCCGGACACAATTTAGAAATTCCGATTCATGATCTTTTGGAATCGAAAAAAGTTAAAGTTTATGCTTGTTTGCCGTTACTTTTCAAACAAAAGGTTGTTGGCATTTTGGAAATATATGCTTTCAAAGAGGTATTATTTTTTGAAAACATCCTGGCGAAAATAGCAGTAGCATTGCCTTTACTCAGCCAGTTAACAAAAAATAGTGCCGATCACTTTTCAGATCAGATCAATGATGTTGTGCGGCAACACTTCACTGTTCTGCAACCGGCCGTCCTGTGGAAATTCCATCTTGCGGCCTGGAATTACCTGCAAAAAGAGCAGAAAAAGGAAGCTGGTGCCGCCATAGAATCTATCACATTTGATGACGTTTATGCTATTTATGGCGCAATTGACATCAAAGATTCTACACTAAAGCGTAATGATGCACTATTGAAGGACATTCATAACATGCTGGATGAATCCATAAGCATATCAGACAAGTTGATTATTGCCGGGTATCCTGCTGAAAAGATCAAAACATCATGTGTTAAATTCAAATCCAGATACCAGCATGCGGTTACCTTAAAGGACGAAATAGCTATTTTAACCTTTCTGCGCCTTTATTTGAAACCACTTTTAATGCCCCTTGCGGAGCAAGAGCCAGATTATCTGGCTTATGCTAATGCTTATCTGGAACAGGTTGGTAATGGAAATGGCGCAAGCCATGTTAACCGTAACATTTTAGAGCAAAAAATCGGGCAGTTAAATGAAGATATAACGGGATTTATGGCCGGGATGATCGAGGATTTGCAGAAGCTACATCCTGGCTACATTAAGACATTTAGAACCGACGGAATTGAAAGTGATATTTACATCGGTCAATCCATTACACCAAGGTCAAAATTAGATGGCGGTAAAATCCGGGCATATCGGGCTTTGCAACTTCGTTATATGGCATTAGTTGGGAAGTATACTACTCAAAAGTCATTATTATCCCCATTTGCGCTAACCACTACACAACTCATCTTTGCACCTGGCACCCCCATTACCATTACTTTCCGTAATGATGAAAAGCGGTTTGATGTGGAAGGAGCAGATAATATCAATTATGAAATAATTAAAAAGCGAATCGATAAGATATGCATTAAAGGAAAAACCGAAAGGTTGAATCAACCCGGTAAAATAGCTATTGTATATCAGGATGATGACATTAAAATGGAGTATTTGCATCTCATAAGCATATTACAGGAAGAAGGGATCTTGCATGGGAATGTAGAGGTTTTACACCTGGAAGATTTGAAAGATGTTTTTGGTTTAATGGCGATCCGGGTAGAGATTTAAAATATAGTGGCAAAGGAAATCGATTAAGGGCATACAGACGGCATAAATAAGATGAAACTTTTTCACCTAATCAATTATGCTAAAATCCCAAACAGCCGTTTATTGCCCTTTTTACCCGGCTGCTCCGACACAGCTATACACCAACAATACCTTACGGTAACTTTCTCCTTACCTCTTATTGAGTTATTGTTAACCCGCCAAGCTAAAGCGAGGCAAATCTTTGACCTACCTGACCTACACCAGGGCTACAACTCAACCGAAGTTAGGGTGAAGTTGAGTGCAAGCAGGTACGAAGCAGACCTGGCCGGAAGGCGGCCGAAACGTGGGGTAAATGTGGCGTGAAGGTGGAGTTGGAATATTTTTTTTTGGATTTTTAATCAAATGGATTGATTTGGGTCATCATCCTTTTGATTATCCTAATAACCTAAGTTCGATTAATATTTGAATCATAATGAGTGTTTACAGCCGATTTACCTCACACGATCGTCATGCTGATCCGATAGCTATCTGATTTATTTCAGCATCTTTCCTGCTAAACCGCCTTGCTATAAAGGCCCTGAAACAAGTTCAGGGTGACGACCGTTCATGCAGGGCGCCAAATAACCCAAATTAAAGCAAATTATTAATCGAAATCAAGTTAATATACGAAAATTACGGCTTTTTGGAATGGCATATTTAGAGTTGTCAACTTTCTAGCAAAAGGCTATTAAAGTTGACAACTCTTTTAGGCAAAAATATAGTTAAACCGCCTTGCTATAAAGCCCCTGAAACAAGTTTAGGGTGACGACCGTTCATGCAGGGCGCCAAATAACCCAAATTAAAGCAAATTATTAATCGAAATCAAGTTAATATACGAAAATTATGGCTTTTTGGAATGGAATATTCAGAGTTGTCAACTTTCTAGCAAAAGGCTATTAAAGTTGACAACTCTTTTAGGCAAAAATATAACTGATGCTTTTTTAACTGCTATAGGTTTTGCATGAGGGATAGTAGTGGAAATTCTTTTTACACCCCTTTTTCAATAAGCATGAAAAAAGTATTTTGAAAAAAATTGTCTCGTCCTTTTCTCATAATAAGCTTTATATGGCTCTTCATACGTATGGTGCTGCCCCGGAAGCATCAGAAGTTCAAAATCTTTATCTGCCAGAATCAACGCATTAACCATACGCATCGTCGATGCCGGGTTCACATTTTCATCAGACTCTGCTGCAACAAGCAGCAAAGGTCCTTTGATGTTCTTTGCAAGGCTTTGATTTAAATCGTATGGCTTATCAAAACCCTGATAACTTTCTCCCCAGGTACGGTTATATAAAGTGTTGTCGTGATTACCGGAAGATGAAACTGCGGCTTTATAAAAATCAGGATAAGTTCCCAATGCAGCTACAGCCATCATACCCCCGCCAGAATGTCCATAGATACCAATCTTGTCCATGTCCATGAAAGCATACCGTTTGCCTAATTGTTCCAAACCATACTTATCATCCTCCAGTGCATAATCCCTGATATTCCCATACCCATACTTGTAATAAGCGGCATTGCGGTAAGGTGAACCCCCACGGTGTCCCATTACCACCACCACAAAGCCATCCTGCGCCAGTTCGGTATTGTTGTAACGATCTATCAGCGTAAACTCTGTCCATACTGTTTCTGTAAAAGGGCCGGGATAAACCTGAGAGATGACCGGATACTTTTTGTTCGGATCAAAATTAAAGGGTTTCCACATCAAACCATAGAGATCCGTCACCCCGTCCTTTGCCTTTACGGTAAAAGGTTCAGCTGGTTTCCAACCGTAAGCGTAAAGCTTAGTTAGGTCCGGATTCAAAACCTCGAGCATTTTCATGCCTTCATTGTCCCTCACCACAGCTTTAGGTTTTAGATCAATCCTGGAATAATTATCAACAAAATACTGAAGATCTGGAGACATAAATACCGAATGGGTTACATTTTCGGGGCTTAATAACACCTGCTTTTTGCCTCCAAAATCTGCCTTATATAAAAAAGCATAATACGGATTCCGGTCTTTTTCCTTACCGTAGCCATAGAAATACAGCTCCTGCTTTAGCGTATCTGTCGCCACGATTTTCCCGGCAGTCCAGTTGCCGCTGGTTATGGCATGTTGCAGTTCACCAGCACCGTTGTAAAGGTAATAGTGCCCCCAACCAGACCGGTCAGACCACCAGATGATGTTTTTTCCCGATTGAAGAATACTTACATTGAAAAGATCTTCATTAATAAATGGCTTACTAACCTCACGGATAATAGAACGGACTTTTCCGGTATGCAGGTTAACCGCACATAAATCCACCTCGTCCCGGGTCCGCTTCCGGCGCAGGAGAAAAATTTCATCCTTTAAACCACTTGCCCTCACCACCGAAACTTCCTGATCGGGCCATAGTCCTATGTCTATTTTTTGCAAACGCTGCTCCGCTACATCGCCAATAAAAAAATCATATTGCACAACTTCTTTGTCTCCGGGCAGTTCGTAAACATAGGTATTTACATAAGGCCTGGGCGACATCAGGGAATTGGTTACCGTCATTGTTCCTACCTTTCTGTTATCCTTACGCAATACATAGAAATGCTTCGAATCAGGCAGCCAATACGCATCAGTGGGCGTATTGGTCTCCGCAAAGTTATCCGTTCCATTGATCGAGAAAGAGAAATTCTCCACGCCATCACTCGTCAATACCTTTTCTGTACTGTCGGCTATTCTTTTCAGGTAAAGATTGTGGTGCCTCGCATACAACAACCATTGTTTATCAGGCGAAAGATCTCCAATATGGTATACAGGCGTTTCCAGCTTTGTTGTAGCGCGTTTATTTAGCTTTTTTGTCAGGTAATTATAATCATAGGTTTGATCATGATAACCGACCTCAACCGTCCGGCCATCGGCTGAAAAATCAGTCTGATACCGGATCTTCGATACCTCTACCGGCTGTCCAAGTATGCTGTACAGGCTTTTCTCAATGCTGACTTTGTCAAATAAGAGCTGCTTCGTTTTTTTGGCAGGATCAACCAGGTAGTAATTGCTGAGAGACTGGTTTCCTCCTTCCGGAGGATTGTCGATCATCCAGAATTTCCCGGTGCCTTTGATAAAAAACGGAATCACCTGCATCGTCCCGACCTGCTTTAGCAAATTAGCGGGACTAAAATGCCCCACCGTATCCACCAGCTTTTGTTGAGCAAAGGCCGGCAGATAGATGGAGACACTGCAGAGCGCAATAAATACATATTTCTTAAATTGGAACATATTTATCTTAATAATTCTGGTATATTTTTGCAGTAGAAATGATAAAAGGATCTTTCGAAGTACGGATAATCTTATCAGAAATCTCTTTCATCCTTGGCAGCTTCTTAAATTTCGATACGCTATATCCTGACCAAAAATCATAAGCAATCCGCTGGTTTTGCGGACTGAAATCCTGAATGTGATCAGCGAGGATATTCGATACCTTCAGCCAGTTTTTTTCTCCCGCAGCTTCTGCCATATTCATCATCAGGATCAACTGATCTTTGTCTTTTAAATTTGTTGCTAAGAGCTGTTTACGGTAATGTGCAAATTCAGCTTTTACATAAGGAAATTCTTTAAAATAAAAACCGTTTAAAGTATAACCGGCTACCTTTCTGAACATATCTCCCATTCGCTTTTCTACAGTATCTTTCCCATTGTGTTTCACAAAGGCCTTCCAGTTGCTGGCCAGATAATCAAAGTTTTTGCTGTGTACATTAGACAAGTACATGTCATACCGGTTGGCACCGAAAAGAAACCAGTTTTCGGGCATCACTTTCTCCTGGTCTGTAAGGCTGTTGAAATAAGTAGTGGCAATTTCCTTCGCAGGATTGATCTCCATCATATTGATCTTCTCTTTGATGTAATCCCTGATGAAGGCATGATCCCTGTTGCCGGCTGCATATTCCCTGTTCATCCTGGCTATTTTGTTTTCAGGATTTATCCCTTCTTTCACCTTTGATATGAATTCATTTGCATCCATTGCACCCACAAACTTATAAACCAGATCACCGTTACCATTCAGGAGCAAAAACGAGGGAAACGCACCCACTTTATAGGTTTTCAAAGCAGGAATGCCATCTCCCTTTTCCATATCCAGGCCCACATTTACGAAATTCTGATTAAAAAAGTCGGCCACAGAATCAATTGTAAAAATGTTCTTCGCCATGTGTTTACAGGGTACGCACCACTCGGTAAAGCAATCAACAAAAACCAATTTATTACTTGCCTTTGCTTTATCCAGAGCCAACTGCAGACTTCCTTTTTCAAAAGTAATCGCTCTATTTTGCGCATAGACTGATGCACCTGTCAGGAACAAAAGGAATAAGAATATTTTTTTCATTTCTAGCCTTTCTTTTGGTTTATTCCTTTTTCAACTTTTTCTCTGAGCATCTGATAAAGTGCTTTCGCTTTTGGATCCTGGTGTTGTTCAGATAGTTCCTTAATATGTTTCATTGTCCTGACGAAATAAAAATGAATAACTTCACTGGAATCACTTAAGCCCGCAGCAAAATTATTCTTTACTGTTGCATCAGCCAGGTCGAATATGAACTTACTCTGCATCAATTTAGTATGTTCATTCAGTGGATTCACCGAGTCAAAATCTTTGAACACATAACTATCCAAGTCTTCAAAAAGATCAAGACTGGTATAGGCTTGATTTCCCATCTCATGCTCTGCTTTAATCAGATTGTTCAGTACTTCAGGACTAATTAATTTGCGCAATAAATCTTGCATGCTATTTTGCATTTTGGTATCTTCAGATTCATTGTTCTCCAGGTTCATTCTTTTGTTCTGCATCCAGGAAGGAACTCCGCTGAAAAACCAGTTATTCAATAAGGCCATTGCCTTTTTCTGATCTTTCTTAGTGGTATATACTACAGGTATTTCATTATAATTCCGCAATACCGGGCGTAAGGATGTCCCTCCGATATAGCTCGCCACGTTGTCTGTATACAGTTGGAAATTTTTCTGATAGGCGGAAGAAAGCAATTTGAATTTTCTCCAGTCATCATCGCCGCCTTTCATCTCCGCAGAAACCTTTTCTACTTGCGGATAAAAGCGCATTAAGTTATTCATTGCCAGTTCTGCAGCTTCCAGCTGATCAGAAGAAACATCGCCTCTACGGGTAAAGGGATCACTTTTATTTTCCTCCAGGAACATTAGTGCAGCGTTAGAAGGTTTCAGGGAAGCCAGGCTTTTCTTTTCGGCATTACGATCGGCAAATACGCGATATGCCCAACCAATAGCCAGCTCATCATAAGCGGAAACCCTGGGCATTAAATCTGTTACCGCAACATCATCTTCAGGCTGAACCAGAAAGTTAAACTGTGTATCATCAGTTACAGATGAAGAGAAACTGTGCTGCTTTAACCAATTACCAGAACGGAGTTGAGCAGGCGTATAAGCTGCACTTCCATGCAGATTGGGCACCATTCCTAAAACCTCTCCCATGGCCTGGGCAACTTTCCACCGCATCATTTCCCCACGCACTTCAGGGTTATACAGATCTTTTAAAATCCTAGGGTCTTTCATACTGCACTTGGTAAAATAAGAGGGCAGCAAATCATTCACCATCTGGTCGGAAATGTTCATCTTGGCCGTATAAATTTCCCCTGTACGTGGGTCGCTCAGCAAATTTATTTGCACATCACTAGCGCCACCTCCCCATTTGATCTGGATCTTTCCTGCAGATAGCCAGTTCTCGTTCTCAGTTTTAGCAAGTACCAACACATCCTTAAATCCCGCTTTTTCAAATGCAGCGTTCCACTGGGCAATACCTTGTTTTACATAAGGCAGAAATAAAGCCGGGGTATTCTTGTCAATATAAACTGTAATTGCCTTTGCCGGCGTAACCAATACACCCGCATTGTACTTTTGCTGGTCTGCCGGGCGTACACTAAGGTTCCATTTGGTAATTACCTTAACGTTTCTCATCCCGTATGGATACTTACCAAAATCATTGTAGGCCACGGTAGCAAATCCTATTCTTGGATCAGACTCACGGACTTTCATTTTTGAGACAGGAAGGCGCTGGAGACCCAGATTGAGTACAAAAGCAACAGCCTTATCTACAGCTTTGCTCCCATTTACGCTGTTTCCGGGAACTGTTTGTGTACGTAATACGGAAAATACCACCCCCTCTCCCGAAGCTTTTACTTCCTGTACACCGGAACGGGCAGGATCAGAACTACTCAAGTCACTAAAATCCTTGAAAGAAAATAAATTGCCACCTTCTATCAATTCGTGGGTCAGCTCAATGATATAACTTTTCTTGTCTTTTCCTCTGGCCACTACGGGAATCACATAACTTACCGGATTGAGGTTAGATTTTTGCACCAACTCTTCAAAACCCTGATTGAAGTCGGCCGAGGTTTCTTCTTTATAAACTTCTTTGGTTACATTGAGCACATTTCCGTTTCCTACACCAAAACGGATTACGCCAGATGATTGGGCAATATTGTTGGCATAACCACGGGCAATGTCGCCAATGACCAGAAGATCGGTATTTAACGTGCTGGCTGGGATCTCCAGGAAATAATTGGAACCATCCTGGTATACGGTAAATAAACCAGGCGTCACTTTCATCTGTTTTTTATAGAATTTTTCAAAAGGTGTTGGTTCATCCAGCGGTAGCGCCTTCGCCTGAAGGCTCAGCACTACTGCAAAAAGGATTGATAAGATATACTTCATTTCTATGTTTAATTATTTTATACTAAATTATCTACTCAGGTAAGCTGCATCATTATCTGTACGCCACATTTCAACCATATCTGCTATCGCCATTAAATGGCTTTTAGAAATAAAGTCTTTTTGCTTTTCGGCTGCAGCCCTGCTTTGTTCTTCAATATGCAATACCATTTTGTTCATGGTGAACCATACATCTTTGCTAAAAATTTCGCGGGTATCAACACTCATCAAAAGGCTGGTGATAAACTTGCGCTGAAACATGCGGTTATACCGGGAGATGGGCCGATCCAGATCTTTGAATACGATGTGCTCCAGGTCAGTTAAAAACTCAGCCGCCGGGTAAGTTGCAATGCCGGAAATATTCTCCATGTCAGCCATAGCGTAATATTTCCCCGTCAAACGACCCATTAGCTCGCCATAAGTATCTTCTACATCTGTATCGAAACTGAATCCTGTTCTGGCCATTACATCCTCAGGATAGAGCCATTTGGGTTCAGTAAACATGTACTTAGACAGATAATCCATCGCTTCTTTCTGCTGCGCCCGGCTCACGGGAACATAGCTTGACTTCTCTTCCTCACGCAATGGTTTATCGCTAAAAACGCTCCCTATATTTTTCACTACGTGCTGGAGATAGTTGTGGTAGCGACCTTCTACAGCTCTATACATGGACCGCAACGTTCCATATCCATCATCAGCGGAGCTCCACTGTTCGATGTTCGCCATGATCTTTTTCAGGTTCTCTACCCCAAGTGCATTTGCTTTCATATTGTTATCACCTACATCCTCACTCTGTACCCTTGGATCGTACATATCAGCTTCGTCAGAATAAAAATATTTAGGATCTTTTCTTTTTTCAGAAACCCATGATTTTAACTGATCTGCTATAACACCGGCGTCTTTAGACTGCGGAAAATAACGATACCCCCATTCTATGGCATAATCATCATAAACCCCAACTACTGGCAGCAAATCCTTCGGTTCCATTTTGTCCTGAGGCTGGGCAGCATAATTAAAACGCATATAGTCCATTACAGATGGCCCAAAACCATGCTCCCGTACGTAGTCGCGGTTACGGATGCTATCTACTGAATAGGAAGAACTTCCCGCAAAATTATGACGCAATCCCAGCGTGTGTCCTACCTCATGGGTGATCACATTTCTCAGTAAAGTACCCATTAATGCGGTATTAACAGGGAACTTTCTTGCAGCCGGGTCATTGGCTGCCGACATTGAAAAATACCAGCGTTGCAAGAGCTCCATGATGTTGTGAAACACGGCAATATGAGAGGTGAGAATCTCTCCCGAGCGTGGGTCTACAACCTGTGGACCGTAGGCATTGGGAACCTCTGAAGGCTTGTAAGAAATGTAAGCATACCTTGCATCTTCCATACTGTAGTCAGGATCCTCTTCTTTCGTAGGCGATAGTTTCCCTGTAATGGCATTTTTAAAGCCAATTTTTTCAAAGCTTTTTCTCCAGGCATTCACCCCGTCAATGATGTATGGAACCAGAAAGGCCGGAGTATTCCGGTCGATATAAAAGACGATAGGCTTAGCTGGCTCTACCAGTTCGCCCTTCAGGTACTTTTGCAAATCTTCAGGTTTTGGCTCCACGCGCCACCTGTTGGCCATAACCGTCACCTCGTTTTTCTCCGGATTATCATAGTTCCTTAGCCCGGTAAAAAAGTAACCTACTCTGGTGTCGGCATAGCGCTGTGCCATAGGCACCTCTGGCAGCAAAAACCAGGATGCACCAACCTCCCACATAGTGGGGTTCATTTCGTGGGCCTTTTGCGGTGGCAAAGTCGGATCAGAAGGTGGCATTTGAGGAGGTTCCCCTGCTGCATAACTTTTAACAGAACGAAATACCAGGTTATTATCATAGGCACTTACGCCCAGAATCTTTGATTTCTCCGGCTCAAAAGCGCCGAGCTTCAATTCGGTTGCCGCTCCCTTTAAGGAAAACAGATCACTGTCGCCATTAAACAGATTAGTGACATCAATTAAGGAACTCGAATCGCCAGTAGCCACAATATCAAAAGCCAGCAAAGCGGGTTTCAATTGCAACCTATAGCTGTTAAAATAATAACTGGTTGTATCTGTAGCTTGCACAAAATCCGGATCCACAATGTTGATCTTACCGTTTATCCCTTTGTTGAATCGAATAACCCGGTCGTTGATGGCATCTCCCGCGAAACCATAACGCATCGATGGATTTCGTTTACGCTGGGCAGAGCCTCTAATGATGCTGATACTGGTCAGGATATCTCTTCCCAATAACCTATCTGGTATCTCTAATAGGTATTTATCATCCTGAACATACACGTTGAACATGCCTTTTTGCATTTTCGCTTCTGCCTTAATGAATTTTTTAATGGGTGTTGCGTGCTGATCCTGTGCTTTTGATGCTGTGGAAAACAGCATCAAAAGCAGAATCGGAAAAATGAATTTCATAAATTGCTTGTTTAATTATCTTTTGTATCAGTTTGCTTGTGCTGCATTACCTATGAGTTGCAGGTCTACACTATAATTCTCTTTGAAGTAATTCCTTACCAGGTCATATCTTCGTTTGATTACACCATTGGTATCCTTAGCCGGATTCAGTATTCCCGTAAAAGATGTATCCCAGCTATCAGGCAGCCTGTTCAGGTTGTCTTCGGAAAAGCTAACCATGGCTTGTATGTAGAGGTACCAATCTGAAGTAGCAGTAGGTCCATTGTAATAGGGTGTCAACATCCCTTTCGCATAAGCATCGGCATCACTTGTAGGAGCCATGGTATAATTTGCTGAACCTGAAAATGCAGTTGTAGGAGATGTTTTTTTTGCTTCCGTAATGCTGTTGATCAAATTTAAGTTCACCTTAGCCAGATATAATTTTTTCTCCTCTGGTGTGATGGTCAAAACTTTAGCATTCCCATAGTTTAGCAGTAAATTGTTATAGTTATACCAGGCAGCCACGGATCTTACCCCCTTCACTACTGTAGCGGGGCTAGTAGAAAAGTCAAAGTCATTATAAATAGAATCTACTTCACTGCACAGTAAGATCTTCGAAGGCAAAAATGCTTTCAGGAATTTTTCAGAATAGAAATTCAGGCATTGGCTTTCAAAAAGATCCAGCTGCTGGTTAATGAACGCCTGATCGGCGGCCTTCATTTCAAATCCATCTGTCCAATATTGTCCTTTCTTTATCGCATTTTTGTATTCTGTTGGGGTCCAGTAAGCATCCTTTTCTGAAAATTGGTATAAAAAATAGGTGCCATACTTTTTATAATAATTCAGAATTCTGGTATCATAATCATGATTACCCTGTGGCAGCGTATATCCTTCATTTCCTTCTGTTGGTAACAATGGAGCCTCCTTTTTACTGCAGCCAGACCAAATCACCGACAGTAAAAGCAGGCTTATGGCATTTATCAAATATCTTTTCATGGTTCTCTTCGTTTTGGTTTGATTATCTTGGATTTTGAGCCAGCTTGCCATTTTTCAATGTCGCGGTAAATGGAATAGGCAGGGCATAAATTAAACTACCTGAACGCAAGGTGTAGTCAGTTGTAGTACCGTCAGCATCAATGAAATGATGGGTAATGTTAAGTCCCCACCTTTTGATGTCCATCCAGCGGTGTCCGCTTTCCAAACAAAGCTCACGACGGCGCTCGTCCTGGCAGAATTTAAAAAGGTCATTTGCGTTGGTATAGTTAACAGGTTCATAGGCGACATTTCTTGTGTCATACCTACTGGCACGCAAAGTATTCAGATCTGCGTTTGCTTTCGCTGCCGAACTAACATCTCCATTTAGAAATTTCTTCGCATAGGCCTCCGCCCTATTGAGGTAGACTTCAGCAATTCTGATCCCATCAGTACCGTATTTAGGTATAGAGCCAATTTTCCCGTTGCCCAGTAGATAAGCCGCGTTGTTGGCAGATCCCCGTCTGAAATACCCGAGATACCTCAGGTCTTTCCTGTCATCAGCCTCTGTACTGGTTTCATACAGTGCAGCAAGAGAACCAGAAACCGTGTATGGAGGACGATCATTCCGTTGTTCCGGGAAATAACCATTTGGGGTATTTGGATTAATTCCGTACACCCATACTACCTCCGGACTTACCGTAACGTTGTATATTTGTCCGCTTTGAAAACCATCTGCATTAAAAAATGATTTCATCTGTGTTAGAACGGGTCTTTCAGTCAATACCAGATTTGCGTACTGAATTACTTTATCCATATCCTCCGCCCTTCCCATATAAAGATAGAGCCTGGTTAAAAGACTATAAGCAGCGATATGTCCGACACGAAAAGTCGAGGCTTCTGTAAAATTGGCCTTCAGTAAGCCTGCTGCCTCCAGCAGATCTTTTTCAATCTGTCCGTATACTTCTTTCAACGTATTCCGTACGGGGTATTGGTCGGTAACCACACTATTCAAAATCAGAGGAACGCCGAGGCTCACATTGGGATCAATGCCTGCACCACTATAAGGTTGTCCGTATAACGTTACCAGTTTCAGATAATAGTAAGCACGTAAGAAAAGCACCTGCCCTAACAGCGCGTTCTTCTGCTCATTTGAGCCGGAAACTTTCCCGAGGTTGTCAATAACCGTATTACAACCTTTGATTTTAGTGTAATAAATACTCCAGGAATCAGTACCCAACGAAAGTATGGGGTCGCCATCAAACATCCGGGCATCCCATTTAAATACACGTGTACCATTCTGCAGGTAAGGAAGATAAACATCATCCGGATTCCCATCAAAGGTTCTTCCCAATCCATTCGATTGTATATCATCTGTCAGTAAATCAACATAAGTGTCGGTTAAAATCTGATAGGGATAAGCTTCTCCATTCATCAGGGATTGCAGATCGGCAACCGTCTCTGGCTTAATTTCATCCGGGCTTCTTTCTTCCAGAAACTTTTTACAAGAGGAAAAAGTAAGGGAGCTGAGCAAAAGAAGCAATCCATATATCGTATATTTTATCATGTTTCTATGATTTAAGATTAAAAACTCACGTTAATATTTAGCGTATAAGCCTTTGTGCGTGGCTGCGCACCCGTTGCTACCTCGGCATCACGTCCTCTAAAACCCTTACTATTGACAGAAAAGATGTTGGACGCACTTGCACCGGCGTTAATTGTTCTGCAACCTATTGCTTTAGCCAACTGATCTGGTAAAGAATAGTTGACTGAAAGATTGTTCATACGCAACGTTGAGGCACTCACCACCCTGTCACTGCTATAATTGTACATCTCGTAAAGGGAAACATAACTACCTAAACTGTTTACATCTGAACTCGGTAATGAGATGACAGGTACCCTGCTATCTGGCAATCCGGGTAATAATGCACCGGTACTGCCCGGAACCCACCTGTTTAATAATTCTGCCGACAGATTCTCATACTCGGTAGGCAGCGTAGCGGAAAGCGGATATGCCGGAGACAGGAATTTCTTCCCACCCAATTGCAGGTATACAGAAGTATTCAGGGTTAACTTTTTGTAACGGAAATTCAGCCCGATACTTCCGGTAAAATCCGGATCTAACTTCCCCATATACTTCATATATGCAGTCGGGTCAGCAGATGGGTTTGTTCCTTCAGCCACATTCAGACCAATAACAGGATAGCCATTACTTTGGTTAATTCCCTGAAAATCAAAAGCCCAGAAAGCAGATACAGGGTATCCCGCTTTCGTTAATGTTCCTCCGGCAGCGGTTTGCCAGCTCACATTCTGAATTCCTGTCTTAGTTACTTTATTATAGTTCTTCGCTGAACTTAAGGACATAGAAAAAGTAAAATTCTTCGTGCGGACAGGTACGAAGTTCGTAGAAATCTCCCATCCATTGTTTCTCATTGATCCGCCATTTACCGGCATAGATGGGATTCCATATTCGGCAGGTACGTCTAATAAGGAAATCAAATCCTTTCCCCGTTTGTCGTAATAATCAACTGAAGCCTGAATTTTCCCATCAAAAAGGCTCATATCAACTCCTGCATTGATACTGGAGTTTTTTTCCCACCTCAGATCTGCATAAGGCAATGAACTGATGGCCAGAATTTCCTCACCTGTTAACTCATCCACAGATTCTGTTTCTCTTCCTCTCGGTATTTTGAGTATCAATTCCGGACTTACACTCGTGAGGATGTTCCGCTGGTAACCATAAGAAAGCCTGAAACTGATTTCAGACATCCAATAACTTTTTTCAAACCATTTTTCCCTGGCCATATTCCAGCGGAGGCCCCCAGCCCAAACAGGATTGAAACTCTCATTACTGAATTGACCGAACCGGTTGGACGCATCTGTACGAACGCTAAAACTAGCCACATACTTGTTATCGTAAGAATAGCTTCCGGTAAGGTACAAGCCCATGGTATTTGTTGTCCTATCAATAATACTGCGTATTTGATTCTCCGTTAACAATACGTTTGGAGTAGGAAATTGCGAACCGTAGGTTAGGGGTATTGGGGCGAAAGTATTGCCCCTGCCTTTCATATAGCCATAATTAGTAGAAGAGAAACCCACATACTTCGTACTATTCAGATCCTGACCAAACATCGCAGAAATGGCATGCTTATTATTTAGTAAAGTATTGTACGAGATACTATTCCTCCAGCTCCAGTTCTCATTCCTATTGTTGTCTTCATTATATTCTCCTCCCAAGGGCAATTTAGCGCCCAGGTAAGCAGCTGAATTTGGCTTCGCCGTTCCATATTCGAAAAACCTGAAATTCCGGGTAATGTATTCCGTTTGGTCAGTAGCGTACGAAGTACCCGTAGTACTGCTTGTATTGTAACTGAAAATCGTCTGGAACCTCAGTCCTTTCAGGATATCGTAATTGGCATCAATACTCGTGTTTGCACTAAGTACTTTGCTAATTAAACCCGTCTGGTCGCGTTCATTAATCATATTGTACAAATAGCCACTGTTTGGATTTTTATAAAAGAACGGACTTCCATCCGGATTATAGGCAGGAATTACCCTACTCGCAGTTGAAGCATATCCATAAGGATTCACCAGGTAAAAACCATTCGTAGTCTTTTGAGATCCTGAAAGCCTTGCCGAGATACTTAGTTTAGGACCGACTTTGAAGCTCACACTCATATTACCAGTATATCCTTTACCATCATTTCCGATGGCAGTTCCGTTAGTAGCATTATAGCCAAAGGAGGCATAATACCTTGTATCTGTATTGCCACCTGATACACTTAAGGCATGATTGGTGCTTAGTGGTTTCCTAAACAAAAGATCGAACCAATCCGTGTTCTGGGTTTCCATAGCATGCACCCTGGAATTAAACGCTTCATAACTAATACTTTTGTTCAGGTATTGTGACAGTGCACCGGCATAACCTATTTCTGAGTTCACATAAGCCCCTGTGAGTCCACGGTTGAAGATTTCTCTTGAAACATCGACCCTTTGACTGGAATTCATAAGTTCTAAGGTTTGATAATCTACGCGGTCAGCGACATTTAAGCCGAATGAATAGCTGATGGTAGCTGGCGCATTTTGTCCTTTCTTGGTCGTGATTACGATTACTCCATTTGCTGCACGTACGCCATAAATAGCCGTTGCAGCCGCATCTTTTAATACGGTAATGTCTTCAATATCGCTCGGATTTAACCAGGAAATCGAATTTCCAACAAAGTCGCGGATGTAATCGAAATTATCCCTGGTAATTGTACCAACGCTATTCAGCACATCGGCTTTGAAGGGGAGCGGGTCTTCCTGTATCACGCCATCAACTACCCATACCGGCTCCTGCGTACCCAAAAGCGTAGAAGTACCGCGAACCCTGGTTTTCTGGCGTGCTCCGATCAATCCGCTTGTATTGGTAACAACGACACCAGGAAGCTTACCTTGTAGCGCCTGTTCTATAGTGGTAAAACCATTCAGATACAAATCTTTTGCATTTATTGAACTTGATGCCCCGGTCATGCTATTTTTCTGTAAGATCTGGTAACCGGTATTAACTACCACCTCCTGCAACTCCACAGTTTTCTCTTTCATCACAACCTGAACGTTGGTTTTTCCGTTCAATTTCAACTCAAAGGTTTCCTTAGTAAGATAACTGAATATGAGCGTTGCATCTTCATCCAGATTGGGCAGGATAAAACTTCCGACCCGGTTGGTACTGGTGGCCTTATCGGTACCCTTCACCCGGACCGTCACACCGGGCAGGACATTTCCATAAGTGTCGGTTACCTGACCTGTCACTGTAATGGTATTGAAAAAAGCGGCGATCTTGTCTATTGCAGATTTCTCTTTTTCCTTCACAATGATGGTCTTTTCATTCAGGGTATATTCAAAAGGCTGGTCTGCAAAACAAAGTTTTAGCGTTTGGTCTATAGAGGCATTGCTCACGCGAATGTTCACGGGATTTGCCTTCTTCATCAGTTTAATATCGAATACGAAATCGTAGCCGCTCTGCTTTCGTATCTCTATAAATACACGTTCGAGGGGCACGTTATTTTGATTCAGGGTAATCCGTTGGGCGTAGGTAGCTGCGCTAACCTGCATAATGGCAGTGATTAATAATACGGTGGTTATGCGCATAATCAGCAGAAATTTATGTATCCAACCGGAATGCATACCGGTTCTTGTGGTATAAAATTTATACATTTGTTTGTGGTTTGTTCAGTTGATATGTTCAGAAATTTGTTGGCAAAGGCAGACCATAATAATTAAGCCAGAGGTGTTAGCGCACTTCTGGCCTTTTCAGTTAAGGCCTGTGAAAGAAGTAGAGTTATCTCATCACAGTCACCCTCCTCCCTTCCACTTTAAAATGGACCTTACCTGTTAATTCCATTACTTTTAAAACTGCGACAAGGCTTTTATCGCGTGATACCAAGCCGCCAAGGGTCAGGTCGCCGGGTGCGGTTTCATCAAAAACAATTTCCACATCATACCAGCGCGCAATCTTTCTCATGGTCGACTGAAAGTCTTCAGCTTTCAAATTTATTTCAGCACGCTGCCAGTCGGTAGCAGCCATAACATCTACTTCCTCCAGTTTCAGCTTCCCCTGATCCAGCTGAGATTGCTGACCAGGTTTCAACACGGCATTGCTGCCTTCGGAATTGCTAACTTTAACTGATCCTTGGAGCAAGGTGGTTTTTACAGACTGCTCATCGGGATAAGCTTTGAGGTTAAAATGGGTACCCAATACACGCAACAATTGCTTGCCGCTCTGCACATAAAAAGGCTGCCCATCACGATGAGACACCTCAAAATAGCCTTCACCGGTCAAAGTCACCCACCGTTCAGCAGCACCAGTAAAACTAGTTGGAAAGCGAAGTGATGAAGCCGCATTCAGGTAAACATGCGTACCATCGGCAAGGATGACCTCGTATTTGCCACCTTTAGGTGTAGTAATGGTGTTGTAGCCATTGCCTGAAGCACCTTTAGCCAGTTCATAACGCAATTGACCTTTTGCAGTCTTGCTAATGCGAAATCCTGGCGCCGGGCTGATCGTACCTACCATCGAATCTGTTAATGCAATTCGTTTACCATCGGCCAGGGTTAAGTAGGCTTTATCGCCTCCAGCCGGGATATCATTTTTATAGGTTGAAGTATAAGTACCGAAAATATTCAGGCGCTCCTTGCCGTAATACAACAGTAGCGATAGGAACAGCAAGGCCGCAGCCGACCAGTACCGCATGCTGGTTGTAAAGAAAGATCTGCGTTTTGCTATTGGATTGATTACATTTACCTGCATCGATTCATCTAACTTCGAAAGGATGGCCTGTACCTGAGGAAGAGCGACATCACGTTCGTCATCTTTTTCCAGTTCACTTCTGATCATTTGGACCAATTCCGCATTTGGCTCATCATCCTCAAAATGATGCAACAATTCCTGCAACTCCTGCGGATTACAGGCATTGTTAAGGTATTTTTGATAAAGTTTGGTGATATGGTTAAAATTTTTCAAGATCTCTTTTTAACCAATACGCTTGAAAAGGAAAAAGTACTTAGTCTGAAATGAAAAAAAATCAATAATTAATTTTTAATCCCTATAATTGAAGAACTATTATCCTCTAAGGTGACTATTCCGGCATCAAAATGATAACCAAAGGCAACTAAAATGAAAAACAATGAGCTTACAGAGGGAGAACTCAGCCTTTTATTAAAGAAAGGAGACAAAAATGCCTTTGCCCAGCTTTATGAACGCTATAAAAAGCCACTAACCGCTAACTTATTCAAATTACTCAAATCAGAAGCACTCACTTTAGATCTGCTTCAGGATCTTTTCCTGAAAATATGGGAAAACCGCGAAAAGATTGATCCTGAAAAATCATTTCGGGCCTATCTCTTCCGTATCGCCGAGCACATGGTCTACGATTATTACCGTAAAGCAGCCCGCGACACCAAAATGCAACTCAACATCATCCAAACCAGCACAGAACTCTATTCCTATATTGAAGAAGATTTGCTGATTAAAGAAAATTCTGACTTGCTCAGGGCAGCTGTGGCAATGATGCCACCACAGCGCCGACAAGTATTTACTTTATGCAAACTGGAAGGTAAATCCTATAAAGAAGTAGAGCAGATTATGGGCATTGGTCCAAAAACGATAAACAGTCATTTGTTCCAGGCCAGCAAGTTCTTAAAGGAGCATTTCAGTAAAGATTCAGGACTTGCAGTTGCAATAATACTGGCCAGCCTGCTCATATAACCTCTTGTGACTATTTTGATTTTGCTTTTTCCTCTTTTTTATATTCATCATAGGTAAGTTTCACTTCAAATTTATAGTCAGCCAGGTGATCTCCTTTTTTTGTATAACATTCTATTAAATATGGTCTTCCATAATAATAGTCTACATTGATTTCCCGTCCCGGATTGTCACCTCTTTTAAAACTCACGGAGGTGATTTTTTTTAGATACTTTCCGGCAGCATTCTTAGCAAACACAAAGATCTTATCTTTCACCATCGCTTCGTTTACCATCACTTTGTTTCCGGAAACAGTGATGCCCGCAGGAAGTTTATTAACCGGATAACTTGACCTGGTGATATCTGCAAGATTAACCTGGATTAATCCCTTTAAATATTTCGCTTTGGAAGGCAAACGGGCAGGATCATAATTTACGCTGGAACTGCCAAAGTCAACTATTGGATTGGTGCCATTAAACTCGCCATTATTGTAGTCGATAGAGTCTTTAGGAATAGCTATCTGTTTTCCATCTTTCTCTTCAAAAAAAGCGGTCTCTTTAACCCCATCATACCGGAACATGTTATCAATAAAAAGGGAGCTCATCATCTCCGGATATTCAAAACTTACCTGCCATTTTTCTTTATCACCTGTTGATGAGGAAGATCTTATGGAAGTTTGATCAATCTTGATTTTACCAGGGAGTTCACCAGCAGACAACTCCATTTTAGCACTTAAAAGTTTGCTCACTGCAGGGTCGTAAGCTGTGGCAAAAGTAGGAATATCAAATACTTCCTGGTAAGGCGCAGTGCTGTTGTAATCTCTTTCCTCTGCCTTAAATGAATAGACCGGCAACGAAAAGTTCTTTTTCCGAATGGTAGCTTTTGAATAATCCATCACGTAAACCACTACTTCCTCTACCGTGCCTTTGAAATAAGCGGAATAGTATGACATATTTTTATGCTTTTCATCATACTTACGTTCCTCCTCATCCAGGTCCTTTTGTAGTGTGCTTACTTTCTCCGGATTGTCTACAACCTCATTTAAAAGTTTTTTGTAAAAATCAAACATTTCGCCTGAACCGCTGGAAGATCCACTTTGGTGCAAAAACTTTTTCGTTTTGTCAGTTGCCAATATGGTTACTAAATCCATTTTCTCGGTATCCACGGCAGGGTCTGTTTTATTAGGATTTTCAACCTCTATACTTACCGCATGCCCTTTAACTTTTGCTAGTTTCACTTTAATGCCATTCTGTTCTTTGGTGTCACCTGTTTCATTGCTGGCGAAAGTAAACTTTAAGATGGCTTTAGGAACTTGTGCTTCAACAGAACCGTTTAGGAAAGCTGGTTTTGCTGAATAGGATTTTTCATCAGGATAAAGGATGTCGAATCCTTCCTCGTTATTCCAATTGGTTCTTACCACTTGCCTGTTGATGAGGGAGTCATTTTCATCCTCAATAATGTCTGTGCTGGAATTGTCGTTAAATTTCACACTTTTCCAGGATGCCTTTTGGGCAAATGGAAGCGCGTAAGGGTAATGGAGTTTGAGTTCAATCTTATCGCCACGAGATTCGTCCTTTTCTACTATGATGCCATCTAAGTAATTATTCGCCAAATCGCTTGTAGAACCATAATCGTTGAGAATCACGAATGGATTTTCATCGTATACCGTATCCTTTGGCGGACGTTCATTCTCAAGGTCAATCTCCTGGAGCCAGAAAAGCATTCCTCCAAATTTTTTGGCTTGTTGCCTAAGACTATCGTTTTTAATTGCCGCTACTTTCTTTTCAAAAGCAAGCTTTTCTTTCTTGAGGTCTTCCAGCTTTTCGTCAACTGACTTTGTACAGGAAATGAAAATTGTTGATATGAGGGAGATGGTTAGAAGCGTAAACAGGACATTTTTGATCATATTAAGAGGGTTAATTTATTTAGCTACCACCCTGCAAATCTCCGGCCACAATGACATTTCGATGATTATTATTTTAAAAACTGTAGTTCAATAAATATTGGAAGAGGCGGAGCCCAAAGTCTTGTTTGCCGGATTCAAAGGGATATTTGGTTTGCTGAAAGAAATCCGTCTACAACAGCAAGGCTGATCTGAAATTTATATCCGGGAACCAACATTACAGCATTAGAAGGCTTAAAGAATGAGCTTGCATTAAATACTTTATCTCAAATCAGTTCTAAGGGACGATAACCAGATAAGTCCTCGCCAAAGGGCCTTGCTGTATTCCACCAGCTAACCGTTCTACCCTTTCTTCTCCCCTCCTGGTATGCACCACCTGGCTGCTCACTCAGGAATGAAAATAAAAAGAGATTATGCTCAGGGAAAGCAATTTCCTCATCCTTGATACAAGGGATTTCATTTAATTGCTTGCTGATGTAAATGACCAATTGTGTCGGGTTTGAAGCAAAAAGGGGCATGCCTTGAAAATGCAGCTGTTTCGCCCTATCGTCAGCGAAAACCTCCACCAATTGATTGGCTTTATATTCCAGCGATATTCCAGAGTCCATGAACACCTTCGAAAAATCATCCCGGCTATCTCCGATAACCTGCATTGCTTCAAGTACATTATTTAAATCGTCCTGAGTGAAGAATTCTTTGAACAGATTATAGGTATCATATAATTCCTGTTTCTGCTGCTGAAAATTTTCGTTTCTTTCTGCCGTGATCGAACCAAGTTCATCGTGATATGTCTGTAGCACTGATTTATCCGTCAAAAAACGTATCGGCCCCAAGCCTTTCAGCGGCAATAGTTCCCAAAATGGAGAATGTTGGTTAACGTTACTCATACCACAAAACTAAGTATTATTTGAAAAAACGATAGGCACTAATGGCTTATTACTTCCCTGCCCGAGTTTGTAGATAATTAAAAATCGTCCGCAAGGTGCAATTAATTGGTTTGTTCAATCAACAATTTTATAACCTTTTCAACGCATCTTCGTTACCCAGTTTGGTATCTGATTTTTGAATTTTTGATTTGCCGAATTTATAGGTGAAACCTACAAAAACACGTTTGCTATCGTTACTAACCCGTTCTGCTGAAATAAATGTACCATAATTACGTTCGATCAGGTAATCGTTCCGCTTAAAAACAATTTCATTTCCACCCAGCCGGAGTTGCCCTTTACCTTCCCAAAGGTTGAGTAAAAACGACGCATCGATATTTTTATAACCACTATTTTTCGAAAGATCCTGCACATAGCTGGTCCAGTAATAAGCATCTATCTGTAGTTTCAGGTTCTTCGAAATTTTAAAAACCTGCGAACTTTTAAAATCAGAATGAAAAGCAGCCAGCTTGTAGTTGGTGCCTAAAACCGGTCCTTCGGCTTTGTTATAACCAATCGATGTACCGCTATTGAGGGTTTCCCACCAATCGTTTATCTTAACTGGGTAAAACAAATAAAGCGAAACGTCTGATGCCCGGCTAAGATTCTGGCGCGTAAAATAAGTCACTTTTGTTGTGAGATCCTGTTTGTAAGGGAACAGGCCGATAGTACCTTTTGTATGGGTATAACTTAATGAAAGATTAAGCTTGTGGATATTCGCACTTAAAGTATAGGTATCATTAAACTGTGGTGTGAGCGACGGGTTACCCTGTTCAATGGTATACCGGTTAAGCAGTACGGTATAGGGTACAAGTTCATAATAAGGTGCGCGGTTAATGGTTGGCTTATACGAAATGGAAATATTGTTATCCTGGTTAAAATTATGCTGATAAAGAAATGTCGGAAAGAAATTACTGTAATCTTGTTTGAAGTTACCCACAAAATCAGCCCAGGTATTTTCAATCCTTAAACCCATTTGTACCTTATCTTTCTTCCAGTCTTTGCTTAATATTCCGTAAACGGAAGCAATTGATTCCTTTAAATTGCTCTGATTGGAAAATATGGGGTTGGATTCGAACTGTCCGTTGCGGTTGTCCTGATAATCTACACTCGTATTGGAATTGGTGTACTGAAATTTGAAACCGGCTTCGAGCTTCCATTGCTTTTTAAACTGATGGATATAATCAGTCTGTGCGATGTAAACATCAATAGCGGCCTTGTTCCTGTTTTGGTAGTGAGTGGGAATTCTGATGATATTGCCTGCTCCATCATAAAGCACGGAAGGAAAATCCTGGAAGAGATTACGTTGCCAGGGGGTAAATGTAGCCAGTACCAGGAGTTCATTTCTTCCTGAATCGGCCAGAAGACGATAGTTAAAGTTATAGGTATAAGAGCTGGCGCGTTGGTTGAAGGTAGCATCAGTATACGATACCGAATCCATGCGGGTGTTTTTGCGACCAAAGGCATTCGTTGTTGCCCATGGGCCTTTAAAATAAAAGATACCACCATTTGCAAGAAGCCCGATGCTCTGGTTTTTATCCAGTTGCAGTTCCGCACTTGCCTGGAAATTATAGAGGTTGTTATCCGTTATCCGGGACCAGTTGTTGGTTAAATAGTATAACGGATCGGTAGGATCCTGAAACCTTTCCGAACTTATACTGAAAATGTCGGTTCCCTTGGTAACACCGCCACTCGCATAAAGTGTTAGGTTTTTGCGTTTGTAAGCGGCCGAAGTGTTCAGATTAGCGGAAGCATATTTTCCGGTTGATCCATCAGCGCGGACATCGCCCGTAAAACCTTCAATCTGACTTTTTTTGGTGATAATATTAATCACAGCGCCAAAAGCAGCATCATATTTAGCCGAAGGTTGTGTAATTAATTCGATTTTAAGGATATTTCCTGCTGGCATGGTTTGCAGGATATTTTCCAACGCCGCATCCGGAACGGGTTTGCCGTCGATTAAAATCATGGTCCGTTTTCCCTGCAAACTCACTGTGTTATCTGCTGAGATCCGCACAAAAGGTGCCGATTTTAATACCTGGAGCGAATTGCCCACCGCCATGGCACTGTTGTCTACATTAAAAATCAGCCTGTCGCTTTTGGCTTCAACCAGGGGTTTGCTGGCTGTAATTTTAACTTCTTTTAAATTTTCTCCTGATGATTGAATCGAAATAGGGGCAATGTTTACCGGTGCATTACCGCCAACCGTAAAAGGCCTCGTAGTATAGGAGCTATAGCCCATAGGCGAAACCCTGATTTTATAAACGCCCGGTTTAACTGATGGAAAGGTGAATTTCCCATCAGGATCCGTTAACGAGTTGATCACAAAGGATGAATCGGCTGCTACGAGCAGGGTTACGGTGGTATATACCAATGGCCTGGCATGTTCATCCAGCAACCGGCCGCTTACATGGTCTTTTGCAACAGAATCTGCAATGCCAGGGTTAGCGTTTTGCTTTACCGCTGCTGCGGTATTGGAAACTGCCGGGAAAATGGAGAAGTTTTTATCATCTACCTTATACCATGACAAATTAAGTGGTAAAATAACAGCATCTAAAATCTGTTTTAAAGATTTGCCCGAAAAATTATTGGCCTGATAAACCAACTGTTTCTGTTTAAGCTGACTTTCTTCGTATAAAAAATTGACTTTAAATGCTACACTCAATTTAGCGAGGACCTGTGTTAAAGCTTGTGTTTCTTCTTGTTTTACCTGCTGGCCAAAAGTAAATGGCTTAAAAAACAGGACGCACACCAAGGCAATAAAGCTGACTTTTAAGTTCTTTTTCATGATCTATGCCTTATTTCGATGTAACAATCAGTTCGTGTGTAGCCGCTTTCGGGGTAATGTTGATGTTCAGGGTAACGCCAATGGCTTTAAATAACACATCCCGATCCTTTGCGCTTAAAGCACCTGATAATCTCTTTTCCAGAATCTTCGGATCGTCTACCACCACGTTGTAGCCATAAATATCTTCGAAATAATCAAATATTTTGCCCACCGGAACATTGCGGAAGTATAATTTTCCATCTTTCCAGGAAGCATATTCGGCAACATTAATTGATTTTTTAAGTAGTTTACCGTTTGCATATTCGGCGATATCGCCAGGTGCTAAAATAAGCGGTTTGGTTTCGCCGGTTTTTAAATCCAGACTGATTTTGCCTTCTAAAAGGGCAATTTCAGTACGGCCCCTTCTGTCGTTTACGTTGAAGGAAGTTCCCAAAACTTCTACATTAACTGCTCCGGTATGTACAATGAAACGTTCGTGGTTTTGTATTTCACCAGTTTTATGGAGGTGATTTACTTTTAAAAAGGCTTCGCCCGAGATCCAAACCTCGCGGATTTCGTTCTTATTCCAGTTTTTATCATATTTAATCTGCGAGTTGGCATTTAGGGTTACCATTGAACCATCAGGTAAAGTGATATTCTTTAATTGGCCATAAGGCGTTTCGATGTTTACTTTTTGGTTAACCGAATATAAAATGCCGATACAGAACAGGATACCAGCCACAACCGCTGCCGCGGCATACCGGTACCAAATTGGGGAGATTCTAACTGTTTTTTTAACCGAAACGGTTTTGGCAGCAATGTTTTGCCAAAGTTGTTTTTGCTCAGTTGTATCAAGGGCATCGGTTTCGAACCGTATCGATAACACGATTTCTCTTGCATCTGCAATTATCGGGCCCATGGCGGGATAAGTATTCCGGACATTCTGCCAGAATAGTTCAACTGTTTTATCAGGCTGAAGTACCCAGAGGATAAAGGTCTCATCATTGATCAGGTCTGCTAAAGTATAAGCTTTGTAATCGCTTAGCTGTTTCTTCATTGTTCTTGATTTTGATCCTATTAGCAGCAACAGCCTTTTTTTACCCCATCAAAATGGATGAAAAATCTTAATTTGTTTTATTTACCTGACTATCAGTTTAGTAATTTTAAATAAAGCAATGCATAAAGCAATAGTAAATCATCTTTAGAAAGGTTATTACGCAGGTAATCTAACGAACGGGCCATGATTTTATAGCCAGCCTTTACCGTAATCCCCATCACTTCGGCAATTTCTTCGTAACTCAATTGCTCATGAAATTTAAGGAAGATGGCTTCTCTTTGCCTTGCCGTAAGTTTAGCCAGGGCATTTTGAAGCTGCCCGCTCACCTGCAGCTGCCTTTCATTATCGATGATGGTTTCCTCTATATTTAAAACTGCAAAGAACTGATAGTTTTCTGTTTCCTCGTAAGTTTCATTTTTGCTTAGCTGAAAGGTCTTTTTAAAAATGGCATGCCTGAAAGATTTGTAGAGGTAATTTTTTATATGCGCGGGATCTCCGACAGACAGTCTTCTCGTCCACAGCCCTACAAAAAGATCCTGTATACATTCTTTGATAAGGTCTTTATCTTTGGTAAACTTCGATCCATAATTATACAAACCTGCAGAAAAGGTTTTGTAGAGGGATTCGAAAGCCGCCTCATTACCATTTTTGAAATTTTTCCAGTTTAGGGATTCGTTGTTCGGATTATGGTTGTTGTGAATTTGCAAAATATCGGTCTGAATAGATTTAAGGTCCGGGAATGAACAAGTTTAGTCTGCCTCACACAAATTAAGACAGCCAAACATAAGTAAATTCTTTTAAACGTATATTCTGGTTAAATAATCGTAGTTAGATTTATTAACTTATTTTTATATCAATCTGCTCCCTAAATTTTCATCCTAAATACATCGGTTCAATAAATCATGGAGATCAAAATGTTAGTTATTTTTTGATTTCGGTTCCATCCACATTCTTTTTTCATTACCTTTCTCCCTCTTTAATTCCTGATTTTTGATGCTAAAAGGCTTCATATTTACACCTAATTTTCTAAGTACCCATAATAATACTTGAATACCGATAAAAGAAGCTATAATAATCCATAATATCCCTCCAAACCCGCTTGAAAATTTCGTCTTAATTTCAACCAATTCTGTGTGTTTCACTTTAATCATATGATCCGTATCAACGAGATTACGAATGTCGTCTGTACGAATTTGCGGGGCAAACAGGGCGGCAACTGTAGACTGATCATGAATACGGTAAATGGCCTGAGGGATCAGTTGAGAATAACCAAGCTGGTCAAAGTAATAATAAGTGTTTTCATTTTTCCATACGGAGCCACAACTGCCGCCAACCATGCCTATTTTTTGCCAGCTTCCTTTAATGGGTTCATCCAACCTGTAAATATGGGTTGACTCGGATTTAAGTCCCGGACTTTTATTCCTTCCCCAGACCTGACTGACTTCAGTGTAGATAATTTGATGACCATCCGAAAAAATCAGCGGTGCAATTTCTTTGAAATCACCCTTATTGAAGGGATTGTCCCTGATTCTCAAAACTTTCTTTTCTTTCTTATCAAAGTAAAAAATCCCATCCTTACTTAGGAATAAAGAATGATAAACATGTGCCCCATTTAGAGACAATACCTGGTAAGGGCTGTGCTGCTTATCAAAGGGTATATCATTAACATAAACCATACCTTGTTTAGGATCTATAAGATAATCCTCCTGGTTTTGGGCGTCAATCACTATGGCATGTAAATCAGGATGATCCTGAAGTGGCAATCGGGTATTTTTGTAATACACATATTGGCCATCTGCCAGGTAGTTTTGATTTTCACGAATATCTCCATCATTGTACCATTCTGAGATTTGTCTGAGGCCCGTAGCATGTGCCTGAGGAAGAATTTCACCCTGGTAGTAAGATAAGGTTCCGTTAGTCACAACATCCGTTTTCAGGATGGCACGATAAGGAACTGAACTGGTTTTAAGTGTAGTGAGCGGATAAATATAGCTTTGGGGTTTGTCTCCTATCCCAAGTCCATATAAACTCATCTGACCTAATTCTAAGAAAATTGATAAATCCTCATTTCTCACACTCATTGAAGCACAGTAACAGGTTTGCTTTCCATCGGTAAAGTAATCATTGCCGATTGCCCTGGCTGTAGCCGGATTGAAATCTTTAACAATCAGGTTGCCGCAGTATGCATGATTTTTATCTATAGCAAAGTGTTGATTTTGATGGCTGTCGTCAACCAGTCTGAAACTCTTGGCATCAGCGTACTTAACTAAATAGTCTCCATTACTGGGCACAGATGCATATATTTGGTTCTGATACAGGGTAAATATCCTACCTATTTTCTGTCCTTGATTATATATTACATTACTATCCGGTCCCCTGGTTTCTGAAAAAAGAATAAATATCGAAAATGTTATGATAAAAATTAATAAAACAATGAATACCGTTTTCCCGACACGCTTATTAATACTTAGGTTCATTTTTAGGTTATGGAGTAAGAGACGAAAAAATAGCGCATTTCTTAATTTGTTTAATATCAATCAAGAAGTTATTATCAGGTAGAACAACCTAATTGGTAAAATGTTTAAGGTGTAGCAATTAAGGATAAAAGCAGTTGAGGCATTTAGATATTCACCTAAAATAAACACTTAAATTTGGCCTGATCGCTATCTTTTCACCTTAATGAACAATATAAACTAGCGCATTATTCTTCTAAATTACGCGTCTTTTTTCCATTCCCTTTTAATAATCAGGCCTTATTTAGTGCCAATTTCTACCTTACCCCCATTTTTAAACAAATCATGAGAAATAAAATAGCTCTGGTTTATTTTTCCATCTACTTTAATCTCCGTAATGCCCCTTCCCTTACCAGGCTTGCTAATGGTTAATACTTTACCACTACTGGTTTTCCATTTTACCTCGTCAAAAAGTGGTGCGGTAACGATGTAATTTGGATCGGTTGCCGAGAATGGATATAATCCCAAAGAAGAGAACACATACCAGGCAGACATTTCGCCGGCATCATCCATTCCCGAAAGTGCCAAACCATCGCTTCCTATGCCATATAGTTCATTTAAGATCTTATCAATAATTTTTTGTGATTTTTCTGGCTTGCCAATAAAGGTATAAGCAAAAGGAGCTTCATGATCTGGCTGGTTGCCCTGACAGTATTGACCAATCATGGTTTCAACATTACGGGCAATGTATTTCGGATTCCACGGTACCGTAAATAAGGAATCCAGTTTGGATTCGAAGCCTTTTGCGCCACCATATAACTCAATTAAACCTTTCATATCATGGGGAGCATAAAACGAAACCTGCCAGGCATTGGCTTCTCTGTACATATACTCGTAATAAGGATATTGCGGATTAAAAGGTTTAATCCAATCGCCATTCTCTAATCTACCCCTCATAAACCGCGTAGCCGGATCGAACACGTTTTTATAATTTTTCGATCGGCTCATCAGGACATGATAATTACTGCTGTCACCTAATTTTTTAGCGATTTGGGCGAGCGAATAATCATCATAGGCATATTCCAGCGTTTTAGAAACACCTGCCCTGGCTTTGGTTTCTACATGTGGATTTTTAACATCAGGGTCTGAAATATAGCCTTTCTCGATATATTCTTTCACAAACGGGCGGGCACCACCATCCACATTGGCATTACGCAACAAAATCTGGTAGGTCCCTTTGATATCGAAATCATCTATTCCCCTTAAATACGCTCCTGCAATAGAAGACGCACCATGGTCGCCATGAAAAAAAGTAGGAATAAAGCCCGTTTTATCGCCAACATCTTTCATGGACTTAATCACATCCAGTGTTACTTTAGGCGTAACGAGGCCTAAAAGCACATCTTTATTTCGATAGGTATCCCAAAGCGATGGTTCAGTATAATAATTGAAATTTCCTTTTACCACATTGCGTTTTGCATCTCTGAATTCACCATTAACATCACTCCTCAAAGCTGGCCATAAAAAAGACCGGTACAAGCAAGAATACAACATTTGTTTTTGTTTCTCAGTTCCACCCTTAACCTGAATGTTTGATAAAAGCGCCTCCCATTTCTCTGTAGCCTCGCGGCGGATCTGTGTAAATGTTTTATTGCCGATTTCTTTTGCCAGATTTTCTTTAGCATTGGCTATACTCACAAATGATAAGCCGATCTTAAGTTCTACGGGTCCTTTATTTCCATTTGTAAGATGAAGAATGGCATAACCTGAGCGTTTGCCGGCATCGGTAATATCAAGTTTATCTATCTTTCCGTTCACCACTGCATAAAAGTATACGTTTTCGCCCCCCTGAAAACCTTGTATGGCCGATGGACCATCTTGTGCGATATTCCAGGTGTTAACGCCGCTATTGGCTTTACCCATACTCAATAGGATTTGTTTGTCTGCATTGTTTTTGTAGGTATATTCGTGAAAACCACATCTTAATGTTGAAGTAAGCCTGACGTTTACCTGATAATCGTCCAAATAAACCTGATAAAACCCTGGTGCAGCACTTTCCTTTTTGTGCGAAAACTTTGATCCATATTTACCTTTTGGGTTTGATAGCGGTAAAACAGGAATATTACACAGGTTCCAGTGCCCCTTATTGGTGTGTGCAAAGCCATAAATGGTATCATCTTCGTACTCATAGCCGGCGCCAGAACCAAATTCCGTAATTGGACTTAATTGTACCATCGCATTAGGCAACGAGCTACCCGGAAAAGTTAAACCTGCCCATGACCGCCAGCCCTCTGGCAACTCATAGCCCAAAATTTTAGGATCGGTTAAAGGCGCAGTGCCAATAAAGGTATTTACATATGGTGTTAATTTGGTTTGGGCATGAGATTGGTGCAGGCTCACAACAACTACCATTAAGAGAATGGTTAGGGATTTGGTTAGCAATTTCATTTACATAAAACGTTTTAGTGTTATATCAAATATATAAAATCTATCAGTCCTATCCACAAAATATCAGAATAGTTACCATTCACATATTCTATCGGAAATTCGTCATCAGATAGCTATCGGATGCGAGGAGGCATGACAAAGCAATCTTACAACGGTCGCTACTTGCAATCGCAATAGGATTGCCCCTTACCTCGCAATGATGTTTATGTAGACAATGATATTCAGTATTATTTTTTTGACCATATAAGACATTTAAGAACCATATAAGCTTACGTATTCTTATATTTCTTATGGTGTGAAAGCCTAAAGGATTATTTAATGTACTAGATATTCTTACTGTCTAAGGTGGTTAATTAAACAGCATAAACCTAATAATTTAGAAAGCGCATATAGGACGTCATTCCTATTTTTTTCAGGCCACTTGACCTGATGTTTACTCGCAAAAGACTTCTTGCAGTCTTTCAAATGTTTTAAAAATCGACTATCAATGATCTCAGCTTTTATGAAGAAAATTCAAACCCAAAATGTTAAGATCTGGAGAGATTATAGCAAATCTAATGCTTAAATAGTTGAATAATTTGCCAAAAATCGCGATGCTTTATTGTCTGGCTTTCCGTGCCTCCTATTCTATTTTATATATCTTTGATTTACACACTAATCAAATAACCAACATGCTTTTAAATTACAGGCAACATATGGTTTGCACCGTATTATCGTGCTTACTACTCCTCTGCTTCACTAACAGGCTATTGGCCCAAAACAAAGAAAATACTGCTTTTACAATGTGGGACAATAAACCTGCACAGAAATGGATGACCGAAGCCTATCCCATTGGTAACGGCCGCATTGGCGGAATGATTTTTGGCGGTGTTGATCAGGAACACATTCAGTTTAACGATAACACGTTGTGGACGGGTGATGAAAATGACCGGGGCACGTATCAGGCCTTTGGCGATCTGTTTATCGATTTCAATAATAAAGACCAGCCATTTACCAATTACAGCCGTAAACTGGATATTGATCAGGCAGTACATACCATTAATTACACACAAAACGGCACTCAATTTAAACGTGAATATTTTTGCAGCTTTCCTGATAAAGTGATGGTACTGCGTTTTACCGCTAACCAGAAAAATGCTTACTCGGCCATCATTAGCTTAAAAGATGCGCATGACGGTACGATAACGGCCAGCGGAAATACGATTCAGCTTACGGGTAAACTACCAAACGGCATGACTTACGAGGCTACAGCATTAGTTAAAGTAGAAAATGGAAAGCTTGAAGCGGTTAAAGATGGTGGAGGCGAAAAATTAAAAATAACAGATGCAAGTGCGGTTACGCTAATTTTTACTGCCGCAACCAATTACATCAACAAACGAGAGCAAAACTGGAAAGGTGAAGAACCTGCGCCTAAAATTGATCGGGTTTTAAATGCGGCTAAAACCAAGAGTTACGATAAACTTTTAAAAAATCATATCCAGGATTACGGCCATTTATATAACCGCCTGGCTATAAATCTTGGAACGAGTAATGCCGACACCCAAAATTTGCCTACCTATCAACGGCTGATCAATTATAAAAAGGTAGCCGACCCTGCACTCGAAGCTTTAATTTTTCAATACGGCCGGTATCTGCTAATCAGTTCGTCAAGGCCGGGTGGTTTGCCGGCCAATTTGCAAGGCCTTTGGAACGAAAGTAATACCCCACCATGGGGCAGCGATTACCACTCGAACATTAACATCCAGATGAATTATTGGCTGGCTGAGCCGACCAATCTTTCTGAGTGCCAGATTCCCTATCTTGATTATATTAATAGCATGAGAGAAGTTAGTGCTATAGCCACCCGCAAGCAATATCCCAATACCAGAGGCTGGACGGTGAAAACCGAAAACAATATTTTTGGTGGCATGAGTTTTCTATGGAACACCCCCGGAAGTGCCTGGTATGCACAAGCACTGTGGGAGCATTATGCTTTTACAAAAGACAAAAATTATTTAAAGAATTTTGCTTACCCGATTATAAAGGAAATCGCTGAGTTTTGGGACGATCATTTAAAAAGAAGACCTGATGGAACATTGGTATCGCCAATGGGCTGGTCGCCTGAACATGGCCCAACGGAAGATGGCGTAACACACGATCAACAGATTGTGTACGATTTATTCACCAACTATATCGAAGCAGCCGAAATATTAGGTATTGATCAAGATTACAAGACACACATTGCAGACCTCAAAGCACATTTATTAAAACCTAAAATCGGAAAATGGGGTCAGCTGCAGGAATGGGAAACCGACCGTGATGACCCCAAAGATCAACACAGGCACATTTCACACCTCTTTGGTTTACATCCAGGGAGAGAGATCAGTACCATTAAAACGCCAGAACTGGCAAAAGCTGCAAGAGTAACTTTAACTGCCCGGGGGGATGAATCAACAGGCTGGTCGATGGCCTGGAAAATGAATTTCTGGGCACGTTTACAGGATGGAAACCATGCTTATAAAATCTTACAAAACTTTATCACACCTGTTGGTGGTTCAGGTACTGATTATAACAAAGGCGGTGGCATTTATACCAATCTATTCTGCGCACATCCACCCTTTCAAATTGATGGGAACTTTGGCTATACTGCAGGTATTTCAGAAATGTTGCTGCAAAGCCAAACTGGCGAATTACAATTTTTACCAGCTTTACCTAATCAATGGGCAACAGGAAGTATTCAGGGATTAAGGGCACGCGGTAATTTCGAAATTACCGATCTGCAATGGAAGAATGGTAAAATTGTGAAGTTATCCATCAAATCCTTATCGGGCGAAGATTGCATTGTGAGATCCCCCAATGCATTAAAACATGAAGTTAAGACCATTGATGAGCAAACATCAGGAAAGGACTTTAAATACAGTTATAAAACGCAGGTTGGGAAAGTGTATCGTTTTGAAGGCTAATCTAGTCGTCATTGCGAGAAGGCTTTTTCAGCCGACGAAGCAATCCTACAACGTTCGCTATTAACGCGCTCTTTAAAATTGCTTCATGTCTTATAATGACGATTCTTTTTATTTAAATTTTTCATTTCTTGCTCATTAAGTCCCTTCATTGATCCGATAGCTATCGGATTTATTTCAGCATCTTTCCTCCTAATGGCAAACTTTAATATCTTAAAAATATAATTGGAGATAAATGTTGTTTTTTTCCGCTCTATGCCGCGGGGGCATGGTACTTTGGAGCGCCAAAGTACCCAAAGCGCTTTGTCAATCCAACAAGGTGGCTTCGCACTGCCCTATGCTCATCAAAAAAACAGCGGCACTTTGTTTTGTGTTCAATTCCTTTATAGCTTTTAATTATCGTTTATGAACACAAAACCACTGCGTTTCAGGTTTGGCAGTGCCGTTTGTTCTGTATTGCACCTGTTTTTTTGATTCTCCCGCCACTTGGGATTGACGGCGTCCTTTGGTAAAGACTGTGGTTTATTAAAGTCAGCTAGCATGATGCCCAAACCATTCTTAAAAAGATGTTTCTACACGATAGCGCCTGCGCAGAATCTATTAAAATCTGCTTAGTTAATCATTAAGTCTCTTCATCCCAAACATTCCTTTTCAAATTCTCGTTTTATTATAAAAGAAATGCCATGAGTACATCCAATAAGATAATAACTGAACATAATGCCAAAGCTGTGGTACTTGATTTTATCAATGCCTTAAACGCCGAAAACTTTGAAATGGCCAGAGCACAATTGCATGATGATATGACTTTTAAAGGTGTGATGGGCGAAAGAAATGGCGCTGATATTTACATCGAAGACATGAAGAAAATGAAATTCAAATACGATATTAAAAAGGTATTTGTAGATCAGGAGGAAGTTTGCCTTTGGTACGATATTAACATGGGTGAAAAAACAATCTTTTCAAGCGGCTGGTACAAACTTGAAGACGAGAAGATTAAATCGTTCCAGGTAATATTCGATCCGAGGCCAATTTTATAAGATTGATTTATGTATGTAACTGTCAGGTTAAGTAATGGCTATTACACTGTATCGTCATTTCGACCGCAGTGGAGAAATCTTTTTACATAGTTCAAAGATTTCTCCATTTCGCTGCGCTTCAGTCGAAATGACGGCGATTTTTTAAATCTGTCATTAATAGCTGAGCTTCAGGATCTTTAGTGGTTTTAATACGAATGGATTTTTTCCTTTATACGCTTTATCCAATAACTATCGCATCGAAATGATGAATAAGAGTGGCTAGCAAACCTGTTTGAGTTTTTTAATGATGATATGGCTATCTTCCAATTGAAAAAGAAACATTAAAAACTCATCCGTTTCACTGATTTCAATACTTTTAACGGTGCCAGATTGGCTGTTTCCATCTGTTATAACCTCACCGACCTTAATTTCTAAAAGTGTTGATGTTGGCAAACTATCGTTAACAGTCATCATTTTTGTGAAGGTAAGCGCAAAGTAAAACAGGTTTGTTCAGGCGTTGAAGATACATCAAGGGTACCATCATGCGCATCGGCAATTTCTGAGGCAATGTAAAGACCTAAACCCAGGCCTTTCTGATTGGGTTCTACTTCTCCTCTCGAAAACGGTTGAAATAGACGCTCCATAGCAGCGGTTGGTATTTGTTTGCCCTTATTAGCTACGCAAAGATTAAACTCTTCGGTATTGCTAAATGCGGTAATTTCTACGATAGAATCTGCCGGAGAATAATTTAACGCATTAGCCAATAAATTAGAAAAAAGCTGAGCCAGTCGTTTCCCGTCCGCATGAACAGGATGATCAAAATTAAAGTTTACCTTAATAGCTCTTGATGGCCAAATGGCCTGTAACTCTTCGACCACCTGAAGCAGCAATTTTTCTAAATCTTCATCTGGTGTTTTAGTAATCGTAATGCCCTCACCTAATCGTCCGCTTGCAAAATCAAGCATATTCTCGATCAAACCATTCATCCTAAAAGAAGAATCTTTTATAATTTTAGTGATACGGCCAGTGCGTTCATCTACATTCAAACGCGATAAAAGCTGTGCACTGTTTGAAATTGCATTTAGTGGATTTCGTAAATCGTGACCCAAAATAGCAATAAACTGATCTCTTAAAACAGCTATCTCCTGTTCTTTTTTTAACTCGTTCTCCTTTTTTTCCAATTCATCAAGTGCGTCTAAGTGAAAGGCAATTAAGTCGGCAAACATGGTAAACATACCTGTAACTGTTGGATTTTTTAGCTTGGCAGGTTTAGGATCAATGGCACAAAGTGTACCGAAAAACATCCCGTTTTTTAACTTGATGGGTACAGAAATGTAACTCTGAAAACCATACATTAACGGCGTATGGTGATGGGCAAAATCGGGATCTTCTGCCACATGATCAATGATAACAGCCTGTTTATGCTGCCTGATCTCGTTACAGATGGTCGTTTCCAGTTTAAGTTCACCTCCCACAGCTAACCCGAAATTTATTTCATCACGAACAGCACAAACTGTCCATGTATCTGATGTAACCCTGGCCACTGCCGAAAAGCCCATTCCTGTGGTTCTACAAACAATTTCTAAAATATGTGCAACTGCAGGAATCTTACTTATGGATTCGATATCGTTAAGGATGGTTTTACTAGAATTTTGCAATACTATAAGGCTATAATTTTCAAGCAATTTACAAATATTTACATGATGCAAAAAACAGTAAACGGTGTTTTAACACAGCTTTTACATAGATTGATCGCTTTATTCCTAATTTGCGTAGAAAGTTCCGGATTAACATCAATTTTAAAGATAAAACAAAACCGTATTGATTAGAATTGAACAGAATATCAAACTCAGTCAATAACACCAATCAATACGGTCGGGTATATTACGCTTTTAATAAAGCTGGTTTCTCATGATAAGTTTTCCAAAGCAACTCACCAAATAAGGTGTTAGACCAGGCAAACCAGGCCCTGGTAAAGTTTGCAGGATTGTCTTTATTAAAAGCTTCATGCATGAAACCTTTGCCAGCATGCGTTTTACGCAAAGTATCTATACAATATTTAATCTCTGCATCATCTTTTGATGTTAAGGCGCGCATGGTAATGCTCATCGGCCAGATCATGTCCTGGCCAACATGCGGACCACCAATGCCTTCTCCAGCGGTACCTTTAAAGAAATAAGGATTATCTTTTGAAAGCGCAAATTTTCTTGTATTTTGATAAATCGGATCTTCAATTTTCATTGCCCCTAAATAAGGTAAACCCAATAAACTTGGTACGTTCGAATCGTCCATTAAATACGAACTGCCAAAACCATCAACTTCGAAGGCGTAAATTTTGCCGTATTTCGGGTGATTTACAACAGCATGTTTTTGAAGTGCAGCATTTACCTCATCGGCAAGATTTAATAAGTTACTTTCTAATGTTTTATCGCTGTTTAGGGCCTTAATCATTTCTGCTGCCTGCTTTAAGCTTGACACGGCAAAGAAATTAGAAGGAATCAGGAAAGGAAAAATGGTGGCATCATCACTCGGACGGAAGGCAGAACAGATTAAGCCAACCGGATTTACCGGAAAACCATAACCCGCCATTGGTAACGAATCGGTAGGTTTTGTAGTTTCCCTTTGGAAATGGTATGGGCCTTTATCTGTTTTGCGCTGTTGCTCTTTAAAAGTTTTTAAAGTGGCCTCAATTCCTTTTTTCCAGTCGGCATCGAATGGTGTTTTATCACCTGTTTTTTTCCAGTAGTGGTAAGCCAAACGGATAGGATAACACAACGAGTCGATTTCCCATTTGCGCTCGTGTACACCCGGCTGCATAGCAGTTTCATCAGTTTTCCACTCGCCTACTTTGTTGGCATCGCCATAAAAAGCATTGGCATAAGGATCTTTTAAAATGCATTTGGTTTGGTGGATAATTACACCGGCAATCAGTTTTTTTAACGGCTCGTCTTCATTTACAAATTGAAGGTAAGGCCAAACCTGGGCAGAACTATCTCGTAGCCACATGGCATCAATGTCTCCAGTAATTACATAAGTATCTGGTCTGCCATTTTTTTCTGAATGATAAACCGTCGTATCTAACGTATTTGGGAAACAGTTTTCAAACAGCCAGGCCAATTCGGGATTTTTAACATTTGCCTGGAAAGTTTTAATGGCAGTATCTACAGCTTTACTTTGAAAATGTCGTTTCGCGGCAGCTACACGTACCACAGGAAATTCTGGTGCAAGATTGGCAGCAAAAGAAAATTTCGATGCAACAACTCCTGCCCCTAACAAGCCTGTGTTTTGTATAAATGTTCTTCTTTTCATTATGATGTATTATGATATTTTGGTTTAATTTTTATGGAACGGAACGCATTCTATCATCAATCCTATAAATGGTAATGATAGCATATTATTCGGTTAGTCCTTAACAAATATTATGATAATTTTTCGAACATCAAAATCATGATGGTCAATTAAACCATTCCTAAATCGATTTTCTTATACAGTATATTGAAATAGATTCAGTTCATATTCTGATGTCCTAAGATAATCAAGTATATCTGTAAAAATAATTCCGAATGCTTATATTTAAACATCCAAACCTATTGTTATGAATGCTGATCACATGACCCTATCAAAGCGAATTTTATCCATCGATATATTACGTGGGTTAGTGATGATCCTTATGGCGCTTGATCATACGAGAGATTTCTTTCATATCAGTGCCATGACAGGCGATCCGCTAAATCCTGAAACCACTACCGGGATGTTATTTTTTACACGCTGGATTACCCATTTCTGTGCACCGACCTTTGTTTTTTTGTCTGGATTATCGGCCTATCTGTCTGCGCAAAACAAAACACCAGGTAAAGCAAGCTCCTTTTTATTGAAACGTGGTTTATGGTTAATTGTAATCGAAATTGCACTAATTACACTCGGTTTAACCTTTAACCCATTTTACAATTTCATCATCCTTCAGGTGATATGGGCAATTGGCTTTAGCATGATTTTTTTGGCACTATTCAGCCGCATTTCTTATAAAACGGTACTCATAATTGGTTTAATATTGGTTTTCGGACATAACCTTTTCGATTTATTCCCTGCGCCTGCAGACACAAACAGTGGTATGATCCTGAAAATATTTTTTACGGCGTCGGGAACTATTTTGCCGATTTCCAGTACTCATCTTGTTGGTGTATTTTATGCCATCCTGCCCTGGACAGGTGTGATGTTTGTGGGTTATGGAGTTGGTGCATGGTATAAAAAAGGTTATGCTGCCGATCGCAGACAGCGCAATTTATTAATTGTGGGTTTGCTCACGATCTTCGTGTTTATCTCCCTGAGGTTGATCAATGTATATGGCGATCCCGCTCCGCGGAAAGAATATCACGATCTGTTTAAGAATTTGCTTGCCTTTTTCAATGTAAGCAAATATCCGCCATCGTTACAGTATACCACCATGACTTTAGGTCCGGCCATGTTATTTTTGGCTTTCACCGAAAACCTAAATAACTGGTTTACCAGGGTAACTGCTGTGTATGGCGCTGTACCTTTCTTTTATTATATACTGCACTTTTATCTGCTTCATACCCTACTTGTAGTTGTATTTTTTGCCACAGGATACACAAGTAAGGAGATTATACAAATTCCGTTCTGGTTTAGGCCGGCTACATTTGGTTTTGGTTTGCCAATAGTGTATTTAGTATGGCTATGTGTAGTAGCAACCTTGTATTTACCGTGCAGATGGTTTAAACGATACAAAGAAAACCACAAACAGTGGTGGTTAAGGTATGTTTAAACAAAGAGAGTGTCATAAAGGAGATTTAATATCAGGTACTGTCACATTGAGCCGTACTGATCGGGTTCGTTTAAAACGAAATACTTCGGCATTAATTTTATTGTTCAACACAAGGTGAACACCAGGTAGCCCAAGACATCTCTTTTGGTTTGGGTTTCTATACGTTTTGCTAGCTTGCTTTAATAAATTACTGGTTTTACCGAAGAACGCAGTCAATCCCAGGGGCCGGAGAAATCAAAAAAACAGTTGTAGAAAAGAACGAATAATACTGCCAAACCTAAACGCAGTGGTTTTGTGTTCATAACGCTAATTTAAAGTTTAAAGAAATATTGAACACAAAACGAAGTGCCGCTGTTTTTTTGATGCGTGTAGGGCTGTGTAAAAGGCCCATTGCTGGATTGACAAAGCGCTTTGGGTACTTTGGCGCTCCAAAGTACCATGCCACCGCGGCATAGAGCGGAAAAGACAATGTTATGTAATTAGTGTTTTTCGAAATAAATGCCTTTTTTAGCTGGAAAGATGCTGACTACGTAGTAGCTACAAGGCGATTGAAAACACTATTTCTACTTGTAAAATAAATTCAGCATGACGACCGCCTAATGAATGTGTACTAAAAAAAGATAGAATTAACAAAGATTTATCCCAACGATAGGCGCAGGCGGGAATCTTAATGCAAGAAGCTTTACGATTACCAATCAACCAAATAGCTATCGGATTGGGAGTGAATAAACCCATCTTAAAGATTTCTCCATTCCGTTGCACTTCAGTCGAAATGACGCCCTCCCCCGAACAAAAACTAATTTACCGATCCCGATTTAACCAATACACGTTGATAAGCCGGTAATGTTAAATCATCAACAACTATTCCTCTGGTAGTACTGGCATGCACAAAAAAACCACTATTGAGGTAAACCCCAACATGATCTACATCATTGCCGCCAAAAGAGAAAAACACCAGATCTCCTTCCTTTAAATTATCGATGTTTTTACGCTTCACCACATTGGCCTGCTCACGAGAAATACGGGGAAGTGTAACGCCATAAATTTCTTTTTCCAGTAAAAAAGCAAAACCAGAACAATCAACACCATTTTTATCCAATCCGCCAAACCGGTACCTCACCCCTGTCCAATCGGTGATGAAACGATAGAGCTGTTTGCTTTGTAAATTTGCCATGGCATCTGCCGCTTTCGAAGCTTTTGTATCACTTTTGACCGTATACTTTCGGGTACCGCATGACGAAAGAAAAAATATCATTGCTATTATAAATAATATATTCCTTTTCAGGTGGAAGTTAAAAGGTATAAGGTTCAAGGTAAGCTGCATAAATATTATATTAATATATCAGAGATTAAACATGTTTGGTCCTTAAACCTTACACCCTAAACCTCTAACCTTTCCTAATTTTTTATTAACCGCTGTATTTCGTCTAATTTTAACAGCGCCTCGACAGGTGTTAACGCGTTTACATCCAAATTATTGAGTGTATCGCGGATTTTCACCAAAACAGGATCATCAATCGCGAACATCTGTAACTGGTAAGCCTGGTTCTGTACTTTTTTAATGCTGTCTTTGATGCTTTGTCCTTCGGTTCTGTCTATTTCCAGTTTCTTCAGGATCTCATTGGCCCGACCGATTAGTTTTGTTGGCATGCCGGCCATTTTTGCTACATGTATCCCAAAACTATGTTCACTGCCACCAGGAATCAGTTTCCTTAAAAAGATCACCTTATTGGTCATTTCTTTTACCGATACATTAAAGTTTTTAATGCGCGGCATGGTATTGGCGAGCTCGTTTAGCTCATGGTAGTGTGTGGCGAATAAGGTTTTTGGTCGAGCTGTTGGGTGCTGATGCAGAAATTCGGCAATTGCCCAGGCAATTGAAATGCCATCATAGGTACTCGTTCCGCGGCCAATCTCATCAAGTAAGATCAAACTATCATCCGAAATATTGTTCAGGATACTGGCCGTTTCATTCATTTCGACCATGAACGTACTTTCCCCTGATGAAATATTATCAGATGCCCCTACGCGGGTAAAAATCTTATCTACAATACCCACTTCTGCATCCTTGGCAGGAACAAAGGAACCCATTTGCGCCATCAGTACAATCAGTGCAGTTTGCCTTAAAATGGCCGACTTACCCGCCATGTTGGGACCGGTAATCATAATAATCTGCTGACTCTCGGTATCGAGGTATACATCGTTCGTAATGTATTCCTGCCCTACAGGCAATTGTTTTTCTATTACAGGGTGGCGCCCGCCTTTAATATCAAGCACCTTATTTTCGGTAACTTTGGGTTTGTTATAATGATTTTTAACAGCCAGCTGTGCGAAACACAATAAACAATCGAGCTGTGCAATTAAAAATGAATCAAGCTGGATCGGTTTAATGTAACTGGCTGTTTCATACATCAGTTCATTATACAATCTAATTTCAATAGCCTGTATCTTTTCTTCCGCACCTAAAATCTGATCTTCGTATTCTTTAAGTTCAGGTGTAATGTAGCGCTCCGCATTTACCAGCGTTTGTTTACGGATCCAGCCCTCCGGCACTTTATCTTTGTGGGTATGGGTAACTTCCAAATAATAGCCAAAAACATTATTAAAGGCAATTTTTAAGGATGGAATACCTGTTGCCTCTGCTTCTCGTTTTTGGATCTGCACCAGGTAATCTTTACCGCCAAAAGCAATTTTACGTAAGCGGTCTAAATCTTCGTCTATTCCATCGGCAATTACATTTCCTTTAATCAGCAATGCAGGCGGCTCGGGTTGTAATTCCCTTTCAATCCGCTCGCGGATAGCCAAACATGGATTTAACTGATCTGCTATTTTAATCAGGAAAGGATTTTTAGAATCGGCTGCCAGTTTTTTTACCGCTTCGATATGGTAAAGCGCACGTTTTAAGGCAACCAGTTCTCTTGGACCAACACGTTGCAGGCCCACTTTGGAAATGAGTCGTTCTAAATCGCCTATCTGTTTAATGTTATTTAGAAATTCACCTTGTAGTTCCTCATGTTTTACAAAATACTCCACCATTCCAAGTCGTTCCTGGATTGGTTTCAATTCTTTTAATGGCATAATAATCCACTTCTGCAACAAACGGGCACCCATTGGTGTACAGGTATGATCCAGAATATCGAAAAGGGTTACCGCATTATCATTAGGTGAATTCACTAATTCCAGGTTGCGAATGGTGAAACGATCTAACCACATGTAGCGGTCTTCCTCAATGCGTCCTATCGAACTGATGTGCTGCAAGTTACGGTGCTCGGTTTCGCCTAAATAGTGCAAAATTACACCAGCTGCTACAATTCCGCTCTGCAAACGCTCCACCCCAAAACCTTTTAAAGATGAAACCTCAAAGTGTTTCATCAGGGTTTCGTTCCCGAAATCACTGGTAAAAGGCCATTCATCTAAACCAAAAGTGTAAAAACGGTCGCCGAAGTTTTCGGTAAAAGCCTGTCTTTTAGACTTCTGAAAAATAACCTCTGTCGGTTTAAAGCCTTGTAAAAGTTTATCAATATAATCGCTATTTCCCTGTGCAATTAAAAATTCGCCTGTTGAAATATCTAAAAATGAAACACCCAGTTGTGTTTTATCAAAGAAAACGCAGGCCAGGAAATTATTCGATTTTTGGTTTACAATATTATCACCATAAGCTACACCAGGGGTAACCAACTCGGTTACACCACGTTTAACAATGGTTTTTGTGGTTTTAGGGTCCTCAAGCTGATCGCATATGGCTACACGCTGACCAGCCCTAACCAGTTTAGAAAGGTAATTATCCAATGAATGGTGCGGAAAACCAGCCAGTTCCAATGCACCGCCATTGGGCCCCGTACCCCTTCTGGTGAGTACTATGCCTAAAATCTGTGCCGTTTTAATGGCATCTTCGCCAAAGGTTTCATAAAAATCGCCAACCCTAAATAGTAAAAGTGCACCCGGATACTTCGCTTTAATAGCGTTGTATTGCTGCATTAACGGGGTTTCTTTATTCGTGTCTTTAGCCAAAACTGAAATTAATTTACAAAAGCCATAAAGATAACACGAATAAGCATTTTACAACTGTTTTGTTGAAAAGTTAAAAAAAAATTGGTTGTTTAACCGGTCAACTGTTTAAATCGGTTAATCGTAGGATTTTACAGTTAACCAATTTATAAATGTTATAACCCAGTTGTATATTATTTTACTTCCATCAACAATTGACCAATTTACAGTTAACCATGATTTGGAAATGAAGGGTTCTGCGCATTTCGGGTTATACAGTCCTGCTTTCCGCTTGTAGTCCCTCTTTTTAATCGGGAGCTACCGCTTCAATCAGGTTTATGAACAAGGGCTCGTTTCTAAAATCACGTTTTAAAGATCTAAAAGTTAGACTTTTAATAAAATAAAGGAAATTTTCTTAAATTTATTTTTCGAGGACTATAAATAATAAATCTGATCAAACTATTCCCTCATTTTTGATATGTTTTACAATAACGCTCTTTGTGATATCTATATTGGAAGCGGAGCTGGCAAAAAGCTCATAAATGATATGAAAGCTGCGAAGCGTTCAGTCAAGATAGTCTCCCCTTTTTTATCACCTTATTTGATTTCAGAGTTGATTTACCTAAAAGACAACAACATTGATGTCAAATTAATTACGACAAATAACATAGAAGATTTTTATGGTTATCGTGAAAAAAACATCTATAAACTGATTATTCAAAATAGAAATACGGATGTTCAGAAACAAAAAATAAGAGATAAGTGGATCAATTTTACAAGACGTCTTTCTTATATTGGCTTTAGTTTAATAGCCTTATTAATTGTTTTGGCTTATTATTTTAAGGATATTAAGGTGTTTTTTGGTTTTACGCCTATTATTATCATTTTTTCAATCCAAAGTCTATACAAAACCAAAATAAAAAAACTGCAGATATATTCTTATTACTATACACAGCTATTTCCATTTAAAGTATACATAGCCGACGAAAAAACATCTTTAATTCACAGTAAAATTTACTTAATTGATGACCAGATAGCCTATATGGGGTCATTGAACTTTACCCAGAGTGGTACTCAATTTAATCATGAAACCCGAATTAGAACAACTGATACAAATGCAATCAGGGAAATAAGGAAAGAGATTGACTTGCTTTTTGAACATCCTTATTTACCAGTTGCAGATTTACAGCTTTGGGGCAAACAAATATATATTGAGCCCATTAACTAAAATTAACAATTAATTTTAAAACGTTTTGAGACAAGTGCTGTTACTCTTGTATATATTAACCTAATATTTTTAATTATGACGATCCAACTGAATACCGACAAAAATTTAACCATACACCAGGAATACGACGAAAAAATCCAGACACAGTTAAATGAAGGTTTGAGCAGATACAGCGATTTAATTACGCGTTTAGAAGTTCATCTGTCTGATGAAAACGGCAGTAAAGAGGGCTTAGACGATAAAAGATGTTTGTTGGAAGCTAAAATTACTGGAAGGGAACCAATTGCAGTTACCAATTTGGGTAATACCTACGATTTAGCCATTACAGGCGCTTTAACCAAACTGAAAAGCGCACTTGAAAAAGTGGCTGGAAAAATGAAAGCGCACTAGATTCTTTACTGCCGGCGTCATTCCCGCGTAGGCGGGAATCTTAAAGCACGAATAGTAAATGCATTATGATTCCCAATTCAAGTTAGGAATCATGCTTTTTAAAGCCTGATTTACAACTCGGCAATTAGTCAATCGTCATTTCGAGTGAAGTGCAACGCAGTCGAGAAATCTATTATAGATCTCTCCATTTCGCTATGCTACAGTCGAGATGACGATTTTATTTATATAGTTACTTTTTCCAGTTCTTCAATATATCCCAAAAACAGATTAAGCGCTTTCTTTCTTTCATCGGTAACCTCAAACTGAAGTTTGTGGTAAAGGTAATCTTCCAGATCGAAATTCAATACCTCCGGTAACTCTTGCAAAACTTCTTTTCTATGATCAAGGCCAAATTTTAAAGCGGCATTAAATTCATCCTTGAAGTCCTGCGAAATTTCTTTGTTTGCCACCCAGGCAGCATACATAAAAGGTAAACCGGTAAAGTTTTTCCACTCCTCACCCATATCATAAGCGTAGGCAAAGTCTTCTTTTTTGCCAAATGTCCTGTCTCCTATTAAAACAAAGGCATCTGTTTTTGCAGTTGGATCAGTCGTAAATTCCACTTCTTTTTTCCAGTAGAATTTTAGTAAAACTTTGGCTAAATTGTTTGATGTACGGGAATGGGCATCCAGTCTTACCGTTTTAATTTCCTGCGCAGGAACTTCACTAAAAATGAATACCGAATTTACACCACCATCACTTCCGATACAATAATCGGCCACAATATTAGCATTTGGAACCAGGGGAATAGCTGCAACCGGCATTAAGCCAATATCAACCTGACCGTTAATTACTTTAGCTGCACAATCAGAAGGGATATCTAAACTTAAATCAATTTTATTTATGATGTCCGAATGTTCTAGTCCGTATATAAAAGCTTTAGTGTTGGTATAAGCAACAGCCGATATTTTAATCTTATTCAAGGGATATGTTATTTTTATTGTTGTCGTCATGCTGAATTTATTTCAGCATCTATCCTGAAACAAGTTCAGGATGACGGATTATCTTGCGATTATTCGATTACTAAACCGTCTAAATGAACGGCACTATTAAATTCGAGTACGGTAAATTTTCCATCTTCAAAACCCATTTTATAAAGTACGGTGTTTTGGTGTGGGAATTCGGTCATCAGGCTTAATGGCTTGTCTAATAATAAGCAAAGGAAAACACGCATTGCTCTACCATGCATGCAAAGTAAAACCGTTTTTTCTTCAGGTCTGGTCATCAAAACTTCCATGGGTTGTTTTAAACGTTCGTAAACATCCTGCACGCTTTCACCACCGTCAAAATGAGCGGTATAATCTCCATTCTCCCAGCTTTGCAACATCTCACGGAAAGCTTCACGGGCATCTTCAGTATTTGGTTTTCCTTCCCAAACACCCCAGGCCAACTCATCTAATCCCGAAAGCTTTTCCCAGGGTAATTTAGCATCAATAAACTTCTGAACAGTTTGCCAGGTACGTTTTAAATCAGAAGTGTAAATCTTGTCAAAAGGAATATCCTTATATTTTTGATAAAAAGCTTCTGCCTGTGCCCTGCCTAAATCATTTAAGTCAGAATTTACACCTCTGCCCTGTACTATGCCTTGTCTGTTCAATTCCGTTTCGCCGTGGCGTATGATGTATATTTCTTTCATCTAATTAATTATTGAATGAGAGATTTTTGAGTGATTGAATGTTAAATTTAATGCTCAATATCCTCATTCTATCATTCACTCATTCTATTATTCACTCATTCTACCATTCCTTCATTCTATCACTAATTCACCACAGGTAATTTATAATATTGCGGTTTCTTCTCTTCCTCAAAAACAACATGCTCGAAATCTGTAACCACATTATATAAAGTATCGCGTTCTATTGCTTTTCTTCCTACTTGTTTAATCAGATTAACCAATTCTTTAGTGCTCATTGCAGGCGTTTGTTCTTCTGCTCCGGCCATAGAGTATATTTTTGTGGTATCATCCAAAGTACCGTCAATATCATCCACACCATAATTTAAGGATAACTGAGCCGTTTCGCGACTAATCATCGCCCAATACGCTTTGATGTGATCGAAGTTATCCATATAAATACGGGCAATGGCATAATTTCTTAAATCTTCAATTACTGAGGATTCTGGCACATTACTCATCTGGTTATGCTGATTTCTGAATTTTAATGGAATAAAAGTCTGGAAGCCACCTGTGCGATCCTGCAGTTCACGTAGTTTCTCCATGTGGTCTACGCGGTGCCAGTATTTTTCGATATGTCCGTAAAGCATGGTCGCATTACTGCGCATGCCCAGTTTGTGCCATTCTTCATGTATATCCAGCCATTGCTGACCGGTACATTTATCTTTGGCAATCTGTTCTCTGATTTCAGGGTGAAAAATCTCTGCCCCTCCACCTGGTATCGATTCCAACCCAGCTTCTTTCATCAAACGCATACCCGTTGCATAATCGATTTTAGCTTTTTTGAAAATATAGTGGTACTCTACAGGCGTTAATGCTTTTACATGCAGATCAGGCCGGTGTTGTTTAATAGCAGTGAATAATGCAGAATAAAATGCCACATCGTATTGTGGAAGCACCCCTCCTACAATATGGACCTCCGTTACAGGTTCACCATCGTATTTTTTAACGATATCGAGCATTTGCTCCATCGTTAAGGCCCAACCTTCTTCTTTTTGTTTGATTAGACGAGAGTACGAGCAAAATTTGCAGTCGTAAACGCAAAGATTGGTTGGTTCTAAGTGAAAGTTTCGGTTGAAATAAGTTTTATCACCGTGTTTTTTCTCACGGATGTAATTTGCGAGGACACCCAGGTAACCCAGTTCGGCATGTTCGTAGAGATGCACACCTTCATCAAATGTAATCCGTTCTCCGTGAAGAACTTTATGTGCTATGTTTTGTAATTCAGTTGATAAATTGGTATCAGCTAATATTTGTTCAACTTGCTCAGTTGTATTCATTCCTGATTTATTTTGAACAAAAATACAATAATGAGGCGATTTGAAAATCATTTTCTTGTAACAAACCGTGATTGTTGAATGTCAATCGTAATAATTAACCACAGATAAATACGGATCAACACAGATTTTGATTGCTTTTATTTTCGTAAAATCCCCTGGCATCGTCATCTCGACTGGAACGCAGTGGAATGGAGAGATCTATCTTTATAGATTTCTCGACTTCGTTGCACTTCGCTCGAAATGACGACACTTTAGAGGAAACTATAAAGATAGATCAGTAACGGTTACAAAAAAGCACCTCTTTTCAGAAGTGCTCTTATTATATTTTTCACAGGTAGATGAAATTATCTTGCAGCAGGCGTAAATGTTAATACGATGTTTGCAGTTTTACCACCAAATTCGATTGGTGATTTCAAAATCATTTGTGTGCTCGAAAGATCAGTTAACACTAAACGGTAACCTTCTGTTACGTTTTTAGCTTTATCGCCTTCAAATATTTTTTTGAACTGGAAAGTTTGGTCTTTAGGTGCAGCCGACCAAAAGATAGTCTGCATTACCGAACCACAAGCGCTTGATGCTGGCAAAGTGTAAGAACCATTACCGCTGTTGGTTAAGTGCCATGTACTTCCCTGGAAACATTTGTAAGATTTCTCTCCAAATAGTCCCTGAACAGCACCATCAGGCAAACCTTCTAAAGCCACATTACTTACTACCCAGTCGCGAACAACTGTACCTCTGCTACCTGTTACACCAGCAGTTACTCTTTTTGCAGTATTACAACTTTGTAACATTACTAAAGTAGAACATGCTATTGCGATAGCTATAAATAATCTTTTCATTTTTTGTTTAATTAAATTTCGACAAACTTGTTACATAAATCTTGCCAAAACCATTACGAACCTTAAATTAGCGCCAAATTATTAAATTGTATTCCGATATTATTTCGATCAACATCAATCATCATGAAACCCGAAACCCTTGCTATTCACGCTTCTAATCTTGTAAAAAGTACTACAGGTGATGTTACACCGCCAATTAATCTATCCACCACTTTTTTTCGTGGCGAAGATGGTGGTTATCCCGGTGGGCACATGTATAGCAGGGTAAGCAATCCAAACCGGTCTGCTTTAGAAAACACTATAGCTAAATTAGAATATGGCGAAGATGCTGCTGCTTTTTCTTCGGGAAATACCTGTGGACTGGCCATGTTCCAGGCTTTAAAACCAGGTAGCCACATTATAGCACCAGATGATATGTATTGGGGCATAAAAAAACAATTACTTACTATTTTTAACGATAGTTTGGAATTTGATTTTGTTGATCAAACGGATTTAAATCTGATACAATCGAGCATTAAGCCAAATACTAAATTGATTTGGATCGAAACACCTTCTAATCCATTACTAAAGGTTACAGATATTGAAGAGATTGCCAAAATAGCTAAAGCTAATAAGGTTACAATGGTTTGCGATAGCACTTTTGCCTCTCCTGTTTTGCAGAATCCAATATTATTGGGCGCCGATATGGTAATGCACAGCAGTACCAAATATCTTGGTGGCCATAGCGACGTGCTTGGCGGAATTTTAGTAACGGCGAAAAAAGATGAGTTGTGGGATAAAATCAAAAATATCCAGCAAACCGGTGGTACTGTACCCTCTCCTTTCGATTGCTTTTTATTAACCAGAAGCATTAAAACCCTGGCCTACCGCATGAAAGGCCATTGCGAAAACGGCAAAAAGGTAGCCGACTATTTAAGCGGACATCCTAATGTTGAAGCCGTTTTTTATCCCGGATTGGAAAATCATCCGCAACACGAAATTGCAAAAAAACAGATGAAGGATTTTGGCGGAATGATGTCGTTTTTAGTTAAGGGCGATGCTGAAGCTGCTCATAAAGTGGCAAATAAAGTCCAGCTATTTGCGCAGGCTACCAGTTTAGGTGGTGTAGAGAGTTTAATTGAACACCGTTATTCAGTAGAAGGACCTGATAGTAAAACGCCTAAAAATTTACTCCGAATTTCAGTAGGCTTAGAGCACGTAGACGATATCATCGCCGATTTAGCACAGGCGTTGGGTTAAGGAGATTTTCGTCATTGCGAGAAGGCTTTTTCAGCCGACGAAGCAATCTTAATGCGAACGCTGGTAGCTATCGTTGTAAGATTGCTTCGTCGTTCCTCCTCGCAATGACGATTTTTTGAATCTATTTCGGATTACAAATCGTGGTTAACTTTAACGAATAATTTGCCTCCAGTGGTTCGTTAGTTTGCGCTAAACGTTGAGAACCGGTATTTGCAGGACAAGCAATATCCCCTGCTGCATCATAAACCAGTTTATTTCCGTTTGCCAATAATTCTTTTGGTACATATACCTGCACTTTGGTAATTGAATAACCAGAAGGAAAATAACGCACATAATAACCATCAGGGTGTTTCGTCCAGATGCCACTTGGCACATCACTTCTTGGTGGAGCCATACCCGCTATGATCGCATATCTTTCCATGTCGGCATAAGTATAATTCCCAGATGACACCAGTTGGCGGATATTATTTTCTGCTTCAAAAACAGCCTTCACACCTGAAGGTAACTGGTCTTTAGCTTTTTCCATTACATCGAAAGGTAAAACGCCTAAAGCGCCACCTTCCAATTGCGTAAGTTGTTTTAGCGTTAACAATTTCATTGCAGTTACTTTCACTTGTCCGTTAAAATCGGCAAATTTTGTTCTGGCAATAATGGTCCAAAGTAAGGCCTGGATATCATGCTGTTCTACTTCAGGATGTTTCTCTGCACTTTTTAATATCGCAACTACAATTTCTTCTTTCGAGCCTAAAACTGGGGCAAACATATAACCATCGCCCTTTGATGGTGCAAAAGTTCCGGCTTTCAGGCAGTAGCTTTTGTTGGTCATTTCGTACAAACCCTCACAGAGTACAAAACCACCATCTGGATTTTTAGGAAGTAAATACAAGGGCTGAGCTTTTAAATTTAATGAATTAATAAAATCAGGCAGTTTTTCGCCATCCCTGTTTACATCCTCAAAGTTGGTTGTAATGGCAGCTGGCTGTTTTAAAAACCTGTCTACACCTAAAGCTTTAGCACCCTGAGCAGTGCCGACTTTCAATAATTTGTCTTTTAAACCTCCGAACTGGGCGTTTGCATTTGTTAAACACATTACAGTGAATAGCAGGCCTAAGCCTAAAACTCTTGTATTTTTAGTCATAATCATATTTAGATAGGTCACACAAACTTAGAATTTTAAGCGTTATTTTTATATTAAAAGTTTTAATTTGTCGCTATACAATAAAATACATTGCTCATTTTCATACGATTAACAAAAATTCAAAATTTTATTTTGTGAATTAAAATTAAATTCAGACATTTGAAATATTATTTGGTAGAAAGCTAAATAAAAGTCAATCTTCACAGGTTGATTTATAAAGAAGTGGCGAGAGACTGGCTCGATGACCCACTGGCAACCCTCAGAAAGAGAAGGTGCCAATTCCTGACCGGATAACATGGTGTTATCTGGAGATATAAATTAGAACTGATGAAAACATTAAATCTTCAATCGCTAAGCGAACCCAGTGCAAACCTTAAAAATTTAGAACAAACTTCTATTTCTACTTTTTTCAATAGGTGTGCAATTACTTGTATGTGCTGTTGCATACAGTAATCTAAAAAATCTTCCTTTTTTGTTTCTTTCAAACTGGAAGGTCCCGAAACATCGGGATACGCCCTGCTAGGTTTTAAAATCAACCTAAATCACTACGTCTCATCATTCAATAAATAAAACAGAAATCATGTCAACATCATATAAATTTGAAACTTTACAATTACACGCTGGCCAGGAAATAGATCCAACAACAGGCTCGAGGGCTGTGCCAATTTACCAAACTACTTCTTACGGATTTAAAAACGCTGAGCATGGTGCCAACTTATTTGCTTTAAAAGAGTTTGGCAATATTTACACCAGGATCATGAATCCGACCAATGATGTTTTCGAAAAACGTATTGCAGCTTTAGAAGGCGGTGTAGCTGCTTTGGCGGTAGCTTCAGGACAGGCAGCACAGTTTATCGCATTGAATAACATTTTAGAAGCCGGCGATAGTATCGTTTCTTCTTCGCACATTTACGGTGGAACTTATAACCAGTTTAAAGTTGCTTTTAAACGTTTAGGTATCCATGTCGATTTTGCGAATCCAGATGTACCTGACGAATTTGAAGCTAAAATTACCGATAAAACGAAAGCCATTTATCTCGAAACCATCGGCAACCCGGCATTTAGTGTTCCTGATTTTGAGAAAATCTCCGCAATTGCAAAGAAATACGATCTACCTTTAGTGGTTGATAATACTTTTGGCGCAGGAGGTTATTTGTTTAAGCCTTTAGAACATGGAGCAAACATTGTTGTAGAATCGGCAACCAAATGGATTGGTGGACACGGAACAAGCATTGGTGGTGTGATCATCGATGGCGGAAACTATAACTGGGGCAATGGTAAATTCCCTCAATTCTCTGAACCATCAGCAGGTTATCATGGTTTGGTTTTCAGCGATGTTTTCGGCATCGGCGGACCATTTGGCAACATCCAGTTTATCATCCGTGCACGTGTGGAGGGATTAAGAGATCTTGGTCCTGCCCTATCCCCTTTTAATTCTTTCCTTTTATTGCAGGGCTTAGAAACCTTATCGCTCCGTGTACAACGCCATGTTGATAATGCTTTAGAACTGGCTACCTGGTTAGAAAATCATCCATTGGTTCAGGAAGTACAATATCCGGGATTAGCGAGTAGTAAATATAATAACCTGGCAAAAAAATATTTAAGTAACGGCTTCGGTGCAGTTTTATCTTTCGAATTAAAAGGAAGTAAAGAAAATGCCACACAGGTTATTGATAATTTAAAACTGGTTTCTCACCTCGCAAATGTTGGCGATGCAAAAACGTTGATTATCCAGCCATCGGCAACCACACATCAACAATTGAGTGAAGATGAGCAACTGGCCGCAGGTGTAAAACCAAACGCATTACGGGTTTCAGTCGGTATTGAGCATATTGATGACATTAAGGCCGATTTCGAGCAGGCTTTTGCATCTATTCACGCTCAGGTTTCTACAGATAGTTTATTAGCTTAGTCCCGTTCATTTTCCGAATACAACATAACAATGAGTACAGCATCAACGTATAATTATAATAAACAGTTCAAATTAGAGAGCGGAAAAAAAATCCGCAACCTGCAAATTGCTTATCAAACTTATGGCAAATTAAATGCAAATAAAGATAATGTAATTTGGGTTTGCCATGCACTGACTGCCAATGCTGATGTTTTTGAATGGTGGGAAGGTTTGTTCGGTCAGAATGCTTTGTTCAACCCGGAAGATCATTATATCGTTTGTGCCAATGTTTTAGGCTCGCATTATGGCAGCACCAACCCATTAAGTACCAATCCGGTAACAGGTTTACCTTATTACCTTTCGTTTCCGCAGTTTACAATCCGCGATTTAGTATCGGCACATCAGTTATTGGCTTCACATTTAGGTATTGATTATATTAAATTATTAATCGGTGGCTCTTTAGGTGGGCAACAAGCTGTAGAATGGAGTATTTCGGAACCGAATAAAATCGAAAACCTAATCCTGATTGCCACCAATGCGGCGCATTCTCCATGGGGAATTGCGTTTAACGAAAGTCAGCGTTTAGCCATTACCACCGATAGAACTTTTTATGCCAACCAACCAAACGGTGGCAGCAAGGGTTTAAAAACTGCCCGTAGCATTGCACTTTTAAGTTATAGAACGTATAGTGCTTATGGCAGCACACAGGTAGAAAGCGTAAACGATAAGACTGACAATTTCAGGTCGTCTTCTTACCAGAATTATCAGGGAGAAAAGTTAATCAACCGTTTTAATGCTTACAGTTATTATTATTTAACAAAAGCAATGGACAGCCACAATGTGGGCCGTAACCGAAAAAGTATTGGCGATGCACTCAACCTAATCAGTGCCAATACACTGGTAATTGGAATAGAAAATGATGTTTTGTTTCCTTTATCGGAGCAAAAATATCTGGCAGATCATATCCCTGGAGCAGAATTTTGCGCCTTGCATTCTGATTATGGACATGATGGTTTTTTAATCGAAACAGATGCTTTGACTAACGTAATCGGAAACTTTATGAAGGAAAGCCGTAATAAAAAAATCATCAAATTACAGCATACTGCCTAAAGAGGTAGAGGGTTGAAGGTTTAGGGTTTAGGGTTTAGGGTTTAGGGTTTAGGGTTTAGGGTTTAGGGTTTAGGGTTTAGGGTGAAAAATAAAAAGAATAGCTAATATCTGTACTATCAAATTCAACAAAAAATAATATAAAATAAATACAGTTAATCGGTGTAATCTGTTTATCTGTGTAATCAAGTCTAAAATATGAGTAAGAATTTAAAAATCGGTTTATTTGGTTTCGGCGTTGTAGGGCAAGGTTTATTGGATATCATCCAAAGTCAGAACCTGAACCTGGAGATCATTAAAATCGCGATAAAAGACCCAAGAAAGAAACGTAGCCTCAATAAGGATCTGTTTACTACGGATCGCAACGAAATACTGAACAATACGGAGATTAATACAATAGTAGAATTGATTAATGATGCCGATGCTGCCTACGAAATTGTAACTAACGCCTTAAAAAACGGTAAAAATGTAGTATCGGCCAATAAAAAAATGATCGCCACACACTTAAAAGAGCTGGTAGATTTACAACAGGAATATGGCACTTCCCTATTGTACGAAGGTGCTGTTTGTGGCAGTATTCCAATTATCCGCAATTTAGAAGAATATTACGATAATGAATTATTCCATGCTTTGAGTGGGATTTTTAATGGCTCATCTAATTATATTTTATCAAAAATATTCAACGAAGGACAAAGTTACGATTCGGCATTAAAAGAAGCGCAGGATTTAGGCTTCGCAGAAACCGATCCAATTTTAGATGTAGGTGGTTACGACCCTAAATATAAACTGGCCATTGCTACCGTACATGCTTATGGTTTATTTGTAAATCCTGATGCCATTTTAAACATCGGTATACAGAACCTTTCTGATTACGACATTAAATATGCACGTGAGAAAAATTTCAAAATTAAGTTGGTTCCCACAGCACGAAAGGTAAATATAAAAGATATTGTGACTTATGTACTCCCTAAACTGGTAGCTAAAGATGATTTTCTTTACAATGTAGAAAACGAGTACAATGCAGTTGCAGTTCAGGCGGCTTTTGCTGATAAACAGTTTTTCTATGGTAAAGGTGCGGGTGGCCACCCTACCGGTGCTGCAGTACTATCTGATATTGCTGCTTTACGTTACGATTATCGATATGAATACAAAAAATACCATTCGGAAAATGGTGTAAAACATACAGAAGAAATTCTTTTAGAAGTTTATTTGCGTTATGCGGATGAAGATCTGATAACATTATTAGAGTTTGATAACATCAGTGAACGTTATGCAGCCAGCAGTTATAAATATGTAGTTGGAACGGTTAAGTTAGAAAGCTTGATTAAAAACCGCGACTTACTATTGGATGAATCTGTTTTTGTGGCCTACACCGGCAGACAGATTTACAAGCAAGAGCAATTGAGTGAAAATGTTTTTGCCGAGGAACTGGCAAGCCTATAACTTATTTTTAAGGTTATTTTTTTATTTGTTTTGTTGTTAAGTACAAAGGCCGGAGCGAGTCCGGCCTTTTGCGTTTACTTAAAATTTTCTAAAATACGTTGCCTGTCTTCATTTTCCTTATCGTTTTTATGATAAAGCTCAATAAAAACTATCTTTTTTTCTTCTTCGAAATAAGCATATATTAACCTCAAACCAGAGTTTACCCCGCGGCCTTTTAAAGATTTGCAGGCCATCTTTTTTATTTTAATCACACAGGTACTAATACCTAAGTTATCTATTGTAAAGCTAAATGGTGGCTGCTGACTTGGCCTAACATTTATTATTGTCTTTACCATTTCCAGGTCGTCATTTAATGTTCGATACTTTTTTAATAGAAATTTCAAATCCCTATTAAATTCGGTGAGTGAATCGAATTCCATACATTAATTATCATCTTCGTCATACACCCTTACAGAATATGGCAACTCTCTATAGAATGCGAGTTCGTAGCTAATATACTTACCTTCTTCTGTAACCTCCCAAGGTAAATCTTTATGCGAATAATCGCTTATAGCCGTAGCCGACCAATCGCTCATTTGTTCGATTACTTTATCTATAACATCTTTTTCACTTGCCTTGAGTAAGGTTAAATCAGCTTTTTCGAGTGGCAGATAGCGCTTTTGTGGATAACCTTTAAATTCTGTTTTTATTCGTTGAAGCTGATTAGCATCTATCATTTGATTGATAATAGCATCTAACTTTTGAGGAACAGGGCCATAAGGCAACTTTTTATATTTCGCACCTGTTAAATGCTCTTCATATAATTCGTAATAATTAAAATCAGAAAAATAAAGGAGTTTATACAGTACGGTTTCACCAACGTTAGGTTTGCCAGCGCAGTGCTCTAAAATGTAAAGCAAAACGTTTTTAAACTTATTGATATTTAAAGTTGGGACAGAAATGCGTTCTTCTATAAGCTCTTCATTTGTTTCATCAGGTAATTTTAAGCTTTGATTGTCCAGAAAATCTTTGGTCATAAAATCATCGAGAGAAAAACCCAGAACTATAGATAACCGTTGCATTTCGCTTAAGCTAACACTCCTGTTTCCCAATTCTATTTGCGCCAGGGAGGGCCTTGAAATCGCAATGTTTTTTGCCAGATCCTCTTGAGAGAAACTTTTTATTAAACGCAGTTTAGCTATTCTCTCACCAATTTCCTTTTTAGATAGTTCGTACCTCATAAATCAAAGATACGCTTTGTTTTAAAACAAAACAACAGCATGATCTATTTAAGAACAATAAGTTATAACAAACAGCAAATCAAATCACTAACGTTTCAATCCTGGATATTTTATAGTTACTTTATCTTAATGTATTTCTCAATAATCACCCGGTCTACCCCTGCTGCTTCCACCTTCTCTATACCTTTCTGAATCAAAGTATCGTTATGGATGGCAAGTTTGAACTTAAAAGTTTTACCCTCCCAGTTTTTATCCTTATAATATTCGAGATGCTCGGTATAATCATCTTTATCTAAAACAAAAGTTCCACCTCCGGCATCAAAGTTAGTACTATCTTTAACATCAAGGCTGTGTCTTAAAAATGCAAAATGGCTGTGATTGAGAATTTTGATCATTTTCACTTTACCTGAATAATCTGTGGTTTTACTTTTTCCATTTTCGATGGTGGTAGCCGATAGTAACTGCCATGTACCCTGAATATTCAGTTTTTGGTCATTTCCGTTTTTACCAGCACAGGAAAATAGTAAAAGCACTACGAGTAGCATTAAAATATTTCTCATAAATTTATTATTTGGTTGTTTTAATCTTACCCTCTGCCCGCCATTTTAATGAGTTTGTGGGCAAGATCTTTACCTAGGTATCCATCAATTATAGCATGTACTCCATATAAAATTGGCGTCATTAAAATAGCCACAGCGAATTTATAAGTATAATTCACCAAACCTATTGCGGCAACCATTTGCCAGCTGTAGTGGTACTGAGGGTTTAAATAAAAGGCAATAAAGATCACCACAAAGCTATCAATCAATTGCGATACCAGCGTTGAGCCGGTAGCACGCAGCCACAGTGCGCGTTCGCCTGTTATCTTTTTAATCCGGTGAAAAATCAAAACATCGGATAGCTGCCCTATAATAAAAGCGGTAATTGAACCTACGATGATCCACATGCCCTGACCAAAAATCCCTGCAAATGCATTGTTCATATTTAAGTCTTCGCCATTAATTTTTTGGTGTACCCAAAAATCGGCAGCGCTTAAATGCATAGAGCCCCAAACCACCATAAAGGCGAATGCGATTAAAATTGAGGTGAGGATAGATAAAAAACGGACTTGCTTTACGCCAAAATATTCATTTATAATATCCGTCATAATGAAAATGATTGGCCAGGTTAATACCCCTGCCGACATGACAAAGGATAGATGCGGAACGCCCAGTAAATTAATATCGAACTTTTTAAAACCCAGCGTTTCTTCGACACTGAATAGCTTAACTCCAATAAACTCTGATAATATAGCATTTGCCACGAAAAAGCTACCCAGAATGAGCAGTAAACGGCTTTCTTTTGTCTTAAAAGTCATAGACTATAAATCTATAAATAAATAGCAGATTTAACATAACAATCATCATATTTTTAACACAGATGCACAAGATTACGCGGTTGCCAATTTGTACTCTAGTTGAATTATTTACTGTCAAAATATGATTTTTACAATCGTTCGACTATAAAAATAGGTTAACAACTTAAATCTCCCAATCTTTGCGCCATCAAAATCGGGTAATTTTCATGGCTAAAAAACAACACTTCTATCTCATACTCATTTTAGGTTCATTGGCAGCTCTTGGCCCCTTCTCTATTGATATGTACCTACCTGGTTTTGTTGATATTGCAAAGGATTTAAGAAGTAACGAATCGACTGTAGCCCTTTCACTTTCGAGCTTTTTTATCGGGATTTCTGCCGGCCAGTTACTATATGGTCCGCTCCTGGATAAATTTGGAAGAAAAAAACCTTTATATTTTGGTTTAGCGCTATATATTTTTGCTTCTTTTTTATGTTTGGCTGTAACTGATGTAAATCAATTGATTGTTTTACGTTTTGTTCAGGCCATCGGGAGCTGTGCCACTGCAGTAGCCTCTATAGCAATGGTTAGGGATTTGTTTTCGGTAGAAGAAAGCCCGAAGGTATTTGCTTCCTTAATGTTGGTGATTGCTGTTTCGCCCATGCTTGCCCCAACTGCAGGTGGTTACTTAATTTCGGCATTAGGCTGGAAGTATGTGTTTGTGTTTTTAGGATTGATGGCGATTTTAATGCTCCTGGCTTCAATCTTTAAGTTACCGGAGAGTTATAAACCCGATCCAAATTACTCTTTAAAACCAAAGCCAATTTTAACCAATTTCTTTACCGTTTTAAAAGAACCTCAATTTTATACTTATGCTTTAATTAGCTCAATTACTTTTTCGGGATTATTCGCCTACGTATCGTCCTCGCCTCAGGTATTTATGAAAATTTACGAAGTAAGTAAGACTGGCTACGGATGGATTTTCGCCCTGTTATCGGTATCGTTTATTGGATCAAGTCAGGTAAATAGTTTAATACTTAGATGGTTTACCAGCAAAAAAATTGTCACCTATGCACTTATTGCCCAATGTATTTTCAGTTTAATCTTTTTGATTTTTGCGTTAAACAATTGGCTGGGTTTATATCCTACGATAGGCTTTATTGCCTTATTTTTGGCCTGCTTAGGTTTAATAAATCCAAATGCTGCTGCTTTGTCGCTCGCACCATTTACTAAAAATGCCGGCAGTGCATCGGCCTTAATGGGTGCCTTACAAATGGGATTAGGTGCTTTGGCTTCGGTAATGGTAAGTTTATTTAGTGAACACTCAGTTGTACCGATGCCTTTGGTAATGACAGCCGCGGCCTTTATTGCATTGTGTTGTTTATTAATTGGCAGAAGGTTTATTACCACTGAAGTTAAGGCATCGAATGATACTGCTGTTGTAGCCCACTAGTATTATACCACAAAGACACAAAGGGGGGATCATAAATATAAAATCTCATCCTGAGAGTTAATTTATAGTAGAAGATGAATATTAGTGACAGAGGATTTTTAGCGCTATGTGCCGGCGAGGAATCGTCATTGCGAGGAGGCATTTTCAGCCGACAAAGCAATCTTACAACTATCGCTAGTAGCGAGCGCTTTAAGATTGCTTCGTGGCCTCGCAATGACGACCATTCTATTGGAGTCTATCAATGGTAGCCTGTCGAAGATCAGTTTAAATGCTTCATAAAGCGTTTCAACAAGCTCAACATGGCAAGTTCGAATGGAATCACAAATATGATACGGTCTCCGTTTCTTGGTGGCAAAACTACGGTACAAATAACCTGTAAATCAAATAGCAAACAATTGTACCTACTGCTGCGATGATGAAACCGCTTAATCGTTTCTTTTTGATAAAACAGATTAAGATAATTCCGGAAATAGACACCAAGGTCATCAGCACTGCTGAAATATCAATAATCCACGACCAGGCCTTACCAGAATCTCTTCCTTTGTGTAAATCGTTAATCACAGCTACAGCACCAAACCTGGTTGTGGTTAATTCATATTTCCCGGTTTCGCGATCTATAAAAGAGTCGGCCAGGTAACCAGGTCCGTTAAAGGTTAAGCTCAGTTCTCTGTCATCCATTCTGAAATCGCTCAATGCACCTTTAACCGCATGTTTGCTCCTAAAAAACTCAACAAGTTGTAACTTATTGATCTTATTGGTATCAGGTTGGTTTACCCATTTTAAGTTTACCGAACCAGAATCTTTAGTAACCATTTCCTTACCGGAAGTAAACCAATCTGCATGGTTTAAGGTTAAGCCCGATACTGCAAAGAAGAGCAGGATTGTAAAACTCACCATCGATAAATAAATGTGCAGCCAGCGTGATAAACCGGCTAAATGCCTTTTCCCCTTACCCTTTCCACTATCTTTTTTAACCTGCTTTTTTCCCAGGCCACCAAGTGCAGCCGTTATCTTATTTTTTTGCGGTTCCGATTTTTCTGTAGTCAAGAGATGCTGAGGTTAGTTCTGTATTTGGCGTTAATTCTATTTTTTTTGCTGAACCGGTAAATTTCATTTCCTGGGCAATTACCTGATACGTTCCGTGCTCGCGGGCTACTTCAATAAAAACAGTATAACTACCTGCTTTAACCAATTTCCCGCTATCGTCTTTTCCATCCCATGATAAGCTATATTTACCAGGACCACGTGTAGCAGAACTCGTTGAGCTTAGTTTTCCTTCTGCTCCTTTTTTAAACTCATCGCCATTGGCACGATTCCACGATTTTAAATCTGGCAACCAACGTGGTTTGTTATACCAAATAGCCAGATTGCGCACCGGTGTTTTAGCTGCATCTTCAATCCAAACGGCCACAAACGGGCGACGAACACGTTTACCATCAGTAGACTCGATATTGGCAATTTCCAAATTCACAACCAACTCATATTTAGGATTCCAAAGTTTATCAGCTTTGCTCTCTTTTTCTAAAACAGCAACTGGCTTATTTAAAGCAAGCTCGTAATCAGCCCATTTTTTGCTTCTGATTTCTGTGCCATCTTTCGTAATTAAAAAATATGCGACATCATTTCTTGTTGCAGTTAATGCTTCAATCTCGGCAATAGAAAGCACATTAAAAGAAGTAGCTAAAGCCCCTGCTTCGCTGGCATCGGGGCCAATAACCGTTGCGCTAATTATTTCTGCAGCAGGTTTTCCTGTACGTGGATCAACGATATGCGAATACCATTTGTCGTTTACCTTAAAACCCCTGCGGTAATTACCACTGGTTGCCACAGCCATATTCGACACTTTGATGGTTGTTAACGCAGCATCGTTTTCTGCATCAGCTTTAGGGTTTGCTATTTCAATAGCTTCCGGCTGGTTTCCTTTGATAACCATATCGCCACCAATATTCACCACCACGTTTTCAATTCCTGGACTTTGAACAGCTTTTTCGGCAGCTTTATTAATGATATAACTTTTTGCAAAAGAATTTAATGCCAATGGTGCATCATCTAAACGCGTTACGGTTTTATCCTGCTCATTTAAGATGTAATGTTTTTGTTTTACCAGGGTAACGGCATTTTGTAATGCTGCAGCTGATGGTAAACGGTTTTCGGCAGCTGCCTTTTTCCAAACATCTCCTATTACTTTAGCTGATGCATCAAGCGCACCATTGGTTAACATTTTATAGTTTTCAAACTGTTTTAGAACCTCAAACAAATCTGCTGAAACTTTAGTGGTTTGTTTACCATTGCTCATCCATTTACTAAACTCGCTGTTCGCTTTATATGCACTTAAAATATCATCAAGCCTATCGATCTCATTTAATGCACGCGTTTCAGCTAAATCTGCATCTGCCTGACTAACTGTTTTAAATTTTAATTCTAATGATGTGCCCAATACATTTTCATAATTGGAAACAAATGTTCTCAGGGCTTTTTTAGGATTAACAAATGCAGATGCACTTATTACCAATAAAAAGGCAGCGGTTAAGTGTTTAAACTTCATATTTAATGGATCATTCAGATTCAATGCAAAGAAAAGAGTTTATTTGGAATAATTTTAAATAAGCAGCATTATATTTGAAATAATACAAAATGCAAGTTAAAATTCACTGATAACCCGCTATTTTTAGGAGACGGTTATTTAACCAGAAGGTTCAATGATTACTGAAAGTTATTTCCCGATGCACAACGGCAATGGTACGAACATGAGCAACGCCTTTGGCATAGCTTTTTACGCTTTAAGCTTTTTTTCCTATTTTCGCTTACAAGATGCTTCATATACAATCTAAACTTCCTGGCGTAAGTACCACCATTTTTTCGGTGATGAGTAAACTTGCCACAGAACACAATGCCATTAATCTTTCTCAGGGATTTCCTGATTATGCCTGCGATCCAAAACTAGTTGAATTGGTAAATAAAGCCATGAAAGATGGTTTTAATCAATATGCACCAATGCCGGGTTCTACTTTTTTAAAGGAAACCATTGCAGAGAAAGTTGAAAAACTCTATCACATCAAGTATAATCCTGAAACAGAAATTACGGTTACAGCAGGTGGAACCCAAGCTATTTTTACCGCATTAGCAGCCATTATCAATGCAGGTGATGAAGTTATTATTTTCGAACCGGCTTACGATAGTTACGCACCTACCGTTAAACTTTTAGGAGGCCTGGTTAAAACCTACGAGCTTGCGCCACCCAGTTATGGCATTGACTGGGATATGGTTAAGAAGTTGTTTACGGCCAAAACCAGAATGATCATCTTAAATACGCCACAAAATCCAACGGGTAGTATTTTATCGTCAGATGATATGAAATCGCTTATTAAATTGATTACAGGTACCGACATTTTAATCCTGAGCGATGAAGTTTATGAACATTTAATTTACGACGAACAAAAGCACCAAAGTGTAATGCTCTATCCAGAATTAAAGCAAAGAAGTTTTATTGTAGCTTCATTTGGCAAACTTTTGCATGCTACCGGCTGGAAGCTGGGCTATTGTTTGGCACCTGAGATATTAACCAAAGAATTTAGGAAGGTACACCAATTTAATGTTTTCAGCGTTAATAGTCCCATGCAACAAGCCATTGCCGATTACATTAAAGAGCCAAAAAATTATAGTGAAATAGGCAGTTTTTTTCAACAGAAGAGAGATTATTTCAGAAATCTTCTGGCCGAAAGTCGTTTTAAACTTTTGCCGTGTAACGGCTCTTATTTTCAATGCGCAAGCTACAGTGACATTAGCGATGAAAAAGACACCGATTTTAGCATGCGGCTGATTAAGGAATTTGGAGTGGCCACCATTCCGGTTTCTGCATTTTACCAAAAAGCAACCGATCATAAAATTATCAGGTTTTGCTTTGCTAAAGAAAACGCTACGCTTGCCTTAGCGGCCGAGAAATTAAAAAACGTTTAACCAGACCAAACCGATATACCATGGAAGCACCTGTTTACACTCAAATAGAAAATCTGAAAGTAACTGTTTTTCAGGCCTACCTTTTTTGGGAAAACATTGAGAAAAACCTCTTAAATCTGGCACTTAGATTATCTATGGGTGTAAGGGAAAAAACCGATATTATTATTTTACCCGAAATGTTCAATACAGGTTTTAGCATGAATTCTGAAGCTTTAGCTGAAGAAATGGGTGGTAAAACGATGCAATGGATGCAAAAAATGGCACACCAATACAATTGTGTGGTTACAGGAAGTATCATTATAAAAGAAAATAATCAATATTTTAACCGTTTGATCTGGATGGAACCAGATGGCAAAAATCAGCATTACGATAAACGCCATCTGTTTGGCATGGGAGATGAAGATCATCACTTCAGTCCAGGTAAAGAAAAACTTATAGTCGAACTTAAAGGGTGGAAAATCAGACTGGCCATTTGTTATGACTTGCGCTTTCCGGTTTGGTTGCGTAATGTAGACCAGGAATATGACATCTTACTTCTGGTGGCCAGCTGGCCAGATAAACGATCGGCACATTGGAAAGCATTAATTCCGGCAAGGGCAATAGAAAACCAGAGTTATGTAATTGCTGTAAACCGTGTTGGGCATGATGGAAACCAGATTTACCACAGCGGATTATCGATGTGCCTGGATCCATACGGCAATACTGTTTATTATAAACCTGAAGATGAAGATTTATATACATTCAGCATCAATTACGAAGAACTGGTTAAAGTGAGAAGGCAATTCCCTTTTTTAAAGGATGCTGATCGGTTTACCATTAGTTAAATATAGTCAAATTAAAATAATCCAACTGGAGCGATCGTTTCAACAATTCAGCAATCACAACAATATAACAATTAAATAACCAATAATCGAATCGTAATTACAACGGAAGTAAAACGATTAATGAATTATAACCAATGTTCAAATCGCAATTTTCAAACAGGATCGTTAGATTTAACAATCTAACAATTACAACAATCAAACAATTAACTATTTAGCCAATTTCAACAATTAACCCAAAAATGTTTAACCGCCGCAAATTTATAAAAGCATCTGCCCTATCAGCCGGATTGCTGGCTATCGATAAAAGTAGTATTGCAAATGTAATTCCGAATGAAGAAAGAAAAACAGGCAATTTCCCGATCGTAATTTCTACCTGGGATTTTGGAATTGCCGCGAATGCCGATGCATGGAAAGTACTTTCTTCTGGTGGACGTGCCTTAGATGCCGTAGAACAAGGCGTTTGGGTACCTGAAGCAGATGAAAAGAATCAATCTGTCGGATATGGCGGTTTGCCAGATCGCGATGGCCACGTTACCCTGGATGCCTGTATTATGGACGAACTCGGTAACTGCGGCGCTGTTTTGGCATTAGAACATATTAAACACCCCATCTCCGTTGCACGTAAAGTGATGGAAAAAACCCCGCATGTGATGTTGGCTGGCGATGGAGCTTTACAGTTTGCTTTAGAACAGGGATTCAAAAAAGAAAACTTACTTACACCTTCCAGTGAAAAGGCTTGGAAAGAATGGTTAAAAACGGCGAAATATGCCCCTGTGATGAATATCGAAAATAAGCTATACGAGAAAGCGGCACCGCAAAAACTTCCAGGCAACCAATACAACCACGATACCATCGGCATGCTCGCAATTGATGCTAAAGGAAATATTTCAGGCGCGTGTACCACCAGCGGCATGGCTTATAAATTACATGGAAGAATTGGCGACAGTCCGATTATTGGTGCCGGCCTTTATGTAGACAATGAAGTTGGTGGTGCTACTTCAACTGGTGTAGGTGAAGAAGTGGTACGAAATGTGGGCTCGTTTTTAGTAGTAGAACTCATGCGCCAGGGTTATACACCAGAAGCCGCATGTAAGGAAGCGGTAATGCGCATTATAAAAAAGAAGCCCGAAACGGCCAAAAATATACAAGTAGGCTTTTTAGCTATTAATAAAAAAGGCAAATATGGTGCTTATGCCATTCAGCAGGGTTTTAGCTATGCGGTCTGTAACGCAGAAAAACAAGATCTTTTAATCAAAGGCAAAAGCTATTATTAATAGCTTGATTTTTTTCAAACGATAAATAAAAAATGAAACAGTAAATGGGGTTATTATCTAATATTTTTGGAAAGAAAAACGTTGCCGAACGCAAGGGTGAACCTGATATGGTTTATGTGCCGAACGAAGATGAGCGTATGAACTGGGCGATAGAAAAAGCCAATTTAACGCTTTGGTATTTCGAAGAAAGCCTGGCTAATCCCCAGCCGCACCATGCTTATTTCTCTGTTAAAGTTCATATTATAGATGGCGAAAATAGCGAGCATATTTGGCTGACTGAACCGCATTTTGATGATGAAGGCAATCTTTTTGGTACCGTAGGTAACGAACCTGTAAGTGTAGGCACGGTGAAACTAAACCAGAAAATTGGAATTGATCGCGACCTGATATCAGACTGGATGAGTATTGAAAATGGCAGATTAATTGGCGGTTACACCATAAGAGCTATCAGAGATGGTATACCTGAAAAAGAGAAAGCAGCATTTGATGACAGTATAGGTTTATATATTGATGAAGGGGTTGATCATTTCAAAGCCAATCTTGAAACACCAGAAGGTGCAATATTAGCTTTGGAGAATGCCTATAATGCTAAGGATATTGATGCTGCAATAGCATGTAAAGATTTCTTTGAGGAAGCAAGAATCATGCTTTCCAAATTGAAAATGGAATTCGATGATGACATCATCACTGAAACAGCAGAAGTACTTAAATTATCTTTTATCAATAATACGGAAGAACATGGTTTCCCTGATTTTTCAGGTCTTCAGAATGCTTTTCCTGAAAGAAAAAAAATTGATGACTCCCATTGGATAATTACTGAAATATGTTGGTTTCCGGATGGTGGAAAATCAACGCAGCTACTCAATACCTATAAATCGCCAAAAGGCTGGGTTGTTTTAGGCCCTGTAGAAACAGAAGAATAATTCCAATTATATCCATTTATTAATAGAAATGAAGAGTGATCCAATCACACAAAATGCTTGTTTAGAAGTTTGTGCAAATTCTTATGCCTCTGCCTTGGCTGCCCAAAATGGTGGAGCAGGAAGAGTGGAACTTTGCGATAACCTGGCAGAAGGTGGCACCACACCAAGTTATGCCCAAATTGCTTTGGCTAAGAAAAATCTATCGATCGAAATCTGGCCGATTATCCGTCCGCGTGGAGGCGATTTTTTGTATTCTGATATTGAGTTTGAGTTAATGAAAGAAGATATAAAAATCTGCAAATCATTAAATTGCGAAGGAATAGTTATCGGAATACTTAGCGCAGACGGCACTATTGACAAAGAGAGATGTGCTGAACTGATCGAGTTAGCCAAACCTATGGAGGTAGCTTTCCACAGGGCATTTGATATGAGCAACGATATAGATCAGGCATTGGAAGATTTAATCTCACTCAATATAAAAAGAGTGCTCACCTCAGGAGGGGCCTCTTCTGCAATTCTGGGGGCAGAAAAACTAGCACAACTGGTCAAAAAAGCGAATGGCCGGATTACCATTATGCCTGGTGCGGGGATTAACGAAAACAACATTAAAAACCTTATTGATCAAACCGGTGCCACACAATTTCATGCCTCAGCAAAAGAATTTGTGCCGAGTAAAATGGAGTTCCGAAATACGGAAACCAAAATGGGCAGCATTGAAGACGAATATCGATACGAACTCACTTCAGAAACAAAAGTGAAAGCCTTGGTTGATTGTATAAATAAGGTGGTTAATTAACATAGCATCTGCTTTTTAACGGGTACAGACCCATAACAGGCCAAAGATGATCAGCGTTCGCTGGAATAAATTGCGCTGTACCAGGAAAAAATGGAAATAATTTCCCGGTTTTTTTTGGATTACTTTTTTTCCGTTTTATATTTACAAAGAATATTAACGCTCTATTATGGAAAACCAAAATGACAGCTTATGTAGCAGCTGCTACAGACCCTTTGTTCCTTCAGATACCTACTGTAATAATTGTGGTTTCCCTTTTCAAGGAACCAAAGAAGAAAAAGACCATCACATTGCAAACAGAACCGTTAAGGAAATAGATCTCAGCGATTTAAACAGATCTGTAGAAAGTGCCTGTAATTCGTTATATTGGATTGCTGGTATAAATGCCGTATCGGCTATTTTTATCTTCTTCACTGCGGCAGAAGAAGATCGGTTTATATTGTCAATTATGAATGTAATCCTTATCGGTGCATTTTTGGCATTTGGTGTTTTGGGCAAGACCAAACCTATTGCTGCTATGGTTTCTGGATTATCGTTGTATGTAGTTATTCAGATTTTAAATCTCATCGCCGATCCATCCACTATTTTTAAAGGTATTATTTTCAAAGTTGCAATCATCATCTACCTGATTAAAGGCATTAGAGCAGTGCTAGAGGCTGATAAAATAAAAAAAGAGCTTAACATCGAATAATTTGGAAGAGCTTCAGATTTCAGGCAACTTATGCGATAATTGCCAAAATGAAGTTCCGGTAGGGCATAAATTCTGTAGCCATTGCGGTAGCGCACTGAATTATAAGGAGGTTGTTATTCATAGTAAAAAGTGGCCAAACATACAACAAATTGGCCTATTTTTTATCATAGAAATATTGTGCTGTACAATTCCATTGGTGATAAAAGAACACTCTTTAACTACGCTGTTCTGTATTGACGCCATAATGGGAATCGCTGCCTTATTATTTTTTTTTAACGGCTGGTCTGAAAATAAGAATATACTGAAATGGCCGGAATTCTCTATATGGAAACTAATTGCGTTAACAACCGCAACTGTTTTGGCCTCCATAATCGTCACATTTGTGGTTGACCATTTAAACGAGCTTGTTTTTAAAAAGGACATGGAGTATTATTCCATATTTGCGTTCCATAAATACGGTATCTGGCTAATGTTTGCTTCCATAGCCCTCTACCCTGCTATATTCGAAGAGTTGGCTTATAGAGGATATTTAATGCAGAAACTGTTAAGCATAGTTGATGAAAAGGAAGCTGTTTACATTTCCTCTATCTTATTTTTCATCATCCATTTCAGTCTGATTTCGGTATTCTGGCTACTGCCCTTTGCCTTATTTCTCGGCTGGCTCAGAATCAGGACTAAAACACTGTGGTATGGTGTTTTTGTTCACTTTTTCTTTAACCTTACAGCCTGTTTTTTAAATATCTTTCCGCTAGAAGAACTTTTTAAACTAGTTTTTTAGCACTAATCTCCACTTCCAGGAACATAATGCAACCCTGGCGTAAGGTAATGAAGCAAAACAACTCTCGAATAGCGGTAATTAATTGGTGATAACAACAAAACTCCCGTTAAAATTAAACCAACATAGTACCATAGGTTTTCATAAACTAAGGCTAAACCCAAAACATAGGATGCGACACCAATGGTTATGATTTCTGCAACGTTCATGGCATAACTTACAAACATGGCCACATAGAAAAACCCTGGCTCGCGCTCAAATTTTAAGTTGCAATGCGGGCAGTTAACATTTGTTTTTTGTAGTCTGAAAGAATAAGCACTCCCTGTAAAAATATCTCCTTTGCGGCAACGTGGGCATTTACATTGTACAAAAGCCTGGAATTTCGATAACTCAGCCATAATCTTCTAATTTGATAGTACAAAGATAAGCCTAAAATTAGACACTAATTTATGATCTAAGTCATGTTTGAGCATCGTTTATCAGTTCACTCGTCATTTGTTTATTGGTCGTTCATGCCTACACAATAAAACGCTAAACTTTTATAATCTTTCCTTTAATGGTTTTGATCAGGCCTTTCTCCGCTAATATTTTAGTGCTACGGATAACGGTTTCTACTCTTAAGCCAGTCATATCTGCTAATTCTTGTCGCGTTACTTTTAAATTTTCACCTACAGCAATATCGCCAAGGAGATAATTGATCATCGTTAACAACCGATGATCGGCCTTTTCGCTCGCCAGTTCCTCCAGCATCATCGATTTATAAAAAAGGCGGTTACTTAAAGTACGGATCAGCTCCATGCTGAAATCGGGCTCATTTTTAATCAGTTCAAAAAAATCTTCTTTATTTACTGCAATAAGCTGCGAATCTTTATTGGCAATGGTAAAGGCTAAATAAGGCCGGTCGATTAATAAAGCAGGTTCACCGAAATACTGCCCCGTTTTAAAAACGCCCTGAATAAATTCCTTTCCCTCATCGCTCACAGTAACCATTCGCACCTCGCCCGATTTGATAAAATATACGTAGCGCGGCTGCATCCCCGGCTCGTAAATAACCGAATCTTTTAAATAACTTTTGAGTTTTAAACCTTTATCAATCAGTTTTTGAAAGTTCATCGTTTTTCATAGTAATTTAATCCGTGCAAGCCTATCATGCGAATAAACCTTTTGTTAATTCTTTATTTGTTTTTAGTAAACATTCATTAAGGCGGTCGTCATGCTGAATTTATTTTACAAGTAGAAATAGTGTTTTCAATCGCCTTGTAGCTACTACGTGGTCAGCATCTTTCCAGCTAAAAAAGCATTTATTTCGAAAAAAAATATTAATTAAATTATATAACATTGTCCTTTCGCTCTATGCCGCGGGGCATGGTACTTTGGAGCGCCAAAGTACCCAAAGCGCTTTGTCAATCCAACAATGGGCCTTTTGCACAATCCTACACACATCAAAAAAACAGCGGCACTTCGTTTTGTGTTCAATATTTCTTTAAACTTTAAATTAACGTTTTCGAACACAAAACCACTGCGTTTCAGGTTTGTTTGTGCCATTTTACTGTTCTGCACCTGTTTTTTTGATTTCTCTGGCCCTTGGGATTGACTGCGTTCTTCGGTTAAAACATGTGTATTATTAAAGCAGGTCAGCAAAATGCATAAAAACCCAAAAGATGTGCCACACGATAACTGCAGGAGGGAATCTTAAAGCCTATCTCCAATTGTTTTAGCAAACACTAACCTCTCAGAATGACAAAACTCACAAGTACTACCCCAGCGTTTCTTTCATTAAAAGGGTATAAAATGCTTTAAGTGTAATACCCATTGCAGCTACCTGCTGTGGAATAAAACTGGTTGCGGTTTGTCCGGGAATGGTATTGATTTCGATAAAATAAAATTTACCGGTTTCTTCTTCAAGAAAGTAGTCAATACGTACCACTCCCCTGCAATTTAATTTCTGATATACTTCCTTTACCACCTGTTGCACACGGCTCACTTCCTCGGCACTCATTCTACCGGGAGTAATTTCTTCTGTTGCGCCAGGCGTATACTTTGCTTCGAAGTCGAAAAACTCATTTTTCGGGATCACTTCTGTTGCAGGTAAAACAACAACTTTGCCCTCAGCGCCGAAAATGCCGATCGAAAACTCCCTGCCACTTACAAACTCTTCTATTAAAATCTGACTATCTTCTTTAAATGCTTTTTCAATGGCCATTTCCAGATCATCGGCATGTTTTACCTTGGTCATGCCAATACTACTGCCCCCGCTGTTGGGTTTAACAAAATAAGGCAATCTTAAATCTTGCTTAATCTGATGTAAATTGTAGTTACCACCTTTAAATATCTGAACAGATTTTGCGGTGTGCAGGTTATCAATGCCTTCTACAACGGCTTTGGTATAACCTTTATTCATGGTAATGGACGAGGTTAATGCATCGCAGGTAGTATATGGGATACCTAACATATCGAAATAGCCCTGTAATTTTCCATCCTCGCCAGGAGAACCATGTATGGCAATAAAAACGCCATCAAACTTAATTTTTCTTCCTTCAAGTGTTAAGGAAAAATCATTTTTATCAATTTCAATCTTAACAGAATCGGCAGGTTCATAAAACCAGCCCTTTTCGTTCAGCATAATCTTATACACATCGTATAAATCGGAGTCGATATTCTGAGCAATAGTGGCTGCACTTTTTACAGAAACAACCCATTCGCCTGTGGTACCGCCTGTTAACAATGCTATCGTTTTCTTCATGTTAAAAATCCTTTTTATAAATAGAAATTGAATATAAATATATCCTCAAAAATATAAATATCTTTGTGCTTTAGTATTATTGAAGGAGAATTATTGAAGGAGTGAGTAATTGAATGATTGGGTGAAGAAATAGATTCGATAATTCAATCCATCATTAAAATAGTTACATTTGAGCTTGTACGCATAACCCAAATTAAGATTCATGTCTAAATTTACAGAGTATTTAAAATCCAAATCGTTTAGAAACAACATATTAGCTGCGATAGTAACCGTTGTAGTGCTTTTATTGGTTGCTTTTTTTAGTTTAAGATATTACACCAAACACGGACAGGGCCTAAATGTACCTATGGTTAAAGGTTTATCTTTTGAGCAGGCCGTTCAGAAACTGGAAAATGCCGGATTAAAATATGAAGTAGATTCTGTTTTTATTATGGATCAACCTGCCGGAATTGTAATTGATCAGGATCCTGACCCCAATACTTTTGTAAAAGATAACCGTACCATTTATTTAACCATTAATGCCGGCAAAACACCGAATACAAAATTCCCTGATATAGCGTTTAAAACTTTGCGGGAAGCTCAGGCCATTATAGAGAGTTCGAGATTAAAGCTCGGAGATACGACCTATAAGCCAGATGTAAGCCGTGATGTGGTTTTAGAAGCCTCTTTTGGCGGTCAGCCGATTGCAGCCGGACAGATTGTGCCTGTTGGCTCAAGAATTAACCTGGTTTTAGGCGATGGGCGTGGAAATGAAGAAGTAGATATTCCACAGTTAATGGGTTTAACCATTGATGAAGCTAAATTTAGCCTAAAGGGTTCAAACCTGAGTTTAGGCAACATTATTTATGATGGGCCTATTACCGATAGTGCTGCTGCTGTGATTATTAAACAAGATCCTATGCTGGCTGATTCGTTAACCAAAGTGGCTATAGGCACCAGGATTAATATTACACTATCTAACAAACAACAATAAAAAGTATTATATTACAGATGACTGAAGTAGAAAAAAAGAACATGAGTACAGGCAAAAAAGTAGCAATAGGCATTGCACTTGTTGTTATTCTAATTGCCGGTTACTTTGCGTTAAATATTTACAGGCTATACTTTGCCCCTAACGTTACCGAAAATCAAAAATATTTATATGTCAAAACCGGGAGTAATTACGATGATCTGATTGCAGAAATTAAAAAGAAAGATCTGTTAAAAAGCGTTTCTTCTTTTACAACAGCTGCCGGAAAAATGAATTTGGCCACAAGTGTTAAACCCGGCCGTTATCGCTTGAAAAAAGGAATGACCAACCGTACGTTGATTAACATGATCAAAGCCGGAAACCAGGATCCTGTTAAATTGAAATTCCATAACATCCGTAAGAAAGAAAACTTTGCAGCCTATCTGGCCAGCAACCTGGAAGCAGATTCGTTAAGCTTTATCAATGTGTTAGATTCTACAGCGCTGATCAGTAAATATGGTTTTAACCAGGATAATGTATATGCGATGTTTATCCCGAATACTTACGAAATGTACTGGAATATTTCGCCGGTTGATTTCTTTGAGCGCATGCATAAGGAATATGATAAATTCTGGACAGCGGACCGCAAGCAAAAGGCCGCAAGTTTAAATCTCACACCGGCACAAGTATACACTTTAGCGTCTATTGTGGATGCAGAGGCACTTTACGACAAAGAAATGCCAATTATAGCGGGCTTGTACTTAAACCGTTTAAATAAAGGCATATTGCTTCAGGCCGATCCGACAGTAATTTTTGCAAACAACGATTTTACAGTAAAAAGGGTAACCGGCAAATTATTGCAGGTACAATCCCTTTACAACACCTATAAATATGCAGGTTTGCCTCCAGGACCAATTATGATGCCTAGTATAAATGCTATTGATGCTGTACTAAACCGCGATAACAACAATTACATTTACATGTGTGCGAAAGAAGATTTTTCTGGTTACCATAATTTCGCTGAAAATAAAACTCAGCACGAAATCAATGCAAGGAAATACCGCGAAGCGTTAAACAAAAGAAATATATTTAAATAATGTATAGCCACAGTACAAAAATCAGGGTTCGTTATGGCGAAACCGATCAGATGGGCTATATGTATTATGGCAATTACGCTCAATACTACGAAGTTGGCCGGGTAGAAATGTTACGCAGTTTGGGTATGAGCTATAGCTCTATGGAAGCTGATGGCATTATGATGCCAGTTTTAGAATTAAAGTGCAAATACATTAAACCTGCTCTTTACGATCAGGAAATTACTGTAAAAACAATTATCAAAACCTTGCCGGGCGTCAGGATCTTTTTTGAGTATGAGCTGTATAACGAAAAAGAAGAACTGATAAACATTGGGGCAACTACACTGGTTTTTGTTGATATGGCGAAAAATAAACCGACAAATCCACCCGAAAATTTTATGGAAAAATTATCGGTGTTTTTTAATTAACCAATACAATGGAATGGTTACACAGGCAATTATTACATCTTAAACTCTATTCTAGATTTATAGAATGGACGAAAGAATGCATTCTGCCTGGTTTTAGTCCACTCCCCTTGTATACCGTAGCTACGTTTTTCTTTCGTGAAATAGGGAAAGATGCATTGGTAAATAAGTCCTCATCTTTGGCATACAGTTTCATGCTGGCCATTTTTCCGGGGATTATTTTCTTGTTTACTTTGATCCCTTTTATACCAATAAAGGGTTTCCAGGACCAGCTTTTAAATTTAATTCAACTGGTACTTCCTCACAATGCTTTTGATGCATTTGAAACAACATTGAAAGACATCATTAAAAAGCAAAACACAGGTTTGTTATCTTTCGGTTTTTTATCAGCACTGTTTTTTGCTACCAATGGGGTTAAAAACCTCATGAAGGCTTTTAATAAATCATCATTGATTATCGAAACCAGGGGCTGGATAAAACAACGTTTAATTGCGCTTGTACTAACGGTAATTATCTGCTTTTCGATCATCATCTGCATCAGTGCCATGGCCTTGGGCGAAATTTTGCTGAACAAGATTAACGATGAACTACACTTAAAAGATAGTTTTTTGGTTTATACCATCAAATTTACCCGTTGGGCATTACTGGCGATTTTGTATTTCATCACCATTTCTATTTTATACCGTTACGGTCCATCGCATACCAAAAAATGGCGCCTGTTTAGCGCAGGTTCATGGCTGGCTACCATTCTGGCTTTTCTTACCATCTGGGGCTTTTCTTTCTACATTAACCATTTTGCTTCCTACAACAAAGTGTATGGTTCCATCGGAACATTAATCGTGGTGATGATTTGGCTTTACCTCAATTCATTAATTTTATTGATTGGTTTTGAGCTCAATGCCAGCGTTGATGTGAGTAAAAGAAGTGTGAAGATTATCCGCCCTACTTTTAATTTGTTCAAAAAATCGGAGCCAATTGAAGAAAATATACAGAAGAAATAATTTTTTCTCCCTCTGTGTTAAGTAATTATCAAGTTTATATAAAAAAAAAGCATTCGGAGTTTGCAGATTTAAGCTGAGTTTGTACTTTTGCAGCGGAGAGCTGGCAGAGTGGTCGAATGCGGCAGTCTTGAAAACTGTTGACTGTAACAGGTCCGGGGGTTCGAATCCCTCGCTCTCCGCTGAAAATTTAAAGCCTGAAATCGCAAGATTTCAGGCTTTTTCGTTTTTTAAAAACATATTCTAGCGCAAATCTTTGCCCCTCGGGCGATAAAAAAACACAACTTGCAGCATAAAAAACTAACGTATTAATAGGTTTACAGATAGTCATATATACAGATATACTCCACTTTAAAAAAAACAAGGCCCGGCGCAATGCAGGCCAAACCTTGTTGTTAGATCACACTATATAAAGCTATACAATATCAAATTAAAACATAAAGCTTCCCCAAAGTTGACCACACCATCCTTTGCATATCAGGCCTGTAATTCACTTTTTTTGACTAATAAATATTTGTGAATAAATATTAACCACCTCTGCTTTGCAGCCCTTCACTTTGGAAAAAAGTAGCTTTCGGATTTTCACACTGCCTGAACATTCTGATTGTTTTCTTCCGCCAGCTTTTGATTAAAACGCTGATCCTGCAAGCGGTCATATTCCTTTACATAATCTGAATGTTCTGTGCCCATCATCCGGTCCCAGATTCTGAAATACAATCCGTAATTCCCCTTGAATTTACTGTGATGCAGGTTATGGTGTACCGAAGTATTCAGGATTTCAAATGCCCAAGTAAAGCGGAACCATTTGGGCATAATTTCATAGCCCAGGTGTCCGTACACATTAATGATGAAGCCAGTTACGGTAAAGAGTAATATCGTTACAGGATGCATCGGCAGCAGGATTACAATTGGCACTAATACAAGTCCCTCGGTGACGGCTTCCAGTATATGAAAACTATAGGATGTCCATGGTGAGGGATTGGTGCTCTTATGATGGACCAGATGGGTAAGTTTGAACAATTTTTTATGGTGTAACAATCGGTGCATCCAATAAAAATAAGTATCATGTATAATTAAGCTCAGCACTAATGCCACACCTATATACCATATTGGGAAATCATTGATGTGTGCATAAATTCGGGTGTATTGATGAAGAGGCGTGAAAACCAACGCAACTGCGATGATTGAGAATACCAGTGTACTCTGCATGGAATGCCATACCTCACGGATGAAGTCTTTTTTTGTAGCTAATTTTTGCTGAATTTTAAATTTACCTAGCCTGGCAGGCATAAGCAAATAAAACAGCCCAAAAGGAATTCCCGCAAGTATAAAATACCGGATAGCCGAAATACTAAAAATACTAATGGTGGCTTCTATTATCTTTTCCATATCTATTTTATTTTATACTTCAAAAGTATAAAGCATATAGATCGTCAGCCGTTAACAAAAGATAATTAAGGGGCTTAACAAAGGATAATTTATCTTACTGTTTTCCTTTTGTATACATCCTTTTGCGAATTCGGCTTAAAGACACCGGGGTGATACCGAGCATGGATGCTATATATTTATCAGGCACGCGGTTCACCAGGTCGAAACGCTCGGAAAGGAGTTCCCGATAACGCTCTTCCGGCGACTGTGTTACAAAGGATTCCAGCATTTTTAAAGATTCCGCCAGCATTTTCATCAGGAAGAAGTTACGGAGCGGTTCATATTCCGGGTGGGTTTTCAAAATCTCCTCCAAAACATCATAATCGATCTGCAGTAACTTAACAGGTTCCAGCGCACGGTAAATAAACCGTGAAGGTTGTCGGTTGATAATCGTATCATGTGAGGCAATAAACTGGCCCTCCCAGCGCAGGAGAAGTGTAGCTTCATCTCCATTTTCCTTAATGGTGTATGCCCGGATGACACCTTCTTCAATAAATGCCAGTCGACGGCTGTTTTCTCCTTGGCGGATGTAGGCTTCGTTGGTTTCCAGCGATACCATAGTCGCCATGGCAAATAATGGTGTGGCATCGGCAGGCAATATGCCCGCTAAATCAAACAATAATTCCTGTAAGGTATCAATTGATGTTCCCATATTAAATACAAAAATGCCGATGAGCAATTGCTAATTTAAAAATATCCGGCAAGCCTGCAAAATTATCTCCAATACGATCAGAATGATGCAGCGAATATATAGCGTATTCTTCCGGCTTATAGGGACACTGTTTATCCTGCCGTTGCAGGAGCAATTTTGGTCCGTAAACGATGTTACAGGAAACTCTTTGATTTTTACAGCCAGAGTTGCTGAAGAACGTTATGGTAATTTCATCAGGTCTTATCCTGAACTGATGAATTATTTTCTCCCATTCTAGCGCAAATCTTAGCACCTGGGGCTTAAACTATTGCCTGCTGAATTTTGCTTTAGTTAAATTCAATATTAATCTTTAAAAGTCCCAATTAGTTAGGTGTTGTGAAAGCACAAGTCAGCCAACTTATCGCCCCGCACACCAAGACTTGCGCTAGTAAAGTATTTAGCCATCGTAGCAATAGCAGCATTGCTTGTTCCCTGGCTCTTTATTTTACGATCTCAAACCGGTAAACAATGTAATGGTGGAAGGCGTGAAATTTGGAAGGATAGTAAGCAACATCAAAGCGTTGTAGCGGGATAGTATCAAGAGATATGGCTAAAGGCAGGCCTGCTTCTCATAGCCACACCTGTCTGGTTGTATTATATTATGACGCAAATCTGAAACACTTGTTTCAGATTTGCGTACCTTTGTAGCGTCATGGCCAGAAATGTAGAATTTAACGAAGCAACAGCGATTCAGAAAGCAATGGAAGTTTTCTGGAAGAAAGGCTATAATGCTACTTCGCTGCGCGATCTTACCGATGCCATGCAGATCAATAGTAGCAGCTTGTATAACACGATCGGTGACAAACAGGAACTATTTGTGCGTTGTGTACAGCACTATACAGATGTAAGGAAACAGGATTGGGACAAGCGCTTGACCAGTAAAAAGTCGCCACTGTACGTATTAGTAGATTACATTCATGAGGCAGTGAATATCATCATTAACGGTGAAGATAGCTGCATGGCAGTGAAAAGTGTGTTTGAAGTAGCCACTAATGACGAACGTGTAAAGCAGATATTGGTAGCTGACGACCAGCGTTCCTACCAGTTTTTACATGACCTCATCAAAAAAGCGATGGATAAAGGTGAGATTCGCAATGATGAAGATCCGGCTTTGCTGGCAGATTATTTCAATAGCACCTGGACAGGCTGGTATGAATCTTACATCCTGCACAAAGACCCGATTAAGATCAAACGCATGGCCGAATATTTCATAAAACAATTAACTAAATAATTTTTTTTACCCTATTCTGAAACATTTGTTTCAGAATTTTAAACAACAGAAACATGGAATTCAAAGATTTGAAAAGAAAAAGAGTACTAGTAACCGGTGGCACAAAAGGTATAGGTAAAGCAATTGCTGACGAGTTGGCAGCGGCAGGTGCACAGGTTATCGTAAGCGCCAGAACGAGACCCGAATCTACCCCTCATCATTTCATTGCGGCAGACCTGACCGACGCTGACCAAGTAGCAGGACTTGCTCAGGAAATAGCCAATACTTTTGGCGGCATAGACATATTGATCAATAACGTAGGCGGGCTGACCACGCCGGGCGGTGGGCATAGCGCATTAACCGATGCACATTGGCAGCAAGAGTTGGATTTGAACCTGATCTCTGCTATCCGACTTGACAGAATATTATTGCCGCAAATGATCGAACAAAAAAGCGGAGTAATCATCCATATTTCATCCGTGGCCGGGAAGCAAGCTTTGTGGAATTTGAACCTGGCTTACGCGGTTTCAAAAGCTGCGCTGAACAGTTACAGTAAAGCCCTGGCCACCGAACTGGCCGACAAAGGTGTACGAGTGCTTACTGTAGCGCCCGGGGCTACGAAAACTGAACCGATGGTTAAATTCTTGAATGACTACGCAACTTCAGCTGGTGTTACACCGGAAGAGGGAATGAAACAATTGATGGCACAGACCGGCGGTATTCCGATGGGCCGCATGGCCGAGCCTGAAGAAGTAGCTCAGCTCGTACACTTTTTAGTGTCACCATCTGCTGCTTACCTGACAGGTACCATATACGCAATTGATGGCGGTTCTTTACCAGTGGTGGCTTAACATCCCGTACACTTCATTCTTTGTGAGGTTTTCAGAATATTTACCGTTATCTAAAAATGTCCGGCCATGATGACCGGACATTTTTATTATTCCCATTCTGGCGCAAGTCTTAGTGCCAAGGGCCTTAACCGTAGCCTGACTTGTGCTTTCGTTACATCAATCTTGATCAACCCCTGCTTCTTTCATAATCTGTCGCCAATTATAGAACAAGTCTTGGCATCGTCGTCTGAATGAACCTTCATTAAATCAATACATTAATCTCTTTAAAAACTTCAATTAGTTAGGTATTATGAAAGCACAAGTCAGCCAATACATCAACCCGCACAATAAGACTTGCGCTAGTAAAGGGATGAGTATTGCAGCCAAAATGAATTATTATTTAAATATGGCATCAATTTCAACAATCTTCCTTCCTGGCAAAAAAGAGGATTAGGATTTTATTGGAAATACATAAAAAACAGTCTTCGTTTGCAAAAATCCAAAATGTATTCCATCTAAACCGTGCATTATCAGTAATATAATTTCTTTATCGTTTATTCAATTTATTTTTCAGTTGCCGAACTTCTTTTTTCAATGTCATTATCTCCTCTTTAGCCTCGATCATATACAATGTCATTTCTTCCATTTTCTTTAAAAAAAGCTTGTTAGCTTCGCTCACATCAAGACCGGATTTGACCATCTCGGCTTGTGATGGAATTTCAGGTAAATGCTGATGTTGCTGGATGTAGGCTTTAACGGACTCTAGAGTTGGGAGCTTATAACCCTTTTCAAACACATAGTCCGGCCAGCCTTTAAGATCTATCAAAACAGATTTGGAATGTATGGTACCATTAACAGCTAACTTTGCATCAGGGGCGGTGGTACCAATACCTACATTTCCATTGTTTGCTAAGGTCATCGCAACACCCGTACCGGAAACCGCATTTCCGCTCGTTCCACTATTGAAAACAGAAAATGTAATATTTCCGTTTGCGCCCATGTACATACCGGAAGCATATCCGTTTAAAATGTATTTATTTCCAGTTCCATCATAATAGGTATTTTGACCGATGCCAACTTGCGGAACTACATTATAATCCTGGATCAATAATTGCCCCACCTGCAAAGAAGATGTATAACCAGACCACTGACCGGTTGGTAGTGCGCTTCCTTTGACCGACAGAGTTGCTGTGGGATTTATCGTTCCAATTCCCACATTCCCAGTATTGCTATTGTAAACATTAGTGCCGCTTGTTGTCCATTGGGCAAAAAGAAAGTTCGTTATAGAAACGAACATAATTGTGATTAAGATTGACCTTTTCATGGTTTAATTATTAATTGCTTTGATAATAAGATTAGATGTGCCTGGCGTTGTTTCGTCTTTAACGCTTTGGAATTTTAGACTGTAATATTCAAATGATGTATTTGCTCAATTGTATCTTTGCTGATGTTATACCAATCAATTGTTATATTTATGTGATACCTACGCACGCAATAAACTTAGATTTATGAGAAGTGGAGTCAAACGTTGCTTACCGCTGTATATGGGCTTTGAATTTAATCTGAAAAAAGATGATGTAATTTCATTTGCTAAGTAAGTTTGCCGGATTTTTAAACTAAAATATTAATAATATTTATCAAACAATGTTATTATTGAATAATATTTTATTGTTGTGGTCCATCTTACTGGATAATTAAATTAAAGTATTAAAAAAAATATCTGAATCCATACCTATGTTTGAAAGCCTTTATCATTCAGGAAATCCCCATTCTAGCGCAAGTCTTAGTGCCGTCGTCTGAATGAGCTTTCATTAAATCAATACATTAATCTCTCTAAAACTCCAATTAGTTAGGTGTTATGAAAGTACAAGTCAGCCAAACAGTCGCCCCGCACACTAAGACTTGCGCTAGTAAAGGTGCTTTTTGTTTTTTAGTCTTTTCTTTAAGACTCCATTTTAAAATGGGAAAGCAAAAAACCTAAGCAACACTTATGTGGTGTAATAAAAATTATCGAATACGAAGCATTATTTTTGTTTAGTTTTTTATTACATTTCTATATATTTAAGCATGTCAAATCGCTTTCTCCTATTATTTTTGTTTTTTCCTGCGTTTTTAATGGCTCAATCCCGTATTGTACCCTTATCACCCTTTGGTCAGACTCTTGACTCAATACGTAATAATAGCCATTTTGTAATTGAAAAGTTAGCCTCTAATTCCGCCTGGTTAGTGCATGAATATGATGCACAAGATAGTATAATGACTATAGGAACATTTAAGGATGAGAAATTAACTATACCATCTGGAAGATTCCAATATTACCAGTATAATCCACCATATCTTCAAATTACTTATGATTATACCACACATAAAATAGACTCTGTAATCATACCGACAAAAAATTTCCTAAATATGGTTGGATACTTCGTTGATGGAGAGAGAACAGGTATCTGGACTACTTTTGACAGTTCCAATAAAAAAACAATAGCTCAAACATTAGAACATGGTAAATTGAATGGTTTGTACGAAAGCTATAATTATGGAAAAGTATCGGTAAGCGGAAATTATGTTGATGATATGAGAGAAGGCGAATGGTATATGTTATCAGGAACAGGTGATACCATACAAACCGATATTTACAAAAAAAACAAATTAATTAAAACAATAAGCTCAATTAATGAAAAAACAAATAAATATAAGTACACCGATCCTCGTCCAAAATATGACTTTATTCGTTATTTAAATGCCCAACTTTCGAAAAAAGGTATCAGCCAATCTGGTACAAAAAAATCGTTTTATAGTTTTAACATAGATACAACGGGACGAATTGTTGAACCAAGCGTAATCACAAGAAACATTACCAATGAGGATTTAGACTTTGAAGTTAATAAGGCTGTAATTGATGCTATTTTAAACGCACCTCTGTGGATTCCGGGAGCAAGAGATAGAGAGAAAGTAATGGTAAAAATATCTATTCAACTAAATATTGTATTTAACAAAAAAAGCATAAGTGTTTCGCAAATAATAAACTAAGTTCAATATTATTTGTAAGCATACAGCCCTGATGTTTTATATAAGAAACAATATTCGCAAGAAGATTGATTTAAAAAAAAATCTCAGATAAATTATATTTAAGGAGGCACAAGTCAGCCTCCCCCGTAGTACACTAAGATTACGCTAGTAGGGCGTAATAAACATTGATAAAAGTGGTTCTGATACTGCCGCTATCAAAGCCTATAACAAGCGTTCCTTCTCAAAGATTAAAATCCGATAGTGTAAATATCTTAAGAACATACTATTTGGAAATTTGCTACTTACTTCATTACTGATATTAAGGGCTTTACTTTCCGTCTTACCATTTTTAGCTGGTGCAACCTGACGGGTATATCGCTCATACGCTTCATCGCTTATACTTTAGCCGGTATCCGCTGCTATCCCTGCTGCAAAATATAAGGATCACCATGTCTTTTTAGTTGAAACAGACGTAAGATAAAAAACCCTTTGTTTATAGATGTTCAAATACTTAAAATTAAGTATTTGACTGTGTTTTTTTCCTGACTACATTTAGTATACCAAACGGAGAAGTGTAAAGTCTTACCTTAAATTTTCTATTTCATTTTTTCTTACGGGCTTGCAATTGGTAATACCCTTTAAAACCTATGGTTGTTGAGGGTTGTCCAACAATTGACAAAACCTTACATCCTTTTCTTAATAATTTAACAAACAAATAAACAATGAACTTAAAAGAAAAACTTAATGAAATTGGGCAAAAGCCTGATATGATTCTTATTGTTACTGATGAGCAACGTGCCACACAACATTTTCCGCTTGGATGGGAAGAGAAAAATCTCCCAACGCTAACGTTTCTAAAACAGAATGGATTTAGTTTTGACAGAGCTTTTTGCAATACCTGTATGTGCTCCCCAAGCCGGGCAACCTTATTTACAGGAACATATCCTGCCAAACATGGTGTAAGCCAAACGCTAACCGAAGGAGGTCTTTTATCTCCGCAAGAACCAACACTAAGTAATTCTTTACCCAATATAATGAATGTACTTTGGGCAGATGGATATGATGTGCAATACAGAGGCAAATGGCATATGAGTAAAGGAGTAGCGCCTAATGGAACTAAAACAAATTACGAAAGTTTAACCGCTGCAGATATTTCATTATACGGAGCAATGGGATGGGTGGCTCCAGATGCTGGCGAAGATGTTAATCCCCTTAATTTTGGTGGTGGATATGCAAATCATGATGCAAAATATACAGCCGAAGCCATACAATATTTGAAGGAAGTAAAAGCGCAAAGAGCCGCTGGAAATCATAAACCGTATTGTCTTATTCTTTCACTGGTCAACCCACATGACGTATTAGCGTATCCAAAATCGGCAGGGACTTCAGGATACCATTCCGATAGCTGGCTAGGCAGAGAAATTGGTCTTCCTTCTACCATAAATGAAAATTTACTTGAAAATAAAAAGCCAATGGCACAGGAACAAATTTTACTCAATATGGCATTAAGTCTGGGCCAAATAGCTAGTGAAGAGGACAAACTAAACTATATTAATTTTTATGGGTATTTATTAAGTCATGTTGATAAAGAAATTGGATATCTGATTGAAGAATTATACAAAGAAGATGAGCATGGGAATAAATTGGCAGATGCTGCAATTGTTACTTTAACATCTGATCACGGAGAAATGGGTTTGGCTCACGGAGGATTGCGTCAGAAAACTTTTGTTGCTTATGAAGAAGCATTAAGAGTACCACTTGTAATTTCAAATCCAATTTTATTTAAGGATCACAAAATAAAACAATCAATGGCATTGGCGACATTGGCCGATATTATGCCCACTTTTATTGATATTGCAAATGTATCAAATCCACCTGCAGGACTTGCGGGTACAAGTTTACTTCCTGTAATGGAGAATAATACTCCTGTTCAGCATAGTATCTTATTTACTTATGATGATATTAAGGCAGGCTCTAATAGCAGCTGGACGATTGTAAAAGCTGCTAACCGTATTCGTTGTATCAGAACAGAAAAGTGGAAATTCGATTATTACTTTGATGCTTCAACAGCTTATTTCAAACAATATGAACTGTATGATTTAGTCAATGATCCTTTAGAAAGTACCAATCTTGCTTATGATCCGGCATATAGCGAAATCAGAAAAGATTTAGAAGCGCAATTGCACCAACTTGAGATAGAAAAACTCTGGGTCAATATGCCAAAAGATGATTACTAGTATATGACATTCGACTAAAACACCTTTAAAATCTAAAATACACTCATTCAAATAGTAATAAAAAATTATGTCACAAAATATAAAATCAGAGGTAAATACAGTAAGTTATGCAGATTTTAATAATCCTGCCGGGCAAACAACCATACAAGGAATCAGAGGAGTTTCGGAATCTGAAAATGTATATATCGCAGGCAGTTTAGTAGGTTCGAATAATCTTGTTCAGGGATTAATTTATGAGGGAACAATTAAAGGGAGCGGTAACGAAGGAAAGTGGTATAATGTTAATTTTCCGGGTTCACCAGAAGCTACCGTTATTAATACTTCTTGCTACGGACCTAATAATGGACCTCATGGTACGATACAGTTAGTTGGATCTTATAAAATATCAGCCTCTACCGGTAAAGCTCCTAGTGGAAATTTAGGATTCTTTTACGAGGGTCCTGTTGATGGTTCAGGAACGTGGGTTCAGGTGTCACCCAATGACGGGAATACAAATAATGTATTTGTTCATAGTGTAATGGGTGGTCTTGCTGTTGGAAATTATGATGTTGATGATGATAAAAACGGATACGCATTTCTCTATGATATTGTCAATAAAAAATGTACAGACTTTAAAGTACCCGATTCATTAACCACTACTTTGTATGGCATTTGGCATAATGGTGGAGATAGTTATACTATGGCAGGAGGATATACAAGCCCAAAATTCGGCAAAATAAGTCAGGCCTTTTTGGTTGATTATAATTCTAAAACGGAACAAACCAGTAATTTGAAATCATTTAGCTATAAAAACGAAACAGTTTTGTCTATAATAACTCATTTTGAAGGCATTACTATTTCTAAAAAGGGTGGTTATAATATGCCATCGGATTGGCTTACGGTAAATGGAGAAAAAAATGGAGCATCATTTGTTTCTGTTAGTAGAAATTCTGACGGATCATTTGGAGAAGCAAATTGGATAGATATCGATTTTCCAGACTCAAGTGTTACAAGTGCTAATACAGTATATCAAAATAACATTTTAGGTATTTACGTAGTCGTAGATAGTACTGATACAAAAACAGTATCTTCTTTTGTTGCAAAAGTACATACTGAACAATAGATGGTAATGTAATTTTGAGTTTTGTCTCATTATAAATAGGTTTTAGAATCTAAAGACTTTACGAAAGTCACTAAATCAATCAAAAATTATATAAATTTATATACTTAACCAGATAAATTAAACAAACGCATCTTAACCAATTACGCTCCATGAAAAACAATGAACTGAACATGCTCGTGGGCATGTTGCATCAGGCCTCCAAGCTTGAACATTGCCTGCTGGATACTTATTTGTATACGGCATCAACCATTAAAAGCCTGCCAGAAGAATTTGCCCTACTGAGCAACGGCAAACCAAACCTGAGGAAAGCTATCCAATTTGAAAAGGCCCGCCAGTGGAAGCAGAGTATCCTTAGCGTTTCACACGAAGAGATGATGCACCTCCACTACGTGCAGTGCTTACTGCGCGCGCTTGATGAGTCTCCAAGCTTTGCCCTGCCTGACCGGAAAAAAGAAACTGGTAACTGGTTTATCTCCAATTGGGACATTTACCAGCCTGGGGATACCCAGGATGAGGGTACCGAAATCCCCCTGGAAGGATTAACCAGTAAGCAGATCAAACAGTTCATTCTTTTTGAATCGACAGATTCTCTACAGGATTCAAGCCCGTTCGGAGACCAGAACAAAGCCCTATTCCAGAAACTCTATGAATTTGAACTGGACTTTCATCTCGAAGGGATCCTGTACAACATTGCCGACCAGCAAAAGAGAGACAATATGAAAAAGGCGTTGAACGACATCTACCTTAACCTGGCACCGAGTGACGAGGGGATGTTAAAGGCTGCCCTTCTGGAAGCCTTGCCCGATGTAGAGGAAGACCTGAAATATGTGCGTTTTCAGTCAATTGGAGACTTTTATACCAAAGGGATTCTTCCCCTCTACCAGCAGGCCTTCGACACCGGCAAGGTTAAAAATTCTAACCTTGGTTTCAACAACGAAATGCAAGGTTTTGCTGCCGGTGAAGGATTTCTGCCCGTTGGCCCTGTATACAGGAGCAAAAACTACACAGAATCTTCAACGGCCAACGCACAACATGCATTGCGTTACTTTAAAAATGTAGAAAGTATCGTAAATGAAATTGTGGAGGAAGGAGAAGGATTTGAAGGATTCGAAGCCACAGCAGAACGTTTTTTGGCCAAAGTAACCGAAATTGGAGGAACAAGACACTACCTTGATGCCTGGAAAAATGACAAAAGGAACGCCCGAACCAAAGGATATAGCACTCCTCCATGGCTTGCAGATGCAGAACTGTGTCGCCAATCACACCTGTACAGGTTTGTGATGATCTATATGGATATGGAATTTGAACAGCAGCTCTGCAAAAATGTGGGCACTACTTTCAGTGCAAACCGGGATTCGCTGCCAATAGATATGGACAACCATGCCCTAAAAAAATTGGTTACCGAAATGCCCAGGCAGTTCAATGCCTGTTACCTGGTGATGCTGTCATGGCTTTCCCGCATTTATGAAGTCAAGCTCTGGGAGACCGACAAAGACCGGAGACTGGCAATTGAGATGATCGCCACCTGGCCGATGATGTCCCTGTCTATCCGCCCGTTCTTAGAGCTTATCTCCTTTTTTCCAGTTGACCTGAAAGCAATGTTCAGACTCGATAAGGATGCCCTGCCAGGTTTACCGACAGACGCAACGCAACTGGCAGATTATTTTTTAGATAACGAGCGTAGCGAAGCCATCAATAAACAGGTCGATTATCTGGCACTCCGCGTACTGGCTAATGTATCTGATTGGGCCAAAGAACAGATTGAGGTGGTTAAAGCCAATCTCAGCGGTTATCAGGCAGAAATGATCATCACAAGGCTTTCCGGACTTTCGAGACTGAACGAGTTCGAAAAACAGTTTCCTTTCCGCGAACATGGCGGTTATTCCAACACCATGCCCGACCTGAACTATCAGCAAAAATTCCCACATGCAGGACTATTTAGTGAAAACCCTTCAATGCTTGGCCAGGAACCTAAAGATCCGAATGAACAGGACAGAATATTCGAAGACGCACTGGTACTCAAACTGCGCTTCGGCGGTTTCGGCCTGGTCCAGCTTTCTACAGACCCCGACCCACCGACTGATGAGTCTGGCTGCACCGGAACGCATATGTTGCATGCCGCAGACGGGGAGCGGACGCTTGACCGTGCATTGGTATGGCAAGACCTTCCCGGACAAAAAAATATACTCAGGGAACCAAGGGAAAAATTGCCGCCTATAGGTGTCAATATTATTGATCTTACGCTACAGGTAACTGCTAACAGCGGGGCAACAGCCGGATACGTGCCTCTACAGATCATGCAATCCACTGGTGCGGTACAAACTTCGGGCGTACAACAATACCTGGAAGTTAATGGTCTTAATGACCTGGTGAAATATGATTCTTCGGATGTGCTGAGCGCGGGGAGTCCCCTACACCTCAACCTGCTTGAAAAGGACGGCATAAGGCCTTTTTTAAACGGGGACAACCATCTGGTATCAAAAGACGGGGAACCGATTGATCCCTTCATCATTTCTGTTACCGATGATCAACACCAAAATATCTTCCAGCGCGAAATTTACAATGAAGGCAAAACTTTGCTTGAAATGGATCCATTGCAACGGGTGGAAACTTCGCGGTGGCCAACAGGGTTTGATGCCAACCTGGATGATATCCCAGCCTGGCTAATCGCCCATCTTCCCGCAGATTACACCCAGGCGCTGATGCAGGGGCCACCGACCTACCTGGCCAGCAGAGCGGATGTTTTATATGAAGAACTGAACCTGCTTTTGAACAATGGGGCAGTCATGGATCAGAATAAGGTCGATCAGTTGATTTCTTTCACAGAACGTCTGTTTTTGATCACCGTGCCAAGAGGAACAACAATGGGCTGGCTTTCTATCTTGCTCAACTATGGCCACTCGGTAAGCGGTATTCTGAAATCATCGGAAAGCGATAATCCGGTTTATGATCTGATTGAACGCGAACTAAATATCAAAGTGAGCTGTGAACCAGAAGAAAAAGACCGCACCAAAGCGAATTCAAGATGGGTGGTCAAATACACTAAGGGAATTATGGACACTGATGCGATAACTGATTTAGTTTACGGTGAGCTTTATATTCCTTTACAGGTGATACCCGATGGGAGAAAGTTCAATATCAAAAAGAAATGGGTATTCGCCCCGGGAATGAAAGACCTTGTGGCCGGTTATACCTGTGATTTCTCAAAACCGTTCTGGGACACTTTCATCATAGAAGGTAAAGTGAGATCCATCACATTAGCTAGCGGTATCAAAATAATAGAGACATTGGCTGAACATGATACTTATAGCTATAGTTATGCGGCCAATGGGGTACCAGGAATCGATGGCTACACAGGTTCATTTAAGGTGAGCGTGATGGATGACAACCGTGTAGAACTACTTTTGGAAGTTAGCTTCGGCTTTGAAGATACAGCTGCATTTAAAACAATGAGTACTATTGTAGGGGGCTTCTTTAGCTCCACCTCAGCTGCACTAAATGCGCATTTCTCTCCGGAGCAATAATAAGCTAATAATATCCATAGGGCTGCCGTTCCGGCAGCCCTATAATAAGATACTTCATGAGATCAGCGCTTGTATAAATTGCTCCTTCCAAAGCATACAGCTTGCCTGGCAAGCCGGACATCATTTAAGATTTACAAACCTTAATCATTTACTACCCGATTTAAGAAGCAAATAGGTGAGAAATCAAGGAAATGCCTAAAGGATGATAACCCATTCTAGCGCAAGTCAAGTGCCACGGGCCTTAGTCTTCGCCTGACTTGCGCTTTCTTTACATCAATCTTTGATCAACCCTTGCTTCTTTCGTAATCTATCGCCCATTCCAGCGCAAGTCTTAGTGCCAAGCGCCTTAGCCGTCGCCTGACTTGTGCTTTCATTACATCATTATTATATGAAAAACCATAAAGTCCAGCATTCAACTGTACTATTGTCGCCCATTCTAGCGCAAGTCTTAGTGCCAAGCGCCTTAGCCGTGGCCTGACTTGTTCTTTCGTTACATCAATCTTATATGAAAAAACTATAAAGTCCAGCTTTCAATTGTACTATTGTCGCGCCTGTAAATTGTCGGATTTTATGAATTTTGCCAGTAACTGATCGGTAGGAAAATCAATTTATTTTTTCTAAATATTTTATTAAAACACTACCCTTCACAAAAAAACACCCCATATTTCTTATCTGCGGTTTATACGCTAAGCCTTGCTTAGGTAAAAAATGGCTATGCCAAATGGTATATGCTTTGTTGAAAGTTAATACATCTTAAAAACATCTACCTATGACACAATACGAATTTTCGAACAACATCAAGTTACATGCAGGCGCCCTACGTTCACATGCATTAAAGTTTACCAACGACATTGACGACGCAAACGATCTTTTGCAGGATACATTGGTAAAGGCCACACGGTTTGCTGCAAAATTCGATCAGGGAACGAATATAAAGGGCTGGCTTTTTGTAATCATGCGCAATACCTTTATCAACAGGTATAGAAAACAGCAGCGCGAACGGGAACGCGTTTTACAGGTTGAAGAAATCTCGTCAGAGCAACTCTGCACAAGCGCAACCGCAAACCATGCCGAAAACAAGTTTGCGATGGAAGACATTAAAAACGCGCTAAAAAAACTTCCGGCAACCTATTCGGTTCCTTTTATCAGATATTTTGAAGGTTATAAATATCAGGAAATAGCGGCTGAACTTGATATACCGGTTGGCACAGTAAAAACACATATCCATCAGGCAAGGCTGCTGTTAAAAAAATATCTTAAACAATACCGGTTACAATAAGTGACTGGTTTTGTGACTAGCAAACTGTTCAAAAAACTGTAACAGGTATTAATGACAATCCTGCGTTAATTACTCAATTTTAAAGAAAAAATACCCTAAATGCAATAGCGTGCCAAATGGACTGAATTGATCTTATTTAAATCATTCAAAACAGCATCAGTTTGCATAAAGAGCGTAGAATACGGCATAAACCGGGTGTTTTATGCCGTATTCTACATCTTCTCACCTATTTTTTTCAACAAAAAAGAATTTTAGCATAGAAAAAGCAGTATTTACAGGAGAAACTCAAATCAGCTATTGTTTTCTTTTTCAGCGTAATCGGACTAAATCGTTTTTTTAAATTAAAAGCACGCTCAAAGGTTGAGCCGTTTTTGCATCCTGCCCTACTTTGACAGCGTAGAAATTTCACTTATATTTATCCCTTTATCATCCTAATAAAGTCTGACTGGTACTTTACCAGGATAATATCCCTCAGGTTCTGCTCGGATAACTGATGCGGCTCACTGACAATATAAAAAGCACCGGCATTCCACACCGATTTCGAAATGGTACCGGTATGCAGAAACAAAAGAAAAAATGCAAGAAAACCAAGATGATGCCCAGGTAAACCGTTTAGAAAAACAGAACAGGGAGACACCTCAACAGGAAGCATCGTTTCCGATTATAGGCATGGGCGGGGCAAGTGGGTCCTTACCTGCCTATCAAAAATTCTTTACGCACATGCCCGCACGTTCGGGTATGGCCTTTGTAGTCATTGTTCATCAGAATAAGAATGAAGCAGCAGATTATATTGGATTGATCAAACAATCAACCAGTATGCCTGTACTCATTGCTGATGACGGCATGCAGGTGCGCGAAAACCACATCTACATTATTCCGCCTGGCACCGATATGGGGATCCACAACGGACATTTGTTACTTTTTAGTCCTTCAAGACATAAAGGTGCGCACATGTCTATTGATTATTTTCTCCAGAGCCTTGCCGAAGATCAATGGAGCATGGCTGTTGCTATCATATTTTCGGGTTTAGGGGCCGATGGAGAAACCGGCCTGAGGATGGTTAAAGAAAAACTGGGAATGGCCATGGTGCAGGACCCTGACACAGCAGAGTTTCCAAGCATGCCCTCTGCGGCAATAAAAACACATATGGCAGATTATATCCTTCCTCCAGAAGAAATGCCATTAAAACTGATCCAATACCTTAACCATCCGGCACTTGCAGGAGAAGAAAACACAGAACTGAGCTCTCCGGTAGCCAACAAGGTATATATCCAGAAAATATTAATGTTACTGCGTTCGCAAACCGGACACGACTTTAGTTTATATAAAAAAAATACCATATCAAGGCGAATAGAACGCAGAATTGCCTTTCATCAATTACCTGATTATGAAAACTATGTAAATTATTTAAGGGAGAACCCGGCAGAAATAGATGTCCTTTTTAATGAACTGCTGATTGGGGTAACCAAATTTTTCAGGGACCGCCATGCTTTTGAGAGCCTGAAAGAACATGTTAACCGTTTGCTGAGTCAGAAAGGACCTGAAGAGCCAATCAGGATCTGGATTGCAGGATGTTCAACCGGAGAGGAAGCTTATTCGGTGGCCATTATCGTTACCGAGTTTTTAGACAATCTGCAATCTAAGCGAAAACCAAAGGCACAGATTTTTGCAACAGATTTAGACTCCAATGCGATAGACCATGCGCGCGCAGGATTTTACTTTTCAAACATCACAGCAGAACTTTCTCCTCAGCAGCTTGATCGCTTTTTTATCAAAAAGCCGAACGGCTATACTGTAAAAAAGGAAATCCGTGAGATGATTGTTTTTGCACAGCATAACTTAATTAAAGATGCGCCATTTACCAGACTGGACCTTCTTTGCTGCCGAAATGTGATGATTTACCTGACCACAGATCTTCAGAAAAAGATTATTCCTGTTTTTCATTATTCACTACAGCCAAACGGACTGCTGTTCCTGGGGCCAGCTGAATCTGTAGGTGCCTTTAACGACATTTTTAACAGTCTTGATTCGAAATGGAAAATTTTTGAAAGAAAGGAAGGCGTAAGCGCACTGGGAAAAATACTTGATTTCCCTTTCCATATTGCCAATCAGGATAAACTGGGTAAGGCCGATGGAGTGGCGAAAACGATAACAAAAAACCCGATTGCCGAGAACTTCAATAAAGTATTGCTTGAAAACTATACCCCTGCCTCTTTATTATTGAATGATAAGGGCGAAATCCTGTATATCAATGGCAAAACAAACCGGTTTATCCAGCTCAATCCGGGCGAAGCGGTAATGAATATCCATAGAATGGTGCGCGAAGAACTGAAATACGTACTTGGAAACGCTATTCACCTTTGCCTGATGAACCATACCAGGGTGGAAATTCCTGATATCAGGATCCGTGAAAATAACCGCACTTATCTTATGGGCTTTTCTGTAGACTATCTGAGTGAACCTGCTTTACAGGGACTTTTACTGGTCAGTTTTTATGATAAGGGGCCGGTTAGAAAATCTGTTTCCAGAAAATCAAAATCGCCAGGTAATGTTAGCGAAGGCGCTGTTGAAGAATTAGAAAAGGAGCTTACTTATACCAAACAGCAGCTGCATACCACTATTGAACAGATGGAAACTTCGCTGGAAGAACTTAAATCGACCAACGAAGAACTGCAGAGCACTAATGAAGAATTACAGAGCACTAATGAAGAGGCTTTGACGACTAAAGAAGAAATGCAATCGCTTAATGAAGAGCTGATGACCATTAACCTGCAGTACCAGAATAAGGCAGAAGAGCTTACGCAGCTCAATAACGATATGAAAAACCTGCTGGATAATACAGAGATCGGTACGATATTTCTTGACAACCAGCTGAATATCCTGCGCTTCACTCCCCAGGTTACCAGGCTTTTTAATGTGATTGCCAGCGATATTGGCCGCTCCATTACCCATATCGTCTCCAATTTCGAATATCCGTCAATAGAAGTTACGATAAAAGAAGTGATTGAAAGCCTGGCTGGAAAAGAGCTTGAAATTAAAACCAAAAATGGCGATTGGTATAACCTGCGCATTATGCCCTACCGTACCATGGATAATTTCATCAACGGTGCGGTGCTCACTTTCACTAAGATTACGCCTATAAAATCCATGAATGCAAGGATAACCGGATTGTTACAATATGGGCAATTAACAGCAGACCTTCATCCGGAAGCCACTGTAGTACTGGATGCTGACCGCAAAGTACTGGTGTGCAACGAAAAATTCCAGGACCTATTCAAGATCAGAGAAAACGAAATCAGAGAACTTTCTTTCACAGAAATTGTTGTGAATAAATGGCAGATGGATCTTCTCTCAGACAGGCTCTCCGATCCTTCTCCATCAAGTGAAGAAATTTATGTACAGCATCATTTTAACGGATTGGGTACAAAACACTTGGAAATTAAAATTGAAAGGATCATGGAAAGGGGAACAGAGAGTACCCTGATCATGGTACTAAGTTTTAGGGAAAAATAAAAAATGTGAACAGAACATCAAAAGAAGTTATCCTTTCGGCACTGCGGATAAAAGCTGAAGAACTGCTCTCTGAAAGGGTAATTAATGGTACAAGGTTACCTGCAGATACTGAAATAGCAGTGCTGCTGAATGAACTTGAGATTCACGAGATTGAGGTAGACATGCAGAACGATGAACTCCGTGAATCGTACCGTGCTATCGATCTGGAGCGTGAGCGGTTTACAGGCTTTTTTGATGCCGCCCCGATTGGTTATTTCATTCTTGATGATAAAGGAACCATACTAGAGGTTAACCGCAGGGGAATGGATATGCTCTGCTTAAAAAACAGTGCTATTCTGGGCAAACAATTTTCATTTTGTTTAATGCCCGATGTAAGAGAGCATTTTTATGCCTTTATGATTGGCCTCGAAAACCAGGAAACCAACAGCATGTACGAAACCCTGATGTATAATGCCCAAGAACAGGTAGTACATGTGCAAATTGGCGGGGCAGCCATAAAAAACTCTTTAACAAATGTTACTGAATACTACATTACCGTAACTGACATTACAGATTCAAAAAATGCGGTACAATTACTTAAAGAAACAACTGAACGGCTTAACCAAACCCTCGAAGCTTCTTTTACGGGTACCTGGGGCATCTGGCCGGAAAGCGGCAGGGTTTATTTTGATGAGTTTAGTAAAAATATCCTCGCCATTGGCCCTGGGGATTTTGATGATACTTTAGATAGCCTGCTGGAACTTATCGTTAGCGAAGACAGGGAAAAAATCAGATCGCTCTGCGTAGCTGGTAGTTCCTTGCGTGAAATCGACATGGAATTTCGTCTAAAATCAGACCACGGACTTATTAAAACCATTATGGCCAAAGGAAGAGAGGTTTCAAAACCCGGTGAAAACAGTTATTTTACAGGGATATTATTTGACATTACCGAGCGCAAGCGCGCACACGAAGCAGAGGAGGTAAATAAACGCCTGCAGCAAAGAATGTTGAGCCAGGCCGTATTGGAGGCACAGGAAAAAGAGCGTGCCAAAATCAGTTCAGCCCTGCATGATAGTATTTGCCAGTTATTATACGGCATCAGGTTTAATATCAGCCACATTAAAAAAGCAGAGGCAACACAACTCAAAGCAGAAATGGACAATGTGACGAAGCTGATTGACCAGGCTATCCGTGAGATCAGGGACCTTTCTTACGAACTTACACCATCTGTACTTAGAGATTTCGGTTTCACTGCCGGCATCAAAGAAATGTCTCAGCGCCTGAGCAACAGTGCGTTCAAAATCAACAACCAGATCCATATTAATGCCGATAAGCTGCCTGAAGAAGTACAGCTATATACTTTCCGCATTATCCAGGAACTCGTTAACAACAGCATTAAATATTCCGGTGCCACACAAGCCTCCATATCGGTCTGTTCTGAAGGTGGAAAAGTAAACATCACAGTATGCGATAATGGCAAAGGCATTGATCTTAAAACCGAAAAATACCTGCTTAACGGATCCGGGCTAAGGGGTATAAAAAACAGGGTATCCATGTTAAACGGCACATTTAAGGCTTATAACAACAAGGGCGCCTGTTTCAGCATTTCTTTCGATCCCTCAGAATTTAAAGACTACTGATTATGTCAAAGAATAATACAAATATCATAACCATAGGTGCCTCCGCCGGAGGATTATCAGCCGTTTCCAAATTACTATCAACACTCCCCGTAGAACTTGATGCAGCAGTATTCATTGTCATCCATCTCGGAAAGGCAGCTATTTTAGATGTAGTGCTGAATATGCTGGGCAAAAATTCGCAGCTTCCTATTGTTGTTCCTGAAGACGGCACGCCAATAAAAACCCGCCAGATTTACCTGGCACCGCCCGATGCACACATGATGCTGCAAAAAGACCAGATACTGATTAAACATGGTGCAAGAGAAAACCACTGGAGACCATCCATTGATGTACTTTTCCGCACCGCCGCAGCTGCATACGATTCGTGTGTAACAGGCATTATACTCACCGGCCTTTTAGATGACGGCACATCCGGAATGGCAGCAATAAAAAAATGTGGTGGCCGCTGCATGGTACAGGAACCCGAAGGGGCAGAATTTCCGGATATGCCCAACAATGTGATCAGTAATATAGAGGTTGATTACAGGGTGCAGATTGAAGATATGGGCTATATCCTCAGCGATCTGTATTCGAGAAATGAATGTGAAGTTGCTCCTGTTCCGGATGAAGTAAAACTGGAAGCAGAAATCACCATGAGAATGTCAACAAGTCTTCCAGTAAATTCCCAACTTGGAAAACTAACTCCCTTTACCTGTCCCGATTGTGGCGGCGTACTTACACAGGTACAAGATTTAAACGGAGAAAAGCACTACCGTTGTTTTACCGGACATGCATTTAGCGAGCAATTCCTGGATGACGAATATGCCGATAAAACAGAAGAAACACTCTGGGTGGCTATCCGGATGATGGAAGAGCGGAGAAACTTTAAAAACACCATGCATAATGGCGCTAAAAGCCCTCAATGGGAAGAACGTGACCGGCAACTCCTTGAGCATATTGAAAGGCTAAAGGAAATGATGCAGAAACTGGCGAAAGACCGTCCAAAATTGAACAATTAAAATTAAGAAACCTTGAAAATAATACTCGCAGAAGACCATAAAATCGTCCGGAACGGCATTAAAATGCTTCTGGAATCGCAGGGAGAAATAACCGTTGTAGCCGAAGCCAACAATGGGATTGAAGTACTTAATTACTTTAAAGATGGCGGACAGGCAGATGTGGTGATTACCGATATCAATATGCCCGAAATGGACGGTATAACGTTAATCACCGAGCTTAAAACCCTTAGTCCAGATACCCGGATCATCATGCTTTCGATGCTGGATAATGAGAAATATATTGCACAGGCATTTATTGAAGGCGCACGGGGTTACTTACTTAAAAACATCAGTGAGGAAGAACTTAACTTTGCCTTACGTTATGTAAGTGGTGGCGGCAGGTACCTGTGCGCAGAGCTGGCCGAAAAACTACTCGATAAACTTATCTCAAATCCCCTGCAGCAGGCTAACGCAGCGGGCCAGAATATTGATTTTTCGCTAAGGGAAATGGAAGTGCTGCATCTTATCGCAGAAGGATACACCAATACAGAAATGGCCGACAAGCTTTTTTTGAGCAAACGGACAATAGAAGGCCACAGACAGGCACTTATTGATAAAACTGGCGCAAAAAATACCGCCGCACTTATCCGTTTTGCTGTTGTAAATGGTTTTATCAGTTAATCAGAAAAACATGTAATCCATTAAGGATCTTTTTACGTATCTCTTATTGTGTACATGACAAGAGCGGAAAAAAGAGATCGATTGGAACTACTTCTTCAAAGGCGTTTAATTTACCTTAGGGGTTTTGGCGGGCTACTTAGTGATGGAAGCATTGTAGACCTCAGGAAGTTTCCAAATGCTACGCCTATTGTTGAATATGCATTATTTGGAATCCCCAAAAGCCAAAAAATTTCTGGTAAATCTTCTCCTATCCAGGCTACATCAGGAACTGAACTTACCTAACACCTTTTTACGGTTCTCTTTTTTAGCCAGTAAACGACGTACCGGTCCCACGATCTCATTTATGCTGAAAGGTTTTTCTATAAAACAATCGAATGAGCTGCCGTCCAGATGGAGAATGATTTTACTGTAAGCGGAAATCACGATAACAGGAACCTGACATAAATTGGGATTTTGTTTGATGGCTCCGCAGATTTCGCCTCCGTTTACCTTAGGCAAATGGTAATCAATCACAATAAGATCAGGCATAAAAACCTCGATAACACTTATTTCGGGTGCATCTGTTTCAATACTACACTCAAAACCCAGATCATTAAATAGGTTCGCCAACACTTCTGAGAGTGCCGGATCATCTTCGATGATCATTATCCGTTTTGACAGGCTTGTCTGCTGCTGCAAGATATCCTCCTTTCATTGCATTTGTCTGATGTCTTTATTATCTGGTACCGCCAAGGCTGTCGCTCATGCTATTGTCGGTCATATTCGTATCGCTCCTTGTAGTATCCATTGAGGCATCAGCAGCAGTACCATTGCTAATGGATGTGTCGTTTGAGGTAGAATCGCCTGATGAAGACCGGTGGTTATTGGAGTTGCAGGCCATTAATACGCTGATGAGTACTGCAGATAAGAATAAGAGTTGCTTTTTCATATCGGATAATTTATATAAGGTTTAATCCGGTCTGCTGCTAAAAAGTTTTAAAAATCAGGCCTTCTGTAAAAAACAAGTGTTAACCACAGTCGCGATAAGTATTTTGCTTCAGCTTCCAAACAGGGAGATGTCGATTAAAAAGAGCAATAGAAACAAGCCTTACCCTGTTTAATAAAGAATTGCAGGAATGTTCTTTTTTATTAATTACAAAACATTCGGCCTTTTTATACTGTTATTTTATAAAACTACATCTATGTCAGATACAGAAAACAAGGGGAAAGAAGAAGTTCAGGCGGATCAAAGAAACGATTCAGAGCAGCTAAACCAGATTGCCCTGGGCAATACAGATATAGAAATTACTCCGGAGCACAATAACAATGATCTTTTAAGTTTGCCTAAAACTTCGGGCACGGGTTCTAATCCTGCGGCCGCCACCCCCGAATCACTTATTATACACGAGGATAGAAAAGAAAAAAGAGATGAAGAGGGAGCAAAAGACAACACCACTTCTGACAATGAATAATGTTAAAATTGTTCCGCTGCGCTATTAACGGACATCAGTCTATGAACTGAATTAAGATACTATGAACAAACTGATCGGGATCCTTGAAGATGACGAAGGCATTAGAGATATATTACAATTTCTCCTTTTAGAAGAAGGTTATGAGGTAGAATGCTACACTACGGTGAATAATTTTTTGACCAAAAAGGATTCCAACCCGGATCTTTTTATATTGGATGTAATGTTACCTGATGGCAATGGCCTTGAGGTATGCAAAATGTTAAAGTCCTCACCAAAAACTTCAGCCATACCAGTAATTATGATGAGCGCACATGCCGATCTGCAACAGATGAACAGTGCTTGCCGGGCAGAAGAATTTGTAAAAAAACCCTTTGATATTTTCGCTATGCTGGAAAAAATTGTACAGCTATTAAACAAAGATAATCCACTTGCCCATTAATTACAGTTCTGACTGTTAAGAAGGGAAACATACATTCACCCCAGGGAAATTACTTTTAAAACATGAGCAAAAATTAATTAGCCACGGAAACACAGAAATCACGGAGGAGATTAAAGTTTTTCCATGTTTTTCGTGCTTCCGTGGCAACATAATGCTTAGGCATGCGCAGAAGAGGAAGAATTATCAGAGAAAAGTTAAAAGCGATTTCCCTGACATTCAGCCCGCCCCTTGATATATTAAAAATTATTTTGCCAAATCCTGAATTTCTTTAAGATCTGCCGTCCAGTAATACAGTTTTTTTTCAGCCCAGTTTCTCATATCCGCATTTACCAGTCCGGTAGAACCCGAAGCCCTGACATGAAAGCCGATCATTCTTTGGTCGGAATCAACCAGAAGTGATTGCAGCTCAGCTAACAAAACTGGATCCTGCCTGCGCAAAACCGCAAGATTTTGGATATGCTCTTCTTTAAGTGTGAGCGGTACAGCTACACCTGTATTTGTTGTTAACTCCTTAATATAGGTCTGGTTATTTTCGCTCCTTTTGTAACCCAGGTTATTAAGATCTGTGCGGCCCGGAATCTTTTGCAGCTCCAGGTTCAACTGCTGCTGATACTGCATTTCAGGATAAACGGAATCAATAAACTGATCATCGCGCATGGCAAACTCAGCCTCATCGTGTTTGCAACTGTAAAGTAGCGGCCAAACCATTAAAAACAAATAAAAGCGCATTTTTTTTGTGGTATTCATTTTGGATTAATAATAAAACAGATTCGGCAGTCATATAGCTATTTACAGGCCGTCATTTAGGTTAACCTCTATAAAACAAAGTGAAAACAGCGAAGGTTTTAAAAAAACAAGACCTGATCCTATTAACAGGTAGTTTTTTTGATGGCGAAATTTAACAGAATTGGAAATTTTGAAAAATCACTAAACTTTCGCAAAAAGAGAATTGTTTTATGATTAGTATTTAACAAAAACCCTATTCTTATGAAAACATTAATGATGATGATGCTTGCCTGTACTATCAGTGTGGCATCAATTGCACAGACCCGTCAGGACACAACCAAAAAGAAAACAGAAAAGACCAAGCCTGCCAAAAACAAACAATTGCCGACAAAAAAAGACACCACTAAGCGCGATACCCTTAAAAGGGATACCATGCGTAAAAACATCCAGCCATTTTAAAGAAAAGCTGGATGTACTGCCTCCAAAAAGTTAAACGCTTATTGGGGGCATTTTTATGTTTAAAAGAAAAGAGTACAATTTGAATTGGGCTATGAACCTTCAGGAAACAGCTTTTTTTGATCAGATTATCTTATCGTAGTCGATGTTAATACTGTATAAATACTGATCAGGTGAATTTATACCCAATTTAAGAAAAACAGAAAACTACGCTGTATCAAAGGCTGTTAAATTTAACACAACATTCACCATTAACATTAAAACATGGAAAACAATCAAAATTTATCAGATAATCCAATGGAAAAGCATCCCAATCCGCCTTTTCCAAAACAGGATCAACCTGCACCAGGTACAGAAAGCAAACTAGAACCAAAAGCCGATCATGGCGAAGAATCTTACAGAGGTAGTGGAAAATTGGAAGGAAAAAGAGCCGTCATTACAGGCGGAGACTCGGGCATAGGGCGGGCAGTTGCAATTGCTTTTGCCCGTGAAGGTGCTGATGTTTTAATCAGTTATCTGGATAGCATGGAGGATGAAGACGCAAGCGTTACTGCCGAATTGGTAAGAGAAGCTGGTCAGAAAGCCGTTTTGGTTAAAGGGGATATCCAGCAGGAAGCACATTGCCAACACATTATTGATACCGCAGTAAAAGAATTAGGCGGCATAGATATTCTTGTTAACAATGCAGCCTTTCAAATGGCAAGAGAGCAGCTTAGCGATATTACCGCTGAAGAATGGGACAAAACGTTCCGTACCAATATTACTGCGATGTTTTATATGTGCAAAGCTGCAGAGCCACATTTAAAACCGGGTAGCAGCATTATAAATACCACATCTGTAAACGCATACTCGCCAAGCGATCAGTTGTTACCTTACGCTGCAACGAAAGGGGCAATTCAGAACTTTACGGCCAACCTGAGCCAGATCCTTTTAATGCATAACAAAGGAATCAGGGTAAATGCAGTAGCTCCCGGACCAATATGGACGCCACTAATCCCATCAACAATTCCCAATCATGAAGAGTTTGGTAAAGACACACCAATGGGCAGAGCCGGTCAACCCGTTGAAGTGGCACCTGCATACGTATTTCTTGCTTCAGAAGAGGCCAGTTATATTGCAGGAGCAACGATACCAGTAACTGGGGGACGCATCACAATTTAATGGAAAAATATAAGAGCCTGTTTAAATTTAGTCAATTACATTACTTCTCCTAATTTGTCACGCTGAGGGTTAATTAATTGTTTAAAACCAATATGAGAGACGTATAATTGTCTTTTCTTGTCCCAGGGCTCGGTCTTGCCTCGGCTTGCCGCCGCCGAAGGGCTCTTTCTTTTTGGCATCAAAAAGAAACAAAAACTGCCGGCTGAAAATTTTTCTTTCGAAGCAAGTAGTTTGGCTTAAACAGTGCAGCCCGAAAAATTTGTTAGGCCGGATTTAAGTAGAACGGGGATACCGTACTATGGCCTAGCTGGATGGAAATGTTAAAGATTTTAAAACATTGATTAATAGTTATTTATAAAAAAAACATCAATAGTAGCATAGTCGAAGTGCTTCTCTTAACTATAAAAATGGCCTTCGGCTACGCTATCATTGACAGACTCCAATAGAATGGTCGTCATCCCGAACGGAGCAACGCGAAGTGGAGAGATCTTTGTCCTATTTATTGAAATCAAATTTAAAAAATTTTGCTTCGCAGAGCCTTAGGGTTCTCCACTGCAGTCAAAATGACAATATTTCGAGACCATTCAGCTTCTTTATCCATCTGTCCAATCATATTGATTTTTATAAAATAAATCATCCTTCAGACTGACATATCAAATGATTTTATTTAATTCTTAAACAGGCCCTAAGATCCCATTTTTCGTAATGGTCTCATTGAATAAGCGTTACACCTTCGGGAGTTGAATGTAAAATTTAGTTCCTTTATTTTCTTCACTTTCGAACCAGATCTTTCCATTATGCCATTCTACAATAGTTTTAATAATAGACATGCCAAGACCGGTTGATTGCTCACCGTTTAGCCCGCTCCTGCGGGCATCGGTAAACTTTTCAAAAAGTGTAGCATGATATTTTTGCGGAATCCCGATCCCGCTATCGCTCACCGTAATCAACACATATTTTTTATTATCTTCAATATAGATGTCGATCGTGCCTTTTTTTGGAGTAAACTTTAAAGAGTTGGAAATCAAATTATTGATTACCTGCATAAATTTATCTTCATCGATTTCGGCAAAAATGCGTTCATTATTGGAATGGCATGAAAAAGCCACCTGCAACCCATCCTGCATGTCAAAATATTCCTGGGTAGCCTGGGAGATCTTACTCACCAGTTCTATTCTTTTTTTAACCAGTTGTACGCCTGCACTCTCCATAAACTCCTGGTTTAGAAAGTCGCGGATCAGTTTAAGGCTCTTTTTTGTGATCCTGTCAATCAGCGCGATATAACGGTTAATGGAAGCGTCTTCAAATCTTCTGGCATCCCTGGCAAGTATATCAGAAATATTCCCAATGGTGCCTATGGGCCCTGCAAGATCATGTGCCAGAATATTCAATATAGAATTTTTTTTGTTGTTATGGTTATTAAGCGTATCTGCATTTGCTTTAAAACTGGTGATATCTTCAGCAGTGCCGATCAACAGATGCTGGCCATCTTCATTAATTAAATGAGGGGTTGTATTTAACCAACGCTCATTTTTACCTCGCTGTATCCTGCACTCCACATCGCTAACTGCTATTCCGTCATTACACTGTTTCAGCTTGAAAAGTACATAGCGCCGGTCTTCGGGATGCACCATGTGCAATAAAAATTTTGACCTGATCTCTATTGATTCCAGGCCAAAGAAATTCAGGCAGGATGGGTTCATGTAGATAAACCGGTCCTGTTTCATATCGAATATAAAAAATAATCTGGTGGAACGGTCGGCTAGATAGGTCAAAAGTTTTGAAATTTCCATTAAATTAAGGAACGCGATAATCCCTTGGGTCGCTCCAATTACAATTTAACCTATTTTTTTAAAAACTTTACCGGATGTACAGTATCCTGAATTAAAGAAAAAACAACAAATGTCCGTTAATGGTCTCTCAGGCCACAAATTGTGGTTTTCAACGTCCATTTTTCAGGTATTTTATCCTAAAAATCAAGATGAAATACGATTTAGAGCAAAATTTGCTGGTTTAGTTCAAAGGCGAACGATATAAGATCTCCACATTAGTATTTTCTGACAGTGTCTCCTGCGTTTCTACGCGGCTGTGCTGCAGCAGAATCAGCCGACGTTTTTTTTACCGTATCACTATAGTCTCTTTTGCTTGGGCCTTTAGCCCTGTCTGAAGGGTTTTTACATGCAGTTAATATTGATACTAAAAATGCCGCTGCAATAAAAAATGTGTGTATTGTTCTCATTGTTTTAAATTTTGGTACTGATGATTGTGAAACTTATCTTCTTGCTAGAAAACAATGCCTTTTCTGGGTTGGTTTTGAAAAAAATGTATTACTCAGCTAACCAAAACGATTAAACTTTATATGGATTAACCAGGGTGTTTTATACTAAGCTCTACTGCGTTAAATCCGAATGTGTCCCCTATCGCAAAACAAGTGTTTTCATTAAGCACATACCCGTATTTTCCACGGTAAAAACGGGTATTTGCACAACGAACAAAACGCTTCGAAACGCAGTTGTTTAATCAGTTACCCGGGCGGCTTTCTAATTTTGACTCAAAATAGCCCTCCATAATTCTATTATTATGCACGAATTTAACAGGATAAAAATTTTTACATGGCACATCCACGGCAGCTATCTCTTTTACCTTTCGCAGGGCAACTATGATATTTATATACCGGTAAATGAAACTAAAAGTGAAGGTTATGTTGGCCGGGGCGAAACGTTCCCTTTTGGCGATAATGTAAAGGAAATTCCGGTGGCGCAGGTGCGTAACCTGGATTTCGATGTAATCCTATTCCAGACTGACGAAAACTATCTTTTCGATCAGTATGAAGTGCTCTCAGAAGCGCAACGCAGCCTGCCAAAAATTTACCTGGAACACGATCCTCCCTGGGATCATCCAACCAATGCACTCCATCCGGTAACCGATCCATCGGTTTTGCTGGTACACGTTACGCATTTTAACCAGTTAATGTGGCACAGTCCGGGGGTGCAAACGCTTGTAATCGAACACGGGGTAACCTCAAGTAAACATCCCTACAATGGTACGCTCGAACGTGGAATTGTAGTGATTAACAACCTGCCAATACGCGGACGACTTTTGGGTTTTGATATTTTTGAAGAGTTAAGCAAAACCATACCGCTTGATCTGGTGGGCATGGGGGCTGCAAAATATGGCATCGGCGAAGTGCTGCATCCCCAGCTTCCGGCTTTCATTTCCAAATACCGTTTCTTTTTTAATCCCATCCGCTATACCAGCCTTGGTTTGGCTGTTTGTGAGGCCATGATGCAGGGTATGCCCATTATCGGACTTGCCACCACTGAAATGTCGGTAACGATAAAAAATGGCTATTCGGGATTTGTCAGGACTGATATCGAAATGTTAAAAAAAGACATGGAGCTGCTGCTCGAAAATCCGGTGCTTGCCCAGCAAATGGGCAACAATGCCCGCAAAACAGCTGAAGAGCGCTTTGGTATTGAAAGGTTTACCCGCGAATGGCATCAGCTATTTGAAGAAGCAAGGGCTAAGAAGCTTACACTAAAAACTAATCACATCTAAAATTATACCTATGACTAACAGAATTGCATTTATCAGTGAACATGCTTCACCACTTGCCCTACTCGGAGGAAAAGACAATGGCGGCCAAAATGTGTATGTAGCCGAAATTGCAAGACAACTGGGTGAGCAGGGATACCAGGTCGACATTTTTACACGCAGGGAAAATATTATTTCAAAAGAGGTAAATACTTTCTGCGAGAACGTGCGTGTGATCTTAGTAGATGCAGGTCCTAAGGAACAAATTGACAAGGAAGACTTACTGCCCTACATGAGAGATTTTAGAAAGGAGATGGAATACTTTATCAAGCGCAATAAGATTTCTTACCGGCTGATCCACGCCAATTTCTGGATGTCGGGCCTCGTAGCGATGGAGCTTAAAGAGCGGCTGGATATCCCATTTGTAATTACTTTCCATGCCCTTGGCCACATCAGAAAAATGCACCAAAAGGAAATGGACCGTTTCCCACCCGAGCGGGTTGATATTGAACGTGCCATTGTACAGCGCGCAGATAAAATAATTGCCGAATGCCCTCAGGATGAAGAAGACCTGCGCACTTATTATCGTGCTGACCCTGAAAAGATGGTGATGATACCATGCGGTTTCAGTCCCGACGATTTTTACCCCATTGCTAAACCCACGGCAAAAACACTACTCGAAATAGCCGAAGAAGAAAAAATAGTGTTACAGTTGGGCAGGATGGTAAAACGTAAGGGTATAGACAATGTTATAGAAGCATTTTCCAGGGTTAAAACCGACCACAAATTGCGCCTGATTGTTGTTGGCGGCGAACAGGGTTTATCAGGAACTGATCCGGAACTGGAGCGACTTAAGCAGCTTGCAAAACAGCACGGCATTGAAGATTCGGTAAATTTTGTTGGCCAGAAGAACCGCGAGCTATTGAGGTATTATTACAGCGCAGCAGACATTTTTATCACAACGCCATGGTATGAGCCATTCGGCATTACCCCAATTGAGGCCATGGCTTGTGGCACCCCGGTTATAGGTTCGGCTGTGGGCGGCATAAAATTTACGGTTAAAGACGGACATACAGGTTATCTCGTTCCACCAAAACAGCCGCAGCTACTGGCAGAAAAAATAGAACGGTTATTATCGAATCCATCTCTGCTCAATCAAATGTCGGATAACGCAATACAGCATGTGCAGGAAAATTTCACCTGGAAAAAAGTTGCCGCCCAATTACATCACTGCTACCAGGGTATCCAGGACAATCAGCAGAAAATGCAACAGCAGGAGTTCGAAATGATTCAGCATGCCTTTGAAGAAGGTGCAAGAACTTTCGAGCTTACCTCCAGGTTGTTGAGTACAAAAATTGCCCTTGCAGGCGAAATGATGAGCAGGGCATTAAAAGCCGGCCATAAAATACTGGTTTGCGGAAACGGTGGAAGTGCGGCCGAAAGCCAGCATTTTGTAGCCGAACTGGTGGGACGTTTCGAGGTACCCCACCGCAAAGGGCTTCCGGCAATTTCGCTTAATGCCGATACGGCGATAATAACTGCCTGGGCAAACGACTTTGGATACGATGATGTTTTTGCCAGGCAGGTACAGGCCTATGGCGATCAGGGAGATATATTGCTTTGTTTGAGTACCAGCGGTAATTCGGATAACATCATCAAAGCCATGCAGATGGCTAAAAAGAAAGGGATGTGCTGCATTAATATGCTGGGCAACGATGGAGGGCGTGCAGCAAGTTACGGAGAAATGAATCTGGTGGTTCCTTCTAAAAGTACCCAACGCATACAGGAAATGCACCTCCACCTGGTGCACCTGCTTTGTACCATCATTGAAAACCGCATGTTTAATGTTGCCTTTACCAATAAAACAGCAGCCAAAGAACAGCTTTTGCCAGCCCTATCGAAGCCAGAAACAATATTTAACAGTTATGGCAGCTAAATGTGCAATATTTTTGGATAAAGATGGAACACTCATTCCCGATATCCCCTATAATGCAGATCCTGACCTGATCAGCCTGGAAAAAAATGTGGGCCAAACCCTTACAAAACTTGCACCGCACTTTGAGCTGATTGTAATATCCAATCAGAGCGGGCTGGCATTTGGTTATTTCGATGAAAATGACCTGCAAAAGGTAGAAAAACGCATGGCCGAGCTTCTCGATCAATATGGGGTGAGTTTAAGCGGTTTTTATTTTTGTCCGCATCATCCCGATGGCAGTATAACGCCTTATGCCAAATTATGCGACTGCAGGAAACCCAATCCGGGATTGATCATCAGGGCTGCAAAAGAACACCATATTTCGTTAAACGGCTCGTGGATGATCGGAGATATATTGAACGATGTGCAGGCAGGAAAGGCTGCCGGCTGCGGGTCAATATTAATTGATAACGGAAATGAAACCGAATGGGATATGGCCAATGGGCCTCAACGTATTCCTGACTTTATCGCTCCCGATTTCGCTGCTGCCGGCGAATATATCCTTAAAAACTTAAAACATGAAAATCACTTCAACCCCATATCAACAAATTTTAAAGAACTTCAGCAATAAAAAAGTACTGGTTATCGGAGACCTGATACTTGATCGTTATCTGCAAGGTAACTGTAGCCGTGTGGCCCCTGAGGCAAGTGTTCCGGTAATTGATCTGAATTTGAACAGAGACTGCCCCGGCGGTGCAGCAAACGTTGCCGCCAACCTCCGCGCATTAGGTGCTGAGGTAAGCTTATGTTCGGTAACAGGAAGTGATGAACATGGTAATTCTCTATTGAAACTACTTAAAAATCTGAACATTAACACAGATTTAATCCTCAACGAAAAAGAAAGGACTACACTTTGTAAAACCAGGGTTAGTTCTTCCACACAGCTGATTGTGCGCTATGATGAGGGGAGTTGCAATCCAATTGCTACCGCCACATGCGAACAAATGATCGCGCGTATAGCAGCCGTTTTTGATCAGGTGGATGCTATTTTTATTTCAGATTATGAAAAAGGTGTGGTTACGGATGAGCTGATTAGTGGATTGAAATTAATTAACGAAAGCAATAAAAAAATCATTGCAGTAGATGCGCGGAATTTTACCCGTTATGCTGCGCTTGAACCTACATTAATTAAACCAAATTACAAGGAAGCGTTAGCCTTATGCCAGTTAAAAGCGGTTAACCTTAACCGGCCAGAACAGGTTAAAAGCTGGGGCGAATGCATGTATAAGCACAGTAAGGCAAAAAATATACTGCTCAGCATGGACGAGGATGGAGTATGCTGCTTCGAAAAAGGACGTTTCGGTTTTCACCACCAGGTGCCTAAAGTGTCAAACCCACAGGTAAGCGGTGCTGGTGATACCTTTTTGGCCACGGCCTTGATGGCACTGCTCAGCGGCGCCGACCTCTCCTGCTCCACTGCCCTTGCTGTAAGTGCAGCTGCTGTAGTGATCAGTAAACCTCATACCGCAGTATGTACCATTAAACAGCTGGAAGACCATTTTAGCGAAAAGCCAAAATTATTAACCCATAAAACTAAAATTAAAGCGCTGATCGACAGCTACAAGGCCGAGGGAAAACGCATTGTATTTACCAATGGTTGTTTCGATATTCTGCACAGTGGGCACGTGAGCTACTTAAAAGGATCAAAAGCGGAAGGTGATATCCTGATTGTAGGATTGAACAACGATGAAAGTATAAAAAGATTAAAAGGACTTCAACGCCCGATTAATTCTTTAGAGGACCGTATAGAAGTGCTTTCAGAGCTTTCCTGCATTGATCATATCATTCCGTTTGGAAAAATGGGTGACGATACCCCTGTTCCGCTCCTCAAACAGATCCGCCCGCATGTTTTTGTAAAGGGTGGTGATTACCGCCATAAATTTTTGCCGGAGGAGAAAATTCTGCACGAGATAGGCTGCAAAATTGTTTTTCTGCCGACGGTAGCAAACAGGTCGACTACGAATGTAATTAGCAAAATTAAGCAGAACCTTACGCTGTTTAATACCAACACTGTAAATTAATGGATTGGAAATCGTGTAAGAAAATATTGGTGATACGGCCAGATAACATGGGCGATTTGCTAATGTCGGCCCCTGCGATCAGGGCCTTGAGCGAAAGCTTTAAATGCGAGATCACCCTGCTTACCTCCTCTATGGCATTGGAAGCATCATCCCTTTTACCCTGGATAAAAGAGGTTATTTGTTATGATTTACCCTGGATAAAAACAGCAAATGCTTTAAGCCCCGATGCTTTTGCAGATGTCATTGCAGCTATCCGGTCGCGGGTTTTTGATGGCTGTATCCTGTTCAATGTTTCCAGCCAGAATCCTGCCCCATCAATAATGATTGCTTTTATGGCAGGGATTCCCTTGCGTGCAGGCTATTGCAGGGAAAACCTTTACGGTCTGCTTACCGACTGGTTGCCAGATCCTGAACCTTATTTTGAAATCAAACATCAGGTAGCGCGAGATTTGAAGCTTTGTTCTTTTATTGGCGCAGATACATCAGATCAACGCATCAGGATCGCCGTACAGAAAGACGCCGCAACACCCAAATTAAAAGTATTAGGGTTGAAAAAAAATGGCTTTTTCATCTTTCATGTAGGCGTTTCAGAAGAAAAGAGGCAGTTTCCGGAAAAAGAATGGATAAAACTGGCAAAACTGGTGACCAGTAAATACGGTCTTCCCATCTTATTAAGTGGAAACAGTAAAGAGCGGGAAACAATAGAAAATATTGCTGTAGCAATCGGTAAAGATGCCATTCCTGTTGCCGGCCTGTTTAATTTGAAAGAGCTAACAGCCTGCATTGCAATGGCAAGGGCAATGGTTAGCGTAAATACAGGGCCGATGCACCTCGCTGCCGCAGTGGGCACACCTGTACTTGCCTTATATGCAAGAACCAACCCCCAGCACAGCCCCTGGATGGTTCCCTGTAGAGTTATCGAATTTGATGTTCCTACATCATTACAAAGCAGCAACCAGGTTTTACGCTTTCAATCTGAAAAGGCTTATCCTTTTCCAGCGACATTTCCAGATGCTAAAAAGATATTTAATGTGTTTGAAGATTTGCTCAATGAAACAGCATTTGTTTAACAGCCTGTTGCACCAGCGCATCATCCGGTGTTTTTGTCCAATCAATGGTTTTATGCCTGCTTACATCAAGTGGCCCCCATCGCTCCGGTTCTCCATCCATACTGATCACTACACTTTTTACTTTAAGAGCCGCAGCCAGATGTGATATACCCGTACAGTTCGCTATTAATCCGTTTGAGCGTTTAAGCAAAGCCCCCGCCATGCCCAGATCGGTTTTACCGGCTAAAATCACCGGTTTTTCTTCCATCAATCCGGCTACCTGATTTATAATTCCCAGTTCTTCAGAAGTTCCGGTGAGCACAATCTGAAAAGACTGCCTGGCGCAATAATCAGCGAGACTGGCAAAACTGGCGGGCGGCCATTGTCGCCATGCACCGCGCGAACCACAGTGCATACAGATATAGCTTTCGCCTAAATTTAATTGATCCAGCCGCTCAAAATCAAGCTGATGTAAGGGAAAAAACATTTCTGTGGTGACCAGTGGTACCCCCAGGTGCTGCATTAAAGCAAGGTGCCTTAAACTTTCGTGCCCCGAATTGGGATAAGGCATCAGTAAAGGATTAGCGGCAAGTTCAGCATCATCAATAGTGAAACCGGCAATTGGGCTTTCACCGGCGCACTTTTTAAGCATTGCATTAACAATGGTTCCGTTTCCCTGCATTTGCAAAATGAGATCAAATGCCTCGAGCGCAATATCTTTACAGAATTGGTTAAACTTTATCTCATCAAACGGAATTTCAGGCAATCCCGGGTAACCTGGAAAATCGATAAAACGGTCGAAAAGTTCCCCGTAACGTTCAATCAATTGCCTGCTGGCCGGTAACCCGATGAAAACAATCTCGGCATCGGGGTATGCTGTGCGAAGGTTTTGAATTGCCGGCATGGCACATAACAAATCTCCAAGTTGTAAGGCCCTGAAAATGCCAATTTTTTTTAACCGCAATGTAGCCTGCCCCATATTAAAAAAGGAGTTTCCTGTAGCGGATCACACCGCAAAAGCGGTAATAAACAGAAAGAAAAGGAATCAGGGCAGAGGTAATCAGCATCTCGGCCACATGTTTGCCAGAACGGCTGGTTTTCTGAAGCCTTTTAAGGGCAAAACCGACCATTAATAACAGCATCCCGGAAATGATCCATTTTGAAGCTGCTGTGTAACCCGATAATGCGGCAGCCAAACCAAGTAAACCCAGCAGTACAATCAGGTAATAGTTCCAGATCGGGAAGCGTTGTATCTTTTGCCGGTAAAGTCCGGGATATTTTTTAAACAGCAACACATCATAAACGCCTTTACGCTGTTCTTTTAAACTTACTCCCCAGGCCGCCTCACGCACAGGGTGCACCACTACCGCATCCGCATTCCTGAAGATGGGAATATTAGCAAGCATCAATTTAAATTCAAGGTCAGAATCTTCGCGCCAGGCCATCGCAAACCGCTCATCGAAGCCTCCTGTTTTAAAAAGTGCAGATTTGGTACAAGCGCAGTTGGCCGTGATAAAGTCTGCTTCAGACAACCTTGAAGTATTCAGTGCAAAGTCGGTTGGGTTTGGATAAAGGGGAACAACAGTTTTACCGCTGTAAGCCGCCACTTCACGGCTTTGATGATGGTCAAGAAAACTTTTTAGCCAGTCTTTGTGTGGCAGGCAGTCATCATCCGTAAAAGCCACAAGCTGCGCGCTGGCCATCAGCCAACCCAGGTTCCGGGCTGCAGCAGGGCCTTTTTTTTCAGTCGTGCAGCGCAGAAACAGTTGAAAATTATAGTTACCCTTTTGGCTTTCAAGCGATTTTATGATGTGCTCATCGGGTCCGTCATTTACCACAATCACTTCAAAATCACTACCAGGCAGGCTTTGTTTATTCAATGCAGCCAGGCAATTAGATAAGAGGTTCAACCTGTTGTAGGTTGGAATAACTACTGATATTTTTTTTTGCATCTGTTTTGGTAATTAAATATGATCCTATAATAAGCGCGTCGAAGGGTGATGTCCAGAAACATTCAATAGCATCTCGTGGGGAGCATACGATTGGTTTACCCAATGTATTAAATGAGGTATTAATCAGTACAGGAACACCTGTAATTTCTTTAAAAGCACGCAATAACTGATAATATTGCGGGTGTTGCTCTTCATTAATGGTCTGTACCCTTGCCGTTCCGTCTGTGTGCCTTACTGCAGGGATCTGGTCTTCTTTTTCCTTGAGCACATCATAAATAAACAGCATAAAAGGTGAAAATTCTGCATCCTTGAACCAAAGATGTGCATCCTCTTCTAATACCACGGGGGCCACCGGACGGAAATCTTCACGGTCTTTCACTTCATTAAGCATCGCCTGCATCCGGGGATCTATTGGCGAGGCCAGGATAGACCTGCTTCCCAGTGCCCTGGGCCCAAATTCCATCCTGCCCTGGTACCAGCCGATGATCTGGTTATCGGCAAGTAAAGCCGCTGTTTCGCCTGCAAGATCTTCCATTTTGGTAAAAGGCACCTTTGCCCAGTTTAAAAACCGTTCAATCTCTGTATCGCTATATTCCGGCCCCCAATAAACGTGGTCCATTACAAACTCCCTCTTTTGCGTTTTCCGTTCGTTAAGGTCTACATACATGGCTGCTCCAAGTGCCGTTCCCGAATCGCCAGCCGCCGGTTGAACCCAAACATTTTCAAACGGTCCCAGGTCCCTTATTCTCGCATTTAACACACAATTTAATGCTACACCGCCAGCCATCACCAGATTAGGTACCTTTGTAATCTGGTGAAGATATTTTACAAGTTCCAGTACTGTTTCTTCCAATACCAGCTGCAGAGAGCGTGCAAGATCAAAATGGAATGCCGTAAAAGGCTCATCCCTTAATCTTGGGGCGCCAAACCGCTCGTTTAAGTTTTCATTGCTTATCGTGTATTGGCCGTTACTGCCCACTTTGATGATCTCTCTGAACTCGTCAGCAAATCGGGGTTGCCCGTAAGAGGCCAGCGCCATCACTTTGTATTCATCAGAAGAATGCAGAAAGCCCAAATGCGTGGTCAGGCGTTCATAAAGCAAGCCAAGGGAATGTGGCAGGTTTACCTGGTTAATCCTTGTCATTTCTGTTCCCCTGCCAATACCATAAGTTGTAGCTGCTACTTCTCCCCTTCCATCAAGCGTAAGTATGGCCGCTTCATGGTATGGTGAAGGAAAAAATGCACTTGCCGCGTGTGCCGCATGATGATCTACATAATGCCACTGCCAGTCGCTGGTTTTCGAGCCGTAAAACCGTTTTTGAAGGTGATGCGGGTAACCATCAACCAACTGGTGCGGTGCATGCAAAATGGAAGAAAGGAACAGGTTATCCCAGGGGTTGCCTGTTGTACTATTGGTAGTATTACCAGGGTAAAAAGGGATTTCGCAAAGAGGTTGGTTTTTTATGTTCGGATTTATGAGTAAACCGGGATCAAATGAGTAGGCAATGTGGTCAACATCCCTTAAATGGATACCCGCAACCTTTAGGCAATAATCTATTGCATGGAAAGGGAGCTCGTAGGTATTAAAAGGAATGGGGCGCTTGCCATGTTTAATGTGTGTAAAGCGTTCATCTTCTGCAGCTGCCAGTAGTATTCCATCTTTGAGGATGCAGGCCGCAGAATCGTGAAAAACTGCATTGATACCGAGTGTAATCATACTATAAATGGTTTAAGTGAAGGAAGTATTCGCTTTAGTAACCATTTCTACAGGGAAGTGATTTTGTTTTTTCACAAACGCGTATAATTCGCCAAGGACATCGTACAAATACGTACAGCAGATGCGTTATTTATGGATTTTGTTGATCGGATTTTTTAGGTAGTTTAATCCTGTTCCTCCTCGCCCTTACGCTGGCTTTTAACTGTTCTTGTATGGCAATAATATCGCCGATGAGGAAGTAATCACGCAGATAAAAACTTTTCAATTGGTTTAACTGATATCCAAAACCAACCTTCTCTGCTGAAAAAAGCCTTATGGAAATCTTAACATTAACGATTAGGTATTTTACCACATTTTGTACATTAACTACCCCAAATTGCGTACAAATACCCGTTTTTAAAGCCAGATACCTTAATTATCTCCATTATATCTAAATTTATTCCTGTCCACGAAGTCTCCGGAGAATCAAGGCAAAGTCAGAAAAACGACATCTATAGAAAGTCATTATCAATGGCCGACCATACATTTCAATTTCGGCTGGCGCTGCAGTTCAAAATGCCATTTAACGCCCCACTCTCTCTAAAAACAACCGGACAGCAGCTTTACTTGATTTTATTTCAATGGAAAATTTTATGCAAAAGATTCTTGTACTTGATGATGATCAGAGCAATGCCGATGCCATCAAAGCGGTACTGGAAGACCAGTATTTTGAGGTTTTAAGCATCATCCATAGTGATGAGCTGGAAAATTCGATAAGAAACTTTAAGCCAGACCTGATTGTAATGGATATCCTCCTCGATAAAGGCGATGGAAGGATATTGTGTAATGCCATTAAACACGACCATGAAACCAGGGATATCCCTGTTTTACTGATCACAGCAATGCTTGAAGCACAGGCTGAAAAACTCCCTAGCCTGGCCGATGGGATCATTTTTAAGCCATTTGATTATGCTAAACTTCACCGTAAAGTTCGCCGCCTGATTCTCTGATGATCAAGCCAGAAAATAGTTCCATTCGGGTTTGGGGCAGTAACCAGATTGAATATTATCAGGAAATGAGAAAAGGCCAAGTTCTTGGATATAATACATATATAGATTTATCATCCTAAGTTAATTTATTTTATAAAAATCAAAATGATTGACAGAGGGTTCTATCGCTCTGTTCCGGCGAGGAATCGTCATTGCGAGAAGGCTTTTTCAGCCGACGAAGCAATCTTTATAGCAAGGATCACTAGCATAATAGATTGCTTCGTCGTTCCTCCTTATAATGACGTTTATGTAAGCAACTGATATTTAGTATTATTTTTTTGACCATATAAGACATTTAAGAACCATATAAGCTTACATGTCCTTATGTGGTGTGAAAGCCTAAAGGATTATTTAATGAATTAGATGTTCTTAGGTATCTAAGGTGGTTAATTAACCTGCATAGTCTTTAATTTTACGACTACCTTAGACATCTTAGCTCAATGAGTTTTGCAGGATGCAAAATCTTAAACCTAATACGTTAGAAAGCGCATATAGGACGTCATTCCTATATTTTTCAGGCCACAGACCTGATGGGTACCCGCAATGACGACCTTTTTTTTGGAGTTCTATCAACGGCAGGGGCTTGTCAAAGGATCTGTTTTAAATGTCTTACAAGGCATTTCGGTACTCAATGCTTAATTTTCTTTAGTTCATTCCTTTCGAAAAAGCGGGTTGGCCGCTGGTGGTTCGTTATCTCCAGTCTCCTCATTTGGCCTGATAATCAATCTAAGCGTCGGATCATTAGTTAAAAAACTCCAAAGCCAGTTGAAAGCTAGTTTTGCTTTGTTCCTAAATCCGGCAATAGGGATGATATGAATGAACAGCCACACCAGCCAGGCGAAAAAACCTTTGAAAAATCCCTTAGGAAGGTCAACCACCGCACGAAACTTAGAAATAATAGCCATAGAGCCTTTATCGTTATACTTAAAAGCCTCCCACGTTTTCTCATCTGCCCGCTTATTGAGGTTTTTCCCGAGGAGGTTCCCCTGCTGAATGGCCACCTGCGCAAGTTGAGGATGGCCGTTGGGAAAGGCCGCATCAGTGGTTTGAAAGCACTGATCGCCTATTGCAAATACATCCTGAAGGTTATGAACCCTGTTAAACTCATCAACAAGGATTCTTCTCCCCTTGCCCAGTGAAGTTTCCGGGACTCCATCAACTTTCCTGGCAACAACGCCAGATGCCCAGATCAGCGTTGAAGAAAAAATCTCCATTCCATCAGAAAGCGACACCTTTTCGCCATCATAGTCCTGAACGAGTCTGCCAAGCAGAATTTCCACACCGAGCTTTTTAAGTACGCTGATTGCTTCTTCCTGGCTCTTTTTACTCATTGGTGCCAAAAGGGTATGCAGTCCGTCAACGAGAAAAATTTTCCCCGGCCATACATCCGTCTCAGGGTAATCTTTACTGATAATGTTCCTGCCCATTTCGGCAAGCATCCCCGCCAGTTCCACCCCTGTTGGCCCTCCTCCGGCAATCACAATATTTGAATACCTTACCCGATCCGCCTGTGAAGTTGCCCGCACAGATTTTTCAAGCTGCAGCAAAACATGGTTTCTCAGTTCCAGCGCATCATCAATGGTCTTCATAGGAAGTGCATATTTTTTAACCTGCTGGTTTCCGAAAAAATTTGTTTCCGTTCCCATCGCCAGTACCAAAATATCATAATCCAAAGTGCCATTATCGGTGAATACCTTTTTCCCAACCGGATCAATCTGCTGTAATTCTCCCATAAAAAACCGGATATTCCTGCCGTGAAACATCTTTCTGAAAGGATAACTGATATTTGAAGATTCGATGAAAGCAGTACCTACCTGATATAACAGCGGGGGAAAAAAATGATAGTTGTTCCGATCAACCAGTATGACCTGATGTTCAGCTGTTTTTGATAAGCGCTTTGCAAGGTTCAACCCTGCAAAGCCGCCTCCTATAATTACAATTCTTTTCATATTCATTTTCAACTTAATAAACAGGCTGATTCCTGAAGGAATACGCGCCAAACAAAATTATTTCACTATCCTTTAAGCCACAGTCTTCCATAAGGAGCAATTTTCAATTTCCCGTTCTTTGTGTTTTCTTTAGTACCAATAAGTACTTTTTCTGCTCCGGTTAGCTGAATTTCAACTTCGGCAGCTTTATCTCCAAAATTATGGACAATCAAAATCTTGCCTGATTCGGTTTTATATTCAATGGCCAGAACCGCGTCGTTTCTCAGGTCGGGTATTTCCCAATCCGAAGTACCCAATTCAGGCAGGGATTTTCGTAGAGATATTAACTTTCTGATAAAGTTGAGCAAAGATTGTTTATCTTTTAATTCAGCGGCAACATTGATTTTCTGATAGGCATAATCTCCCATGGAAATTACAGGCCTAAAGGTTTTTTTAGCAGTGCTGAATCCAGCATTTTTTGTGTTGTCCCATTGCATCGGCGTGCGCACAGACAATCTTTCAGCCAAGGTGAGGTCATCACCCATCCCAATTTCCTCTCCCGAACGGATTACCGGCATACCCGGTAATGAATACAGTAGACTATAGGCCATTTTAAGCTGTTCGGGATTATTGAGCATTGGGGCCAGACGCCGCCTGATGCCACGGTTATACAGCTGCATATTACTTTCAGGACCGAATTTTTGGTAAACTTTGTTCCGCTGCGTTTTACTAAGCCTGCCGAGATCAATTTCATCATGATTACGCAAAAAATAAGCCCATTGCGAAGGTGCCAGCTTTTGCCTGGTGTCGTTCAAGGCCTCTATCAGGGTTGCTGTTTTCCCTTCTGCCATGGAATAAAAGAGGTACTGATTGACGTAAAAGTTGAACATCATCTGTAACCGGTTGCCTTTTTTACCAAAATAATCGATGTTTTCCTTTGGGGCGACATTCGCCTCTCCTAAGAGCAGCGTCTGCTGATCAATGGATTTGGCACCCCTTACAATCGAATCCAATACGCCGAACATCTTGGCAGGCTTTTCTGCTCCTGATTCGGGTACATCGATTATAAATGGCACGGCATCAAGCCTGAAGCCTTTGATCCCTTTTGCAGACCAGAAGCGAAGAATTCTGATGGCTTCGCGTTGCACCTCCCGGTTCTGGTAGTTCAGGTCAGGCTGAAAATCATAAAAGCGATGAAAGTAATAGCGGTGCGCAATCTCGTCATAAGACCATGTTTCAGTCTGAAAACCTTCAAACACCATTCCTTTATCAAAATCATCCGGCTTTTCTTTCGACCAAACATATCTCGAGCGGAACTTACCGCTACTATCTGAGCGTGCCATTTTATACCAGGGATGTTCGATAGAGGTGTGGTTGAGTACCATATCCATGATTATTTTGATCTTGTGTTTTTTTGCCTCGGAAACGAAAGCCTCAAAATCATCCATCGTTCCCAATCGAGGGTCAATACCATAATAATCGCTCACGTCATATCCATCATCTTTATCAGGAGTGGGTTGAAATGGAGAAAGCCAGATTACCTCCACACCTAACGTATCCAGGTATGGCAGTTTCTGTATTAAGCCCTTAAAATCACCAATCCCATCACCATCACTGTCTTTAAAGATGTCAACATCCAGATTATATACAATGCTGTTCCGGTACCATGCGTTGGGGACAGCTGCAGAGGATTTTTTGCTGTCCTGCCTGCATGCGGCCATTCCTAAAAGACAAAGTAAAAGAAGTATGATATGATTTAACATCATCTTGTGATGATTTGTGTTTGCCATAAGCGATATATTAATTTTCCTGCTTAGCCTTATTTTTTCTCTGAATGCGACTTCGGTTATCTTTATGTTATTAAAAAACCCATCGTCAGCAGCAATAGTTTTATGCATTTATCATTAATGAAACACAGCAGTTAACAATCAATTCATTACCCTTGTGCATCATACACCCATTTATAGTGCTAGCCTGCTGTATTTCCGATAAATACATACACACTTAAAGGCTGTAATAAAACAATTTCATCCACAGTATATTTTTCGATCCTGAACGTTTGCTCCTCCTCTTCGGTACAGAATGCCGGATCGTTGGAATCAAATACCTGTTCAATTCCCGACATTCCGCGTCCAACCTGGTAAGCGATCTGTGAGGTATCAAAATTGAAAACACAGATAACAGTCTGTTTACCACTTAAATCTGTCCGTACAAGCTCCAGGCAACGGTCGGCCAGGATATTTGTTCGCTGAAAACGCCGGTGAAAAGTGCGGAGGGCGGGAAGCGAGCTTCTTAAAGAAATGAGCTTCTGATACCAGGCCAACAGCGCCCTGCCTTTAGGTAACAGCCTGTTTTGCCAGCAAAGCCTGCTCTGCTCAAATGTTGATGCTGCGCCAGGGTCTGCAGGTTTCATATCTCCGTTAATGTATTCAAATTCTTTCCTTCTCCCTTCCCTAACTGCTTTCAATAACTGCTGATCAGAATGGTCGACGAAATAATGGAAAGGTGAAAGTTCCCCATACTCTTCCCCCATAAAAAGCATCGGTACATAACAGGAAAGCAATGCCGGCGCACAGGCCAGTTTGAGTTGGCTGAGATTAAGCATAGATGCCATCCGCTCCCCATTTGGACGGTTTCCGGTCTGGTCATGGTTATCACTAAAAACGACAAAATGATCCGGAGAAATTGCAGCAGATGAGGCGCCGTGTTTCTTTTTGCGGATATCAACAAATCCACCACTATGCACAAAGCCTTCATCAAAGGCTTTGGCCAGATGGGCAATTGTACCAAAACCATCATAGCGCTGGCCAGCTTCAGGATCGAGCAGGTTGTAAACCGAATGGTGGAAATCATCAAGCCATTGTGCCTGGAACCCCATGCCACCTAAGCTTATGGGCATTACCACTTTTGGATTGTTCGTATCGCATTCTGCTATCAGGTGAAATAACCGGCCATGTTTTGCCCTTAAGGCCTCAATGCGCGCATTCGCCTCTTCCCAGATGGGTACCGCACTGGAATCGTATATTTCATGAATGGCATCACACCTCAACCCGTCGATGTGGTAATGTTCAAACCAATGCTGCATATTGTCGACAACAAAGGCCCTAACTCCATCACACCATTTTGCATCGAGATTCAGCGCCTCTCCCCAGGGTGTGGTATATTTCTGACTGAAGTAAGGGCCATACTTTTTCAAATAATTACCCTCCGGGCCAAGATGGTTATAAACTACATCAAGAAATACCGAAATGCCCTTTTGATGACAGGCATCAACAAGTGTTTTAAGCCCATCCGGACCTCCATAGCTGTTTTGAACGGCATAAGGATAAACGCCATCATATCCCCAGTTCCGCTTGCCCGGAAACTGCGCTACGGGCATGAGTTCAATTGCGTTGATCCCCAGGGAAAGCAGGTCATCAAGCCGCGAAATAATTGCCTTAAATGTTCCCTCCGGCGTAAAAGTACCTACATGAAGTTCATAAATAACCAACTGGCCAAACGGAAGCCCATGCCAATCACTATCATGCCACTTAAATTCATTATGGTCAACAACTTCTGAAGGTCCATGAACGCCTTCGGGCTGGGAATGCGATGCCGGGCCTGGAAAATACCCGCCATCAATCCCGAACAGATACTTTGTACCAGGGACAATTTTATTTAATTTCAACTGATGGTAACCATCCCCTAAAGGCTCCATCTCATATTCATGTTCTTCCGGAAATACTATTTTTAAGGTAACCTTTCCCTTTTCAGGAGCCCAGACGCGAAAAACAGTGACATTTCCATCAAATGATATTCCTGTATCCATCTTAAAGGGTATTTACTTCAACAATAAGGGCTTCATCTGCAGCCAGTATAAAGCCTGCTTTAAAAAAACGGTCTGGAGATCCGGGTTTCGTGGAAAGGATTATACGGCCACTGAGTGCCGGTATAATGTCGACCTGCGAAGGTGCATGGCTGAAATTTAATATGATCAGGAAGGCCGTTTCGTCTTCTATTTCCCTGATGTAGGCCAGAACCTGATCGGTGGCCAATACCGTTCTGTAAATCCCATAACGCAAAGCATCATTGGCCTGCCTCAGCGCAATGAGTTGCTGATAAAGGCTAAGCATCGAATGTGGATCATTACTCTGGCTCTTTACATTTGTATCAGCGTAGTTTTCAGCTAACCTTAACCAGGGAACTACCTCACTAAACCCTGCAAAGGGTTTGGTACTCCACTGCATTGGTGTTCTGGAGGGGTCACGGCTAAGATTCTTATCAGGCATATTGATTCCCTGGGGATCTTTAATTTCCTCCCTTGGGATGGCAACATCTTCCATTGCAATTTCATCACCATAATATAAGGTCGGCGTTCCCCTTAAAGTGAGCAACAATACAGCCGCTACCCTGGCCTGTTCGGCTCCAACCCTGCTCAATATTCTGCGTTGATCATGGTTTCCCAGTACCCAGTTTGGCCACCCGCCATCGGGCAATGCCCCCTCATACTGATCAACTGCCAGGCCAATTGCACGGGCTTCCCAAGGGGTTTCCAAAAGGGTAAAATTAAAGGGCATGTGGGCACCGTCTTTCTGCTGCCCATAATAAGCCATTAGCCTTTGTAATGGAAGATAGATCTCTCCAATCATCATCCTTTCCGGATAACTGTCAAGCAGCTCACGCATTTTTTTGATGATCTCATGTACCTCCGGCTGATCGGTAGAGAAAACAGGTAGAAACTTATTATAAGTGGCCATTTCGGGACGATAATCGGGATTAATAGGATTGTCACGTAAAAGGGAATCCTTGATCATGTGCCAGATCACGTCCACCCGAAATCCATCCACACCTTTATCCAGCCAAAACTGCATGGCACCGAGCATCGCTTTAACTACATCCGGATTACGCCAGTTCAAATCCGGCTGGGCAGATAAAAATCCGTGATAATAATATTGTTCTGTATGCTCATCCCATTGCCAAGCGCTTCCCCCAAACATGGCCAGCCAGTTGTTGGGAACAGCTCCATCAGCGGCAGCGTCTTCCCAAATATACCAGTCGCGTTTCGGATCATCCTTTGAAGACCTGGAGGCCAGGAACCAGGGATGTTGATCGGAAGTATGATTGGGCACAAAGTCAAGAATAAGTTTCATCCCCCTTTCATGTATCTCGCTGAGCAAATTGTCAAAATCGTTCAGGCTGCCAAACAGGGGATCAATATCACAATAATCTGAAATGTCATATCCAAAATCTGCCATTGGAGAGGGATATACAGGAGAAAGCCATATCGTTTCTATACCTAACCAGGCTAAGTAATCCAGTTTATTACGTATCCCATTGAGATCACCAACGCCATCGCCGTTGCTGTCCATAAACGATCTTGGATAGATTTGATAGATGACCGTTCCCTGCCACCATTGAAACTGATTTGATTTATACTTCATGTTAGCTTAAGTGCAATTATGGCACTATACCTATCATAACAGTGCATTGACCAGGGTAGTTTGGATGCGGAATACCGTTTTATACTACGTTAAATACTGGAAAGGTATTTAACAGGCCGGTATGAAATACCTGAAATTCAAAATAACAAAACCAAGGATCATTTCTGCCAGTTCCCTATTAAAAAGATCATGAAGGAACAGAGAAACAGTGTACAAAGGGATAAGATCTCAGTTGTTGAACACATTGATGACAGACACCAACGGTTACAGCCACAAATGGCTCAGCCTGCTTTTGGAAACCGGAGCCAATCCGGACTAATCGCGGGAAAAATTGTTAACCTAAAATGGAAAGTGCCATCAAATGGAATAGCAGGCCTGTTATAGGTCGAATTTGTGGTTGTATGATAATAACATGAGCTAATCTAATAACTTGCTATCACGCTATAAAAGGTATTCCACCAGGCTAATTTGGCAAAATTTGAACGAAACTCTTTTATAATACAGCCACATTTAAATTTAAAATAATCAGAAAACCGAATACTGCAGTTTAGATTATCATCACGGACGGACAAACGCATTAGCACACATACTATTATCCAATGAACAGCAAAAATCTAAAACTCCGCATTACATTTCAGTTCATTATCTACGCCTTAACAATGGTTTCTTGTAATAGCGATGAAATGGATCGGGAAATCAAAGCAGATCTTACGATAAAAGCAAAGGAAGACGTAAATTTCGCGGGTGTAAACTTTACCGTCCGGAACCGAAATGTAAAAATCTGGGGTTATTGCCCAACAGATAAATCCAGAAAGGCCATCATTCAAAAACTGGGCACCATCCATGTCATCAGGAATATTGAGGATCAGATGGTAATCAGACCAGTACTTATTAAACAGGATTTTTCTCTGAAGCAACTGGCGGATAGTTTGTTGGCTAAACATCCGGAATCATGGGCGGAGATAACCGACCAGAATATAATACTAAGGGGAAATGTTAAAGAAAAACAGCTTTCAAAACTCCTGCAGGAAATCCAGCAGCAAATACCGGAGCGGGTACTGCTTAATCAGACAACCCTAAACTGAGGAGGATGTACCATAAAGACAATTTTAACCCAGATACTGAAATGTTGAGCCTGTTGAAAACCTTAAGAGTATTAAATAGTTCTTCGACATGCTATCATAGACAGAATCCATTAGCACGGTCGTCATTCCGGCGTAGGCCTATCGCGTGGATACATCTTTTTTAAGAATGGTTTAGGCATCATGCTAACTGACCTTTATAAACCACAGTCTTTACCGAAGGACGCCGTCAATCCCAAGTGGCGGGAGAATCAAAAAAACAGATGCACAATGGCCCAAATAGCATTGCCAAACCTGAAACGCAGCGGTTTTGTGTTCATTAGCATTGAATTCAAAATTTAATATAAATTGAACACAAAACGAAGTGCCACTGTTTTTTTGATGAGCGTGGGCGGTGAGAAGCCACATTGCTGGATTGACAAAGCGCTTTGGGTACTTTGGCGCTCCAAAGTACCATGCCCCCGCGGCAAAGAGCGGAAAAAATCAACATTTGGTCCCAAAACTATTGCTTGTTAAGAAATGAGTACCAGTTAATGGCGGGAAAGATGCTGAAATAAATTCAGCATGACGATCGCCTTAGAAATATGTGCTATAAAAACAAATGCAGCTAACAGAAATGTGTCCACACGATAGGCGCAGGCGGGAATCTTAACGCGTTTTTGCATTACGATTATTCATAAGTTTACCTTGCTTCAAAGGCATTCATGAGCACTCCGTGGTTCCCAATCAAGTTGGGAATGACGATTCCTCGCAGCCAATAATTCGCTAAAAAAATCTGTCCGTTTATATTGATTTTAAACAATTAATTAGCCCTCAGGATGACAAATCTATATTTATGATACAACCATAAGAAGCAATTGGCACAAATAAAAGGATATTCAACTTATCCCAACACCTCTTTACGTTCCATACCATTTGTGCGGTCAGTACTTTTCTGCATGGCACGATAGGCAATTGTTGCAAAAATTGCAAATACAATGTGCGCAGGCATACGCTGTAGATAGAACCGTTTATAATTCATTAGCGGGCTTAAAGGATGGGCAGCAAAAGTTGCTTTCCAGATTGCAATTCCGACCAGGCCGCTTACTGCTCCCAAAAACAACCCACAGGCTCCTGTGGGTTTCAAGGTCTTTGAATCCCATAACTTAACATATATAGCGGAAAACGCTGCCCCCATAGCATAATGTGCAGCCCAGGCCGAAACAGATTTAACCTCTTTTGGAAGAAAAGGCAATGCCCTGCTAATTAAACCTTTTAAACGCTCAGGCTCTCTAAAGTCTTGGTCTAGCAATGACATCAATGCACTTGATGCTGTCATCATCGTTGTTCCGGCAATACTACAGCCAACAGTTTTAACAAGGGGATTTATCATATCTGCTATGGTTTATATTTTAATATTCAAGTTTCCTGATCGCATTTTAAATAGAAAAATAAATTTATGGATGTCTTATTCCATTTCCTGTTCGGCTAACCCTTCGAGGAACCATCCTGATTTATACTCAAAATCAGCGCGCTCACCTGATTCATTAATAACATAGCTGGTAAAATCATGTGCTATGATACGTTCATTTTCAAGCGATTTTTTTGCCAAAGCGGCATATTCTTTAACGTCAAGGCCATCCTTCACAATATAATGAGGTTCTCCTGTTTCACTCCACACGGTTTCGATCACACCAGATTCGAACCTTTGAGCTTCTTCTGTAGTTAAAGGGTTGTTTGTGCCGTTAATATTTGCCATTTTTCTATTGTTTACGTTTAACTGTATTAATAACAGGTGTTACTAAGGATTTGTTCTTTTGAATTGAGCAGCAAAATATGATTCAATTTAAAAAAGATCATATTTGAAAGTGATTTTATGAGGTGTTCCTTCCCAGTATAAATCCTTTCGTTTGGACACATCTTTTGGTTTGGGTTTTTTATACGTTTTGCTAGCTTGCTTTAATAAACTTACAGGTTTTACCGAAGAACGCCGTCAATCACAAGGGCTAGGAGGATCAAAAAACAGGAGTAGTTCGTTACAATTGGCACAAACAAACCTGAAACGCAGTGGTTTTGTGTTCATAATCACCGAATTAAAGCTCAAAATAGCATTGAACACAAAACAAAGTGCCGCTGTTTTTTTGATGTGCGTGAGGTTGTGTAAAGGGCCCATTGCTGGATTGCCAAAGCGCTTTGGGTACTTTGGCGCTCCAAAGTACCATGCCACCGCGGCATAGAGCGGAAAAAATCAACATTTATTTCCTTATAGTTTTTAAGATATCAAAGCTTGCTATTAGCAGGAAAGATGCTGAAATAAATCCGATAGTTATCGGATCAGCATGACGATCGACCTAGGCAACGACACTAAAAGCAAATGTAAACTAAAAGAGATGTGTCCACACGATAGAGTATAGATCAGGGCCACAATAACAAAATTCTATGAGTGGGAAAGATTCCACTTTTGTCGTTTTGGCACTCAGTTTAGGCGACTTACTGCTTTCTGTATTTATACGTTTTTTTAGCAAAAGTTAAATGCCTCGGATCAATGGATTATTATCCGTTTCTTCATTATGATCTTCTTCTCCGGATGCCTGGCTTTGTTCGGTTTCCTTCGGATCACTGCAGAGACTTCCTTTTCCGGCGATTCCACGGTAATCGGTATTTTCGAGAAGCTCCGTTTCTTTAGGCAAACTGGTTTGGGGAATTTTTCCCGATAGGTTATTTTCCATAATATGTAATGATTAATCCATTAAATTAAAAATGGCTGCTAAAAAAACCTTCGCAAAAGAAAAAAGGTTTTATAACTTCTTACGTTTTTCTCACAGAATTTATTCGGTCATTTTTGCGAAAAATACCAATAAGAAGCTATAGCCATAAGTTTTACAGATTCTTAAAAACCGCAGCAGAAAAAAGAATGTTATGTAATGAACTAAACGAGAAAACATCAATAAAATATGATCAGCGAAACACTTAAACAGGTTGGCAGGATGCTCATAGCCAAAAAACTTTCTGTGGCTTTCGCAGAAAGCGCCACGGCAGGCCGTTTAACTGCCGATTTTTCATTAATAGATCATGCAGGCGAGTTCCTTAAAGGTGGCATAGCCTGTTATGATGCCAGTTTAAAAGAAGCGTTATTAAAGGTAGACCATAGCCTTATTGAAAAATTTACGCCGGAATCTATGGAGGTGACCAAGGCAATTACCGAAGGACTTAAAGCGCTTATCCCTGCAGATATCCATATTGGCATTACAGGCCTCACCTGCCCTGGTGGAAGCGAAACTACTGAAAAACCAGTGGGAACCATGTTTGTATATGCCCTCAATGGTGACAAACAGATTTTTTCCGAAAGAATGAACTTTGATGGAGATCGCAAAGAAATTGTTGCGGGTACAATGGAAAGAACCGCACAATTACTTCAAAACTACTTAAACACCATATAAATCAAAAGAAATGGCCAACAACAAAAAGTTCCCTAAAAAAACCTGGCTTTACAGAAACGGGCTTTCTGTATTTTTCATTTCCATCTTCCTTATTACGCTTGCCGCCCAGGCATTAACCGGTTGGAAAGAGCATAATAATGAATTGAATGACGAAGGAGGTGCCCCCATTTCGCTTACCTCTTACCTCGGCAGCGGACACTTTATTTCAGCAACATTCGAAAATTTCGAAAGTGAGTTTTTACAGATGGCTTTATACGTAGTGCTAACGATTTCACTTCGGCAGATCGGCTCGGCAGAGTCTAAAAAACTCGACGAACCTGAAGAAGTAGACCGCGAACCAAAAGCTTCGCCCGAGGCACCCTGGGCAGTGAGAAAAGGTGGATGGATACTGAAAATTTATTCACACTCGCTCTCCATTGTATTCTGTTTGCTTTTTCTGATCAGCTGGGCATTACACTTTTATGGTAGCTGGCAGGATAACAACATCACGCTAAAGCTTAAAGGAAAACCACTTATAGGCATGACAGAATACCTTGGTCAACCGAATTTCTGGTTCGAAACCTTCCAGAATTGGCAAAGCGAATTTTTATCGGTCGCTTCTATTGTCATCCTGACAATATTCCTTAGACAAAAAGGTTCACCTGAATCTAAACCGGTAGACGCACCGAATTTGGAAACGGGAAAATAAGGGCAACTAAGGCAGCAATAGTGATCCAGGCATATTCCCCATGAGCCAAAACAAAAAACTTCAAACCAAATGTTTGACTTCATAGTTCTAATATTACCTAAAGTTATAAACACGGCGACGACAAAAGCAATCGCAAAGATGATGTGACAGCAATAATGTTGCACACTTAAATACTTAAGCCATATGAAAAATAACGAAAAAACCAGACGGGATGGGAGCAATATTAGCCTTTGGCAAGCGAACGAAAAGATCAACAGTGCCCAACAGGAAAACATCCCGGAAATTTATGATGCACTAATTATTGGCGGAGGCATTACCGGGCTAACTACAGCCTACAACCTTCAGCGACAAGGAAAAAAATGCCTGCTTGTTGATTCACATAACCTCGGCTTTGGTACCACAGGGGGAACAAGTGCCCACCTGAACACCTTTTTTGATACCACCTATCCTGAAATTGACAGTGATTTTGGAAAAGAAGCAGCTAAGCTGCTCGCAACTGCAGCCAAAAGAATAATAGCCTCAATCAAAAGTAATATTGACGAACTGAATATTGATGCCGACTTTGAATACAGGGATGGATACCTGTTTTCTCAAAATGACGAGGAAACGGAACAACTCCAGCAAATCTTCACCTCGTCTCAAGAGGCTGGCGTGGTAGTAGACGAATCTGAAAAAAACGGAGTTCCGGTAGAATTTCAGCATTCTATCCGCTTTAAAGAGCAGGCACAGTTCCATCCTTTAAAATACATTTACGGCCTGGCAAAAGGATTTCAACAGCTTGGCGGAGCAATATTGGAGGGAATTAAAATTACAGAAACAACATTTAAAGACGGTATCCATACTGCAGTTTTTGCAGGAGGAGAAATTAAGGCAAAAAACCTGGTTTGGGCAACCCATATTCCGCCGGGAATTAATATTCTGTCCCTTCGCAATGCCCCCTACCGCAGCTATGTGCTTGCGGCAACATTAAGTGATGATGCTTACCCCGAATGCCTGTCGTACGATATGAAAGAGCCTTATCATTATTTCAGGAGCCATGAAGTAGATGGTCAGAAATATTTAGTTATTGGTGGTGCAGACCATAAAACCGGTCATGATGATCCCGAGAAAGCTTTTGCAGATCTCGAAAAATATGCCCGCCAATACTTTAAAATATCCGATATAAGCTTTCGTTGGTCATCACAATATTACGTTCCCGTTGATGGACTTCCCTATATTGGCCTGATGCCGGGCGGAGATGAAGGGATATACCTTGCTACCGGATTTAATGGTAACGGCATGATTTTCGGGAGCCTTTCAGGAGAGCTTATTACCGATCTGATTCTGGGTAAAGAAAATGAGCTTGCCAAACTGCTTTCACCATCTAGGCTGAAACCAATTTCGGGATTTAGTGAATTTGTTAAAGAGAACGCGGATGTTGCCTACCATTTTGTGGCCGACCGTTTTGGCAATCAGGTATTAGATTCCCTAAATAACCTGGTAAAGGGTGAAGGGAAAATTGCATCGTTTGATGGCGAAAAACTGGCAATCTACAAAGATGAAGATGGAAAAGTTACCGCACTCGATCCGGTATGTACCCATGCGGGATGTATAGTGAACTGGAATGCGAGCGAAAAAAGCTGGGACTGTCCCTGCCACGGTGGAAGATTTGATACTGATGGCTGTGTGCTTACAGGTCCACCCCGCGATTCGTTAAAAAAGGTTGAAGTTTCCGGGAATAAAATCGTTGATGATGCGGAATAAAATTTAATTCAGTTGTTTGTCCGTAACACTCAAAAACTTGAGCCGTATGATAATTATAGATTGTCATCTGAAGAATAATCTATGGTGTAAAGTCAATATGAATGACGCAAAATTGTTTTCTCTTGTCCTACGGCGCAGTCTTGCCTCGGCTCACCGCCGCCGAAGGGCTCTTTCTTTTTGGCATCAAAAAGAAACAAAAAATGCCGGCTGAAAATTTTTCTTTTGAAGCCAGTTGTACGGCCAGAACAGTGCAGCCCGAAAAATTTGTTAGGCCGGATTTAAGCAGAACGGAGATACCGTGATATGGCCTAGCTGGGTGGAAATGCGAAAGCATTAAAATACTGACTATTAATTATAGTTCAAATCAATATAAAATTACAGGAGATTTTTACAAACTGTAGTAAGCGAGGTATCGTCATCCGATAGCTCGGATGCAAGAGCCTTTTTCAGCCGACGAAGTAATCTACAACGATCGCTACTAGCGTGCGCATTAAGATTGCTTCGTTCCTCGCAATGACGATTTTTCTATTGAAGTCTGTCAATGGTAGGGTTAATTTATGGTATAGAAACTAAGGTTGTTATTAATGACAGGGATCAATGAATTAATATATTATGAAATCGTCATTCCCAACCGACCCGGAGCTATCGGGTTGATTGGGAACCACGGAGTGCTCATGAATGCCTTTGAAACAATTGTGGACACATCTTTTTGAGTATAATTTAGGCGATTTGCTAACCAACTTTAATAAAGCATGGATTTTAACGAAGGACGCTGTCAATCCCAAGAGCCGGGGAAATCAAAAAAACAGGTGCACAACAGTAAAAATGGCAGTAACAAACCTGAAACGCAGTGGTTTTGTGTTCATAACCGATGATTTAATTTTTTTAAAAAAATATTGAACACAAAACGAAGTGTCGCTGTTTTTTTGATGCGTGTAGGGCTGTGTAAAAGGCTCATTGCTGGATTGACAAAGCGCTTTGGGTACTTTAGGCGCTCCAAAGTACCATGCCTCCGCGGCATAGAGCGGTAAGAATGCTATAATAATCTTTACATACAATAGGACATAGAGAAAAAACAACATTTAACTATAATTTTAGATATCAAGTTTGTTATTTAGCAGAAAGATGCTGAAATAAATTCAGCATGACGATCGCCTTAGGAATTTGCATTGAAAACAAATGCTAGCTAATGTAGTAGATGTGTTCACATAATAGGTCTACTTGAGAGTGATGATCATTCTATTGAAGTCTGTCACCCTGGTTAAACTGCCATAGTTGTTCTTTTTTCTCCTTATTTTTTCCTGTTTCCATATAACCCACTATCTGTTATTTCAGAAATTATAGTCTAAAAGAAAGTCCAACAAAATAGCTTTTTCTCGCATCATGCTGAACGCCATAATTAAGGCCACCGTCGATAAGAAAATCCTTAGATAACTCATATTGCAGTGCAGCATTCAGAAAGTTTTTTAAGTGAGCATCTTTAAATTCGTAGGTATAATAGGTTTCAATAATCCCATCAAGCTTTTTAGTGAGCGGGTGTGATACCGTAAGTGTCTGTAAAAACTGGTTGTGATGACCAGATCCTTCCTCATCCTGTAAACGGTCTGCTTCAATCTGAAAACCTAGTTTCCAATCGTTTCCAAACTCAATGCTCATTGGTATAATGATACCGCCTTCGTATTGGCTTTCCTGATCTGCATGGGAAGTTGGAAACTTAAGATATGGAAGCAATGCAATGGCAAATTTACCTTTATCGTTGCCTAAAAGATTTTGTTTTAGCCTTAGGGTAAGATCGCCAAATCCATTGCTTCGCTCAACACTGCCCTCCGCATCAAAATCTTTTTTTACCACATAACTTTCGAATGTAAGCTGGACAGCTGTCGAATTTGTAAGCCCAAGCTTTATATTGGCCTGGTTAAAAAGGTATTCGTCGCTCCTGCCTTCATTGCCGTTTTCTCGTTGAAAACGCATCAGATCAGTTTCGAACTGAAAATGTCCGGCATCTACAGTTTTCGGACTTTCGGTTACATCCGGCCGGTCGGTTTCCATTTCCCGTAAACTATCACTCGGAACTGGCCTGAATAGATGATAGAAGGGTTTTTGCTGTCCGAAAGCTTCAATACTGAAAATACTGAGCAGAGCGAGAATTAAAATACTATTTTTCATTTTTAAAATTTATGTATAAACAGGACAGGTGTTAAAAAAGTTTAGGACTTAACTGAATACTGCAGGTTTTTGAATTTTAGGCTAACCTGCACCACATCCGCTTTTACAAAGGCTGATCTGAATGCTTTATCATCAGGAAAAGTTAGTTGATCAAGATTCCTGCACTCATAATCGACAGTGAATTCTTCGATTTCAAAGGGCCATGGTGACACCACCAGGTAATCGTTCTGCATAAAAAGCTGATATGTTGTGCCCGAAGGACCACGACCAATTTCTACTCTTCGGCCCTCGGGTGGAACAATTTCCTGACAGATAATCAAAGAAAGTGCATCACAAAACTCGAGTAATTCATAAGCGCGATCTACTTCATCTTTATTTACATGAGCGGATTTGAGCCAGCCTTTATCTTTCTTTTGCAGGGAAGACAAAAAATTTTTCGCCTTTGGTTCATTGCCATGGGTAAACGCAATGTGCCTTGAAACCAGCAGGGCAATAAAACTTCCTTTCATTTCTGCCCGGTTAATGAGTTGGGCGGAAAGGTGCTCATCAAAATCATTCATCTTAAAATCAATCGGGCCACCATTCTTATTTACCAGCGGGCCGGTTTCCAGCTCATTAAATACGTCATCATGTTCAGCAGTTGCAATCAGGGTATCTACCCACCGTACCGGCTGATCAGATTGTTGCCACCTGGCGCATATCTGTGCAGCCAGAAGCCCATGAGAACGCTGCGCAATGATCTGCCAGCCGTTTGCCTTATAATTTACAATCATCTAATATTTTCTTTCTAAATTTATCTGCAATAGATATCCATAGAACCGGGATTATTAACCTATTGTTTAATCTGTGAGGTAATTTTGAAAAGGAATTATTATAAATTCAGATCAGCTGAATATCAAAAAAGTGGATTTTAAAGTGCAATAGCACTTAGAGCAGGAAGAACATGTTTGCCAAAATCAGCAATAAATTGTGATTGTTCCCGGTTAACGTTATGAAGGGTGATTCCAGTGAACCCCATTTTAACAAAATCTGTTAACCAATCAATATGCTGTGAAATTTTATCCGAGATCAATACATGTTTGTACATCTCATCAGGTGAAACCATTTTTGCGGCTTCATCAAAATGCGCAGTGCTTGGCAAATCGCCGAGCAATCCTGCAGAAAATATATTGGTACGCCATTGCTCGTGTGCACCTTCAACTGCTTTCTGTTCACTTTCTGCATAAGACAACTGCACTTTCAAATACACTGGTTTCCCATGTCCGCCACTGGTTCTAAATGCATTTACCAATTCGTGTAATTCATCAGGCGGACGGTGGGTAGTAATTAAACCATCTGCCCATGAGCCTGCCCAGTGGGCTGTTTCTTTACTCACCGCAGCACAAATAACCTGCGGTTTTTTGCCCGGAAGTGTATAAAGTTTAGCATTTTCGGTTACAACGAGCCCTTTATGGTTAACGGTTTCGCCCTCAAGCAACCTGCTTACAATATCATAGCACTCGCGCAGGCGCTGATTACGAAGAGTTTTATCAGGCCATTTCTCACCTGTTATAGATTCATTAAGGGCCTCACCGCTTCCGAGTGCTGCCATAAACCTACCCGGAAACATTTCGTTTAAGGTAGCGATTGCCTGTGCCACAATGGCCGGATGATAACGCTGCCCCGGGCTACATACTACACTGAAAGGAAGTGAGGTGATTGCCATTGCAGCACCAAGCCAGGAGAAACTGAAACCACTTTGCCCCTGCCTGCTGCTCCATGGATGGAAATGATCTGAACTGGAAATACCACCAAAACCAGCTAATTCTGCTGAAACAGCAAACTTTAAAAGTTCACTTGGAGCAAACTGTTCATGAGAGGCATGATAAGAAAATACTGTTTTCATTTGGTTTGTGGAGGTGAGATTTAATTGCTCTGGTCGCATTTAAACCTGAAAGGAATAAAAAAGGTTGTATCATAATTGATGTCATCGCGTTGAGTTAAGCCTGTACTGAGCATGGCGAAGTATCGAACACCTTAAAGAGTATTAAGAGGTCCTTCGACAAGCTATCAATGACAGTTCTTATAAGAAAGGTCGTCATTGCGAGGCACGAAGCAATCTTAAAGCGCACGCTGTTAGCGATCGTTGTAAGATTGCTTCGCCGGCTGAAAAAGCCTTCTCGCAATGACGACTCCTCGCCGGAACATAACAATAGAACCCTCTGTCCATTCATATTGATTTTTATACAATAAATTAACCCTCAGGATGACAAATTCTATATGTACAACCTCTTTGAATTTTTAAGCTGAAACACCTGTATTTGCTTCAGTTAGCGCAATTTCTGTCAATAAGCTATCAGTATCTTTTTCTTCAGCAAGTGTGGCAGCAAGTAACTCTTCGGCTTCCGAATGCTCCATCAGCTTTGCAAAGGTTACAAGGGTACCATAACTCGCAATCTCATAATGCTCAACTTTTTGAGCTGCTGTAATTAATGCAGCATCCAATACCTGTGGGTCGTCACTGAAGCTTTCGATAATTTCGTCTGCTTCTTCAAGAAGACCTTGCATCGCCTTGCACTTTTTAGCACGCGCGTTGATGCCTAATGAACTAAAAACCTCTTTCAGTCGGTCAATCTGTCCTTCGGTTTGGGTATAATGGGTTTGAAAAGCATCTTTAAGTTTTTCACTTCCTGCAGCTTCAGTAAGTTTTTTAAGGCCCTTAAGCAACTGCTTCTCCGCTCCTAGTATGTCCCTTAATTCATCTACGAATAATTCATGCAGATGCGCATTTGGCATCTGTACATCATTTTTTTTATTTGCCATATTTTTATAGTTTAATGTTCATAATAAGAACATTGCCAGGCAAAAAAAGGTTTAGAAAAATTTAAGAATATAACACCGGTTTCAGCCATTGTTACCGGTTATACTAACAGCCACGTTTCAAGAATAATCAATGGTCTTCGCTTGAGGGCACAGTCCATTCAGCGAATTTTATAAGCGTGGCATTTGTTACAATTTGCTGGATATTTCGTAAAAAGACTTTAAAAAGTCAAGTGCAACATTACCTTCCGGAGAATCTTCTTTTAAAAGAAAACCATCTTCAAGTAGAAAAAAGCCAGATAGTTTTTGATATTCTTCAGGATTTATAGCTTTAAAGCCCATGGTCCAATCCGGAAAATTGCGGTCCTTTTGAAAGGATTCCCTTAGTACCAGAATCCCCTGATGCCTTTCATCTTTCTTGATCTTTTCGAAAAGGTTTTTCACGTTACGTTCATTACCTTCCAGCACCTGCATAAAACGGCCTTCATAATCCGAAAAATATCGCCCTTCCATATATAAAAGCATGCCGGTAATACCATTTGCCAGGTTATTTACCATGGATGTATTGAGTAAACTGGTAAGCCCCTCCTCTGGTATTAAAGTCCGGGCTTTGCTGAAATAAATTAAATAGAATAACAAGACAAATAAATTAAGTAAAAACCTGATCAAAATTATGAATTTATTCTCATCAGCCAATTAGAAGTAATAGATTGAACAGGGAAATTACTTTTAAAACATTTTAAAAATTAATTAGCCACGGAAGCACAGAAATTGTGGAGGAGATTAAAGTTTTTCCGTGGTTTTCGTGCTTCCGTGGCAAACATAATGCTTAGGCATGCACAGAAAGAGGAAGAATTATTAGTGAAAAGTTAAAATCGATTTCCCTGATAGATTGAACTATACAAAAAGGTTCCTTATTTTAAAACCTTCTATTTAGAAAAATTGTTTTTTTAGTGTTTAACACAAAACTAGGGTATTACAACCGCCGTTAAATATAGTAAAACAGATGAGAAAATATAAAATAGGAATAATTGGATATGGAGGCTTTGGTAAATTCCTTCATTATTGGTGGGAAAAACTTCCAAATGTAGAAGTAGTTGCCATTGCAGATCCGCACAAGAAATTTCCTTCCGACGAAAATTATGTAATATATCGTGATTGGAGAGCATTGATTCAGGACGAAAATGTAGAAATTGTTAGTATTGTTACCCCACCAGGCTTACATACCGAAATGGCCTGCGAAGCCATGAAAGCCGGCAAACATGTACTGTTAGAAAAGCCCGTAGCAATAAGTGAGGAAGGGGCGCTTGAAATTATTGAAACGCAAAAGCAAACCGGCAAGATTATAACAGTAGATCATATGATCCGCTATAATCCCATTATCCAGAATCTCATCAAATTAGGACAAGCAGGCATTTTTGGCAAGCTAAGGCATGTTGTAGTAAACAACTATGCCCAGGATGAGGCATTGCCCCCTGAACACTGGTTCTGGAAAAAAGAAATGTCTGGAGGAATATTCATCGAACACGGTGTACACTTTTTTGATATCGTAAATGCTTTAGGTAATCAACAGTATACGGAGGTGTATGGTTGTTCTGATAGTAGGAATGAAAACCAGCGCGACCGTGTGGCAGCGATGGTATTGTATAATGAAGGTTTAATTGCCAGTTATTATCATGCATTCGCCGGACCTGGCTTATTTGAACAAACAAGTATCCACCTTGCTTACGATCTTGCCCGCGTAGAAATTGAAGGATGGATGCCAATGAAAGGCACTATAAAAGCATTGGTAAACAGCCAAAATAAAGAACAGCTGGAAAGTTTACCAGGCTGGACCATTACCGAAGCTGGCGAATTAAACACATTAAGAGATGTATCCCGGCCTGAGGGTTGGGGCAGTGAAGATGAACAGCCTGAAAACCAAGCTGTAGTATGTAGTGGAATAACTTACCAGGTAGACGAAATGCTTTCGGGCAATTTTGAAATCCAGCAAACGAAGGGAGAGGTTTACGGAAAATGTGTGCAATCAATTCTATCAGACATTATTCAAAAAATAGAAAATAAAGACCATCAACTAACCATAACCATAGAAGATGCTTTTGAAAGCCTGAAAACAGCTATTCTGGCTTCTAAGTAAGCCATAACCAGAAAAAATCAGATAAACACAACAATATCAATCATGATTAAATTGGGCAACACTTTTATTGGTACTTCGGGCTGGAAATACCGCCATTGGGAAGGCAATTTTTATCCGGCCGATCTTAAAAAGAAAGACCAGTTTAACTATTTCACTGAATATTTCTCTACTGTAGAATTAAATAATTCGTTTTACAGGCAGCCAAGTCCTGATAATTTTAAACAATGGCGTTTGTTAAGCCCCAAAAACTTTATTTATGCGGTTAAGGCCAACAGGTATTTTACCCACTTAAAGAAACTTAATGTTGAAAAAAATGAAATTCTAGACTTTTTAGAAGCCTGTGGGGCATTAGAAAATAAACTTGGCCCTATCCTATTTCAACTACCCCCAAAATGGAAGTTAAATCTCGAAAGATTAGAACATTTTCTTCAAATGCTTCCACAAAACTACCGTTATACTTTCGAATTCAGAAACCACAGCTGGTATCATGACGATGTGTTTGCGCTGTTAAACAGGTATAACTGTGCGTTTTGTATTTATGAACTGGAAGGGCACCAATCACCGTTAATGACCACAGCAGATTTTGTTTATATCCGGCTGCATGGTCCCAAAGGAAAATACCAGGGAAGCTATAGCGAAAAGAGTTTAACAAAATGGAGTGAACAGATCATCTCATGGACGAAAGAAAACAAAGATGTTTACCTTTATTTCGATAATGACGAGGCTGCTTACGCGGCATTTAATGCAATCCAAATTAAAAAGATACTCGAAGTAAATAGCAAATAGTAAACTTGTTTATTTTCTCATTGCTGTGCTAAGCACTACCAATTTTAACTTCACAGCCTTATGCCTACGCATAACGAAAGCAACCGGACATTCAAATTTCCATTGCACGCTCCAGCCAATTACTCATTAGAGCAATAAATTTCTTTTTTTCCCGATGTTAAGCTGCGCCTAATGGTGTCGGTTAAACTGAACAGGCTGCATCTCCTTCATTTCAGGCATGTATTTGCCGTTTCTTTTTCTACGCTTTGGTGCAGTTATTTCAAATGAACTTGAACTTGCAACCATGGTGGCCAATTGCATTGCACTGCTGTTTTCGATTCTTTTTCTTTTGTTTTTCATGTTGTAAAGTTTAAATGATAGCTAATTTCAGTGTAACAGCCAAACGCAATGTGGCTTTCCTGATGGATGCTTAACTGCCTATCTGCACAAAGCGGTTTAAAATCTCTATTTCTTTATTAACCACAGGAAGATTACGGGCAACAAAAGCTTTAACCCTTTGCTGCCGGGCATCTCTGGCGTTTTCATAGTTTTCAACATTACTTTTGAACGCTACAGATAACCGCTTAACAAATAGCTGCTTAAAAGATTCGGCAGGAAGTTTGGATAACATCCTAACCGAATCAATCTGTTCGGCAGTCAGCTTCTGATCTAATAAAACCTTATTTTCGTTACAAAATTTTTCCAGCGTCTTTTTTTGAAAACGAATGCGTTGTCTCGCCCCCCTGGCATAGGTTTTAATCTCCTGATTGCCTTTTGAGCCTAACGCCAGAGTAAGCAAACTATCCTGGAGAGTCAGGCTTTTCCCTGCAGCTTTAAGGTAATCTGCGGCTTCTTCCTCCATGTTCGTTTCAAAGGTTTCAACTTCTCCCACTCTGTTATCCATAGGAGTATCAATGCTTACGCTGTCTTTTTCAAGTGATGAACGTTTATCTGCCACGTTGCATCCGTAAAGCCCCATCAGGGCAATCAAAATTATGCTACTTTCCTTAAATGCGCTCTTGATCATATCGATGTATTTTATGGTAAAACAAAAGCTAATCGGGTATTGTTGGCAACGCTATACAGCCAAATGAAAAACACGTACATCGCCCGGGTCAGCGGGTACTTGTCACCAGCTCTCAGGGAAAATTACATCCAAAAATGCCCCGTCATACAATCATAATGCATACATTTTCTGATTGCGCATTTAGATATTTAAAAAACCGAATCGTGAGCACACATGTTTTATCGATAAGAATAAAAGCATGATTGACTTAAATATAGAAATACGCGATATAATTGCCATGTTGGTTTCGGTGATCTGCGGTGGCATCATCGGTTTCGAGAGAGAATACAGAAACAAGTCTGCCGGATTCCGGACAATTATACTGATCAGCCTCGGCTCTACGATTTTTACGATTGTATCCTGGCATGGCAGCGGCACCGACGACCGTATTTCGGCAAACATTATAACAGGTATCGGTTTTATCGGTGCAGGTGTAATTTTTAAAGACCGTATATCGGTAAGAGGACTAACTACAGCTGCTGTAATCTGGACATCGGCCGCAATCGGCATGACCGCCGGAGTAGGCTATCACGCCCTTGCATTTGTGCTAACCATCAGTACACTTTGCGTTTTAGTTATGGTAAGTTATGTCGAAAAAATCATCGCAGACCTGCAAAAGGAAAAGATGGTAACAATAACCTTCACCAGCAATTCGTTTTCCAGCGTTCTTTTGCTAGAAAAACGGTTAAGCAGTACCGGAGCGCAGATTGAACGTATGGAAATTTCAAAAGAAGAGGGACGAATACATGTAGTGTACCTGATCAGGGGTAAAAAGGCGGCGGTAAATGAACTCAACATACAGCTGGCAATGGCGGAGGAGGTAGCTAGTTTTTCTTAAATATCACGCAAAGGATAAACCTCAAAAATAAATATCGAATGGAACAGAGTAAAGACAATAGAATCATTCCGATGACATCGTTTTCCAGTGGAAACGGAGAAACTGTAGCTGATGATGTATATTATTTCACCAACCAGATTGTTAATGTGGTGATGCTGGGCAATCCTGGCGAAGACTGGATTTTAATAGACGCTGGCATGCCAAAGTGCGGCGACGAAATTATAGCTGCTGCTGAAAAGCGATTTGGCAAGGATAAACCACCAAAGGCAATTTTCTTAAGCCATGGGCATTTTGATCATGTTGGCGGCATTGTTACGCTCATCGAAAAATGGAAAGTGCCCGTTTATGCACATCCTTTAGAAATGCCGTTTCTTACCGGCAAACAGGAATACCCGGAACCCGACAGTTCTGTTGAGGGAGGGCTTTTAGCCAAACTATCTTCCATTTACCCACACGAGCCAATAGATATTTCCGGGCATGTATATCCTTATCCTGAGGACGGAAGTTTGCCCGGAGCCGCAGAATGGCGTTGGATTCATGCACCAGGCCATTCACCGGGCCAGGTTGTATTTTTTCGTGAAGCAGACAGGATTTTAATCGCCGCTGATGCATTTATCACAGTAAAACAGGATTCATTTTACAAAGTTCTGATCCAGAAACGCGAGGTTCAAGGTCCACCGAGATATTTAACCACCGATTGGCAGGCTGCCTGGGATACCGTGAAAAAATTGAGAGATCTGCGACCATCTATAGTAGTTTCAGGGCATGGCCAATATATGAAGGGCGCAGAACTTAGGTTAGGGCTTAAAAATCTCGCCGAAAATTTTGGCACTTTAGCCATACCCAGTCATGGCCGTTTTGTATAAAGAACGATGTATTCTTTTTATTACCATAGGCTGAACCATCGCAAATTTACCGTCACTGCATGTCTGAAGCCTACATATACCTGAAGATCAGGAAATAGCAGATATTAAACGTTTCTTTTCCTAAAAGTGAAGTACTTGATGCGCTAGTGATAAATACGTTTTGTGACGCTCTATGAAACCCACTGCCAGTAAAAACGGTTTTCTTGAGAAACGAATGTAATAAAGTAGATCAGCCCAGAAGAGTGAAGGGCTTTGTAGATTAATATAAAGCCATACCCAAACCCGGATTAAGTTCTTTAGAAGAAAATAAAATAGAATGAAGCATGAAAAAAATATCAAGAAAAACACATGGGATAATTGACTATCTGTGGGCCGCAGTAATGATTTCAGCCCCTTTTATCTTAGGTTTCATCACCATTATCCCCGCTGCAACATGTTTTTTTATTGCAGCCCCCCTGGTCATTTTCCAATCTCTTTTTACAAATTATGAACTCGGTGTGTGGAAAAGGTTGCCGATGGCATTCCATCTTGACATGGACATGGTTCTAGGATTTACGCTGGCCATTTCGCCATGGCTTTTTGGGTTTTATCAACAGACTTTTTGGCCACATGTAATCATGGGTACCTTCTCTATGGTTGCCGGATTAACAACAAACAGCAACTCGCTGATTAAAGATATTTGAGCGTGTAAAAAAGACATTGGCCGTCAATATGAACTTCCGATTATCTTTTTCAATCAACAAAAAAATTAGTTTTTATTATATATTGATATGAAACCTATTTCCATCTGGGCAGCAAATGCCCAATCAGAGCTTAAAACGTTAAAGCCTGTTGCCGGGATTTCCAAATCGCTTCAGCTCAATTCTTATTTATCAAGTGATACATTTTGGCTGGTAAAAGAAAGGCCTGATGGGAGCCGTATTGCTTTTCGTACGGCATTTTCACCATCCGGAAAATTAGCAATCAAAAAAATACACCATGAAGAAGGAGAAACGACGGTGAGCCTGGCCTGCTCAACATTAGTTTTTCAGGTAAACATTCAGCATGAAGCAGGTAATAATTTTTTCCGTTATACTGTTATGGCAACGCCGAAAGCACCACTGTTTATCCCTTACTGGCCAAGAGACATCATTTGTTTCGATGATAAAGGCAAGATAAAACAACAGGGAATAATTCATACACAACAGCGGGGAACCCGATCCGGAATTCTTTTTTTTAATGATGGCGATTCCGGTTCTGTATTTTATTTTCAAAACCTAACCGCACTTAACGATTACTGCGACACGGCAAAATGCAGCGCCGGTGGTGCTGTTGGTGGAGAATGGCCTGAAATCGGCTTCGCTTTACCAGCAACGACCTCGCCGTTAGAAAAAGGTAAAAGCTACTGCTTTAGTGACAGTTTTGTGAGCCTATCGGATCAACTACCAGCTTCGCCCGCCGAAACCGCAATATTGTATCTGGATCAGTTAGCCGAAACGTATATTAAACTCCCACGACCTGAGCGTTTTTACCACGACTGGCTTGATACTGTTGAAAAAGGCCTTGAGGATTTGACTTACCATAAAGGCTGTTGGACATTTGCCGGAGGCCATAGCTACCTTAACGCTTATGTAGCTGATTATAAAACACCACCTGAGGTGATGGTTCAGCTCGCGGTATTACTCCCGATGCTTGATTACCTGGATTGGAAAGGGGAAACCACTCATCAGCTGGTAACCGACTTAAGGGATGGGCTTGAGGCATTCTACCAGAAAGATATGGGAACAATTGTGAGATGGCTCCCATCGGCAGAAAAAAACCTGGACCATTCTGAAGAGCAGAAAAAACCGCGGGTAATGGATGCCTGGTATTTACACCACCCGTTAATGAACCTTGCCCGATTGAGTACCCGTGGAGATGAAAACGCAAAAAAAATGCTGCTTGATTCCATTGATTATGTGATTAAAGTGGCCCATAAATTCAATTACCAGTGGCCGGTATTTTATCAGATGGATACCCTTGATATTATAAAAGCAGAAACTGCTGAAGGAGAAGGTGGCGAAAAGGATGTTCCTGGTACCTATGCAGACTTAATGCTGAGAATGTGGAAAATAACCGGAGATAAAAGGTTTTTTGAGGAAGCCAAAAAAGCAGCTTCCAAATTAAAAGGCCTGAGCTTCGAATTATTTTACCAGGCCAATAACACCGCATTTTCTGCAGGAGCCATGCTCAGGTTGTATAAAGAAACTCAGGATAAAACCTTTCTGGAGTTGAGTTATGTATGTTTAGCGGCAATTTTTGACAACGTACAACTCTGGGAATGTGATTATGGAAACGCAAAGAATTTTCCCACATTTTTTGGGGTTTTCCCATTGAGAGATGCTCCTTATACGGCGGCTTACGAAGAGCAGGAGGTATATTCCGCCCTTCATGATTACCTTTCAGAAGCAGAAGGCGTAGAAATCCTACCGTCGATAAGGCTGTTAATCGCAGAATTCATCAGGCACATGGTCGGCCGTGTGGCCCATTATTATCCACCTATGCTGAAAGAAGATGCGATGGCTGAAGAAAGCAAAACAGGTGAAATTGACCCCAAACTCTGGATCGCACTGGAAGATCTGCACGACGGCTGGGAGCAATCCGGAGAAGTTGGGCAGGAAGTATATGGGGCAGGAATAGCATTTGGCGTAATCCCAAATCAGTATTTTAAAGTCAAAAATGAATCTTTTATCATTTTTTGCGATTATCCAATATTCAACTTCCGGTGTCGGGCAAATGCGGCCTCTTTAAGCACTGGTGGAGACGAACGGCTGAACTGCAGGATGATTATTTTATTCCAGGGTGGAGATAGGCCTAAAAATTTAGAAGTAAGATCTGGCCAGACAAAAGAAAAATACAACCCTGTGAAAAACAACCCTGATTTGCTGGAATATAACATTGCAGGGAATCAAAAAGTGAGTATTAACTGGTAGCTTAGCAATGTTGCAGCACGCTGATGATAATATCAAAGCGTGCTGCAAACTAACCTCATAACCTGAGTTCGATTATTAAATCTCATTTTGTGGCGTTTTAATCAAGTTTTCTGCTAAAGCGGTCGTCACCCTGAATTTATTTCAGGGTCTTTCAAGCTAAAAAGATGCTGAAATAATCCGATAGCTATCGGATCAGCATGGACGATTTCGTTACCCCAAGGCCCGAAAAAACAATTATTTTGATTAAAGTATTAATCGAATTCAGGTTCATAATAAAATTCAATACAGATTATACTGTAAGAGCAACAAATACCGCCCCGGTTTCTTTTTTATTCTGTGCGGTTTGGAAAGCTTCGTTAATCTGATCCAACGAAAAAGAGTGGGTAATCATTTTTTTTGCATTGATTTTACCTTTTGCCAAAAGATCAAGGCATAGTGCCATTTCAGGGTAGATATCCCAAAAGCCATAACTTGCGCTTGGAATAATGGTAATACCTGATTTTTGCAACTGCTGCCAGTCCATTTCTATACTGGTGCTTCCAGATTCAAAACCGCCAACAATAATCACTTTGCCCCCGATACGGGTGAAAGAAACGGCCTGAGGAAGTGTAGTTGACATTGAAGGCCCTCCGGCACATTCAAAAGTAATATCTGCTCCCCTCCCATTTGTAAAAGCTTTCAGTCGCTCAAGCCCATCTTCATTTTCGGTATTCACCACTTCATCTGCACCGAGATCTTTAGCGATTTGCAGTGCACTGGGAACAATATCAAAAAGGATTACATCTGCACCTGAGGCTTTTGCTAGCTGCAATTGTGCCAGTCCGATTGGCCCACCGCCAATAACGGCCACTTTATTGTTAATATGCAATCCGCTTAACTGTTGTGCGTGTAAACTAACCGCGAAAGTATCAAGAAGTGTCGCTTCTTCATCGCTTACATGATCGGGCAAAATGTGAAACTTTGTTGCCGGACCAATAAGGTATTCGGCAAAGGCTCTGGAAATGGTTTCCATCCTCACCTTATATAAGTTCGGACACAAGTTGTATTGTTGAATGCGGCACCAATCGCAGTCGCCATCACCTAAAAGGGTTTCGACTACTACTCTATCACCTGGTTTTACATTTTTTACAGCAGGCCCTACCTCCACTACTTCGGCGGCAAGCTCATGCCCCATAATTTTACATTCCAGTTCGGGTTCATGTTTTTTCCAATGCCGGAGATCCGTTCCACATATACCAGAAACTTTAATCCGTGCCAGCACCCAATCTGGGGCAGGTATTTCTACCCGGTCTACTTCCTGAACCTCAAAGGTTCCATCCGGCTTTTTTAACGCCGCTTTCATTTTAGTGCTCATTCTGTCAAATTATAATTGAATATTCATTAGCTAATTGTCGTCTGTCGATACCTCTACAAACTGCAGGCAGGTAGGTGCGTTAACCTGAGCCGCAACGCCACTATAAGTTAGTTTTCCGTTTTGAAGGCAAATTTCAAAAGAGGTAATTAAATTTCCTTTTTCATTTGCAGCTAACAGACGGCTTCCGGAAGGATCGATTGCAAGGAAACGCGGCCCTTTTGCTCCCGAAGGTATTCTTTGAATTTCCTTTAAAGAACCAGTGTGTTCATTAATCGAAAAGACGATAATCTCATCCGCATCACCCCGGTTGCTGGCATAAAGATACCTGCCGTTACGATCAATTTTCAGATCAGCAGCTTCCTGTCCGTTCGGCACCAGATCATTCGCTACCGTATACCTGTAGATCCATTTATCCAGCTTTTCGGTTTTAAACACAAAAATAGCTGCGCTGAGTTCACAGATCACGTAAAACCACGACCCCGTTGGATGCAGTGCCATAAATCTCGGTCCGGAACCGCCAGGTAGCGAAATAAACGAAGGGCTTGCAAATTCGAGTGGCTGCCCAGCTAAGGGATTGTAACGGCAGACATAAATACGATCGGTACCCAAATCAGCTATTAAAAGGATCCCCTGATCTTTTACCAAAAGCGAACTGTGCACATGCGGTGCTTCCTGCCGCTCTTGAACCGGCCCTGAGCCGCTAAATTCCAGGAGTTGTATTGGATCATACAGTTTTCCCCTTCTTCAAAAGGCAGCAAGGTTAAACTTCCACCGACATAATTAGCCGAAATAGCAAATTTGCGCTCTCTGTCGACTGTTATATGGCATGCTCCGGAGCCTTTATAGGTTACTTCGCTGATCAGGGTCGGTTTCGTTCCTGGTATCATCCGGAAAGTGGCCATCGCCGAATAATCGCCTTTTTTTTTCTCGCTGATGGCAAACAAAAGCTGCCTATTCTCACTGGGAACGATGAAGGAGGGATTCTCTATCCCTCCAATCGAGTTTAACAAGCTCAATTTACCGTCAACGGTGTTAAAAGCATATTGAAAAATGGATTCCTGATCTGCCGCAGCATAACTACCAATCAGAAGATGAGTTTCTACTTTGCTTCCCATACCTGGTTGATTAAATATCTTAAATAATCTGCAAGCTTGGACGGATTTTCAAATTAACCACATCAGATGCCGGAGGTTGGGCGATACAGAAAGCGATAGCCCAGGCAATATCTTCTGCGCGGAGCATTTCCTGATTTTTTATCTGTTCCTGCTTTTCCTCCAGGCTGGCCTCCTGCATATCAGTATCAACTGCGCCTGGTTCAATAAGGGAAATTTTAATGCCCAGCGGGTTCACTTCTTTACGCAGCGATTCTGAAAATCCCTGGATTGCGGCCTTAGTGGCAACGTAAACGGAGCTACTCTCTTCCCTTACATCAGCACTCATTGACCCGATATTGATAATCTGACCGAAGCCCTGTTCTTTAAACCTTGCAATCGCCTCTTTGCTACAGGCCATGTAAGCCAGTAAATTGGTATCCAGGATATACTTCCAGTCTTCGTAGGCTCCTTCAAGTATACTTCCATAACCCAGGGCGGCGTTGTTGATCAATATATCAACCCCGCCAAGCTGTTGATCGGCTTCTTTAAAAAGCTGCGCTACGCCATCTTCACTGGAAAGATCGACAGCAATACCGAAACTGTTTAATCTGTTTCTCGCCGAAATTGCCTGCAGCGTTTCATCGATCTGCTCCTGATGACGACCACAAATGATACACTGGGCACCCAACGAGCTGAGTAAAATTGCTGCTGCCCTGCCAATACCCGTGCTGCCACCGGTAATCATAATTTTTTTGCCTAAAAAGGCACTGCTGAAATAAGAATTAAAATCTTCCATAGCTTTATTTAATTGTTTACAAATATTTTATCGAAAATTTGCCGGAAATATTCCCCTGGGTTATTTCTTAGAGTACGCATCCAGGCAATCAGAAAGCAAACAGGTTTTTAAGCGTTATTAACTGTTTTGGCCCTCTCTGACATTCAGCCTGGGTTTCTGCCATACCTCTAAAACCCCTTTGAACCCATATGCATTCCCGCTAAATGACTCTCTATAATAACCTGCCCCCAGGCCAGTTTGTTGAAGCAGAAACTACCTGTTTTGCCTGTAGTCAACTACCGTAATTATTGTAAGCGCCTTAACCGATTATCCCTTTAGCGAATCCATTTTTTGCAGAAATTTTGTTGTTACCCGTTGAAATACGGGACCTTTTCTGCTGTAAGTACGCATTTTATTCTCCAATAAAACTGAAACTCCTGAAGCGATGTTGAGCATTAAATCAGTTCAGCAAAAGCTTAGAACGCATACCGGATCAATAAAAACATGAAAAAAGAAGAAATACATTGGGGTGATTGGCACCGAATCCTGATGGGTACGACACCCACAGAATTTTTACTGGAAGTTTTGATCAGGACAATTATTATTTATTTGTTTCTACTCATCACCCTTAGGCTAATGGGCAAAAGAATGGGTGGTCAGCTTACCATTTCGGAGCTGGCGGTGATGCTTACTTTAGGTGCGATCGTATCTGTGCCCATGCAAATACCTGATAAAGGACTATTACAGGGAATTCTGGTACTTTTTTGTGCATTTGCCTTTCAACGTGGTATTACCTACCTGGCCGCCAAAAACCATAAAATTGAACTCTTTACCGAGGGAAGCGAATCGTTATTGATTAAGGATGGAGTAATGCTGGTTACCAAACTTGATAACATGAAAATCTCTCGTGAGCAATTGCGTGCCGTGCTCAGAAATCAGAACATCTACAACCTGGGTGAAGTACATAGGCTTTACCTGGAAGCCTGTGGCATTTTCTCTGTTTTTAAATACGATCAGGCGAAACCCGGCTTAAGCCTGCTCCCCCCTGCTGATAACAACGCGGAGCAAGAATTTAATGTAGTTAAGGAATCTACAATCTGCCTGGAGTGTGGAAATCCTGCCGCTGAATTACCAGGCAAAGAAAAAGAATGTAAAAACTGCCACTCAGACCACTGGGGCCAGGCTGTTATCGCAAAATAATTATGAAAGAATACGAAATTAAACTATCCGACATTCAACGCATCCTCCTGGGTGAAGTTCCATTTCATTTTTTTATCGAGGTGATCCTCCGTACTGCGGTTATTTATCTGATCCTGATGGTATCGATGAGACTGATGGGCAAACGGATGTCTTCTCAGCTAAGCCGTAATGAGATGGCTGCGGTAGCATCGCTTGCAGCTGCTATAGGTGTGCCGTTGATGAATCCTGACAGAGGCTTGCTACCAGCAGTAGCGATAGCAATGGTCATCATCACCTTCCAGGTATTAATTGCCAAAATTGCTACAAAGAATAGAAAATTCGAATCTTTAACACAGGATAAATACAATATGTTGGTTAAAGACGGGGTGCTCAACTATAAAGCAATGGTACTTACCCGTATTACCAGAGATAGGGTGCTCGCACAACTAAGGTCGCAGGGAATCAGCCACCTTGGGATGGTTAAACGTCTGTACTTTGAAGCAGGGGGAACTTTTAGCCTCCTTCAAAAAACGGAGCCTGTGCCCGGACTATCTTCTATTCCTGAATGGGACAGGGAAATGTCTGGTAAAATCCATAGGCAAAGTACGCAGCAAGTCTGCAAATTCTGCGGCAATTACCATACCGGACAAAAAGGCAATCAATGCGAAAACTGTGGAAAAAACACTTGGGTTTACGCGGTAAATAACCTCAATAATCCCAAAAACCAATAGCCATTTAAATGGCATAAACCTGAAAGATAATTTTTTACATCAATTTAATTTGATCTCGCTAATGACAGATTCTAAAAAACGATTCCACCATGACGGAGAAAAACCAAAGTCTGCCCAGACGTCCCCTATCATATGGACACATGTTTGGTTTGGGTATTTATGCATGTTGCCAACCGAGGTGAATAAAACAAAGGCTTTACCGAAGAACAGCGCCAATACCAAAGGCAGAAAAATGAAATAAACTGTCAGGCTTGCGCTCGTTTCCAACGCGTGCATCAATAGCCTTACGATTCTATCGTTGTAACCACACCGTGTCGCCTAACAAACACATACTACGAATAAATACGGAACCAAATTCAGGGTTTTATCAGCTTCATTCGGGTATTTCACCCCTAAACCAGCACAATAAAAAAATGGTTTTCATTAGAAACAAAAGATAAAGAGTTATGAAAACACTAAAAACACTGATGATGGTAGCGCTTACCATATTAAGCTTACAGGCTTGTAAAAAGGACGATGACGAGAATTACGCAATGGACAACCAGTCTTTTGTAACCCAGGCATCAAGCAGTAATAGCTTCGAAGTACAGGCAGGTGCAATAGCCACTCAAAAAGCACAAAACGCTGCGGTAAAACATTATGGTGAGCACATGGTAACAGACCACACCGCCGTAGGAAACGAAATGAAATCCCTCGCAGCGCTAAAAGGATGGACTATACCCACTGCATTACAGCCCAAAGAGCAGGCGAATCTTGATAAACTGAACAATACAGATCCATCATTATTCGACAGCGAGTTTATGAAAATAATGGTTGCTTCCCATCAGGATGCGATCACACTGTTCTCTAACGCCACTGGTAATATGGGTGTTTACGATGCAGACCTAAGGTCATTTGCCGAAGCAAAACTTCCTTCACTTAAAACCCACCTGGAAGAAGCAGTGAATTTACAGGCACAAATAAAATAGCCTGACCAATACTATCTATTGATCAATTGAATATACTAACAAATAGCAAATCTAAAGATGGAAGACAGCAAAAAAACAAAACATGGCCTGGAAGATGAGCCCCTCGGCAATGAAGATCAAAAAGCTGAAGACGGACCTAAATCTTTTGAAGATCAACGGCCTGCTGATCTGGAAGTTCCAAAAGGAGACCATACCAATACAGACACCAGCCGTGGTCCATCCGATTGGGAAAAAGAACCAGGCGAATAACAAATAATATGGGATTGCAGCCAAATCAGCAGATGGATCAAGAATGGGAATACCTATCCGATCATCCGGCAGCCTATGTTAAAACAACATCGGGCCTTAGCTCTGAGGATATAAATTCCAACACAGAAACTGAGGAGGCAAACGCATTGAGTATTCAACTTGGCGAAATCCGGGTTCTGGAAGTTAAATCTCCAGAATCTGCAGGAAACGCAACCTGGAGCAATTATAATCCTGGATTAACATCCATTTGACATGGCAAATACCGAACCGATACAAGCCTGGTGGATTAGGCCAGGTTTGATCGGTGAAGTATCAACAATTATTATATCACATCACCATGAAAGATAACAGCAAAAATAAAGACCACAAAAAACAGGGAGAGGAGAACAGCCGCCTTTCACTTGAGGAGGAGATTATTAAAGCACTTGAGAAAAAAAATGAGCAAATTAAAAACGGAGAAGAACAACCAGACGATGAAGTTGGCAAAGGCAAAAGAACAGGCGGATTTGATGAATGGTCGGTTTCCTGGCCATAAGAACCGGCAATGTTTGCAATTCTACCCAAGCGACATTGCCTGTGTCTCTCCACAGACCATCAATAGATATGTATTGTTTGTAGACAGACCGCAGTACTAGCAAAAGGATTCAAAGATGTAAATAATGAAAAAACAACACTGTCCCCTTCCAAATGGTAAACTTATGCTCATTGGTGGCGCAGAAAATAAATCACCAACCGAATTGACCGACAAATCAATTTCCATGGTCTGTGTCCTCACAGACCACAATACTAGCAAAACGATTCAAAGAGGTAAATAATGAAAAAACAAAGCTGTCCCCTTCCTACAGGTAAACTTATGCTCATTGGTGGCGCTGAAAATAAATCACCAACCGAATTGACCGACAAATCTGTGCTGTCAGCCTTTATGGAACTTTGCGGTAAATCCCCTGTCATTGAAATTATCACTACCGCTGGATCAGAAGAAGTAGATGACACCTACAATGTGTATGCAGCTTGCTTCAATGAACTTGGCGCGCGTTTAACCGGCCATATTCACCATGATAACCGTCCTTTAGAGGCTGACCTGTCTGAACGCATTGAACAGGCAAACGGTATTTTTTTTACCGGGGGCGACCAGCTTAAGCTCACCGCATTATACGGAGGAACTGAAATTATGAGCCAGATCAAAAACAGGTATATACATGAAGGACTAATCGTCGCAGGAACAAGCGCAGGCGCCATGGCAATGTCGACACCTATGATTTTCGACGGCTCAGGCAACAACGAAATGGTGGCTGCCGGGGTAAAAGTTACCACTGGATTTGAGTTTTTAAGAGACGTTTGTGTGGATACACATTTTGTTCACCGCGGCCGTTTTGTTCGTATGGCACAGGTAATTGCTACAAATCCTGCTTCGATAGGCATTGGCATTGAAGAAAATACCGCAGTTATCGTTACTGAAGCGTTTAATTGCGAAGTGATTGGTAACGGAGTGGTGATATTGTTAGATGGCGAAGTAAGTAACAGCTCGAATATCACTTTGTTCGATGATGACAGGAAAATTACCGTTCGTGATTTGAAAGTATCGATTTTATCAATGGGTGAAAAATTTGTTATTCCCTGCAGAAATATCCCTCACCTTTAAGCAAACCAATTAGAACCATCAGTCATTAGCTCCACCATTTTAGCTGAATAGTCATTAAAACTCCCGCTTAAAAAGCAATAACAATAATTTCAAACCTGTTGCCGAAAAGCAATGTTCTATTTAGGTAAACAAGATATCTTTTTTCAATAGCCCCTTAAAAATGAAACAGTGAAACAACAGAAAATGATCATTTACTTATATTAAATTTTAAAATTATGTTAGCAATGAACTACCGCGGACCCTATAGGGTGCGTACAGTTGAGCGGCCAATGCCTGAAATCCTGCATCCTGAAGATGCGATTGTAAGAGTTACGAGGACTTGCATCTGTGGGTCGGATCTTCATCTTTACCATGGAATGGTACCCGATACACGCATAGGAACTACATTCGGGCACGAATTTACAGGAGTTGTAGAAGAAGTTGGTCCTTTAGTAACCAATATAAAAGTCGGCGACCAGGTACTGGTACCCTTTAATATTGCCTGCGGAAAATGTAATTTCTGCAAGCAGGGACTTTACGGAAACTGCCATGAATCAAATACAATGGCCACCGCCGTGGGTGGTATTTTTGGCTATTCGCACACTGCTGGCGGCTTTGATGGCGGACAGGCAGAATATGTCCGGGTGCCTTATGCAAACGTTGGCCCAACGGTTATCCCAGCGGATATGGATCCCGATGATGCAGTATTATTGACTGATGTGGTCCCAACAGGTTACCAGGCTGCCGAAATGGGGGGTATAAAAGAAGGCGATACCGTAGTGGTGTTCGGCGCAGGCCCTATTGGTATAATGGCTGCAAGGTGCGCCTGGTTTTTTGGTCCTTCCAGGGTAATCATTATAGACCATATTGACTACCGCCTTGAGTTTGCAAAAAATTATGCAAAGTGCGAAGCCTACAATTTTAAGTCTATGGAGGATCCGGTAGTTTTCCTTAAAAAAATAACAGACTGGTATGGAGCAGATGTGTGCATTGATTGCGTAGGCTGTGAAGCTGAAGGAAATGCGCTGCAAACTTTTACGGGTAAAATAACCCTAATGCAAGCCGGAACAGCAACCGCGCTTCAATGGGCAATAAACTCAGTTAAAAAGGGTGGAATCGTTTCCGTAGTCGGCGTTTATGGTCCACCATTTAATTACGTTCCAATTGGCAACATCCTTAACAAAGGCATTACATTGAGGGCAAACCAGGCATCGGTAAAAAGGCTCTTACCACGCTTAATTGATCATGTTCAGTCTGGAAGGCTTAATCCTAAAGGTTTAATCACCCATAGGGTTCCATTGGAAGAAATTTCAGATGCTTACCGGATTTTTTCATCCAAACTCGATGAATGCATTAAAACTGTACTTATTCCATCAACTAAACCTTAATGTAATGAACAATCAAAATCAAGACTACAAGAATATTCCGGGATGGGGCATGGATATTGATCCAGACAATGAGCCCACCTATCCCATTAAAAACTATACCGGAGACGACCATAACCGGAGCAATTATGAAAAAGCTGAACAACAGCCTATAACTATTGAGCTTCTAAAATCTAATGAACGGCCAAAGCCCAGCGTGGTGTTTGGGACCTCCGTTCCCCCATCAGGACTCAGCGGAGCCATACGCAGATATGCTTTTAAGCACAGTGAAGACAGATACCGCCACTGGATACCGCTCATCCTCGCAGATCGGGTAAATGTCTGGGAAGGCATCATTGATGACTTCAAAAAAGGCACAATCCCGAATATTATTAAAGAAAGAGGCTGGAAAGCAGAATTCAGGCATAATCCTGTCAATATGATCGGCAAGGCGGCAGTTGCCCTCACCATAGGTGGTCTGTTGATCAGGCATCTTTGCAAAAGAAAATAATGAAAAGAAGAACCTGCCTTGAGACTAAAGGTGCCCAAGGCAGGTTCAAATTTATTAAGATACACATAAGGATTTTCATCTATTACCAAAACAGCCTTTAGTGCAACAAAGAAACCTCTAATCATTCTTAATGGGGTTTTAACGCAGTGGATCCAACTGGGCGTTTCTCGAACCATTTCCTATCTGATTTGCGTTTAATTGCCGATTTATCATAATTCGCCCCTTATAAATGGGCTTATTTTGATCTTGTCTACTTTGGATAAACCATTATAAAACTCTGTTAAGACAGCTTTAATATAAGATATTTTTACTGCTCTTATGATTTTAGGGGCACCTTCCTTATCGCTTGCTCTCACCATAATTCCCAATAATTGCCCCTCAGAATTAAATATGCCCCCTCCGCTCATTCCAGCGATCGCTTGCGCTTCTGTAAAGAATTCGGCACTCGCATTATACGGGATATCTCCTTCGGCATCTCCTGCAATCTTCAATTTTTGGATTGCTTCCTCTGCTTCTTTATTGGATAATACTTTTCCATAAGCTACTGCTCCATTAGGGTAGTTGATATCATCCTGAGGATAACCAACTGCAACGACTTTTTCGCCTGCTACAGCGGTATTCCATGTTTGGGTTGCTGTTGTCCTATGCTCGGGATCATATAGCTGCAATGGTTCAGACGTTTTAACAAGTTCAGGGTGTTTCGGAAAAGGACCTTGCGGAGTTCGTTGATTATCAATTATTCCTAGATAAAAATCTTCTGCCGGCAGTAGGGTCGTATTAGTGGCACCAGAAGAAATATCAAAATGAATGAGGGGGAAATCTGCCACCAGTGTATTACCTAAATCGATACCCCCATTAGTCGGAGGAATTTGCGATGATTCAAAAATACCAGTGTTTTCTGACGATAAGTCAAAGAATTTGGCGTTTCGTGAATTCCATCCGGATATGTTATAAACATGGTTGGCGCTTATATAAAGTCCCAAACCATAATCGTTTTTTCTACTCCAAATTGTTTTTGATCCGGGGCCACGTCTTCCGACGCTTCCCCGTACCTTATTTAGTAGGTTGATCAGATTTTGATCATTTCCGTTCAAAATATCTTCAATTTTCGGAACGGTTTGCTCGCTTTTTGGAACAACTGGGTTATTTTGTTTACATGATTGGACTGCTATTCCAACACTTATTAATAAAACTGTCAATATTGTTTTTGCTTGCATATTATATTCAGCTTAGGTAAAAGTATTTAATATTTTAAGTTGACTCCCACTCATCGGCATTTGGTGCCTGTCACTACTATGAATAATTAATTTTGTTAAAATTTATTTGTCGCGCATGAAGAAGGTGTCCTTGAGAACATCCTTCTGGCCGCTATTTATACGATTAAATTGTTGAAAACGCTACATTGAACTCAGCCTTTTTTGTTTCGTGCCGATCGATCTTGACTATGCACTTTCATTAACTGATGCCTTCTTGGTTCATCACGTTATTGAACTTGCCGTTGAAACTGATAACTAGGCTAAGGGTTTAATTTAGGGGCTTACTATATGGGAAAGTAAATAAGATTGGCGGAACGGAAATCTGTCTGAAAGAGACTTTTATACCATCAATTATTAAAGGATTGGATAAAAATACGATTCCTCATGAGTTCAGACATTCATTAGGTCTCTACCATGTAGACGAACCTTGGGTGTGGATAAAAAGCATGACGGAACAGTGGAATATTCAAAAAATGATCAACAATAAGACGAATATAATGTACGGAGGTGGTGGCGTATATATGAATGACAAAACCTCTACAACAATTACCCTGAACAGATGAACATCATTATTGAAAATTATAAATTTGGCAGATTAAATCTAGGTTGATGAGTATGTATACAAAACCCACATTATTAGCTATTGCGGTTTTTATCGTAACAACTCTTCTTTACTCAACATTTGAAGCCGAATCAGACGGTTTTACTTTAATCGGATTTCCTTTAACATTTAACAAATATACAGAAGGCAAAATAGATCCCTCTGATATTGGATTAGCCCATATCGGCTTCAATACCAGTAATTTTCTATTAGATATGCTGGTGTTATTGGTATTCGTTTGGGGATTTAATTTCATTTGGATAAAATATTTAAAAAAACCATAGTGTAATGAAATTGACACCCATCGTAAATGTTTGCGATTCACTAGTTCTCATCCGCTTAATGGTGTCAATTCCTTTACAACTGTTCTTTACCGATCACATTTCAGAACCTTTGAGTGGGTGTAGGAAACAAAACTATTGACACCGAAAAAAGTATTAGCCTTACGGCCTAAATCTTCTACCTTAAGCCTTAATCAGCGGATTTTTCTCTTTTGCAAACAAATCAAAAACCTTTTCATCTACAAAAGCAGGAAAGAGTTTGTTCATCCATACGGCTAATTTCCCTTGTCCGGTCATGATTAAGGTACGTTTACGTTTTTCGATACCATCGGCGATAATGCCCGCCACCTCTTCTGATGTCATCATTTTACCTTCATCCATACTGGTTTCGCCATGTGCAGCGCCATCTTTTGATAAAGCGGTTACCCGGATATTGGAAGCGGTAAAACCAGGACAGACCAGTAAAACATTTACACCTGTTTTAAGCAATTCGGTACGCAAAGACTCCATAAATCCGTTCATTGCAAATTTAGAGGCCGAATAACCTGTCCTGCCAGGCAAACCCCGGTAACCTGCAATTGATGAAACACCAACCACTGTTCCTTTGGTTTTTAAAATCTCTGGCAAGGCATATTTGGTGCAATAAACGGTTCCCCAAAAGTTCACATCCATCAGGTTTTTTAACACCGATAAATCCAGATCGTTAAAAAGGGCACGCATCGACAATCCTGCATTATTTACCAGAATATCAATTTTTTGAAAAGAAACCAAAGCCTGTTTGATAATGAGTTCGCAATCTGCCTCTTTACTTACATCAGCCTGAACCGCAACGGCCCTGATGCCATATTTTTTTTCCAGATCGGCGGTAATTTCGCAAAGGGTTACATATTGGCGGGCAGCTAAAACCAAATTGGCGCCACGTTTTGCAAATTCTTCGGCGCAGGCTTTTCCGATTCCACTCGATGCCCCGGTGATGATGATAACTTTATCTTTCATTAAAAAATGATTTTTCTTTTTGAATGTTGAGTGCTTTATTCCTGTAATCCTAAAATCCTGTAAATCTTAATCCTATTTCATCATTGCGGTTTCGTAAGGCACACGGGTTACGATCGATCTGCCCAATGTAATTTCATCGGTATATTCAAGCTCGCCACCAAAAGCAATTCCCCGTGCAATCGTGGTAACGGGAACGTTAAATTCTTTTAGCCTTTTATAGAGATAAAACAAGGTGGTATCTCCTTCCATATTCGGACTGAGTGCTAAAATTACTTCCTTAATTCCCCCCACAGCCATTCTGGCTACCAATCCGTCAATAAACAAATCGGAAGGCCCAACACCGTCCATTGGAGAAATTAAGCCACCCAAAACATGGTAAACCCCAAAATATTGACCGGTATTTTCAATCGCCATTACATCGCGAGTATCTTCTACCACACAAATGGTTTCTTTATCGCGTTTTATCGAAGTACAGATCTCACACACCGTATAATCAGAGATATTATGACAGGTGCTGCAATGTTTAATCTGCTGTTTTAACTTGATAAATGTATTACCAAACTGGTTTACCTCCTCCTGCTCTTTGTTTAAAAGATGTAATACCAAACGTAAAGCTGTTTTTTGTCCTATACCTGGGAGTTTTGAGAATTCGTTTACCGCATCTTCAAGCAGTTTGGATGAAAAATTCATATTGCAAAAATAGGTAAAAAGGTTTGTTAGTTCAATAGTTCATTAGTCATTGGTTCATTGGTAACCGCAAATTGCCAACTGAAAACTGGATATTGGTTCATTGGTCAATAGTTTAATGGTTGATAGTTCATGGCCAATAGTAACTGCAAATTCCTAACTGAAAACTGGATATTGGTTCATTGGTAAAGTAACCCTAGATGTTGACAGTCGATTATTTTCATCCCCCTACCCCCTTTAGAAGTGAGACTTGATTTCTCTTCTGACTTCGGACTTCGGACTCACAACATATTGCTTGATTTGATAGTTTTCTTTACATTTATCAGCTTAAAATAAAACTATGTCACCAACCATCCTCTTGTGTTTTCTAATTGGTTACTTTCTGCTACTGATTGTCATTTCTTTTGTAACCTCAAAAAAATCGTCAGACAATAGCACTTTTTTTGTTGCCAACAGAAATTCTAAATGGTACCTGGTGGCCTTTGGGATGATAGGGACTGCACTTTCGGGGGTTACTTTTATTTCTGTACCGGGAGAAGTGGGTGCACCAAGCGGAAACCAGTTTCAATATTTTCAGTTTGTGCTAGGTAATGCGGTTGGTTTTATCATCATCGCTACAGTTTTGCTCCCGCTTTATTACCGGATGAACTTAACCTCCATTTATAGCTATATCGAAAAAAGGCTGGGCCATTACAGTTACAAAACAGCCGCATCTATATTTTTATTGAGCCGTACTTTAGGTTCGGCTACCAGATTATACCTGGTAGTAATTGTTTTACAGCGCTTTATATTCGACAATTATGGCATTCCGTTCTGGTTAACGGTATTGATTTCGTTGGCATTGATATGGTCGTACACTTTTAAAGGTGGATTAAAAACCATCATTATTACTGATACACTGCAAACATTTTTCCTCGTGCTTTCCGTTTTCCTCACCATTTATTTCATTTGCAAAAGTCTCGATTTAAATATTCCACAGGCCTTCGACACCATAAAAACCAGCAGTTATTCGAAAATTTTCTTTTTGAACGATTTCCTGACCAATAAGTTCTATTTCAGCAAACAGTTTATCGGCGGTATTTTCGTGACCATCGCCATGACGGGTTTAGACCAGGATCTGATGCAGAAAAACCTGAGCATGGGCACCATAAAAGAGGCACAAAAAAACATGTTCACGTTTACAGGCGTATTCGTGATTCTGAATGTTTTCTTTTTAAGCGTGGGCGCCTTGTTATACATTTTTGCCACAAAAAACGGTATTGATATCCCATTAGATCACATTACCGGAAAACCCCGAACAGATTTATTATTTCCTGAAATTGCATTGAACAACCTGGGTGCCATACCTGCAATTATCTTTATGCTGGGCTTAACTGCTGCAACCTTTGCCACCACCGACTCGGCACTTACCGCTTTAACCACCTCCTTTTGTGTCGACTTTTTAGGCATGGCTAAGGCAGAAAATGTAAATGCCAAAGACGCCGTAAAAAAACGCCATACTGTACACGTGGCCTTTTCTATTTTGATGTTCCTGGTGATTCTCGTAATCAATGCGCTGAACAGTTCATCAGTAGTCAGCTTAATTTTCACCATTGCTTCTTACACTTACGGACCGCTTTTAGGCTTATATAGTTTTGGATTATTTGTAAAAAAACGTGGCCTTCACGATAAATTAGTGCCAATAGTTTGCTTATTATCACCTTTTTTATGTTACTTGCTTGCCACGTATTCAACCACTTTACTGGGCGGTTACGTTTTTAGTGTGGAACTGATTTTAATTAACGGTTTAATCACATTTATAGGCTTGTTGTTAATCAGCAAAAAAACTGATGCGCAGACCAAATTTTAATATTTAGCATTATTTATATGACGAGTGAAGAAAAAATTAGAAGTGCTTTTGAAAACAAAGACTGGCAGGAAATTAAAGTAACAGATTCCTGGCAAATTTTTAAAATCATGGCCGAATTTGTAGATGGCTTTGAAAAACTGGCTAAAATTGGCCCATGTGTTACCATTTACGGCTCAGCGCGTACTGCACAAACGCATAGATATTACCAATTGGCAGAGCAGTGCGGTAAATTATTAACCGATCGTGGTTATGGTGTAATTACCGGCGGTGGCCCGGGCATTATGGAAGCCGGTAACAAGGGCGCCCATACAAACGGTGGTAAATCTGTTGGTTTAAACATTGAGTTGCCTTTTGAGCAGTTTCACAATAAATACATTGATCATAATAAATTACTGGAGTTTGATTATTTCTTTGTGCGCAAAGTGATGTTCATGAAATATAGCCAGGGTTTTGTGGTATTACCAGGTGGATTTGGCACTATGGATGAGCTATTTGAAGCCTTAACCCTTATCCAGACCGGCAAAATAGCCCGTTTCCCAATCGTATTGGTTGGCGTTGATTATTGGGGTGGATTAATTGACTGGATTAAAGGTACAATGCTTCAAAAAGAACATAACATCCACGAAGAAGACTTAAACCTTTTCAGGTTGGTAGATACCGCTGAAGAAGCTGCAGAGCATATTTTCCGTTTCTACAATAAATATGTACTTAAACCTAATTTCTAGAAAGGTTCAATGGTTCATTTGCCATTGGTTAACTGAAAACTTTCAACTGCCAATTGCAAACTGATAATTGAAAACTGAAAAGTGCTTACAAACAATAAGCACTTTTTTTATGTCTTCATTTATTGTAACAACTGAAGAAAACTGCAATCTAAAATAAAACGCAATTAATATGTCGAAATTTATCAATTGGAAAAGTAATTGGCTTAACGGAAACTTTCAGCTTTTTGCAGATGGTGTTCAAAAAGGTATGATTTCTTTTAGCAGCTGGAGAAGCGATGCAGAAAGTATGCTTGAAGATAAAAACTATCAATTTGTAAACGAAGGTTTCTGGCAATCGAGAACAAAGGTAATCGATAGAAAAACAAATGAAGTAGTTGCGGTGATTAATTATGATACCTGGAAGTCAAAAGCGGTAATCAGCTTAAAATCCGGTGAGCAGTATGAATGGAAATCAAAAAGTTTATGGGGTTCGCAATGGACGGTAAGCAATTATAAGGATGAGCATATTATGTATAACTCCAGCAGCAACAGTGGTACATTATCGTCTGATACGGATAATGAACTATTAATCATAGCAGGTTTGTTTATTAAGCAGATTTTTAACAAACAGGCCATTGTAGTTATTGCATGTTTCATGCCGATCATCACTATAACAACACTTCGCCCATAAATAGAAAAACTTAACCCTTTTGTGAGATGGAACAGATATTAAATTGGAGAAAAGGTTTATTTGATAGTAATTATCAGGTAATGAACAATGGCTATTTAAAATTTTCCATCAATTTTGGTTCCTGGAAAAATACGGCAATAGCCACTACTCAGGCAGGCATTTACCTGTTAAAAAGTGAAGGGTTTTCTAAACCGGAAACTAAAATCCTAGACAACCAGAATCAGGTTTTGGCCGTAATTACTTATGATTGGCTGGGTTTTAAAGCCAGGATTGTATTTGCTTCCGGCGAAAATTTCGATTGGAGTTATCAAAACAGCTGGTTAAGCCGTTGGTCGTTGAACAACCATAAAGATAAACAGATCCTCTTTAATGCATCAACAGGAAATGGATTGATCCATACCAATGTAGAGGATGATATGCTTATTTTATGCGGCCTTTTTATAAGGGAATACTATTCGAGACTGATTTTCGGTCTGATTATTTTTATATTCTGCGTGCTTACTTTTAAGAGTATTTTTTAATTATATAAAGATTCGTCATCTCGACTAAAGCGCAGCGGAATGGAGAGATCTACATCCCAAAGTACCCCAATCTAGTCTTAGCATCTCGCTAAGACAATAAAAAGTATTAATCTCAACTTTATAGAATTATTGAGTCTCGTAGCGAGACACTAAGACTAAAGTCGTTTCTTTTTGAAGCGCTAATACCCGCAATCAATAGGGCGGTTCCAGTCCTGCTATACATTCCAATCCTTTTGGAAATTATTCTATACCAAAAATTACCGGTACCCAAAAGGGATTTCCATTTCCATCAGGGCTATTGTGCGCGGGCAGTCATCAGATATAACGACGAAACGATCTGGTCTTTACGTCTCGCCAAAACACTAAAATACTAAACTCAAATTACTGAACGACTAGATAAGCATTTGGAACTTCTCTTGAGATACGTCACCCTGAATTTATTTCAGGGTCTGTTTAGCTAAGGAAGATACTGAAACAAGTTCAGCATGACGATAACTCGATATTACTTTATCCCAAAATCTCTTTTATCTTTTCTGTTGGTCTGGCAATAACAGCTTGATCTCCTGAGATGATAATCGGTCTTTCAATTAAAATAGGATGTGCAACCACGGCATCAATCCATTCTTCATCAGTTAAGATTTTTCCTTTATAATTTTCAGCAAAAACCTTTTCGCCTTTACGGATCAATTCCAATGGTTTAATACCCAGTTTTCGAATAATTTCTTCGAGTTCACTTTTATTTGGTGGGGTTTCGAGATAATAAACCACCTCGAAATCTTTTCCGCTTTTTTCAAGTTCATCTAAAGCACGACGGCTTTTAGTACAGCGGTTATTATGGTAAATTGTAATCATTTAAAAGAGTTTAAAGTCCGCTTACGCCACCACTTACCACTAGTTTCATGGCATCAGCTGCTGTCATCTGCAAATCAGTTACCTTATCTCTTCTTACAATGCAAAGCTGACCTGCAAAAGAGTAAGAGAGTGGAAAATATACGGCTACTTCATCAGGTAGATTGAGTTTATGCAAATCGTTCTGCGTTAAAAAGCCAATCTTTTTTAAGCCGCCCTCCACTTCTACCAGTACAGGGTGGTTAAATTTCTTCTCATCGCCAACAAAAGCCTCTGTTAAATCTTTTATGGATGAATAAATAAAATTAAGTAAAGGCAACCGTTGCATCATCCGCTGGAACCAGTTGTACATCGGTTCGGTTACCAAATTGGTTACAAAAATACCGGCCAGCAAAATAAGGGCTAAAACCGTCAGCAAACCTAAACCAGGAATATTGCGGCTTTCGCCTGTACGTGGATTTACACCTAAGATATTGTTTACATTTAACCAGCTATCAACTGTCGTAACTGCCCAAACCACAATAAAAATACTCACGGCGATGGGTACAACAATTAATAAACCTTTAATCAAATAGTTTAAAATAGCTTTCCCGACTTTATTCATGGTGCAAAATTAGGAAAAATATGGTTAGAATTGCTCAATTGTTAACGCTGTACAGCCAACAATATATCAATTAAACAATTTAGCATAGCTCTTACTCATAAAAATAAACCCTCTTTACCCTTTGCGAGATATTGGTTAAAATTTCATAAGGAATGGTATTGATATCTTTGGCGAGCTGTATAATGGTATGCTCCTGATTAAATACGATGGCTTCGTCGCCGGGTTTTACATCAATACCTGTAACATCCAACATGGTCATATCCATGCAGATTGAGCCTATTACCGGCACTAAATGACCATTAACCAGCATTTTACCTACGCCATTACCAAAATACCTGGTGTAGCCATCGGCGTACCCAATTTTTACAGTGGCAATTTTTCCACCGTTTTCCATCACACCTTTTCTGCTGTAACCTACGGTTTCGCCTGCTTCCAAAGTTTTCACCTGGGTAACCGTTGTTTTAAGCACCATTACCGTTTGTAAACCACGGTTGTTGACTAAAGCAGAATCGAAACCGTATAAACCAATCCCCAAACGAACCATATCCATCTGTGCTTCGGGCCAGCGTGAAATACCGGAAGTATTGGATATATGAAGCAGCGGTTTATAGCCTAAAACATCTACCAACTGATTAGCAATAGTTTTAAATCTTTCAATCTGTTGTTGTGTAAATCCATCGTGTTCCGCAGCATCACTAGCCACTAAGTGAGAAAAAATACTCTGCACTTTTACCCTTGCCGAATCTTTTAGCAGATCAGATAAGGCATCTGTTTCAGCTTGATCGAAACCTAAGCGGTGCATGCCACTATCTATTTTAATGTGGATGGGATAATCGAAATCATAATCCGACAACGCGTTTAAAAAGCTGTTCAAGATTTCTACACTATAAATTTCAGGTTCGAGCCTGTGTTTGATAATCGCTTCAAAAGCAGATTCTTCAGGACTCATCACCATAATGGGCAACGTAATTCCGGCTTTCCTTAAAGCAATACCTTCATCGGCATAAGCTACCGCCAGATAATCAACCTTGTGGAACTGCAATAAATTGGCGATTTCGAAACTTCCGCTTCCATAGGAGAAAGCCTTCACCATGGCCATGATTTTAACGCCAGGCTTAATTTTGGAACGGTAAAACTGCAGGTTGCCTACCATGGCATTCAGGTCGATTTCTAAAACCGTGTCGTGTATCTTTTGGGTAAGCAGTTTACTGATGCGTCCAAATTCAAACCGCCTGGCTCCTTTTACCAATATGGTTTCGTGGTTAAACTGTAAACCCGGAAAAGCCTCTACAAAAGCATTGGTATCCTCAAAAAACTGGGTTTCGAAATTAAAAAGATCGGCATAACGCGAAATATGTGTTCCGATACCAATTAATCGGTTTACCTTTTTCTGCGAGAGCAATCCGGCTATTTCGGTATATAAATCAAGATCGTCTCTCCCGGTTTCAAATAATTCGGAAAGGATAACGGTTTTCTTTGGGTGCTGGTTCTGTTGATTTAAAAAATCCAGGGCAATAGCCAATGAAGAAATATCAGCACTGTAAGAATCATCAATAATGGAGCACTGATTGATCCCGTTTTTTAGTTCAAGACGCATGCTTACATGGCTCAGTTTCTCCAAACGTAAATCGGCCTGCTCAGGAGTATAACCTAAAGCCAATAAAGTTGCCCAGCAGATCATGCCATTTTCTATCGAGGCTTTATCTTTAAAAGGCAGCATACACTCTATTTCCATATTCTGATAAATGCCCCTTAAATAACACTTTCCTTCAATGGGTTCAATAGTAGTAATCTGCAGGTCAGCAGGCTGCTTGCTGCTCCAGCTAAACTTTTTCTTACCGGGCAAATCTTTTGCACGTACTTCGGTTACGTATTCAGGCGAGTAAATAAATAGTTCAGATGCTGCAAAGAGTTTCAGTTTCTCTGTGAGTTTTTCTTTTTTAGAAGCGAATCCTTCAGCATGTGCTTCGCCGATATTGGTTAAGATTCCGATTTCAGGGCGGATAATTCCGGCTAAATGCTGCATCTCGTTAACCGCAGAAATACCAGCTTCAAAAATGCCTAAGGTATCATCAGCCTCAATCTGCCAAACCGAAAGCGGCACTCCTATTTGCGAATTATAACTTTTCGGACTTTTAACAATATTAAAGTCGGTTGCCAAAAGCTGATATAACCATTCTTTAACAATAGTTTTCCCGTTGCTCCCCGTAATACCTATTGTTTTTAAATCAAATTGGTTCCGATGATAAGCGCTTAATTGTTGTAGCGCTTCCAAGGCATCATTTACCAACAAAAAATTGCAGTCTGGATATTCATGAATGTATCTCGCTTCAGTAATTACAAAATTTCTGATTTCTTTTGCATAGGCATCTTTAATAAATTCATGTCCATCGCGGTGTGAAAACAAGGCAAAAAACATAGAATTTTCTGGCACTAAAACGGAACGGCTATCAATTATCAGGTAACGAATAATCGCCTCGCCATCAACTAATTTGGGAGCGGCATTTAAAATTTCGGCTATTCTGGCAACGGTATATATCAGGTTTTGCATTGTATTATATTCAGAAAAATACGGTAATCGCTTTTATTTTTACGAATTTCAGTAATTAATTATGAAAAGCGGTAAACAAGAAGCAGTATTATTAGATAAAAAACAAGCTTTGGCCAAAGCCGAAAGTTTTTGCGTTTACCAGGAACGTTCACAAAAAGAGGTACGGTACAAACTGGTAGAATGGGGCATGCGGGGAGATAAACTGGAAGAAATTATTACGGATCTGATCATCAACAATTTTTTGAATGAAGAAAGGTTTGCCAAAAGTTATGCATCGGGCAAGTTCAACATCAAACATTGGGGCCGGGTTAAAATTAAACAGGGCTTAAAATTGAAAGGCGTTCCTGATAAAATTTTACAAAAAGCAATTTACAGTATCGATGAAGATGATTATTTGCAAACGATAGAAAAATTAGCGGTTAAAAAAGCAGAAAGTCTGGCTGAAAATGATCCGTTCAAACGGAAAAATAAGCTGATGAGCTACCTTCAGGCAAAAGGTTTTGAAACTGATTTAATTTTACTGGTACTGAAAGCCAGCAATTTAAATTAAATATTAAATTTTTAACAAGAAATCTCTTGACAGAAATATAAATCTGCCTATATTTGCATCACCAAAACGAAACAACAACATCAGTTTTGTAAATGCGAAAGTAGCTCAGTTGGTAGAGCACGACCTTGCCAAGGTCGGGGTCGCGAGTTCGAATCTCGTCTTTCGCTCCAAAATGCCTTCCTACCAGAAGGCATTTATTTTAAAGTTAACCAAGCCGATGGAGATCGGCAGCGGCTAATGCTCGGGTGGTGGAACTGGTAGACACGCAGGACTTAAAATCCTGTGCTTTCAAAGGCGTGCGGGTTCGATTCCCGCCCCGAGTACACAAAAAAAATCGAACGAAAACCTTTCAGAAATGAAAGGTTTTTTTGTTTAAAGGGATTAAGCAAAAAATTTGGAATGGAGAAGTTTAAAGGGATCAAGCGTAAAAGTTGGGGAGTTGAGAAGTTTATTTAATTTTGTACGACATTATTATTTTGGACATTTCAATACTATCATTAATACTGCCCGAAGGCTTAACCGACTACTTTGAACTTTATAAG